>QMCE01002354.1_pt1 | contig 10414 bp, 7 predicted proteins | sample 1821851 | NCBI WGS metagenome assembly QMCE01 (sample SAMN09453174, study PRJNA476694) | Termite gut metagenome, whole genome shotgun sequencing project. | isolation source: worker | host: Odontotermes sp. | place: South Africa:Pretoria | collected 2016-01-28
CTGCACCCTCGACGGCGGCATCTGCCTTGCGTCGAACAAATTTGTCACGACCGACGATGGCACGTTCACCTTCTCGGCGAAGTTCAAGGAGGGGAGCGGCAAGCAGGAGAGCAATCAGGTGAAGGTGACGGTAAAGGCCACCACTTTGAGGCTTCTGGCCAGCACAGGTTCCGTGGAGGTGGGCAAGAGCGTGACCTTTCAGGTCACGCTCTCGGGCACAAACGTCACTGACCAAAGCACGATAGCCCTCGTCGGCGGCAGCAACCTGGCGTCATCGACGTGGAACTCCGCCGCAGCGGGCGATTACACATTCAAGGCAACCCACGGTACTTTTACGAGCAACGAGGTGCAGGTAACCGTCAAGCAGCCCGAACCGGAGTACAGCTCGACTTTCAGCACTTCCAAGATGCTGTGGAAGAATGTGTTGCACTTCACCGTTACGGCGGACTGGTGCGCTCCGTGTTACAGTCTGAAAAACTATATCAAAGAGATCGGCGCCAACAATATTATCTCGGTCTACGCCTATACGGAAAGCCGGACATCGTTCATTAACAGCGAAAACGAGACTGCGGTCAACGATGTGTGGAAAGATGTGCGCGACAACAGTGGCGGGCGTTTCTCGGTGACGTCCTATCCCACCACTTTCTGGGAGTTCGACAAGTCGTTCCAGGGTGCCACTCCGGTCGCCACGCTCAAGCCCGAGTATGATAAATGGAACTCGAACGCCGCCCGAACCGGTATTAAGGTCGAACCGACCGTGAGCGGTACCACTCTGAACCTGAAAATTACCGTCGGGGCAAAAGAAGCCGACACCTATCGGCTTGCCGCAGTACTTGTCGAGGACAATGTTAAAAGTTCTCAGAACACCACCCCCACCGTGGTGGATAATGACTATATTCACAACGGCGTATTGCGCCAGAAGATCACATTCGGCGACGATCTGGGTGCGATGACCGCCGGACAGACGGTCACGAAGACGTACAACGACATTGCACTGAAATACACCGTGGCCAATATGTCGGTGGTAGTCTTCACGCTCTACAAGAAGGACGACGACAAGTTTTATATCGCCAATAGCGTAAAAGCCCCGCTGAACAAGACCACGGGGTACGCCTACGTGAAATAGCGTAAGCGACGAGGGAATTGACAATTTAAAGATACAGTGGTGGATTGCTTTCGGCTTTCTCCAATGTTGGCCCGCGGCTTATGTTGGCTTCGCCTTCTTCATTCGCGCCTCGGGCGAGTTCGTGCAAGCACGCTCGCCGCTCGGGTCGAGTAAGCTCGATGGCACTCGGCTTGGCGTCCGACGCCCACTGCGGGGACTCTGAATGACGATAATGAGCGGCCTTGCGGCGGCGGCAAAGGTGCGAAGCCCCTGGACAAATACACGCGCAAGCGTGTAATTCCGACCCGTAGCGTAGTGTGAAGGATCTATCGCTGTTCAGGAATAAACATAGTAAATTAAATACTTGAATGATGAAGAAATTTTTACGTTTGATATGCATATTCGCGACATGTACACTATTGGCAGCGTGCGCAAAAGACACTCCCGGAAAAGAACAGGGAGATCCCGACGAACCCTACATGACCGTAGATGTGACGAAGGTCGATTTCATGCGCATCGCCTCGAGCCAGAGTTTTGCGGTGGATACCAATATCGAGGAGGTGGAGTGCGACGTGTCGAACAAAGACTGGTGCCGGGCCGTCTATCTGAACGGTACCGTGACCGTGGAGGTGGACACCCACGACGGCGCTTCGAACCGTAATGCCCTGATAACGTTGAAGGCCGAGGCCGATGGCGAGAAAATAACGCGCAGGGTGACCGTGAACCAGAACGGTAAGAACGCATCGGTCGCCATGATCCCCGAGGATGTGAAGATAGCGGTATCGAGTTCCGAAGTAGCGCCCGCCGCAAACTCCGCGGGTGAAGGCATCGACAAGTCGCACGACGGCAACTCGTCCACCGTCTACCATTCGAGGTATTCGCAGGTAGTGTCGCCCTCCGATCCTGTCACGATAACCTACACGTTCGCGAACGTGGCGACGATGGACTATCTGGTCTACGTGCCGCGGACGGAAGGCGTGAACGGCAACTTCAAGGAGTTCGAACTGTGGGTATCGACCACGGCGGATCCGGTGCTGAAGAAATACGGAGACTACGACTTCGAGGGCCGCGGTTCGGCATCGACCATAACGTTCAGCCCCGCGCTGCAAAACCCGAGACAGGTACGCTTCATCGTCAAGTCGGGCTACGGTGACTCGCAGGGCACATCTTATGCGAGTTGTGCCGAGATGCAGTTTTTCAAAAGGGGAGATTTGACCTTCGATCCGCTGACCGTGTTCACCGACGTCACCTGCTCGGCGTTGAAGCCGGGCGTGGGCAAGGCCGCGATAGATGCGATAGAGAACGTATTTTATAAGGAGTTGGCGACGGAGCTGATGGGCGGGAAGTATGAGAGCGAGTTCAGGGTGGCAAATTTCAAGGTGTGGCAGCACCCCGACGTGATGGCGAAGGCTAACAAGACGGGTACGTACAGCCTGCGCGACAACCCCACGGGGATATATGTGCGTAGCGGCGACCAGCTGATCGTAATGGCAGATATGAAGGGCGCGAGCGCGAGCCTTATAGTCCAAGACCCGAAAAAGAGGATATCTGGTTCGTCGTATGCCCTGAAGACCGGTGTGAACAAATATAAGATAACGAACGACGGCCTTATCTATGTGATGTACCACAACCGGACGGGCGAGGGGCCGGAGGTGAAACTCCACTTCGTAACCGGCAACGTAAATGGCTATTTCGACAGCCAGAAGCACGCAAAAGAGAGATGGTCGGAGTTGTTGGGGAAGGCTGCGTTCGAGCACTTCGACCTCGTGGGTAAGTATGCACACCTGACCATGCAGACCAGTGCGTTCAGGGCATCTACTCCCGACGGGTTGGCGTTGGTAAACAAGTACGACGACATGGTGCGCCTGGAGCAGGAGTTCATTGGACTGTTCAAATACGATAAGGTATTTAAGAACAGGATGTATTTTATCGTGGATGAGCAGGATCCCGGTAGCTATATGTTCAAGACGAACTACCTGACCGGTTACCATCCGGACACGCAATCGGGTAGCCCGGGTATCCTGAAACTTGCCAACTTCTCGACGAGCGCCATCTGGGGCCCGGCCCACGAGGTGGGGCACGTGAACCAGACGGCAGGGTTCAAATGGCACGGGATGACCGAGGTGTCGAACAACGTCTATTCGATGTATATCCAGACCGAATTCGGCAACCGCTCGCGCCTGCTCGAAGGCGCATACACCAAGGCCTTTGCCCAGATAGTGGACGCGAAGATCAGCTATATGGAACACGACGATGTATTCTGCCGCCTCGTTCCATTCTGGCAGTTGAAACTCTATATGCACAACGTCCTCGGTGATCACGATTTCTATAAAGACCTTCACGAGGAGTTGCGGCTCAGGGCGACTCCCGCGACCCACGGTGAGAGCCAGATGGGATTTGTGAAGATAGCGTGCGACGTGTCGAAGCTCGACCTTGCGGAGTTCTTCGAGGCGTGGGGATTCTTCAAAGTCGTGTCGTTGTCTATCAACGATTACGGAGAGGCCACATTCGCCGTTACACAATCCATGATTGACGAGGCGAAAGCTTATATCGCGGCAAAGGGCTATCCCAAACCGGCGCACGACTTCACGAAGATAACCGACGACAACGTGGCGAATTACAAATAGGTTTTCACCCCAAAACTTTGGGGTGAAAACTATGGATGACAGTTATATTCGTATCTTTGGGGAAACATTCGAAATATGACCCTCCTCGAAAGATTTCTGAAATACGTGTCGATCGACACTCAGAGCGACCCCGTGAGCGAAACCTACCCCTCGACGCAGAAGCAGTTCGACCTGCTCCGCCTGCTGGCCGGGGAGATGACGGCGATGGGCCTGGAAGACGTACTGGTGGATGAGTACGGCTATGCAACTGCAACTATCCCGGCCACGCGCGGCCTGGAAGACCGCCCCGTGATCGCGTTTATTGCCCACGTCGACACCAGCCCCGATATGAGCGGCACGAATGTGCGGCCGCAGGTGGTCGAAAATTACGATGGCGGCGATATTGCGCTGAAAGGGGCCGGGCTGACGCTCTCGCCGCGCGAATTCCCCGAGCTTGCGCAATACAAGGGACACACGCTGATAACCACCGACGGCACGACGCTCCTCGGGGCCGACGACAAGGCGGGCGTGGCCGAAATAATGACTGCCGCCGAACACCTTATGCGTCATCCGGAGATCCCCCACGGCCCGCTTCGCATCGCATTCACGCCCGACGAGGAGATCGGGCGCGGGGTGGACCATTTCGACGTCGCCGGGTTCGGTGCGCGGTTCGCTTACACGATCGACGGCAGCGCGGAGGGTGAGTTGGAGTACGAGAATTTCAACGCTGCCGAGGCGAAGATCACCATACATGGCCGCAATATCCACCCCGGCTATGCCAAGGGCAAGATGATAAACGCACTCCATGTCGCAGGGGAGTTGGATGCGATGCTTCCGCCTGGGGAGCGTCCGGAGCATACCTGTGGTTACGAGGGCTTTTTCCACCTCACTTCGCTGTGCGGCACGCCCGACGGCGCGGCGATGGAGTATATAATCCGCGACCATTCGCGCGAGGAGTTCGAGAAGAAAAAAGCCCTTGTCACGCAGGCGGCCGGGGCGCTGAACGCCCTCTACGGCGCCGGCACCGTCGATCTTGCGCTGCGCGACCAGTACTATAACATGCGCGAAATGGTCGAACCCTGGCCCGAGGTGACCGCACGGGCGGAGCGAGCCATGCGCGAGGCGGGCGTCACTCCTGTCGTCAAGCCGATCCGGGGCGGCACGGACGGCGCGCGCCTTTCGTACATGGGCTTGCCCTGTCCCAATATCTTCGCCGGCGGGATCAATTTCCACGGACGTTTCGAGTTTGCGTCGCTCGAAGTTATGGAGAAGGCCGTGCGGACCATCGTAAACCTTGCCCGGGTCTGGGCCGAGTGATATGGGCCGCACACAGGAAACAGGCTCGCGTGGCGAACGTGCGGCGGCCGAGTGGCTGCTCGCGCACCGCTTCCGCCTGCTCCACACCAACTGGCGCAGCGGCCGCTACGAGATCGACATCGTGGCGGAAAAAGCCGGTACGCTCCATATTGTCGAGGTCAAATCGAGGCGCGCGGGAGGTCTCACGACACCCGAAGACGCTATCACCCCGGCCAAGTTCGCGGCGCTGCAAAAGGCCGCCGCGGCATACATAGCGGCATTCGGCATCGACCTCGAAGTCCAGTTCGACGTGATGGCGGTCGAGGAAGCGGATGGAAATTTTGCGGTACGGTATATCCCCGACGCGATGAGGCCGGAATGGTAAAGCGTTAGGGTGCGTTAATATAACCTGAGTTCGGGATAAGCGCAGCGCAATTCCGAACTCAACAGCTTCCGGAGCGGCCTTTGGCCGCGACAGGGCCCACCCCTACGATTAGGGGAGGGCGGTGGGAGGGGTGATCGAACACTCAGGTTAATATAGGTCCGCACGCCTGAAAATACCGGCATCCGAAGTTTTGGCACGAAAATTGAAGAAAAGCCCTTGCGCCTATTGGTGGAATCAAAAAAAAGCGTTATTTTTGTTTCACGTCAGGTAGTCGAACCCCTTCAATACTAACGCCTATGTCAGGTCTCAGTCAGAGCCAACTTCTGAAATTGGCCCAGAAGCTATCGCCCCAGCAAATCCAGATGATAAAACTGCTGGAGCTTCCGGCCGTGCAGCTCGAACAACGTGTGAAACAGGAGATCGAGGAAAATCCGACGCTGGAGGAGGATCTGAGCGAACGCACGAACGAGGAGCAGCGCAAGGAAATCTCGATGGAAGAGTACCTGAACGACGACACCCCCTCGTACAAGTACCGCGTGAACAACTATTCGAAGGACGACGAACGCCTCAACAAGCAGAGTTTTATCACCGAAGGTCGGTCGCTGACCGATTTCCTCGAACAGCAGTTAGGGTATCGTACTCTGACCCCGCGCCAGCGTACATTGGCAGATTATATAGTCGGGAGCATAGACGACGACGGTTACCTGCGCCGCGATCTTGACGCAATGGCCGACGACATAGCCTTCGCGACGGGGGTGGAGACCGACGAGAGTGAGCTCGAACGGATACTGGGGATAATCCATACGATGGAACCGGCGGGAGTGGGCGCGCGCACCCTTCAGGAGTGCCTGATACTCCAGATGGAGAGTAAGCCGATGGATACCCCTGCGCTGCAACTGGCCTACAAGGTACTTTCGCAATACTTCGGCGAATTTTCGAAAAAACATTATGAGAAACTGATCTCGCGGCTGGGCGTGAGCGAGGGTGAATTTCGCGATGCGATAGACGAGATCGTCCACCTGCAGCCCAAGCCCGCCAACCTTTATAACGAGGGCGGGAACGAGGCAGTGCCTTACATAATCCCCGATTTCATCCTCAATTACCAGGACGGGGAGTTCGACCTCAGCCTGAATTCGTACAACATCCCCGAGGTCAGGATCAACAAGCGCTACCTGGAGCAGATACGCGACATGGCCAGCAGTTCGAAAGGCCGTGTAACGGCCGACGAGGAGAAGGAGGCGCTGCAATTCGTCAAGAGCAAGATCGAGTCGGCCAAGTGGTTCATTTCGGCCATCAAACAGCGGCGCGATACGCTGAAGCGCACAATGAGCGAGATCCTCGACTACCAACGCGAATACTTCCGCGACGGCGATCAGAGCAAGTTGCGCCCGATGATCCTCAAGGATATTGCCGACAGGACGAACCTCGACGTATCGACCATATCGCGGGTTGTGAACAGCAAATACGTTCAGACCCATTTCGGCATCATCCCCCTCAAACAGTTGTTTTCGGAGGCGATGCAGACCGAGAGCGGCGAGGAGGTTTCGTCCTACGAGATCAAGAAAATACTCACCGAATGCATCGAGGGCGAGGATAAGCGCAAGCCGCTGACCGACGAGATATTGATGGAGACCCTCAATCAAAAGGGCTATCAGATCGCCCGCCGCACAGTCGCCAAATACCGTGAAATGTTAGGCATACCCGTCGCCCGGCTGCGAAAGGAAATATAGGGCGGGATCAAATAGGGGGTAAAAACATATTTGTCGAATAAATTGTTTATTATCGGATAATTTTTTATCTTTGCAGGCTGTTTAACTATTTAAAGATTTTCACTGATGCCTAAAATGAAAACCAACTCGGCCGCGAAGAAGCGCTTCACCTTCACCGGGACGGGTAAGATCAAGAGGAAACACGCTTTCCACAGCCACATCCTCACAAAGAAAACCACGAAGCAAAAACGCAACCTGACCCACACGGGAACGGTGGACGTGGCCGATGAGGCCAAGATCAAAATGCTCCTCGTAAAATAATTCGAAGGGCGACCAAATGTAAAACCAAGAATGCCCGAGCCCCAAAGAGTGCGGGAGAACCGTGCCGCTCGACATTCGTAAAACTTTAGAGAAATGCCAAGGTCAGTAAATGCAGTAGCATCGAGAGCAAAAAGAAAAAAAGTTTTAAAACTTGCCAAAGGTAACTTCGGTTCAAGGGGAAACGTATGGACAGTAGCCAAAAACACTGTCGAAAAAGGACTTACGTACGCATACCGCGACCGTAAGAACAAAAAGAGGACGTTCCGCAGCCTGTGGATCCAGCGTATCAACGCCGGCGCCCGCTCCCACGGAATGACGTACTCTGAATTTATGGGTAAAGTTCACAAAACGGGAATCGACCTGAACCGCAAGGTTCTTGCCGACCTGGCGATGAACAACCCGAAGGCATTCGAGAAGATCGTTAATACAGTTAAATAACGGGCCCCCGTGCTTGTTTACAGGCGAAGCCTCTCCGTAAGGAGGGGCTTTTTTTGTGGAAGTTGGCTACGGCCGCGCTTCACGCGCGGCCCACCTGCCACCTCCAAAGGCACATCGCACCGCCCGCCACAAATCATTGTCAAATGTCAATTTTCAAATGTCAATTTACTAACTTTGTACGGCGCCGAATAAACGACACGATGCAAAGCGAACGTTTTTACGAGATACTGAAAAAGTATTGGGGCTACGACGAGTTCCGCCCGTCGCAGATCGAGGTCATCGACTCGGTGTGCGCCGGGCGCGATACGCTTGCGCTGATGCCCACCGGGGCGGGCAAGTCGCTGCTCTATCAGATCCCGGCCCTGGCGCATGACGGGGTGTGCATCGTGGTCACGCCCTTGATCGCGCTGATGAAGGACCAGACCGACCGCCTGCGCGCAAGGGGCGTGAATGCCGCGGCGATACATTCGGGCCTCACCACGCGCCAGATCGACCTGATCCTCGACAACGCCACGTGGGGCGACGTGAAATTCCTCTATGTCGCGCCGGAGAGGGTGGCGGGGACGACGTTCCGCGCACGGGTGCGGAATATGAAAGTGAACCTGCTGGCGGTCGACGAGGCGCACTGCATCTCGCAGTGGGGCTACGATTTCCGCCCTTCGTACCTGCGCATCGCCGAGTTGCGCGAACTGATGCCCGATACGCCCGTGCTGGCCCTGACGGCTTCGGCGACGCCGCTGGTGGCCGAGGATATTATGCGCCACCTGCACATGGCCGACGGCCGGATCATCCGCAGCAGTTTCGCCCGTCCGAACCTTTCGTTCGCCGTTCGCCGCACCGACGACAAACAGGGGCAGCTGCTGCGTGTGCTGAACAACGTACCGGGCTGCGGCATAGTCTATGTACGCACGCGCGAGGCGGCGGAGAAGTTGGCCGAATGGCTTGCCGGGGAGAGAGTCGAAGCGGAGTTCTACCACGGCGGAATGGGCCATGCCGAGCGCACGATACGCCAGGAGCGGTGGACCCGCGGCCAGCGGCGCGTGATGGTCTCCACCAACGCCTTCGGGATGGGTATCGACAAGGCCGACGTGCGGATGGTGGTGCATTACGACATTCCCGACTCGCTCGAAGCATATTATCAGGAGGCGGGGCGTGCGGGGCGCGACGGGCGTCGCTCCTACGCCGTGCTGCTCACCGCGGGCGACGACCGGAGCCGCGCCGTGAAGCGTTTCGAAACCGAATACCCTCCCCTGGAAAAGATAAAAGAGTGCTACCAGGCGCTGTTCAACTATCTCGGGATCGGGATCGGCGACGGCAAGTGGGCGTCGTTCAATTTCAATCTTCACGAGTTCGCCTCGCGCGCCCGGATATACACCGGAACAGCCTACAACGCCATAAAGATACTTCAGCAGAACGGCTACATGACACTTAGCGGCGAGAACGACAACCCGCCGCGCATAATGTTCATCGTGGGGCGCGACGACCTATACAAAATACGGATCGAACGCGAGGAACTCGACCATATCATCCGCACGCTGCTGAGGCTTTACGTCGGGGTTTTCCACGACCGGTTGGTGCCGATAGACGTGCGCGAGATCGCTGAAGCGTCGGGTTACACGGTCGAGCGCGTGCAGGAACTCCTGAAAAAACTATGGGAGATGCGCATCATAAAATACGTCCCCGGCAGCCGCTCGCCGATCCTGATGCTCACCGAAGAACGCCTGCCCACGGCCGACGTTTTCATCTCGCCCGAAAGCTACAATATCCGCAAACGAATGAGCGTCGAACGTCTGGAGGGCATGTACCTCTATGCCGAAAACATGGAGCGATGCCGGAGCGTCGTGTTGCAGGAGTATTTCGGCGAGGTGGGCGCCCTCGATTGCGGTGTGTGCGACGTATGTCTTGCACGGCGCAAGGGCGGTATGGTTGAGGCCGGGGGAGGCATCGGCGAAGAGATACTTTCGATGCTTCGTGCGGGCCCGATGACGGTCAAGCAGATAGTGGGAAAATTCCTGTGCGATCCGCAGGATGTGACAGCGATGCTCGACGCCCTCTCGTCCGCAGGAAAAATATCCGCCAGGAAAGACGGTAAGATCGGAATGTAAGATCGGAATGACCGGGAATTGAAAAACAGAGAGGGGCGACAATCGGAATTGTCGCCCCTCCCTTAATTTTAAAGATTGGCTTTATTTCACGATCGTCATCTCATCGAGCAGATACCCCGCCCCGGCATATTTGTCGACAATGAACAGCACATAGCGAATATCGACGTTGATACAGCGCTGGAGGGCGGGTTCGAACGCCACATCGCCGCTCATCGCTTCCCAGTTGCCGTCGAACGCGAGGCCGATCAGTTCACCGCGGCCGTTGAGCACGGGGCTTCCGGAGTTGCCGCCGGTAATATCGTTGTTGGAGAGGAAGCATGTCGGAACATCCCCTTTGTACGCATACTGCCCGAAGTCCTTTGCCGCATAGAGTTCCTTGAGACGTTCCGGCACTTCGAACTCGATAAGGTTCTCCGGATCTTCCTTCGCCATCACGCCGCCGAGGGTCG
>QMCE01002895.1_pt1 | contig 10414 bp, 14 predicted proteins | sample 1821851 | NCBI WGS metagenome assembly QMCE01 (sample SAMN09453174, study PRJNA476694) | Termite gut metagenome, whole genome shotgun sequencing project. | isolation source: worker | host: Odontotermes sp. | place: South Africa:Pretoria | collected 2016-01-28
ATTTGTTCCCGCACGCTTCGATTCCGCATGGCAGAGAAGTCGGCAAAAACCTGAGAAACCGTTACGCGCAGCCACTCGGCGTCCGAACGCCCCGAAAGTTCCTCGTCAAACCGATCCAGTGCTTTGAGTACCGCTTCGTTGACCACGCCTGATGGTTCGAGTTCCCTCAAATGTTCCCGAAGCCGCGTGTTTTGCTCTTTGAACCGCGCAAACACACCCTGCATCAGTATCTGCTCATTCTCATCAAGTTTATCATCTACCCACTGCGAGTCGTCCAGAATCCACTCGGTCAACGCGTCGAAAACACTCGGGTTTTGCCCTCGCGCCTTGCCTGCCCACCGGGTGATCTGTTTGTATTTTTCCGCGGCTGACAAGTCATTTTGGAAATCCAAGTCGTTCCAATAAAATTCGTCGATTAGATTACGGGACATAGTAAATCCTCCTTCAATGGTGACGGTAACGGACAGCGGATGAAACAGTTTGATATTTCCGCGCTCCGCCTTTGAGGGCGGCACTCCGTGGAACCGCGTGAACGCTTTAGAAAAGCTCTCCTGCGTCTCGTATTGATAACGCATGGCAACATCAATAATTCTGCTGCCCGATAATAAATCTTGCGCGGCCAAGCTCATGCGCCTGTTTCGGATGTAGTCGCCGACGGTTATGCCTGTAACGATGTGGAATAAAAGCTGGAAATGCGAGCTTGACGTGTAGGCTCGTTTTGCAATATCACTGATTGAAAGTTCGCCGGTTAGGTGAAGTTCTATGTACTTGATGGCTCTTGTCAAACTCTGAATCCAGTTCATGCTTTCTCCTCCTTCAAGGGATATAATACAATGAAGCCGCCTTTGAAGTCATGTCATAAAATACGATGTTTTGTCCGCCATTCATTTTAACACAAGCCGGCTCCAAAACGCAAACAAACTTGTCAAACCCCAAGGGTCAAGCCCTTGGGGTTTGTGTTCTCCGCCGAAGTGCGGCGGCGCGGTTTATGCGTTTCACCGGCCTCATGACCATGTGATTTGATGATGGTTTCAGTATAGCCGATAATTGTGAATAAGCGGTTTCGGGTTTATTAAGATTCTGTTACACTTCCCGCCGCCCGTCAATTGCCCGTAAAATCGTCATTTCTTCGTCCGCATATTCGACATGTCCGCCCATCGGCAAACCATAGGCTAGACGCGTCACACGCACGTTGAAAGGACGCAGCAGGCGGGCGATATACAACGCTGTCGTATCGCCGTCAGTATCGGGATTGGTGGCGAGAATGACCTCGGAAATCCCGCCCTTTTCAACACGTTCCAGCAGTTCTTTCAAGCGAATGTCGCCGGGGCTTTTATGGCGGGTAGGGGATATAACGCCATGTAATACATGATACAACCCTTTGTATTCACGGCAACGTTCCACCGCCGCAACATCGCGCGGTTCCGCGACGACGCAAAGAGTGGATTTATCGCGTTTATCATCTTGGCATATCGGGCAGAACGGTTCAGACGAAATGTTTTGGCAATCGGCGCAAAAAACGGTTTTTTCACGCGCCGAAACCATCGCGTCCGCAAAGGCGCGTACCTCTTCGGCGTCTTGCTCCAGCAGATGGAAGACCAGTCGTGCGGCGCTTTTGCGCCCGATACCGGGCAAGCGGGCAAAATGATCGGTCAGTTCTTCAACCGATTGCGGAAAAAGGGGCATAATGGCCTCCTAAAAATTACTGGAGACGGGTGGTGAAGCAGCTTTTCTTATTAAAACGGCATTTTCATGCCACCTGTGTAACGCGACATCTCGTTGGAGGCGGTTTCGTCGGCTTCATGGAATGCGTTGTTGACCGCCGCTATGATCAGGTCGGTCAGCATGTCGATGTCTTCCGGATCGACAACTTCGGGCGAGAGCGTGAGAGAAACGATTTCATGGTTTCCGCTGACGGTGGCTGATACCGCGCCTCCGCCCGCCGCAGCGGTGTACTCACGTTCTTCCAGTTCCTTTTGCACGCGCAGCATTTCTTCCTGCATTTTTTGAACTTGCCTAAGCATGTTCCCACCGCCGAATCCTTGCGGGAGACCGTGTTTCGCCATAATGAGAAACCTCCTATTCTTTAATGACCAGATCGCCTTGTTCTTCTAAAAACGCATCCAAAGAAGTAATGAGTGGTGCAGACACTTGTTCTTTATCCGAGTCTATCATTAAACCGCCGCGGAAATGCGCGGATACGTTTTTTTCAAAATCTATGCTTTTGAGCAAACCGGATGTAAAAGGGTCGATAGCTGTGATGATCAAACGTTCTCCCTCGATTTCTGCTCGTGACTTACTGACCGCGCTTTGATGTAGCGGGTTCAGGGAGGCTAAAAACATAGGCCACCGGGCATCTCGCTTTGCGTCTGTCCGCATTACTGATGATGAAGTAAATTCTTCTTTCTTTTCTGCACGTGCTGAATTCTCAACAATCGGAATATTATTATTTGCTACCAAATTACTCTTAGAAACGGCTTTTGATTGTTGATCAGGTGGCTTAACAGACGACTGCGGAGTGGTGTATATAGGCGCAAGAGGGATAGTATCGCCTGTTTGTTCGCGTTGTAAAGACGCCAGACGAACTAAACACATCTCTGTTTCCAAGCGTTTGTCGGCGGTTTTAGATAGTCTGTTTTGCGATTCCTGAATATGAGAAATCGCTTGCATAATAAGACTCATAGGCCATTTATCACTGAGCGCAGAAGCAGTATTAAGAGACAGTCGGGTGATTAAAAGGTCGTTTAAAAGCTGCCCCATCAGTAAATCGCGCAGCAAAGAGGATAACTGGCTTAAAATCGAAGAGTAATCTATCCCCGCGGAATATAGAGTATTCAATCGGTTTAGCGATAATGACAAATCATGCAACTCCAGCAACCAAGCGGCAAGATCGCTCAAGCCGGACAATCCCAGCGTCTCAAGCACCAATTCCTCGCTGATTGCGGAGCCGACTGAAACGCATTGATCTAAAAGGCTCAAAGCATCACGCATTGCGCCGTCAGCCAAATGTGACAATAGTTGCAGGGCGGCGGGCTCAATATCAATTCTCTCATGACGGCAAATATGCTCCAGAAGCGCGGCAATTTCCGGCTCAGGAATACGGCGAAACGCGAAGCGCTGACATCGAGAGGCAATGGTTACGGGAATTTTGTGCGTTTCGGTGGTGGCAAGGATGAATAAAACATGCGGCGGAGGTTCTTCCAGCGTCTTAAGCAACGCATTGAAAGCTCCCGTGGAGAGCATATGAACCTCGTCGATAATATAAACCCTGTAGCGCGCAGCAACGGGAGAATAGAAGGTTTCTTCTCTCAGCGCGCGGATGTTGTCCACGCCGGAATGGGAAGCGGCGTCGATTTCCGCCACGTCAGGAATGCTGCCATTGAGGATACCGAGACAGGTAGGGCAAGAATTGCAAGGTTCTCCGCCGACAGGTTGTTCACAATTGACAGCGCGGGCCAAAATTTTGGCAAACGTAGTCTTACCGGTTCCCCGAGAACCGGTAAAAAGGTAAGCATGAGACAAACGATTGTTTTGCAACTGTGAAAGAAGGGTTTTTGCTATATGCGGCTGGCCGACCGTATCGGAAAATACGGCAGGACGCCATTTGCGGTATAAAACTTGATACAAGGCGAGTCTCCTTTAGTTCTCTTCGTCAATTTCCCCAGCGGACTGAACCGTCAGCGTTTCATCCGGTTCCCCGGCGTCCGGTTCAGGTTGATACACAGTTATAACAGAGGAATAGAAATAAATGAACATGATAATAACAAAAACGGAAATGAGGACGCTCGCAAGCCAAAGAACCATTTCTAAAGACGGAAACCACTTCGCCATAACAGACGCTACAAACGACAGTGCGAAAATATGCCCTGTAGTATCGCAAAGAGAGGCGATTTGCGGAAGCCCCTGCGACGCGCTGAACTGCGAAACCCCGTCGGCGAGTGTGATGACCAAGAGAGCGGTTAAAAACATATACAGAAGATCCAAAAGGCTGCTCACGGCATTGGATCCGGCTAGGTGAAAAATCCGCGTGACCTCCAAAAAAAGCATAGCCGCGGAGATGGCGGCGGGACGGGCAAAACGGTGAGCCCGGTCGGTCATCATGACAGAACAAACAAGAATCATCACAAGACCGACTACATCGGGGGGTTGGTATATTCCGAGGGGAGGGATGTCAATCAGCACAAAAATCAATGCAATGGCAAAGGTTCTAAGCGTCTTTACCCGCATATTCGTTCCTCCTTTCGGCGCAATAGCCGCCCGCACACCGCCTCCGAATACGCATCTACACCTGCTGTCCCGGCAGCCGGCTCAGAAACGGCTGCCCCGCGGCACACGTTTGACACCGCTTAATGCTGCTCGGTTCCCCGCCTGACATAGTTCACGGGCAACCGTTGCGCGGGACCGGTTCGTCAACACCACTTACCGGGGGCTTAACGGCACAGGCGCGATCCTCGGGTCGGACTTCATTCCTGCTGTAGCGGGTTGCAGGTTACAGGGCACCGCTGACTCCCCAACTAGCGCGGGCGGCTGCTGCGCCGAAAAATATGAGGCTCTGTCCAGTATACGCCATGCGGAGGGAATTATCAAGAGGGAAGTTCACATTCCCTCTTGCATCCTAAAAAAAATTATCTCAGCCAATCCTATTTCATAGATCCCATAATAAAACAATCATGGGAATAATTAATGTAATACTTTACTAGCAAACCAATAGATTAAACTGTATTATGCAAGATGAAATTGAGAAAAGCATTGCAAATAAAGAACAACATGAAAATAACCATATATGAGAATGATGTTCCCAATAATGAGAAATGTAATGAAAACAGGGAATACATGTAAATCGTAAGCAAAAATGTAACGAGAAAGAAACCAACAATATAAAGCCAAATCAACCATAATCATCCAAAAAACTATATTCTTCACCATTCTTTTTGTAGCCGATAACCGTGTCCAAATTGACCATATGAATGCTCCGGAAAATATGCTGCTCGACATCGGGATTGACTTTTTTTAGGGTGCGAAGCAAATCTTTTACTTCCTGACGCTTGGAATCGCGGATACCTTCAGCATGATGCTTGGTGAACGAACATGCGCATTGAAGGAACGTAAGATCGTTATACCGTCCCCACGCAAGAATATCGTCCTCACGGACGCAATAGAGGGGACGGATCAATTCCATGCCCGGAAAATTGGCGCTGCGCAGTTTGGGCATCATAGTTTGGATCTGCGCCCCGTACAGCATTCCCATCAGAACGGTTTCTACTACGTCGTTGAAGTGGTGGCCCAGCGCGATCTTATTGCAGCCGAGTTCGCGTGCGAAATGATAAAGGTAACCGCGGCGCATCCGCGCGCACATATAGCAGGGGGAGCCGCGCATTCCCTCAACGACGGAAAAAATTCCAGAATCGCGAATCGTTACAGGAACTTCAAGAAGAGCGGCGTTGTCTAAAATCTGAAGGCGGTTTTCCGGCGAGTATCCCGGATCCATCACCAAAAAACACAACTCGAAAGGAACTTCGGAGTGGCGGTGGAGTTCCTGAAAGAGTTTTGCCATCAGCATGGAATCCTTGCCGCCGGAAATGCAGACCGCAATTCGGTCGTTCTCACGGATCAGCGCATATCGCTTGACACCGGCGATAAACGGATTCCATAGTTCCTTGCGGTATTTTTTGTGGATGCTGCGTTCTACCGTCTGGCAGCGTGTCAGCTCGCGCATGAGGATCCCCCTTATATGGATAATCTAGTCTGTATATCGAAAAGGGTTGGGAAAACATTGAGCAAGACGATTGATTCTTCGTGATCCGCCGACCCGAAACCCTCGCGAAAATCAACTCGAAACCAACCTTAACAGGATCCTCTGAAATTTTTCTTGACATTAACGTCGACTCTCTGTATAATACCATTCGTATCGCTTAACGGGGTGGCCCATGAAAATAGACGTGCGCCCGTTGCGGGACGGGCAATCGATTCCCTTTTCTCACGCGTTGAATCTGCCCCCTTTCGATCGGTCTGGGCGCGTTCTGTTCCCTCATCCGGTCACAACCGGGGGAAGCATCTATAAGCGCGGCGGCATTTTGGTTTTGGAAGCTGCATGGCAGGTTTGGGCGGAGTTTCGTTGTGATCGTTGCGACGCTCCGTTTTCCCGAAAACTTTCGGGGACGCTTTCCTGTGTCCTAGCGGAAAACGGCAAGGAAGCAGAGGCTTACAGTCTTGGCGAAACGGCAAGACTTGACGGCGGGTTCTGCGACGTTGACGAGATATTGACCCTTGAAATTATCCTTTCGGTAGAGAGTAAGAATCTCTGCTTGGAGGATTGCCAAGGGAATCCCAATTGGAGGTGTTTTCATCATGGCGGTTCCGAAGAATAAAACGTCCAAGCAGCGCAAGGCCATGCGCCGCAGTTCGGTTTGGCGTCTAGACACGCCGAGCCTGTCAGCTTGCCCGAAATGCGGCGAACTGCGCCGTCCGCACACCGTTTGCAAGGCCTGCGGATTCTATAACGGACGCGACGTGCTTCGGCTAGAGGCGGCAGACAAGAAAAAGTAATCCCGTGGTCATTGCCCATGTCAGCGGCCACGCCCGCAGGGCAGGCGTCCGAGTTGGTGAAACACTTGTCTCGGTCAATGGGAAGCCGGTCGCCGACATTCTTGATGTGCGTTATCTGACCTACGAAAAAAACTTGACACTTGAGCTGCGCGCGCCGGACGGCGACGCGCGGCTTGTTGCGCTAAGGCATAATGAGGGGAGCGACGTAGGTCTATCCTTTGAAAATGATATCCCCGGCGGCGGGCAAACATGTCAAAACAACTGCGTCTTTTGCTTTATCGACCAAAACCCGCCGGGATGCCGTGAAAGCCTGTATGTCAAGGATGACGACGCGCGGCTGTCGTTTTTGCAAGGAAACTACATCACACTGACAAACCTTACAGAGCGCGAAACAGAGCGTATTTGCAGATTGCGTATCAGCCCGCTGGGGGTGTCTGTCCATGCGACAGACCCCGCGCTCCGAATCCGGATGATGCGTAATAAAAAGGCCGGGGAGTGCCTGTCCTTGATGCGCCGCTTCGCAGAAGCTGGGATTTTCCTCAATGCGCAGATTGTCCTCTGTCCGGGTTATAATGACGCAGACAATCTGCTGTCAACGCTACGAGAACTTCAAACCCTTGGCGAGGCGCTGATTAGCACATCGGTGGTGCCTGTGGGCCTGACGAAGTACCGCGAAGGTTTGGCAACACTGCGTCCTGTGACGCGGGAGGACGCACGCCGAGCTATTGAAGCAGCGGCGCGTTTCCCGAATGTGTGGTGTTCCGACGAATTGTATCTGCGGGCGGAACTTGCTATTCCTCCGGCGGAGTTTTATCGAGACTTCCCACAACTGGAGAACGGCGTAGGGATGCTCGCGCTGTTTCGGGACGAGTGGGAGAATGACGCAAATTCAAAGCGGGCGAACACAGTTCGCCCCTACAAATACTCGATCAATGACCGCCCATGCACAATTGCTACAGGATTCGCCGCCGCATCAATGCTGACAGAATTGCTAATCCCCTTTCCAAACGTAACTGTAGTACCGGTGCGAAACCATTTCTTCGGGGATTCGGTTGATGTAGCGGGATTGCTCACAGGCGGCGACTTGCTTACGGGTCTGCAAGATAAAGCGTTAGGTGAGGCGCTGATGATCCCCTCGACAATGCTGCGGCGGGGCGAGGACGTGTTTTTGGACGATATGAAGGTATCGGAGCTTTCAGACAAACTGGGCGTGCCGGTAACCCCGGTCGAACCGAACGCGGAAGCATTATCGAGGGCATTGCGTATACCGCACGAACGGTAAAACTGCTCTATGTGTTGAAGCAGCCGATGACGCAATCTAAAGTCCTTTCGAGAAGGTCACTCGGCAATCGCTCTATCATTGTATATTTCCGTGTTTCCAGATCGACCACCCGAATCTGCTCACAGAGGATTTCTCCGGTTGTCTTTGTTCGCGCGTCCAGAGGGATATGGAGCGGAAAATTCCGAGCCGTATTTGTGATAGGAGCGACATAAACGACATTGGTTTTGGAGATGGTAAAATCGTTGGAAACCACCACGGCGGGGCGGATTCCTTTCTGTTCGTGTCCCGATGTCGGTGAGAAATCGAGCCGGATAATGTCTCCCTGCCTCACCATACCTCGTTGCCCTGCGGTTCGCCCCACTCAAGCTCTTCGGTATGAAAGAATCCGCCGTCATATCCGGCGAAAAGCTCTTGTATGGTCGGACGTTTGCGAATAGCTCGCAATGTAATTTCACCTTCTTGCAGAGATATGATCTCCACATCGCATCCTTCTTCCAGTTTTGCCTGAGAGAGAACATGGCGCGGTATTCGCACGGCGGATGAATTACCCCAGCGTTTTATCGTTGCCGTCAAGGGAATCGCCTCCTTTGCTGTTGTATAGCCCATTATACAGTATATACAATTATGTGTCAAGTAAGAAACGAGGAAGTGAAATCAACATGCACACCATCGCCATTGTGGGACGTCCCAATGTGGGCAAGAGTCTGCTGTTTAATAAACTGACCGGTAAGCGGCTGTCGATCGTCGAGGATACGCCCGGCGTGACGCGTGACCGGATCTATGCGCCCTGCTCTTGGTCGGGTCGTGATTTCTTATTGATTGACACGGGAGGAATAGAACCGCATACCGATGACGATATGCTCCTGTTTATGCGTAAACAAGCCGAAATCGCGATCGAGACCGCCGAGGCTATTATTTTTGTCTGTGATGTACGTACGGGTCTGACGGCTGCCGACGCCGATGTCGCGGCCATGCTGCAAAAAAGCAAAAAGCCGGTTGTCGTGGCTGTGAATAAAATCGACGGCATCGGGCCGCCCCCGGCGGAGATTTATGAATTCTACAATCTCGGCTTGGGCGAGCCGTACCCCGTGTCCGCCCTGCACGGTCACGGTACCGGCGATCTGCTGGACGCTTGTCTTTCATTGATGCCGGAAGAAACAGAAGCGCAAGAGGACTCCGGCGCGTTACGGGTCGCCATTATCGGCAAGCCAAACGCGGGCAAAAGCTCGCTATTGAACCGCATTTTGGGAACTGAGCGGGCGGTGGTCAGCGACGTGCCCGGCACGACCCGCGACGCGGTAGACAGTGGGTTTGAGAACGAATACGGGCGGTTTATCCTCACCGATACCGCCGGAATGCGTAAAAAATCACGCGTGGACGAAGCGATTGAATATTACAGCGTCCTCCGCGCCGTGACCGCCGCAGAACGCAGCGATGTCTGTGTGATCATGATCGACGCGCTGGAGGGCGTGACCGAGCAGGATACTAAAGTAGCGGGTATCGCGCATGAAGCGGGGAAACCGTCGGTAGTGGTGCTCAATAAGTGGGATGCTGTGGAGAAAGATGAAAAGACGATGCGGAGCGTGATTGACGATGTGCGCGTTAAACTCGCGTATATGACCTACGCACCGGTAATCTGCCTGTCGGCGAAAACCGGGTCGCGGGTGGATAAGCTGTTTCCGCTGCTGGTGGATTGCGTGGAGCAGAGCCGCCGTCGCGTCACGACCGGCCAACTGAACGCTTTTTTAGCCGAGGCGGTCGCGCGCGTCCAGCCGCCCACCGACAAAGGTCGGCGGTTGAAGATTTACTACATGACGCAACCCGCTGCGTCCCCGCCGCATTTTATCGCCTTTTGTAACGACGCTCGGCTGTTCCACTACTCCTATAAGCGGTATCTGGAAAACCAGATACGCGAGGTGTTCCAGCTTACCGGTACGCCGATACGCATCAGCATTCGGGAGAAGGGGGAGGGGTAACAATTTTAAGGTTATCGTTCTGTTGAAATATATAATCCTATGGAGATGAGCGACGATGAAAGCAGTCAATAAAATTGAACTGGAGATCAACCGTACACGTCTGCGTATTTTTGAGGAAACAAAGAATTTATCCCCGCAGCAACGCGCCGAGCGTGTGAACAAGATTGGCGAAGTCGCCGCAAAGAGATATGGTTTTAAGCGTATAGCTAGAGCTAAGTGAACTCCTGCGTTTCAACGCTTCAGGATTATTCCAGTTTACCGGCACGCCGATACGCATCAGCATTCGGGAGAAGGGTAGTAAGGTACAGGGACATTATCATGTGTCTCTTTCGGGCGGTCATATATGTTGTTTCCGAGATCATAGACTGGTTCGGGCGGGATGTGACGTTTTCAAGCGAGACGGAAGAAACGGTTGACGTGCGGGTGCGCGTCAATGAGGACGCGATGTTCTACTGGGCGATGCAGTACGGGGAGTATGTTGAAGTATTGGAGCCTGCGGCGTTACGGGAGATGGTAAGAAAAGTGGCTGATGCGATTTTTAAGATGTATTTGTAATAGATGATACGCCAATAATGTCGCATAGGAGGAGGACTAGCAGAACTTAAAAAAA
>QMCE01004261.1_pt1 | contig 10413 bp, 8 predicted proteins | sample 1821851 | NCBI WGS metagenome assembly QMCE01 (sample SAMN09453174, study PRJNA476694) | Termite gut metagenome, whole genome shotgun sequencing project. | isolation source: worker | host: Odontotermes sp. | place: South Africa:Pretoria | collected 2016-01-28
TATAGATGATATTCGTAAAAACAAATATATTCTCACACCCGGTCGCTATATCGATTTTAAAGAAGCTGAAGATGACGGTGTGGCTTTCGACGATAAAATGAAAATGCTAACGGCAACGCTTGCCGAACAGATGCAGAAAGCAAATGAATTGGACGAGGCAATAAAAACTAATTTGCAAAAAATCGGTTTTGAATTATGAGTAGAATAGAAAAACTCTCAACACTGTCGAGAGAAACAAACAATTTCTCCTCGTTAATTGACAATATTTATCAGACGCACGAATATCTGAATATTCACGCTGTTAAGTCTGTAAATATTTGTCTTACCTTACGAAATTTTTTGTTTGGTTATTATATTGTGGAATACGAGCAAAACGGAAACGATTGGGCAAAATATGGCGATAAATTGCTTGAAAATATTGCAAAAGAATTGCAGGCAAAAGGATTGAAAAATGTTTCTTCCGCCGAATTATCACGTTTTCGTCAGTTTTATACGGTGTATCCTCAAATTCTTGGGACACTGTCCCAAAAATCTCTGCACCTGCCTAAACAAATTCTTGGGACACTGTCCCAAGAATTGCAAACATCTGATTACTTATCTATTGAGCCAATAAAACTAATTACCAATATCCCATTTTCGCACATTGCAGAACTCATAAAAATAGACGACCCTCTCAAAAGATTGTTTTACGAAACAGAAACAATCAAAGGAACTTGGAGCGTAAGAGAATTGCGCCGGCAAATTAGCTCTCTTTTTTACGAAAGAACAGGATTAAGCAAAAAACCAAAGCAACTCATAAAAGAAACCCAAAACGCAAGCGAAAAACTCAACACAAGCGACATTATAAAATCGCCTTTCACTTTCGAGTTTTTAGGTATGAAATCCAAAGATGTAGTTTATGAAACCGATTTGGAGCAGGCCATTATGGATAACTTGCAGGAGTTTTTGCTCGAAATGGGCAATGGCTTTTGTTTTGAGGCACGCCAAAAGAAAATCCTGATTGAAGACGAATATTTTTTCATTGATTTGGTTTTCTATCATCGAATTTTGCAATGCCATGTATTAGTAGAAATAAAAGTGGACGAATTTAAACACGAACATATTGGGCAACTCAATGTTTATTTAGAGCATTACAAACGCAATGTGATGACCCCAAACGACAATCCTCCCGTAGGTATCTTATTGGTAACAAACAAAAACAACACGCTTGTAGAATATGCCAAAGGAACAATGGATAACAAACTCTTTGTGTCGAAATACCTGTTAGAACTGCCCAATAAGCAAGATTTAATTAGAATTATACGAGAGGAGGGGCGAATATGAATAATTGGAAAAAATATAAATTAGGAGATTTTGCGGAAATTAATCCAAGAGTTCCGTTGAAACAAGGGAATGAATATTCTTTTGTTGAGATGAAAGATTTAGACGCCATGCTCAAATATGTTTCACCTTCTATGAAAAAAGAACTAAAAGGAGGTTCAAAATTTGAAAATAGAGATACTTTATTTGCAAGAATTACACCTTGCTTAGAGAATGGAAAAATTTGTCAAGTAAAAAATCTTGAAAATAATTTAGGATTTGGTTCAACAGAATTTTTAATTTTTAGAGGTAAAGAAAATATTTCAGATACTGACTTTGTTTATTATTTGACAAAAACGGATTATGTAAGAAATAATGCGGTACAAATGATGACCGGAAGTTCTGGACGACAAAGGGTGGAAAAATCGGCATTAGAAAAATTAGAAATCTTCGCACCCGACCTCACCACCCAAACCCAAATCGCCCAAATCCTTTCTTCTTTTGACGACAAAATAGAATGCTTAACGCAAATGAACCAAACCCTCGAAACAATGGCGCAAGCCATTTTCAAAGAGTGGTTTGTGGATTTCAACTTTCCGAAAATGTCTGAATTAGGATTAGGAGGATTAAATGATGATAGGATTAAAGAAAATAATGAAAAAGAAATCCTAAAATCCACTAATCCTAAAAATCATAATTCAGACAATTTGCCGAAAGGGTGGAGGAAAGGAAAGTTGGGGGATATTTGTTATGTTCAAAATGGTTATGCTTTTAAAAGCAATGATTTAAAAGATTTTGGAGATGATGGTATTATAAAAATAAAAAATATTTCAAATAGACAAGTTGATACATTAAATACTCAATTTGTATCAAAATCAGTTTCAGAAAAAATTGATTTAAAATTTAGAATAGAGAGCGGAAATATTTTAATAGCAATGACCGGAGCAGAAGTTGGGAAAATAGGATTAGTACCAAAAAATGATAAAAATTTATGGTTAAATCAACGAGTAGGGAATTTTAGAGAAAAGATAGAATTTGCTAAATGGTTTATCTTTTTGATTTTGGTTCAAGATGAATATCAAAGTTTATTATTTAGTTCTGCAAGTGGAAGTGCCCAGCCAAATATAAGTGCCACGCAAATTGAGGGTATTGAACTTACTATTCCAAGCAAAGAAAAAATAAAAGAATTTGGAAAATTAGTTAATCCATTTTTTGAAAAAATATTAGAAAACTCTAATCAAATCCGCACCTTAACCCAACTTCGCGATAGTTTGTTGCCAAAGTTAATGAATGGGCAAATGTCTGAATTATGATTTTTAAGATTATAAGATTACAATATGAGATACGAAGATGTTACACATAAAATTATAGGTTGTGCAATGAAAGTTCATAGCACATTAGGTAACGGTTTTCAAGAAGTTATTTATCAAAGAGCCTTGGCTATTGAAATGCAAAAGCACGGTTTGGAATTTCAGCGAGAAATGGAAATGACCATTTGCCCATTGGCTTGCTCATTAATTTTGGTGCCAAAAGTTTAGAATTCAAACGCGTGTACAACCTAACCCACGCCGACAACAAAGACTACAAATTAAAAAATCCTAATTCAGATAATGGATAACATGGAAAACAAAATCATCATATACAATACCGATGACGGCAAAAATTCGGTAAAGCTTTTTGCCCGGGACGGCACTGTTTGGCTCAATCAGCAATTAATGGCTGAACTTTTTGACACCTCTAAACAAAGTATCAGTTATCATATAATTAATGTACTGAAAGAGGGGGAGTTAAATTCGGATTCAGTTGTCAAAGAATTTTTGACAACTGCCGCCGATGGCAAAAACTATAATGTTGTTTTTTATAGTTTGGAAATGATTTTGGCGGTTGGCTTTAGAGTCAATAGTAAGCGTGGTGTTCAGTTTCGGCGTTGGGCAAATACGGTGTTGAAAGAATTTATGCAAAAGGGGTTTGTAATGGACGACGACCGGTTGAAAAATCCCGACGGTCGCCCTGATTTTTACGACGAACTGTTAGAACGGATACGCGATATTCGTGCTTCCGAAAAGCGATTTTATCAAAAAGTGCGCGATTTGTTCGCACTTTCTAACGATTACGATGCTACCGACAAATCAACCCAAATGTTTTTTGCCGAAACGCAAAATAAATTGCTCTTTGCCACCACCGGCAAAACAGCTGCAGAACTTGTTGTATCGCGTGCCGATGCCAATACCGCAAATATGGCGCTTACTTCGTGGAAAGGAAAAATCGTACGGAAACAAGATATTTACACCGCCAAAAATTACCTTTCGGAAGAAGAAATCGACACCCTAAACCGCCTTGTGGTTATCTTTTTGGAAACCGCCGAATTGCAGGCTAAAGGACGAAAAGACCTCACAATGAAATTTTGGCGCGAAAATGTAGATGGTATTATTACCTACAACAAAAAGAATTTGCTCACGGGTGCCGGTAGCGTTTCCAATAAACAAATGGAAATGATTGTCGAAAAAGTGTATGATGAGTTCAACGAAAAACGCAAAAAATACGAAGCAGAACAAGCCGATAAAGAAGATTTGGACGAATTAAAGCAAATCGAAAATGAAATAAAAAAACGCTGATTTTTAGAGAAAAATATATGAAAGCACTAATCACCGAAAACGAAATAGAACACATCGCCTTATCCTATTTGCAAAATTTGGGATATGAATATGTTTCGGGTATAGATATTGCCCCTGATGGCATTCATCCCGAAAGACAGTACGATGAAGTAGTACTCACTACTCGTTTGCGTGATGCTATTGATAAACTGAATCCCGGACTTTCGCAAGATGCCAAAGAGGATGCACTCAAAAAAGTGCTGCGAACCGATAGTCCAAATTTACTCATCAACAATGAAAATTTTCATCGCTATCTCACCGATGGTGTAGATGTGGAAGTGCGCACAGAGAGCGGCATTCGTGGCGAAAAGGTATATATTGCCGATTTCCAAAATCCCGAAAACAACGAGTTTCTCGCCGTCAATCAATTTACAGTCATAGAAGGCAATCAGAACAAACGTCCAGATATTATTCTGTTTGTCAATGGTTTGCCTTTGGTGGTTGTGGAGCTTAAAAATGCTGTTGACGAAAACGCCGATATAAAATCGGCATACAATCAATTGCAAACCTACAAACAAGCCATCCCTTCGCTCTTTACTTACAATGAGCTGTTTATCGTCAGCGATGGCTGGGATGCAAAGTGCGGAACGCTTACAAGCGACTTCGGCAGATTTATGGCTTGGAAAACCAAAGACGGCGAAACAGAAGCCACACGATTGGAACTTCCAATGGAAGTATTATTTTGTGGAATGTTGAACAAACAAACGCTGTTGGATTTAATCTGTCAATTTATTGTCTTTGAAAAGAGCGACAGCAAAACACTTAAAAAAGTAGCAGCATATCACCAATATTATGCCGTGAATAAGGCGGTTGAAAGTGCTGTAAAGGCAAGTTCCGAGAGTGGCGACAGGCGTGGCGGTGTAGTTTGGCACACGCAGGGGAGCGGCAAAAGTTTGAGTATGGTTTTCTTTTCGGGAAAACTCATTATTGAGCCGCGAATGGAAAATCCCACGTTGGTAATCCTTACCGACCGCAACGATTTGGACGAGCAATTGTACCAAACATTTTCAGCCTGTCAGCAGTTGCTGCGCCAACAGCCGCAGCAAGCCGAAAACCGCTGGGATTTAAAACAACTTTTAACGGTGGCTTCGGGCGGTATTGTTTTTACCACCATTCAAAAATTTATGCCCGAAAGCTATGATGATGTTGAATTACCAAGTGATGTTCTTTGCGAGCCAAGAGTAGAATATATCGGTACAAAAGTTAAAGCTTTCAGTGAAAGAAAAAACATTGTCGTTATTGCCGACGAAGCACACCGAAGCCAATACGATTTTATTGATGGCTTTGCCAAAAAACTGCGAGATGCTTTACCAAATGCCACATTTATCGGTTTCACAGGTACGCCCATTGAAAGTACCGACCGGAACACGCAAGCCGTTTTCGGTAATTATGTAGACATTTACGATATTCATCAGGCGGTGGAAGACAAAGCAACCGTGCCTATTTTTTATGAAAGCCGTTTGGCGAAAGTGCATTTTGCCAAAGATGAAAAAGTCCATTTAGATGAACAGTTTGAAGAACTTACTGAAAGTGAAGAATTGAGCAGTCGCCAACAAATGCGGGCAAAATGGACACGCTTAGAGGCTATTGTGGGAAATCCGAATCGAATTGAAAAAATAGCACAGGATTTGGTTTATCACTTTGAACAACGAAACGCCGTATTGGAAGGCAAGGCAATGATTGTGTGTATGAGCCGCCGTATTTGCGTGGAACTCTACGAGGCGATTATTAAAATCCGACCCTTGTGGCATTCCGACGATGACGACAAAGGCAATATCAAAGTAGTAATGACCGGTAGCAGCAGCGATGTGTTAAGTATGCAGCTGCACATTCGCAACAAGCAACGCAGAAAAGAAATCGGAGACCGGCTTAAAAATCCCAACGACTCGCTGAAACTCGTTATAGTTCGCGATATGTGGCTTACAGGTTTTGACGCACCGTGCTTGCACACTTTATATGTGGATAAGCCAATGCGAGGTCATAGCCTGATGCAGGCAATCGCACGGGTAAACCGGGTATTTACCGAAGGAAAGTCCGGCGGTTTGGTGGTCGATTATTTGGGAATTGCACAGGAATTAAAAACCGCACTTGCCGACTACACCGCAAGCGGCGGCGAAGGAAAGCCAACCTTAGATCAAGAATTGGCAGTGGCAAAAATGCTTGAACTGCACGAAGCAATAGACAACCAACTGCGACATTTTGATTGGCGTAAATTCTTCACACTCAAACCAGAAGAAAAACTGAAATTTATTCCTGTAATTGTCGATTATATTTTCAGTCAAGAAAACGGAGAGCAAAGTTTTACGGAAAATACGCAAAACCTGCTCAAAGCATTTGCCATTTCCGTTCCGCACGAAAAGGCGATGGCTATTCGTGATGATGTGGCACTCTTCCAGGCAATAAAGGCACGATTGGTAAAAATATCAGACAGGAACGAAGGTGGCAAAACGGACGAAGAAATGGAAACGGCTATCAAGCAAATTATTTCCGAAGCAATTACCGCCGACAATGTAATTGATATTTTCGATGCCGCCGGTTTGAAAAAGCCAAGTATTGAGATATTAGACGAACGTTTTTTGCAGGAGTTGAAAGATATGCCGCAGAAGAATTTGGCAGTAGAGCTACTGAAAAAGCTATTAAAAGACGAAATCAAGAAACGGAGTAAAATCAATTTGGTAGAAAGTAAAAAATTCTCCGAAATGCTCGAAGATGCCATAAAACGCTATCATAATGGAATGATTGATACCGTAGAGTTTTTGGAAAAAGTATTGATACCCTTCGCTGAGCAAATGAAAGAAGCCGACCGTAGAGGCGAGAAGTTAGGACTAGATTATCGGGAATACGCTTTTTACACCGCATTGGAAGTAAACAACAGTGCCGTGTCCATTCTTGGCGACGAAATATTAAAACATATAGCACAAGAACTCTTATCAACCGTCCGCAACAGCACCACCATAGATTGGACAATCAAAGAAAGCGTACAGGCAACCTTGAGACGAAACATCCGCCGCATTTTGCGAAAATTCGGCTACCCGCCCGATTTACAGGAAAAAGCAGTCGATACGGTTATTTCGCAAGCAAAAATGCTAGCGGAGGATTTGGTGAAAAAAGACGAAAACCATACATCAAAATAATTTCGGGTGGTCTTCTTCTGTTTTTTGTAAGATGGTGGTAATGATAGTTTCCCGGAAAAATTTGGCCTGATTGGTGATTTTATATTTTTTGCAAAAGTTGCGGATAGCCTCTATTTCAGCATCATTGAATAACAATGTCTTGCGATGTTCACGTTTAACTTTCACTTTCATAGTGCAAATATAGTAAAATTTGCGTATCTTTACAGGTTCGTAAAAAAATAAGCACACAAATTTGGAGCAGGAATTGATACATATAAAAGGAGCACGGATGCACAACCTCAAAGATATTGAGGTGAAAATACCGCGTAATCAGTTAGTTGTGGTGACCGGTCTGTCGGGTTCGGGGAAATCGACCTTAGTGTTCGACACGGTGTTCGCCGAAGGGCAGCGTCGCTATGTGGAGAGCCTTTCGGCCTACGCCCGCCAATTTCTCGGAAGGGTTAATAAGCCGGACGTTGATTTTATTACCGGCATTCCACCGGCTATTGCCATTGAGCAGAAGGTCAATACCCGCAATCCGCGTTCAACGGTGGGAACATCCACGGAAATATACGATTACCTGAAGTTCCATATCGGGGGTGGAGGTGAAGCGTCATACGGTGTCGGATGTGGTGAATTACATCGCCGGATTGCCCAAGGGTACCCGCCTGTACATATTGGCGCCGCTGGTGCTGGGGGAGAAGATGGGCATTATCGAGAAGCTGACTTTGCTGCAACGGGAAGGGTTCACCCGTCTTGAAGTTGCCGGAAAAGAACGGCGTATAGAAGAAATACTGCCGGAGATCGACAAGCATAAGAAAACAACGTTCCGCCTGCTTATCGACCGCCTCACGGCTACGGACGACGACGAGGTGTTAAGCCGTGCAGCCGATTCCATTCAAACCGCTTTTGAAGAAGGCGGCGGTTTTTGTATGGTGGAGACTCCCGACGGCAAGGTGAAGCAATCGTTTTCATCGCATTTTGAGGCCGATGGCATGACCTTTGAAGAGCCTACGGAACATCTGTTTAGCTTTAATAATCCGCTTGGTGCCTGTCCGCGCTGCGAAGGCTATGGACGCGTGATTGGCGTGGATGAAGATTTGGTGGTGCCCGACCGTTCGCTGTCTGTCTTCAATGATGCGATTGCCTGCTGGCGGGGCGAGGTGATGAAGGAATATAAAGAAAAGCTGATAAAGTCGGCGTCGAAATTCAAATTCCCCGTGCACCGTCCTTATTATGAACTGACGGATGCCCAGCGCCAACTCTTATGGGACGGCAATGCTTATTTCACCGGCCTGTATGAGTTCTTTCACATGTTGGAATCGAATAAATACAAGATACAATACCGCGTGATGTTGAGCCGTTACATGGGCAAGACCGTTTGTCCGGAATGCGGCGGCTCGCGCCTGCGCAAGGAAGCGGCCTATGTGAAATTAGGCGGTAAGTCTATTTCCGAATTAGTGCTGTTGCCGGTGAGCGAATTGTTGCCTTTCATGCAGTTCTTGAAATTGTCGGACTATGAGCAGCAAGTGGCCGGACGGGCGATGATTGAAGTCACACACCGTTTGCAGTTCCTGCTGGATGTGGGCTTGGGCTACCTTACGCTGAACCGTTTGTCGAACACATTGAGCGGCGGTGAAAGTCAGCGTATCAATTTGGCGACGTCATTAGGAAGCAGTTTGGTAGGTTCTTTATATATACTCGACGAGCCCAGCATTGGCTTGCATCCGCGCGATACGGGACGGCTGATTAAAGTGCTGAAACAGTTGCGCGACTTAGGTAATACGGTGCTGGTGGTGGAGCATGACGAGGAAATTATGCGCGCTGCCGATCACATTATTGATATCGGCCCCTTGGCCGGCCGGCATGGTGGAGAGGTGGTGTTTGAGGGACGAATGGAGAATGGAGAGTTGAGAGTTGAGAGTGGAGAATTACAAGAGATGAGAGATAAGAGATTAGAGACAAGAGACAAAAAAACTCTCAACTCTCAACTCTCAACTCTCAACTCATTAACCGTCGCCTACCTGTTAGGTGAAGAGAAGATTGAGACGCCGAAGTTGCGGCGCAAGCTGAACAATTATATTGAAGTGGTGGGCGCGCGGGAGCATAACCTGAAAAACATTGATGTGAAAATTCCGTTGGGCGGCTTGGTGGCGGTGACCGGCGTAAGTGGCTCCGGAAAGTCATCGCTGGTAAAAAATATTCTTTATCCGGCCTTGAATAAAGCCATTAACCAGTATGGCGAGAAGCCCGGTGCGCACGATGCCTTGCGCGGGGATATCAAACGCCTGAAAGCGGTAGAGATGGTCGACCAGAACCCCATTGGCCGTTCGTCGCGCTCAAATCCCATTACTTATATCAAAGCGTATGATGAGATCCGCAAGTTGTTCTCGGAGCAGCCTTATGCTAAGCTGAACGGCTACGGGCATTCGCATTTCTCGTTTAACATCGACGGCGGACGCTGCGAAGAATGTCAGGGCGACGGCGTAATTAAGGTGGAAATGCAGTTTATGGCCGATGTGATCTTGGTGTGCGAAGCCTGCGGAGGGAAACGCTTTAAACCTGATATCCTTGAAGTGAAATACAAGGGCTACAATATTGCCGATGTCTTGGATTTCACCGTTAATCAGGCTATAGAATTTTTCGGCGGACAAAAAGAAGTGCTGGCCAAAAAAGTGGCCGACCGGCTAAAGCCATTGCAGGACGTGGGATTAGGGTATATTAAATTGGGACAGTCGAGCAGTACCCTGAGCGGCGGTGAGAGCCAACGCGTGAAGCTGGCTTCTTTCCTTGGCTCGGCTTCCGAATCGGGAGAGGTGTTGTTTATTTTTGATGAGCCTACCACAGGCTTACATTTCCATGATATTAAAAAACTGCTGGAAGCCTTTGACGCCTTGATTTCCCGCGGGCATTCCATCGTGGTGGTAGAACATAATATGGAAGTGGTAAAATGCGCCGATTGGGTGATCGACCTCGGTGGTGTTTGAAGGCACGCCCGAAGCCTTGGCTAAGTGTAAAAATTCTTATACGGCATCTTATCTTCTGCATACCTGACGGTAGTCGCAATACTTGCAGGTGTTGTTATCTGTGGTCTGTACGAACGCTTGTGCGGGATTGAACAATTCGCGCAACAGCTTGTCCAACGCCGCGGTGAAGCTGTCTACGTAAGGAGAAATAGCGGTAATTTCCTGTTTGGCGCTTTGCTCCGTAATCAGAAAATCGGTTTCATTGTTGTATAATTCACGTACGGCGTAGAGTTTGGGAATAAACTCCTTGTCCGGTTGTTGCAGTTTAAGCAAAACGCTGTAGAGCATGACCTGCAATACACCGGCGTTGTGCTGTTTGGC
>QMCE01769957.1_pt1 | contig 10412 bp, 7 predicted proteins | sample 1821851 | NCBI WGS metagenome assembly QMCE01 (sample SAMN09453174, study PRJNA476694) | Termite gut metagenome, whole genome shotgun sequencing project. | isolation source: worker | host: Odontotermes sp. | place: South Africa:Pretoria | collected 2016-01-28
TTAATATTTTCAATAGATAATATTTTATTCGTCTTATTTCTATATTTGAGAGGAGTTGAAGATTATGTCCAAGTGGTTCGACAAAATAATGGTAAAATTCTGGGATCCAATCGGCTCATTCTTCTTTTTGACAAATTTCGACAGGACAATGAGCAAAATGCTGAAAATAGTTTAGTAAAAGAAGCCATACTTAATCTTTCTGCTTTTAAAAAAGCAAAGCTATGCGTATTATTTCTTTTATTTAATTTTACCCAATTCTTTTTGATTTTATTTGTATGTAACTTAGATAACTTGTTATTGCATGGATTTGCAATAGTTCTTCCATATTTAGGATATTCAATTTTTTGTATTAAAAAGAGATACCACTCAAAATCGGAATTGGGTTGTACATTAATAGCAATATCATCTTTCTATGTATTAGCTAAGTGCATTCCCCCTATACATTACACACAAATGTTGCCTATCTGTGTTGCTCTTTTATACGCATATGCTTTATGGCGCATCTTTGTGTATACTGAGGAACATGAGAAAGCAATAGATAAACTTGAATTATATTCAAAGATAGAGGGATTAGAGCACTTGATATACAATATGAAAGAAGGTATGTAATTCATTATATCCCAAATGGAGCGCCTTCATATAGGGAGAGGGATAAAGCTCTCTCCCATCTTACAATGTTTAAAACATAATAACTGTATTGATAAAATGATTCAAATTTCAACGCAAATAACTTGCTTGATAAGTATATCGACTATTTATTAACGTTTAAAATATGTACGATTTATATAATAAAATAAAGGAGAAGTTTATGGCAAGTAAAACAACATCTACCAACAGGCGAAAAAGAATGGCTGAGATACAAAAGGAAAAATTCGGGTATACTAAAACAATTACAATAATTTTAACTGGTATAGCAATGGCGATAGTCTTGCTGGCTATAATTGGCAATTTTGTATTATCTTGGAATGGAAAGGTAGAGCATGTGCTCGACTTGGGAACGATAACTACATGGGCAGGGGGAATTGTGTTAGGTGTTTGGGGTGGCTATGTTTCACTTACGGGCGTGAGAAATACATCATTGAATAAAACACATCGAGCGCAAATTCAATATCTGAAGGATGCTTCTCCTGTTGAAGCTCCACAAGACCAGCAACATCTTACGTCAATGTATTCAACTTTGCAAAACTCACAACTAGAACAAGAAAATGATGCATAAAGGAGAATAAAAAATGGACACAAGTAATTGGCTAGAAATAGTTTTGATGATAGTAACAGCACTTATCACTTCATTTTTGATTCCGTATATTCGTTCAAAGACTACCGCGCAAGAAAGAGAAAAGATTTTATCTCTAGTGAAAATTGCATGTAGTTCTGCAGAACAGATGGCTGAATTAGTAACTGGCAAAGATAAATATGCATATGTAGAGAATCTACTTATGAATATGGGTATTAAGATTTCCGCTGATGAGCTTGAGGCGATGATAGAGGCTTGTGTTTTTGAGATAAACAAAGAATTTACGAAAGAGGAAATACAAGCATATCCTGAAGGGGAGTGATAATATGCGTGTGGTTTTAGACCCTGGTCATGCTTATCCATCCGCAAATCGTGGGGGAAACGGATATGACGAATCTCTTGGAATGTGGAAATTATGTAATTATCTCAAAGATATTCTTGTGGAGCAAGGATATGATGTAGCGCTAACAAAGTCAACGAAAGAAGAAAATCCTAGTTTGACGGCTAGAGGAGCATTTGCGAAAAACAGTGATTTGTTTATATCAGAACATTCCAATGCGGCTAATGGTTCGGCAAGAGGGGCGGAGGTCTATCGGAGCGTACAGTTGCCTAATGACCAACAGTTAGCGGCTGATATGTCTAAGGCTATTAGTTCCTTAATGGGCAATACTAATAGAGGTGCAAAAACTAGGCAATCAACAAAGAGTGCAACATCAGATTACTATTCTGTAATGGCATCAGCACGTAGACAAAACTGCCCTCATGTATTACTAATTGAAAGCGGATTTCATGATAATGTTGAGGACGAAGCTTTTCTTCTTGTTGATGATAATCTTAAAAAGATTGCAGAAGCTCAGGCAAATGTGATAATGAAGTATATCCCTAATTACGTTGGAAATACAACGAAACCCACACCAATTACAACACAGAACAATGAGCAAATAATTTGGGATTTTCTAAAGAGTAAGAATTTTAGTGATTTCGCGATTTCAGGGATAATGGGGAATATCTTTGCTGAGAGCGGTTTAAAGCCCAACAACTTACAGAATAATTTTGAAAAAACATTGGGTATGACAGATGATCAGTATACGCAAGCAGTAGATAATGGTAGTTATGCTAACTTTGCAACGGACTCTTGTGGATATGGAATTGTACAATGGACTTACAGTAGCAGAAAATTAACCCTATTGAATTATGCTAAATCACAAAACAAATCAATAGGAGATTTAAACATGCAATTGAACTTTATGTATAATGAATTGCTCACATATAAAGGTTTGGTTGATATGTTAAATAAATCTCAATCAGTATTAGAAGCGTCTAATTTATTTTTACTAAACTATGAAAAACCTGCAGATCAATCACCAAAAGTTCAACAATTAAGAGCTTCATATGGCGAAAGTTACTATAATAAATATCACGTTGTAAATACAACGGATTCGAATCAGATAGTATTTGATGCTATTGACACAATAGTGCAAGTCAATGTTTTAAATTCGGGCGATTATTGGAAAAATGTTATAAAAGAAGGTAAGTTACAATATTTAGACCAATTATTCTTAAATTTTTCAAACTACGTAAAAACACACAACTAATATTATATTAGTCAGGGGATGATTCTATCCCCTTTCAAACTGGAAATTATCAACTTTCACATAGATATTTCATATAGATACCGAGGTGTATTTTATGGCTAATGATTTGAATATAACTATTGGAACTAATTTAGATTTAACAGGTGTTAATGAGACTCTTAATAAGATAAAACCGCCAAAAATTAAGGTGGAGGTAGATGCTCCATCTACTGAGATACAAAAACNNGTATTGAAGAGATGGTTGGCATTAAGCCGGAAACTACTAGGCGCACAAAAGAACAGGTTGCAGAAATGAAGGCAATCTGGAAAGATATGTTCGATGTAGAGGCGAAACAAAGTAAAGCCGTAGCGGATAAGAAAATCGCTGATAGCAAAGCCGCAACAGCGCAAGTAAAAAAAGATTATAACGAATTAATTTCACTCATAAAGCAAATCAATTCTATAGAACTTCAACTAAAGAAAATCGATATAGGGACAGACCCGAATCAATTCAATGAACTAAACAAACAATTCGATGATTTACAAACAAAATTTTCTGAGTTATTCCAACGTTCGGTAACACAAAATCCATTTGCACAAGAATTATTAAATCTTAAAGATTTTCAAAGCGCCTATGAAGAAGGTAGGGGTAAAATAGCAATGGCAGATGCTAAAGCGGCTGATGAGGCAGTAAAAGCCGCAAATGCTAAAGCATCGGCAGAAGAAAGAGCGGCAGACCAAGCTATGGCGGCTATAGTTAAAAAGACTATGACTGATGTTAGCGAAATGGAAAAGTCAGGAGCCGCCGCTGATAAACTTGCTGAAAGATTTAGGCGTGTTGTTGGTGTTCTTCAAGAAGGCGTAACTATTCCTACTGATGGTGGAATAAATAAAGCTATGGACTCAATGCGTGAGCTAGAGAAATATGCTGGTTCCGATATGAAATCTCTTGGCGATAGAATGTTTAATGGGGATACATATTCTCGTTTTACTGCAACAATAGAACAAGCTACAGGTGGATTCCAAACTTATACCCTTGCAGTAGATAAAGCTACAGGGGCATTATATGAATTAGATTTAGGCACTAAATCAGCTAATACTGCTTTGGTAAGATTTGATGACCAAACTGTGTCAGCGGCTAATGCTCTATCTAGTATGCTGATAGCAACAAAAGTTGTAGATGGATTAAATGCACTAAAACAAATATTAACTGATTGCGTAGATGCGGCTATTGAGTTTGAAGCTGGAATGGCAGGAGTTCAACGAAGTGTTGGCGGTACCAGTACAGAAATTAATGCTCTTGCAGAATATATAAAAACTCTTGCTCTTAATATCCCAATTACTACAACAAGTTTAAATAAAATTGCTGAAACTGCTGGGCAATTAGGAGTTCAAAAAGAGAATGTAGCGGCATTTACAGAAATTATGGCAAGGCTTGGTACTGCTACAGATTTAACGGCTGAAGAAGCTGCGACACTACTTGCGCAGTTCTCGTCAATAACAAGAATGAACCCTCAAAATTATGATAGACTGGCTTCAACTATTGCTCTCTTAGGTGATGCTACTGCCGCAACTGGTCGTACAATAGCAGAAATGTCTTTGCGTATGGCTGGAGCAGGTTCTGTTGCTGGAATGACTGAACAAGATATATTGGGAATTGCAGCGGCTTTAGGTGGATTAGGCGTTCAAACTGAAGCTGGTGGTTCAGCCATGTCAAGGCTTATTACTGAGCTTCAAAAGGCAGTTGAGTTGGGCGATGGTTTAGAAGCATTTGCTTCTGTTGCCAATATGACGGCAGAGACTTTTACTACAATGTGGGGAGAAAATGCCGCTGGTGCTTTAAACGCATTTATTATTGGGCTTAATGATACAGAACGCAATGGAAAAAGTGCTCTTGCTATTCTGGATGATTTGAATTTGACAGATATAAGATTGTCACGTTCAATTCTGGCTCTTGCTGAATCTGGTGATATGCTAACTAATACATTAGCACAAGCTAATACAGCATGGGAAGAAAACACCGCATTAGGCGAAAAAGCCGCAATTATGTATGAAACTACTGCGGCTAGAATGCAATTATTTGAAAACGCTGTTAATAATTTACAAATATCGGTAGGAGATGCTTTAACTCCTGTATTAAATTCGGCAACATCTGGATTAACAGATTTTATTAATAGTTTTGCAGAGTTCGTTGATCAAAATCAATGGTTTGTTCAAACTATAGCGGTTTTAGCTACTGGTTTAGGTGCTATGGTTGGTACTGTTACAGCGTATACAATAGCAGTAACGGCGTTAAATGCCATACATAAAGTTTTAGTCCCCAGTGTTGCAAATGCCACAAAAAGTATTGTATTATTTAACGGAGCATTAACATTATCTCCTGTTGGTGCTTTTGCTATTGCATTAGGAGCAGTAGTGGCAGTATTAGGCTCATTAGCAATAGGGTTAGCCAAAGTAGAACAAAGGTATGCTGAATATCGTCAGGGTGTATTAGATAGTGCAGAAGCGGCTAGAGAAGAAGCTAGGGCACTTGAACAGTTATCAGAAGAATATATTCGGCTACGGTCATCATCTGTACAAGATGAAACAAACAGAGAACGTATTAGAGAAATTCAGTCTGAGATAACTAATTTAGTTGGAGATCAAGCAAATAACTTAAATCTCGTTAATGGTGTTCTTGATACAGAGAAAATAAAATTAGAAGCAATTACAAATGAGTATTATAAACAATCTCAGGCGGCTATAGATGCAGCACAAAGATTAGCACAATCTGATGTCAATTTAGGAGTTAATGCGCCCAATGCCATTAAAATGCCAAAAACATTAGATTCTGGATTAGGACAAGATGCAACAAAAACATTAGAACAATATGCTAAAATATATAGTGGAACAGCAAATGATATTTTAGATGTTCTATATGAATGGCGCGATGCGTATCTTGAAATTGATGATGCAAGTGGAAAATACTCCAATAAATTAAAGCAGATTATTGAGCAAATTACACATTATGAAAGTGTTGTTGAAACAGCTAATGAATTAGATTTAGTGAAATTAAACAATCTTTTAAACTCTAGTGATGCGTATGATAGATTGTCAGATAATCAACAAAAATTTGTAAAATCAGTTCTCGACGGTTCAACAGCTACAGAAGCTTCTGTTAATAATTTAATACAATCTATTCAACATGGTGGAACATTATCTAAGGCGATTGATGGATTGTTCAATTTAGATAAAACTACTAGTACAATAACTTCATACAAAGAAAAACTGCAAACCTTTGTCGCTGATGTTGAAGCAACGACAGGTATTATGGCGGGTAATATCATTCAGACATTTGATAAAATGGGTGATATTGAAGTTCGAATACAAGCTCTTTATGAAGTAATGCCTGAAACACAATCATTAAAAGAAGCAATTATAGATGAATTAAATGTATCTGAGATAGAAACATTATTGGACATATCTCTACGTCCAGAGTTTGATTTTTCTGCTTTTGTTGAAGGTGCGAATACGGCAGACGAATATGTAGAAGCTTTACGAAGACTAATAGTAGAATACGGGAATGTTTCTAAAGCTAGTGATAAAGATACTGCAATGCAAGATAGTCTTGAGACACTTCAATTAGTTCAAGATGGAGTTATGAAATTTAAATACGCAGTATCTGAAACAGAGCAAGAATTTCTTAAAGATACTATAACTTCACAAATGGACGCATGGCTTTCTAGAATCAAGTCAATATCTGATGAAGCGACTAGAAGCCAATTGTTATTAGCGTATGGGAATGCTTTAGCATGGGTTGCTGAACAAACAGAAACATCTGCAGAAAAATTTGAAAATCTGGCCGATGAGTTAGATTCTATTCGTAGTGCCTACGAACTTGGACAAAAAGCAATAGACGAATATGCTGAATCTGGTAGATTATCGTTAGATACCATTATGGATTTAATAGATAGTGGATATATTCAGTATCTAATAAACGAGAGCGGCGAAATTGAAATAAATGAAGAAGCGTTTCGAAGATTAGCAATCGCTAAAATGGATACCATGATTGCGAACCAGAAACTTGAATTGCAAAATATGGTTGACCAATGGCGTACTGAAGGTACGACAGTTGAAGATTTAGCAATAGCATGGGCAGATGCCGCTTTAGCAAAAGCCGCTTATAATGATATCGGATTAGATTTGGGCGAATATGGTGATTCAGCGCAAATCAAAGAGATGTTGGCTGGGTTGCAACTGCTTCAAGATGAAAGAGCAAAACTTGCCGATACTAGTCAACCTCTTTTTCGCCCTAGTGGAAGTCGTTCATCATCAAGCAGTGGTTCAACTAAAGATGCTTATAAAGAAGAAGCGGATGCCGCGTTAGCAGAGTTAAAATATCAGCATGATGCAGGATTAATTTCTGAAGAAGCTTATCTTAATCAGTTGAGAGAGCTTAATGATAAATATTTTAAAGACAAAGAGAAGTATTTAGATGACTACAGAAAGAATGAATTGCAAGTTCAAGAAGGATTGCGTCAAGCAGAGGAAGATAGGCTTAACGCTCAACTAGACTTAGCCCGTCAATCTGGAAACCAAGACGAACAAATCTCCATTTATAAACAACTTCAAGATAACCTTCACTCTCTTGCTGAAGAATATCGTCAACGTGGATTTAAAGAAACCGACAATGAAATTCTTGAATTAAAAAATAAATGGGCACAGTATTATGACGATATTGCTGAAATTCGCCGTCAGCAAGAATCGCAACCATTTGCTAATTTTACCAGAGATGTCGGGAACGAACAAAGTAGACTTGGTTTAGATTTGGAGTTGACAGATGCCAAGTCGTTCGAAGACAGAGCGAAGATTATCAACGAGCAGATAAAATTACAAGAAGTAACAGTTAGACGTACTGCTAGTGAGATAGGATTTTATAATCAAAAGTTGCGTCAAGGCGCAGATGATGAGGATTATCTAAGAGAGAAAATCGCTGAGTTGACTACAGAGTTTCAACAAGCGTTAATAGACTTAGATGCCTTTAATGATGCTTTAATTGAAAATAGTAGGCTTACATATGATAGTAGCATAGAGAATTATACTAATGAACTAAAAGAACTTGAAATGCAACTCGACATGACTGGATCTGAAAATTTCAATGACCAGTTAGATATTACGAACAAGATGCTTGAAAAACAGGATGAAATAATATCTGCTAACAGAGATGAACTTTCCCGATTAACTCAAGCTTTTAATGATGGGAAAATCAGTGAGGAAGATTTTAGAAGCGAAGCAGATAGACTCCACAATTCTTGGTTGGATGGTATTTCCACAGCGTTTGAGTATTCTCAAGCTATAAGAGAAATTGGCATTGCAATGAAGGAATTAGAGCTTGATACCCTCAATACAGAAAAAGATAATTTGATGACCATAGTTGAGATGACTAAAAATATGATTAGGCAAGAAATAGCTAATCAAGTTGACTCAATGAATGATGATATAAAATCTATACAGGCATCAAAAAAAGCTTTGGATGATGTTCGCGATGGAATAAACGATGCCGCAAAAGAGAGAGATAAGCAAGATGCTAAAAGGAAGGCTGATTTACAAGATCAATTAAAACTAGAACTTGATATTTTAGGTAAAAGAAAAGATGCTATTGATGATGAAATTGATGCGGCTAAAGATTTGGCAGATATCCAAAAAAATCGTCTTGAGGATGAGTTAGATAATTATAGACAAATCTTAGATGCCAGACTCAAGCTATTAGAATTAGACAAGGAAAATCGTAAGTACGAACAAGATGTTGCAGAAATGCAAAAGTCTATTCAGAATACACAAGATAGAATAGCAGAGTTGTCACGCAATGACTCTCGTGAAAGTATTGCCGAGAGAATGCGTCTTGAAGAGCAACTTGCAGACGAGAAGCTAAAATTAGACAATTATCTCTATGAAAACGACATAAAACGGCAAGAAGATGCAATTGAAAGCGAATGGGATCGCTATAATCAGCAAAAGCAATTAGAATTAGACGGGATTGACGAAGGACTTAAAGCTTTTGAAGAAGCGCAACAGATAAAGATGGATGGTATTGATCGCGAGATGGAACAAGCTAAGTTGCGTAACGAAGCTAATCTTGCGGCAATCGAAGCAGAAGCTCAAGCATACGATGATTTAGTTGCTAATCAGCTCGAAGGGCTGAAGCTAACAGGTGAAGAATACGATAGGCAAATTGAGAATATTCAAGCTCGTATTCAAGAAGTTCAAGCAAGCATACAGAACTCAGGAGAGTTAACACAAGCTGCTATGCGCCGGATTGACGAGGAAGGGTCTGCCTTGTATGAGAAATTAATTCAGTACAACGATATCTACGGGGATGGGATATCCATGACAGTAACTTCAGCATGGGAAAACTATCTCGCAACGGTAGATCAAGGGAATAAATCAACTCTTCAGCATACAGTTGATTTGATGAGACAGATATTCGACCTCACCAAGCAAATCGAAACAGAGCAACAAAAAATGGCAAACATGTCATCTCCCTACTTTGCGGGAACAACAGGATTAAGGAATCATTTTGAGAGTGAAGGGTACAATGTTGGTTGGAATGACGCAAACAAGCAGTTTTCAATCAATGGGCAATGGTTTGATTCTTCTGGTTTTGAGAATTTAGATGGACGGTTGCAAATGACATACGAACAACTCAAAGAATTAGAGGAACAACTCGCAAAGTTGCCTAAATATGCATCTGGAGGATACATTTCCAAGGATCAATTAGCCATTGTTCATCAGGGAGAGCTTGTCTTAAACCCTGAGCAAGTGAGAGCATTATTCGGTAGTGCAATGAATCTCGGCTCATTTGCTGGGTCATCATTAAACAGTCTCCAGAATCAAATAGCGCGTAACCAACAATACGCAGGAGATAGCATCAACAATCTCACATCCAACATTGGTGGATACGGAGATATCAACATGGAGTTCAACGGAGTAACATCTGAGAGTTTCATGAGAGATTTGCCGAGAGTAATGGGTAGTATAGCTGATAATAAACTGACTGATTATACAAGGCAAAGGAACAACGTAGCGCGAAGCAAGGGTATGACATCATTCGCTCCATTTTAAGGTGGTGATTCAATGGGGAAATTTGGGTATACAGAAGTAGAATACAATCGGTATTTGCAAAGGATAAGCCGATTAATCGAGGATTACGGGAATAAAGACAAACGATTTTCCGAAGCTATAAGTGAAGGGTCAATAGTGGACGGATTAGATAACGGAGAAGAAATCCTTGAAATAATAAAAAATATTTAAGAAAGTGAATAATTTTAAAATTTAATGGTATAATATAAATGCGGGACAGTACGAAAAGGATGTCGTATTTCTGGTTGTCCCTTTCCGACCAGACTACCGCCAACTTATTATGGAGAAAGGAAGATTGAATGAGCGTAGTGAAGAAAATCTTAGTTATGACTGCGATGTTATTCGGGCTTGTAACTATGATTAATTATGTGAATTTTTTGTTTGGGAATAATTATTTGTTTATTTATAATCGTTCTATTATGATAAAAATTGAAAACTTCGCGCCTTTGCGTTTATACCAAAAAGCGCAAGCGCATAAATTTTAA
>QMCE01002356.1_pt1 | contig 10410 bp, 10 predicted proteins | sample 1821851 | NCBI WGS metagenome assembly QMCE01 (sample SAMN09453174, study PRJNA476694) | Termite gut metagenome, whole genome shotgun sequencing project. | isolation source: worker | host: Odontotermes sp. | place: South Africa:Pretoria | collected 2016-01-28
GCGGGTCGCGGCTGTCGGGGGCGTAGACAGGCGGCTGTTGCTGGCGTCGCAGGTGACCGTTCACGCTGAAAGGCCTGTGGCGGGCGTCATCTGCTCAATACCGCCGCACATAGACAGCGACGACTCAAAAAACAAAAAACCGGACGAAATATATGTAGATATCGGCGCGGAGAGCAAACAGGAGGCCGAAAAGCTCGTGAAGCCGGGCAACGTCGCGACGCTTGACAGCAGCCCACACGAACTGCTAAACGGCGTTGTCAGCGGAAAATCAATAGACGACCGGGCGGGCTGTGTTTCGCTGATAAAAGCGCTGGAATTTTTGCGGCCGGAAATAAGCTTGCTGGACGTGGGGCTTACGGTTGTGTTTTCTTCGATGGAAGAGGTAGGCGGAGGGCCGGGCGCGAAAACCGCCGCGTTCCAAATCGCACCCACTCACGCCGTGGCGGTTGACGTGAGCTTTGCCTGCACGCCGGACTCCCAAAGGGAAAAGTGCGGCGAGATGAAAAAAGGTCCCATGATTGGCTTTGCGCCAATACTGGAGAGTACGCTTTCCGAAAGGCTGTGCGGTCTGGCCGAAGAAAACGGGATACCGTATCAGCGCGAGGTCATGGGCGGCAGGACCGGTACGAACGCCGACCAGATAGCCGCGAGCCGCGCGGGAGTGAGGACGGCGCTTGTCTCGATCCCGCAAAAATACATGCACACGCCCATAGAGGCAGTTGCCGCCTGCGACGTTGATGATACGGGAAAGCTTATCGCCGCGTATATCCGTGACTTGAGCGGCAGGAAAACCGGGAAAGCGGGCGATGAGAATGAATGAGATTTTAATGCTTATAGAGGAGCTTTGCAGCATTCCCGGGGTCTCGGGGGACGAAGGCCGGGCGCGTGAGGCGATAGAAGCGCGTATCAAGGGATACTGCGATTATACTGTAGACGCACTGGGGAATTTGCTCGTACACAAGAAGGGTGGCAAAAGGGCAAAAAACAGGCTCATGCTCTCGGCGCATATGGACGAGGTGGGGCTTATCATAACGCACGTGGAGGACTCGGGCCTTTTGCGCTTTGCCGCGGTGGGAGGCATAGACCGGCGGGTCGTGCCCGGCAAGGCGGTGGAGATCGGTGAAAGCCGCATTTGGGGAGTTATCGGAGCGAAAGCCACTCACCAGCTTAATGAAAAAGAAAAGGAAGAGACGCTTGCGTTAGACAAGCTCTATATAGACATTGGCGCGGAGAGCGGGGAAGAAGCGAAAAAACTCGTGAAGCCCGGCGCGCGCGCGGTGTTCGCGTCGCGGTACACCCGCCTGGGCGACGGGGAAAGCGGTCACAAGCTAATGGGGCGGGCGCTCGACGACCGAGCGGGATGCGCGCTGCTGGTCGCGCTCATTCGTTCGGAGCTGGAATATGACTGCGATTTCGCTTTCACGGTGCAGGAGGAGACCGGCAGCGCCGGAGCGGCGGCTGCGGCTTACACGCTTAAGCCGGATATTTCTGTTGTCGTAGAGACCACCACCGCAAGCGACATAGCCGGCGTCGCTCCTGATAAGACAGTCTGCGCGCAGGGCAAGGGCCCGGTGATATCCTTTATGGACAAACGCGCAATTTACGACGCCGAATTGTACGCGCTGGCGATTAAGACCGCCGAAGACGCCTGTATACCGTGCCAGAGCAAGGCGGGGGTGTTCGGAGGCAACGACACAGGTTTGATACAGGCCTCGCGCGGCGGGGCGCGCTGTCTGGCAGTGAACTTGCCCTGCAGGTATCTTCATACGGCGGCGTGCGTTCTTGACGAACGGGATATTAAAAATACTTTGGAGCTGCTTGAAAGGCTGATTCCAGAGCTTGCAGGGGTTTGACGGATGCAACAGGACTTTATTAAAATAAGCGACAGGATAATGGCCGTGGCCTATGAGGCCGACAATATCTGCCGGGAGGCGTTTTCGCGGATAGACGAAATAGCCGCATACAACGCAGCAAAGGTACTCCACGCGTTCCAGAAGCACAGGGTGGGCGAGGCTCACCTTAACGGTACGACGGGTTACGGCTACGGCGACCGGGGCCGCGACACGCTTGACGCGGTCTTCGCGGAAATCGCGGGCGCCGAGGACGCGCTGGTGCGGCACAGCTTTGTCTCCGGAACAAACGCTATAACCACCGCGCTGTTCGGTCTGCTGCGCCCCGGCGACGAGATTGTTTGTCTAACCGGCCTGCCATACGACACGCTTCTGCCGGTCCTGGGACTGGACGAACGGGGCAGGGGCATGGGTTCGCTAAATGATTTTGGCGTAAAATACAGCCAGCTTGAGCTGCTGGCTGACGGCAGGGTGGATACGCAGGCAATTCCGAAGGCCGTTAAAAAGGCAAAGGTTGCGTATATCCAGCGTTCACGCGGATATTCGCTTAGGCCGTCGGTGTCTGTTGAGGAGATAAAGCAAATTGCAGGGGCGGTAAAAAAGGCGAATCCAAAAGCGATTATAGTCGTGGACAACTGCTACGGAGAATTTGTCGAAACCCGCGAGCCCACCGGGGCAGGGGCGGATATCATTATAGGCTCGCTGATAAAAAATCCGGGCGGCGGGATCGCGCGCACTGGAGGATATATTGCGGGCCGCGCGGATCTGGTAGAGCTCTGCGCACACAGGATGACCAGCCCCGGCACGGGCAGGGAGGTGGGCTGTTCGCTGGATGAAAACAGAAACATGTATATGGGGCTGTTCCTCGCGCCCGAGGTCGTTGCCGCCGCGATGAAGACGGCGGTGTTCGCGTCTGCGGTGTTTGCAAAGATGGGCTGCGAAACCTTTCCCGCAGCACGGGACCACCGCACTGACATTATACAGACAGTCGTGCTCGGCAGCGCGGAGCGGCTTGCGGCGTTTTGCCGGGGTGTCCAGCGCGGCGCTCCGATAGATTCTTTTGTGACGCCGGAGGCTTGGGATATGCCCGGATATGACAGCCGGGTGATAATGGCTGCGGGGGCCTTCCACCTTGGCGCTTCCATAGAGCTTTCGGCGGACGGGCCAATGCGCGAGCCCTACGCCGCTTGGCTTCAGGGCGGGCTGACAGCCGCCACCGGCAGACTTGGGGTACTGCTCGCCGCCGAGGAATTACAGAGAAGTGAGGACAATAAATTATGAGAGGGTATTCAAAACCCTCTCATAATGAGTAGGGGCGAACTTTGTTCGCCCGCAAGATGGCTTCATCAAATCATTTTCGGGCCGGGTGTTTTACCTCTGCAAAAACGACCGCAAATTCTCCGCGACAGTGATTGCGCCTCCTGTCACGGCGTTGGCAAAAGCCACGTTTTCGGGGTTTGCGACGTCAATCTGCCACTCGCCGTTTGCGTCCTGTATTAAATGCAGCGCGGTCTCGGTCTTTTTGGTGGGCGCGTCGTCCCAGGCGATATTGTCTGCCGCGTACTGCGCCAAAAGCTTTTCTGGTTCGCTCACGTCCTTGCCGGTTAGCTGAAGCGCAGCAAGATGAGCCAGCGCGCCGGGGACAATGCTGTTGAGCGCGCTTTCTGCGTCTACTGATGTAACGGTCATTTCGACCTTTGCCTTGCCGTTTTCCTCGGTAACTTTGCCGACGTCGAATTTGACGCGCTCGGTGATAGGTTTAAGCAGGCTGAGATATGCGTCGGGAACCTCTTGCATAGAGAGATACTGCCCCGCGAGTTCCTTGACGGTATTGTCGTCAAGGCTGCTGATCTTATTGATAAGTTCTTCCGCGGCTTCCTCGGGAGAGGCGGCGCCAGGCGCTGTGGAGGATTGCTCAGGCGATGAGCTTGACGGCGGAGCGGAAGACGAAGGCGTGGATGACGAAGGGGGCGAGGCGGGGGCCGGAGCCTGGTTCGGGGATGACGATGACGGCGCCCTTGTGATCCTTAAAGAACAACCTGTTGTGATGATAAGCGCCGAAAGTGTTACAGCTAATAATATTTTCATGCGCACCACACTCCTCCACGATGATATTGTAACAAGCGTATCATAATAATAGGTTTAAAAGCTGTACAAACCATGAATAAAATTAGAAAAAACAGTAAAATAACAGTTAACGGGCGTATTTTTGCACTGAACGGGGTTTTGTGATATACTTCCCTTGGGAATGAGGAGTAGTGAAAATGTTTGAGCTTAAAGCAGTATACGGCCACGCGCGCAGGGGAAAGTTAATAACTCCGCACGGTGCGGTCGAGACGCCTTTTTTTATGAATGTGGGTACATCAGCCGCCATTAAGGGCGGGGTCTCTTCGCACGACCTGAAAGAACTCAAATGCCAGGTGGAGCTTTGCAACACATATCATTTGCATATCAGGCCGGGGGACGAGCTTATCCGCCATCTGGGCGGACTAGGCAGGTTTATGGGCTGGGACGGGCCAATATTGACAGACAGCGGCGGCTTTCAGGTGTTTTCACTGGCAAAGCTGCGCAAGATCGCGGAAAAGGGTGTGAGCTTCCGTTCCCATATAGACGGCGCGCGCGTGTTCATGGGGCCGGAGGAGAGCATGAGGATACAGTCGAACCTAGCCTCAACTATCGCGATGGCTTTTGACGAGTGCATAGAAAACCCCGCGGCTTATGATTACACGGAAAAATCTGTCGCGCGCACCACCCGCTGGCTGATGAGATGCAAGGAGGAGCTTGTAAGGCTCAACGCTCTGCACGACACGCTCAACCCGCGGCAGATGCTTTTTGGCATAAATCAGGGCTCTACCTACAGCGACCTGCGGGTGCGTCACATGCTGGAGATAGCGGAACTGAATCTGGACGGCTACGCCATAGGCGGGCTGGCGGTGGGTGAGACCGCCGCCGAGATGTACGCGACTATAGACGCGGTTGAGCCGCACATGCCCGTGAATAAGCCCCGTTACCTGATGGGCGTGGGTACGCCCGTGAATATACTGGAAGCCGTCAGCCGGGGTATAGACATGTTCGACTGCGTCATGCCCAGCCGCAACGCGCGTCACGGCACGCTGTTCACGTGGGACGGCGTCATGATACTCACTAATTCCAAGTATACGAGTGACGACAAGCCAATAGACTTGCAATGCGGCTGTTCCGTCTGCCAAAGATACTCACGGGCGTATCTGCGGCATTTGCTGAAAGCCGGGGAGATATTGGCGTACCGGCTGCTGGTGATGCACAACCTTTATTTTTACAACTCGCTCATGGAGCGCATCCGAGCGGAGCTGGACGCGGGGAGCTTTGACGAGTTTGCAAAAAGAAATATTCCTGTTCTTGGGAAAAGGATTTAGGTGACCGTCCCGATACGTCATGTACGGGCGAACTGTGTTCGCCCGTAAAAAGCCCGCGGGCGATTACAAATCGCCCCTACAAATTGCACAATATATTGCATGATTCCTTTATTTGTGTTATACTGTCACAAAATAACCGAAAAAAACAGGACAAAAAAGGAGAAGTTTATGAGTTTGAATCTTTTGCCTCTTGCAACGGCAACGACAGGAGACGCCACCGGAGGGCTTATGAGCATGGTTTTGCCAATGGCCCTGATTTTCGGCGTCATGTATTTTGTGATGATCCGCCCGCAGAAAAAGCGCGAGAAAAAGGTGCAGGAGATGCGCAATCAGCTTGAGGTCGGCGACGAGATCGTGACGATCGGCGGAATAATCGGAATAGTTGTCAGCGTTAAGGACGACACGCTGGTGATTGAAACCGGCTCCGATAGAAGCAAGCTCCGCCTCAACAAATGGGCTGTGCAGACCAATATGACCCCGCGAGAGGCCCCCGTTCCCGAAAAACCCGCCAAGGCGGAAAAACCCGAGAAGGCAGAGAAATAATTCAAGACGGGCGACCGGGACGGTCGTCCCTACGGTACAAACACCTTAACAGCGGCACGAGTTGTACTATATTTGTCAAGCTCCGAATATAGAATAGTATACAAAATTTAGGAGGAGTTTGAATGTCCGCGAGAAGCCAGATTACAGAAAACGAGGGCCTTAAGCGCCTGCTGCGGCCGGCGGCCGTGGGCGTGGCGGCCGGGGTTTTGATGAGCGTTGCGATACTGGCGCTGATGTCGTTTATTATGTCTGTTCGAACGGTACCTCAGGCCGCGCTGGATCCGATCGCCGTATTCGCGATGAGCGCCGGCGCGTTTGTCGCGGGGTTCTGCTGTGCGAGGATAATACACAAAAACGGACTGGGCTGCGGCCTTTTAACGGGAGTGATTTTTTCGATCGTGTTGCTTGTCTGCTCGTTCGCCGCGCCTGACAACACTCTGGGTCTTGGCGCTTTGCTGAAGTCGCTAATCGTGATATTCTCGTCCATGCTGGGCGGGGTGCTGGGCGTCAACACCAGAAAAGGTAAAAAGAGCGTAAAGTAATTGAAACCGCCGCGATTCTGTGCTATACTCATTTTATAGATTCGGGAGCGGATTGACCGCATCCAGCCGCTAATGCGGCGGCGAACATGGAATTCGTTTGCGTGTTCGCAACATCAAATTGAAAAGGAACGGGAATATATGAAGCATGTAAAAACGCTTAACAAAGCCAATTTAAAGGAATCCGCCGCCAAAGGGGGCTGCGGGAAGTGCCAGGCCTCTTGCCAGTCGGCCTGCAAGACCTCCTGTACGGTGGCAAACCAGAAATGCGAGAAATAGCGTGAACAGGCTCTCTCGGCTATGCAGGCGGGAGAGCCTGTTTTCATTGGAAGGAATTATTTAAAGATGATCCACAAATTTGCGCAAAAGGGCCGGTACATAGTGCTTGACGTTAACAGCGGCGCGGTCCACGAGGTGGACAGGCTTATGTACCTGCTGCTGGACCGGGCGGACGAAAACTGTGAAACTTTGGGCGAAGAGGACTACCTGGCGCTTGGCGAGTTTTCGCGGCGGGAGCTCGACGAGGCTTTTGGGGAGCTAATGGAGCTTAAGCAAAACGGTTTGCTTTTTTCACCGGACGACTACGGCGACTACGCCGAAAAAACCATTCTTTCACCCATAAAGGCCATGTGCCTGAATGTCTCTCATGACTGCAACCTGCGCTGTGAGTACTGCTTTGCCGGCACCGGAGACTACGAGCAGGGCAGGCAGGTCATGAGCGCCGAAACCGGCAAAAAGGCGATTGACTTTTTGCTGTTGCACTCGCAGGGCCGGCGCGAGCTTGAGGTCGATTTTTTTGGCGGCGAGCCCCTGATGAACTTTGGGGTCGTAAAAGATGTTGTTGCCTACGCGCGGTCAAAGGAGCGTGAGCATGACAAGCGCTTTCGCTTTACAATTACTACAAACGGGCTTTTGCTAGACGATGAAAAGATTGATTACATAAACTGCGAGATGAGCAACATCGTGCTCTCACTGGACGGCAGACGCGAGGTAAACGACCGCGTGCGCTGTACAGTCAACGGAAAAGGCTCTTACGACGCGGTATTGCCGCGTTTCCAAAAGCTCGTCGCAAGGCGCGGGGACGGCGAATACTATGTGCGCGGCACTTTCACGCGCTACAACACGGACTTCACGAAAGACGTGCTCGCGCTTGGAGATGCAGGCTTCAGACATATTTCCGTAGAGCCGGTTGTGGCGGAGCCTGAAAAGTCTTATGCCATTACAGAAGAAAATCTGCCTGAAATATTCGCGGAATACGAGCGGCTGGCGGACGCACTTGAGCGGGTGAATATAAATGGCAAAAAGCTAAATTTCTTTCACTTCATGCTGGACCTTGACCAGGGGCCGTGCGCTATAAAACGGCTGCGAGGCTGCGGGTGCGGCAACGAGTACGTTGCTGTGACGCCAGACGGCGGAGCTTACCCCTGCCACCAGTTCGTCGGTTACGAGGACTGGCGAATGGGCAGCGTCCACGACGGGAGTCTTGACCTTGAAATGAAAGAGATGTTTTCCAGGACTACCGTGTACCAAAAGGAAGACTGCCGGGGATGCTGGGCAAAATTCTATTGCTCCGGCGGCTGCAACGCGAATAACATGCGTTATTCAGGCGACGTGCTAAAGCCGGTGAGGTTTTCGTGCGAGCTTTTGAAAAAACGGTTGGAGTGCGCGATTACACTTAAAGCAAATGAACAGATAACAATTAACAAATAAGAATGGTTGTGTCCGCAAACGGACGAATTCTATTTGTTAACTGTTATTGTTAATTGAAATCGTAGGGGGAGGGTCAATATGTTGAAGCTGGGTTTTGTCGGCGCGGGCAACATGGCCGGCGCGATCATAGACGGGGTGACGGGATCGGGGTTTTTAAAGCCCAATGAGCTCGGAGTCTGCGACACAGACGGTGAAAAGCTGAAGCGCTTTACAGAAATGGGCCTGAAGGCTTTTCAATCGGCATCAGAGCTGCTTGATGAGTGTGACGCGGCATTAATAGCTGTAAAGCCGCAAAGCTTTCCAAGCGTCGCTTCCGCGTTAAAGGCCGAGATGAGCAAGGATAAACTTTTGATTTCGATAATGGCCGGAATTACCGCTGACGCGATTTTTGAAGCTGCAGGCTCCCCGTGCAGGCTGGTGCTGGCAATGCCGAACACCCCTGTTATGCTTGGAGAGGGAGCTACAGCTCTTGACGCCGTTCCGCCCGCGACAGCGAAAGACCTCGCGTTTACCAGGGGAATATTCGAGTCCGCGGGCTTGGCCGTGGAAATACCGCTCGGGAAGATCGGCGAAGTCATCCCGCTAAACGGCAGTTCTCCGGCGTTTTTCTACGAAATGGCGGAGACCCTCGCCCGCTTTGGCGAGCAAAACGGTATTCCGTTTGAAGCTTCACTCACGCTTGCCGCCAAGACTATGCTCGGAAGCGCGAGAATGCTGTTGGAAAGCGGCAAGACTCCTCACGAGCTAATAGACATGGTGTGCAGCCCCGGCGGCACCACGCTGGCGGCGATGGAAGCGCTGAGAGCGCGCGGATTTTCCGGCGCGGTAGAGGCCGCCTGCGGCGCCTGTGTAAGACGCGCGAAAGAGCTTGCGGCAGAGAATAAGGCCGCGGATACCGAGCGGCAGGATAAAACGCCGAAAAAAGCGGCCGTGCAGCAAAGCGCCGGGCGTAACGCAATGGCGGATACCGGGCCGTGGTACGAGTCCGCGTTCTTTTACCACATATATCCGCTGGGCTTTTGCGGAGCGCCCGCGCAGAACGACGGCGTGACACAAAGCCGTATAAATAAAGTGTTAGATTGGATTCCGCACATCGCGGGCATGGGCGTGGACGCAATCTATTTCGGGCCTGTTTTCGAGAGTGACGCACACGGCTACGACACGCGCGATTATTTAAAGCTCGACTGCCGCCTCGGCACGGAGCAGGATTTTGCCAGAGTTTGTGAAAAGCTTCATGAAGCCGGGATAAAAACAGTGCTCGACGGCGTGTTCAACCATGTTGGCCGTGGGTTTTGGGCATTTAAGGACGTGCTTGCGAACCGCGAGCACTCAAGCTTTAAAGACTGGTTTTTCATAGACTTTGGCCGTCAGGGCCAAGCCGGGGACGGCTTCTGGTACGAGGGCTGGGAGGGCCACTACGAGCTTGTGAAGCTCAACCTCAAGAACAGAGACGTTCGCGACTATCTCTTTGGCTGTGTGGCCCGGTGGGTGGAGCTTTACGGTATAGACGGCTTGAGGCTTGACGTCGCGTACATGCTTGACGAAGATTTTATCAGGGCGTTGCGGGGTTTTGTAAAGTCGCTCAACCCGAATTTCTTTTTGCTGGGAGAAGCTATCCACGGAGACTACAGCCGCATTGTCAACGCTGAAATGCTTGACAGCTGCACTAATTACGAGTGCTACAAGGGCGTTTGGTCCAGCTTTAACGACCGCAACATGTTCGAGATCGGCTACAGCCTTAACCGCCAGTTCGGGCCGGAGCACTGGACGCTTTACAAGGGCAAGCAGCTTCTTAGCTTTCTTGACAACCACGACGTCACGCGCTTTGCCAGCATTTTGAAGGACGACGCAAACCTTGAGGCGGCGTACGGACTTTTGTTTGCAATGCCGGGGATTCCGTGCGTGTATTACGGCAGTGAATGGGGCGAAAAGGCCGAGAAAAGCCAAGGCGACTCGGCGTTGAGGCCAAGCTTCCCCGCGCCTGTGAAGAATGGACTGACGGCGTGGATGCGCACTTTGGCTGAGATACGCGGGCAGAACGCGGGTTTTCGCCACGGCGGTTACCGCCAGTTGTATCTGACAAACGGGCAGATGGTTTTCGAGCGCGAGAGCGGCGGCAACCGCGTTATCGCGGGGATAAACCTAACTGATTCACCGCATGTTACCGGAGTGCTGCCAACGTCGGGCAAACTGTTTGACCTTGTTAATAACCGGTACGTTGACTTTTCGGGGCAATTGGTTCTGCCGCCAAACTCAGCCTTGTTATTGCGCTGCGACTAGTGGTCTGACCAGCCAGCTCTTATAGTAAAATTCTCTACTGCCATGCCCGAATCGCCGCGTTGTCGTCCTTGCCGGGCGTCAGCCCGCCTGCGT
>QMCE01002358.1_pt1 | contig 10408 bp, 9 predicted proteins | sample 1821851 | NCBI WGS metagenome assembly QMCE01 (sample SAMN09453174, study PRJNA476694) | Termite gut metagenome, whole genome shotgun sequencing project. | isolation source: worker | host: Odontotermes sp. | place: South Africa:Pretoria | collected 2016-01-28
TCGCGGATGAAGGAGAAGTTCGTGAACGAATACCAGATCGCCGTCACGAACGGGTAGAGAATCCCTATCGTGATCAACAGCGCGGGCGCGATGATCAGGTACGGAAGGATTCGTTCGAGCAGGGGTTTCCTGCTGTAGACGCTGAGGTCCCTTGGGATTGCCGACATAGTTGTCATCCTCTTGCCAGAAATAAGAAGATCGAATGCGCCCCGTCCGCACGCCATCCGGACGGAACGCCCGTTATATCATCTCATCGCCCCGCCGCCCGCCGCGTCACTCCGCGACCAGCCGCTTCGCCGTCTCCACATCGGTCGCGAGAACCTTGACGATCCTCCCCGCGAGCGCCGCCCTGACCGCCCTGTATTTCGCGGCGCCTGTCGCAATCCCGACAGTGAGGGGCATGGCCCTGATGTCCTGAATGCTCAGGCCGACAAGCCGCTCGTCAAGACTCGACGCCACCGGATCGCCGCCCGCGTCGAAAAACCTGCCGTTGATGTCGCCCACCGCGCCCAGCTTCGCCAGCTTCTCCCAGACGTCCGGCATGACCTGCCGGAGTATCGGCACCTGGCGGGAATCGCCCTCGATGGACCCGATGCCGAAAAACGCCATGTCCGCCCTGCGGGCCATCTCCAGAACCCCGGAAATCTGCGGATCGCCCAGAAGCGCCTTCCGCACATCCGACGTCGTCATGCTGGGAGCCATCACCACCTGCAAATCGCCGTTCATGATCGAGGAGAGGCGTCTGGCCGATTCGAGCGTCTCCATGTCGGGGAGACTGCCGATGACCGCGCCCAGCGTCAGGACGAATCCGACGTTCCGGGGCTTTTCCCGGACAGAGCCGAACTTGCGCTGCGCCGATTCGAGCATTTCCGCGACGTGCCCGCTCCAGGTCACCGAAACAGTCATGTCGTGGGACAGGACGCGCCAGAAATAATCAGAGGCCATGTCGGCCGCGTTCCGGATCATGATGGCCCTGTTGCCCGCGTCCCCGCCGTCCACGTCGGCGACCATCGCCTCAAGCAGGTCGTATTTGTCCTCAAGCGCGCTTTCGAGTTCGCCGTGCATCCGCGAGGGAAAGCGGATTTTGATTTCGACGAGATTGTCCTCCCTGCCTTTTTCGAGATAGCGCTGCACCTTTTTCCTCGAAATGCGGTGGCGGACAGCTATGTCGTTCTGGCTGAGGTTCCGGACATAATAATCATGGAATATCTTGAGCAGCAGACGCTCGTTGTCGGAAAGCATTGGGCCGATCCCCTGACTTTCTCAAACGGCCGCGACGCCCTGCAGCAAGACAATCAAACCATAACGCATACAAAGGCGCACTAAACGGACGTACGGGAAAGAACGCACACAGGGCATGCCGCATCGCCGGAAAATGCCTGTATGTGATTGAAGAACGTCAATATGCTGTATTTGGGATCGGCGGTGCGAGTACAGTGGGACAAAATGCGCACTCGTGCGCAAATTGAACCCGCATGTACTGTACAACCCGCTCCGAATTTGTCAAGATTTTTCTTCACTTTTTTCGTTTACCCGTCCGCGTTCAAAAAGGCCCTCGTATCCGGCCGGCATTCGCGAAGTAAATTTCGTCTGGATTTTCCTCGAAAAAACCGGGGGCGTTCGCTATACTGCCTCCCGATCGCCACACACACGGGAGAGTCTGCACATTATCGTACAAAAGGAGATATTCGTGCGCTTCTATCTCGGCCTCGACAACGGCGGCACCAACACCAAAGCCGCACTCTTCGACATGAACGGCAATCTGCTCGACGTCGCCAGCCGCACAACAGGGGCGATCAACCCCGCGCCCGGCGTGGTCGAGCGCGACATGGACGACATGTGGCGCGACAACTGCGCCGTCCTCCGCGACCTGCTGGCCAAGACCGGCGTCAACCCGAAGGACATCGCCGGCATCGCCTGCTGCGGCCATGGAAAAGGCCTCTATCTCTGGGGGAAGGACGACCGGCCGGTCCGGAACGGCATCCTCTCCTCGGACAACCGCGCGTGGGAATATCCCCGCAAATGGGCGGCAGACGGGACGGAAAAGAAGGTTTTCGAATACTCGGCCCAGCACATCATGGCCTGCCAGCCTGTCGCGCTCCTCGCGTGGATGAAGGACAACGAGCCGGAGCAGTACAGCCAAATCAAATGGATTTTCAGCTGCAAGGACTATGTCCGCTTCCGCCTCACCGGCGTCCCCAATTCCGAGACGACCGACTGCTCCGGGTCGAACCTCATGAACCTCCACACGAAGAAGCACGACAGGGAGCTTCTCGACCTGATGGGCATCGGCGAGATGTACGACTGCCTCCCGCCGCTCAAGCTCGCCGGAGACGTCTGCGGCGCGGTTCCCGCCGCCGTCGCGAAGGAGACCGGCCTCGCCGAGGGCACCCCGGTCGCGGGCGGCATGTTCGACATCGACGCCTGCGCCATCGCCGTGGGCGTCACGGACGAGCGGCGCATCTGCATGATCGCGGGCACATGGAGCATCAACGAATACATCAGGCCCAGGCCTGTCCTGGACGGCAGCGTGCTGTTGAATTCGCTGTACTGCCTGCCGGAGTTTTATCTCATCGAGGAATCCAGCCCCACCTCGGCGGCCAACAACGAATGGTTCATCCAGACCCTGCTCCCCGAAGCGAAGGCCGAGGCGGAGAAACAGGGGAAGACCATTTTCGACGTCACGAACCAGTGGGTCGGCTCTGTCGCGCCGGACGAGTTCTGCCCCGTGTTTCTGCCGTTCACGCTCGCGAGCAACGTGCACCCGCTGGCGAAAGCCTCGTTCGTCGGCATCTCCAGCTACCACACCCGCGCCCACCTGATGCGGAGCGTGTACGAGGGGATCGCCTTCTGCCACAGATACCATCTCGACAAGCTCATGGCGACCCGCGAGACGCCTGTCGACTGCGTGCGCCTGGCCGGCGGCGTCGTGCGCTCGCCCGTGTGGGTGCAGATGTTCGCGGACGTGATGAACCTGCCTGTCGAAGTGGTGGACGTGTCGGAGACCGGCACGCTGGGCTGCGCCATCGCCGCGGCGGTCGCGACCGGGGCGTATCCGGACTACAGCGCGGCGGTGAAGGCCATGGTCCGCGTGGACAAGCGCGTGGAGCCTGTCGCGGCCGACACCGAGGCCTATGCGAAAAAATACAACGCCTACCGCCGGGTCATCGAACTCCTTGATCCGCTGTGGGACGAGATTCAGCCGCTCATGCAGAAATAAACTGAACTTTTGCAAAGTGAGCATTCAAACCGCCGAATGCCCACTTTGCAAAAATCACAACCCTTGCGGCACAGGCGTTTTGATTTTTGCAAAGTGGCGATTGGCTGTATACTCGCCATTTTGCAAAACTTCAAAAAGGAGTCGCTGTCGTGATTGGTCAGGGCCGCATTGATTGCGACATACTGCGTTCCAGAGTGATGAGCGCCGAGGAGGCGGCCGAGCTGATACAGCCGGGAACGACTGTCGGGGTCAGCGGCTTCACCGGAGCCGGCTATCCGAAAGCCGTCCCCCAGGCATTGGCGGCGCGAATAAAGAAAAAGAGCCGGGAAGGCATGCCTTTCCGGCTCAATCTGTGGACAGGCTCGTCGACCGGGCCCGAGATCGACGGCGCCCTGGCCGCGGTCGACGGCATCGGCTTCCGCATGCCGTTCCAGTCCGATCCCTATCTCCGCGACAAGATCAACAAGGGCGAGACGGAATACGTCGACAACCACCTGAGCTGCGCCGCGCCCATCGCCGCCTCCGGCGCGATGGGCCAGTTGCACACAGCCCTGATCGAAGTGACCGCCGTCCGGGGGGGCGGCAAACTCGTCCCGTCGTCGTCCGTCGGGAACAACCAGTCCTGGCTCGATCAGGCGAAGCAGGTGATTCTCGAAGTCAATTCCTGGCAGCCGGCCGATCTCGACGGCATGCACGACATCTACTCTGTCGCGCGGCCGCCCCACACCCAGCCCATCCCCATCCTGACGCCGGGCGACCGCATCGGGGACAGCCATCTCTCCGTGGACGTGAACAAGGTCGTCGCCGTCGTCGAGACGGCGATTCCCGACCGGAACTCGCCCCCCGCCGTCCTGGACGGCGTCGCGCTCAAGATCGCCGGCAACGTCATCGACTTCCTCTCGCACGAAGTGCGCCAGGGCCGCCTTCCCCCCTCGCTCCTGCCGCTCCAGCCGGGAGTGGGCTCTGTCGCGAACGCCGTTCTCGCCGGGCTGAAGAGTTCGCCGTTCACGAATATGACCGCCTACACCGAGGTCATCCAGGACGGCATAGTCGACTTGCTCGACTGCGGCAGGATGGGCGTGGCGTCGGCGACCGCGTTTTCGCTCTCCCCCGACTGCGCGCGCCGGCTCAACGCCGACATGAAGAAATACCGGAGCCGCATCGTTCTCCGACCGCAGGACGTGTCCAACAGCCCCGAGGTGATCCGGCGCCTGGGGTGCATCGCGATGAATCCGTTTATCGAGATCGACATTTACGGCTTCGTCAACTCCACCCATGTCATGGGTTCCTGGATGATGAACGGCATAGGGGGGACGGGCGATTTCGCGCGTTCGGCCTCGCTGTCGCTCTTCATGGCGCCTTCCGTGGCGCAGGGGGGGAAGATTTCCGCCATCGTGCCGATGTGCAGCCACATGGATCACGGCGCGCAGGACGTGATGATCGTGGCGACGGAGCAGGGCCTGGCCGATCTGCGCGGCAAGTCGCCCAAGCAGCGGGCCGAGACGATTATCAACAACTGCGCCCACCCGAACTATCGCCCGCTGCTTCTGGACTATTACAAGCGCGCGAAAAAGACCTCCACCGGCCTCCACGCGCCGTGCATGCTGGACGAGGTGTTTTCGTGGCACGAGCGTTTCGCCAAGACAGGGACGATGATGCGGCGGTAGCGCGGCGGCGCGGGATGGAAGGAAAAGGAAGCGGCATGAGCGTGAATCAGCCCCTGTATTCCATGAGCATCCTGGCCAAATGCGTGGAAATCGACGTCTTCGCGGCCCGGAGGCACATCGGCTCGGACTCCGACTATTTCGCCCTGCTCACCGAATTCATCCAGACATCCCCGTATTTCAGCCAGGAATTGACGTCCGCCGGCGCGGCAAGGGACGCCTGGCTTTTCCAGAAAAAAATCTTCGAGCTGCAAAAGCTGCTGCTGTCGATAGGCGCGGTCGATCTCCTGTGGGAGGCGGAGCAGGCGTCCAAGCTGGCCAAGCGCGAGGAATGGGAAAAATGCGGGGAACTGACCGACTCGCTCATTCTGAGCATAACGCGCCTGAGCGGGTATCTGCAAAGCTCGCTGAGCGATCCGGACGCGGTGCTGGCGGGCGGCAAGAATCCCAGCCGGAATCCCGACATGACCACCTATGACGACATGATCGCCTACGGGGCCGGGGCGTCCATCAGGAAAAAAATCCTCGCCGTCGACGACATGCCCGACATTCTGCTCACCGTCAAATCCATTCTCAAGATCAAATACGAAGTTCTCGCCGTCACCAACCATATGGCTGCGCTGCAGGTGCTCGCCCACAAGGATCCCGACCTCATCCTGCTGGACATCGAGATGCCGGGCAAGGACGGCTTCGACATACTGCGTCTCATCCGGAAAATCAGGGGGTATGAAAACACGCCGGTGATTTTCCTGACCAGCAACGTCACCAGGGACAATATCCGCAGATCGCAGGCCATGGGCGGCAGCGATTTCATCAAGAAGCCCATCGACTCCCAGATTCTTTTATCCAAGATCAGCAAATATTTGTAGGGAACCTCTAAAAACCATCGTTTTTAGAGGTTCCCTACAAATAGCCGACATTGACCGCCATGGCGTCTTTCGACAGCGGGATGTGGCCCTGTCGCAGGCAGAGGACGGCTCCGGCGCCGACGTTTTTTTTGAACTGCCGCAGACGATCGAAAACGCGAACGGCATTCGCGTCCGGAGACGCGGTTTTTTTCACTTCGACGGGATACAGCGTCATGTTTTGCTCAACAACGAAATCGATCTCCTTCCGATCCGCGTCGCGGTAGAAATACACGTTCGGGTATTTCCCGTTGTGCCAGTAGCTTTTCAGCAGTTCCACAAAAACATGCGTTTCCAGAAACGCCCCGTTCATGGCCCCGGCCTCAAGGCTGGCCGGCGTGTCCCAGCCGGCAAGGAACGCGGCCAGGCCGGTATCGAGAAAATACAGTTTGGGCGTCTTGGCTATCCGCTTCGCGATATTGTTGTGATACGGCTCCAGCAGCGCGACGAGGCCGGACGTCTCCAGCGTCGAAAGCCATGATTTCGCGGTTTTCTGATCAATGTCGACATCCCGCGCGAGATCGGCATAGTTCAAAAGCTGCCCCGTCCGCGCGGCGACGGCGCGGATGAAATCGTAAAAGCGCAGATCGTTCCCGACGTGCAGAATATCCCGCACGTCCCGCTCGATATATGTTTGCAGATACGAATTGTAAAAAATATCCCTCGATGCCCCGGGATTGCTGTGGAGAAACGGAAACGACCCCAGCCAAATCCGCCGGTACAGTTCGCCGACGGTGAAATTGACCGCGGTTCCGGCGGCCCGCTCCACCCAGTCGACGGTGGGAAGGAACGGCGTCTGCTCTCCGGCCAGCCCGTCCTTTTCCTTTTCTGAAAATCCCAGCAGATCCAGGACAGCCGCCCGCCCCGCCAGACTCTCGGTGATTCCCTTCATAAGGTGAAACTTCTGCGAACCGGTGAGCCAGAATTGGCCAGGGCGTTTTTCCCTGTCCACAATCATTTTGATGGTGGAAAACAGGTGCGGAGCGTATTGGACTTCGTCAATGAGGATCGGGGGCCTGTGGGTCTGGAAAAACAGGGCTGGATCGGTTTGCGCGAGCTGCCGCTCCTCCAAATCATCCAGCGTCACATAGGCGCGCCCGCCCTGCGCGCATTCGGCCAATACGGTGGTTTTGCCCACCTGCCGCGGGCCTGTCAGGAGGATGACGGGGAAGGTCTTGGAGACGGCGTGTATTGTCGTTGCAAGGGTTCGGGAAAGCATGGCGATTTTTCCGTATAATCTGGAATTGGATTCCAGATTATACGGAAATTCATGCATGTCAAGATATTTCTTACGCTTCCGCAGTCCACAGCCCGTGCATATTGCAGTACTCGCGGGCTTTCACCCTGGTCGCCTTCGTCATGAAGACAGCCTCGGGCTCTTCGCCCGGCTTCAACGTCTGACGCAGCGTCTGATTCCCCGCAATCAATTCGATGGCGGCAATCCAGTGCTCCGGAGCCATCGGGTGGGGAACTGAGCCGACTTTCACCTTGTACCCGCCCTCGATCTTTTCGATGACAGGCACGTGCTTTTCCTTGGCCGCGTCCACGGAATTTTCCGCAAGCGCCGTCATCGGATCGCCGCAGCAGACGGGAATGGGGCCGACCGCGAGAACGGCTTCGAGAATCTTGCCGCATTTTCCACACTTGAAGATGTCGTTGATTTCCATTGTCCGCGTTTCTCCTCTGAAAAAAGAAAACCTCCGTAGAGATCGTTACGCTTCTTCACGCAACACTTCGAAATACGCCTGCGGGTGCGCGCAGGCGGGGCATTTGTCCGGCGCGTCGGAGCCGGTGTGGTTGTAGCCGCAGTTCCGGCACCGCCAGACGACGGACGAGGGCTTTTTGAAAACAGTCTTGTCGAGAATGGTCTTGCGCAGGGCGAGATAGCGGCGCTCATGGTACTTTTCCGCCTCGGCGATATGGAGCATGCAGTCGGCAATCTCGCCAAAGCCCTCCTCTTTCGCGATTTTCGCGAAAGACGGATACATGTCGAACGCTTCCTCATGCTCACCCTCGGCAGACGCGAGAAGGTTGTCCGCGGTGGCGGCGATGACGCCGAAGGGATAGGCGCAGGTCATCTCCTGCATGCCGCCTGTCATGAATTTGAAAAGACGCTTGGCATGTTCTTTTTCGTGATTGGCGGTTTCCTCGAACACGGCGGAAATCTGCATATAGCCTTCGGTCTTCGCCTTCGAGGCAAAATAGGCGTAGCGGTTTCTCGCCTGCGATTCGCCCGCGAACGCGCGCATGAGATTTTCCGCTGTCTTCGACCCCTTGAGTTCCATGCTCCTCCTCCTTCATGCCTGTGAACGGGAAATACCCAACAAATGCCGCTGCGATCATTCTACCCGGAGAACAGCTCTTCCGCCAGAGTGTTCACAAAAGAAAATCCGGTCGATTTATTCGATTAACGCCCATGATGTACACGCTTCAACCCTCGTCCATGCATATGAATATATACATATATGCAAAAGGTTCCCGTCTCTGACCACACAGTCAGAATCAGACGGGAACCAGGGTGAGGGGTAGGGAATGCGCGCGAACAGGAAGGATATTTTCCGCGTACCGAGAATCTTTAGACACCAGCCAGTCGCATAATGTATACTATAATTCACAAACCAAACATTGTCAAGCGCGTTTTGCCATATAACTTAACGTATTTATACCAGACGCGTTACAGGCTGTTCGCATTGAACCGCTAATTATTTACTCCATAATGAGTTGACGCGCACAACGCAAAGCAGCCGGTTTGCATAAAAAATTCTGGTCTTGCACCCCCGGAACAGATAGTATTGACAGCGGGGGAACGCTCCTCTGTTCAACCGCAGACTCTGGAGAACGCGACAAGGGATTTCGCACTTATGGAAGAACTCGACCACGCAAACAATGAAGCGCACAATATAGACGATCTCGATGCTCTGTTCGACGCCGCAGGCACATGGCGGCCGGGAGACGCGCCGAAAGCCGCAGCCGCAGCAGCCGCCCCCGGAAAGGATGCGCGGGAAGCGCCGGCATGGAAAACCCAGGACAGCGCCGCCAAAACCGACGGCGACGTGGTGATCCCCGAGGCCGACATTCTGGCAATGACCGGCCTGGTCGAACCGGACGGGGACGATAAATTCATCGCAGTCGATCCGGGCGCGGAGAAGAGCGCCGACATCACGCTGGTGCCTGCACGCGTCTACACCTATGTCCCCCTGTGGGGATGGGCGACCATCGCTCTGGGCCTGATTGTGTTCGCCGCCGCCGTGGTCTTTCTGCCGGGGGTGAGCATAGACCGCCTGGCAGAGCGTCTGGGCGACGACAGCGACGCCGTGGTGCATCAGGCGATGCGCGCCCTGCTGGTGAAGGCGGACGAACGGACGGTGCGCACCCTGTTCGACATGGCGTCCTCGGACGATCACGACATCAAGGCGCGGATCAGGGCTGTCGACACGATGAGCATGATAGAGAATGTGCCCGAGGTGGACACCTCCCTCCTGCGTCTCGAAAAGACGGAAAGCACGAACAATCAGGTGCGCGAGGCGGCAATCGCCGCGAGAAAGCACAGGGAATCGGCCTCCCGGACGCGGGGAAAACAGTGAAGGTCATGCTGGCGAACGGCTCTCCGCATCCCGAGGGAAACGGCATGCGGATGGCAGGGTGGCTGCTGGACGATCTGGCGGCGGGGGAGGCGAGGGTTCTGGAGCTCTACGACGCCGGATTCGCGCCGTGCCGGGGGTGCAGGCTCTGCGGCGGCATGGACGGGTGCATCGCGAAGGACGGCGCGGATCGCGCAGTGCGGGACGCGCTGGCGTCTGACTGCCTGGTCTTTGTTTCGCCTGTGCACTTCAGTTCCCTGAGCTCTCCTCTGATCGCGTTCATCAGCCGGATGCAGATGGTGTGGCGCGAGCGCGGCGGGGAGTTGGGCTGCGGGCCGGCCCCGCGCGGCTGCGGGGTTCTCCTCGTCAGCGGCGGGTCGGACTATCCGGGGATGTTCGAGCCGGCCCGGAAAGTGGCGGCCGCGGCGTTCAGGACGATGGGCAGGGAATTTCTGGGCATGGCCTGCGCGGCGGGGACGGACGCTGTCCCGATCCCGCACAACCGGGATGTCCGGGCCGATGTGCGCACACTGGCGGAGCGCGTCAAAGCCTGTTGCTGAATTCGAAAGCGAATTCAGCAACAGGCTCTCAGGAAACGCCGGCCTGTCCGCCGCGCAATGATCCGCTCTACTCGGCGTCCCTGTCCGCCGGCTTCACATACAGGATGCGCCCGCAGCCCTGACAGCGGCAGCTCTTGACGTCCTTGCCGATATGCACCATGTTCAGGACGTTCGAATTCTGCCTGATGAAACAGCTCTGGCAGATGCCGTCCATGCTCATTTCAGCCAGCGGATCGCCCTTGGTGCGCTTCAACGCCATGTCGTAGACCGCATAGGCAGACGGATCGACAGCCTCCACCTTTTTGACAGCCGCCTTCCGCTCCTCAAGCAGGGCGGCATGCTTCGCCTTGATGCCGTTCACCTCCTCCTGCGCAGTCCCGCGGGCCGAGGTGAGCCTGAGGTCCTCCTCCCCTATCGCGTTCCGGCAGGAGGCCAGATTCTCGCGCAGCGCGTCCAGATCGGTCATGTTGGCCAGGAC
>QMCE01004731.1_pt1 | contig 10407 bp, 10 predicted proteins | sample 1821851 | NCBI WGS metagenome assembly QMCE01 (sample SAMN09453174, study PRJNA476694) | Termite gut metagenome, whole genome shotgun sequencing project. | isolation source: worker | host: Odontotermes sp. | place: South Africa:Pretoria | collected 2016-01-28
AAGATACTGGCACTGACGTTCACCAATAAGGCCGCGGCTGAGATGAGAGAGAGGATAGGCCACATGGTGGGCCCCGAGCAGAGCAGGCGGCTGTGGATGGGCACGTTCCACTCGATATTCCTCAAGATACTGCGCTTCGAGGCCGATAAATTGGGCTATCCGGGCTCGTTCACAATATACGACACCACCGACAGCCGCAACCTGCTGAAACATATCATAAAAGACCTCGAGTTGAGCGACGACGTATATAAGCCGGCCGCTGTGCAGGCGCGTATCTCGCTAGCCAAGAACAATCTGATAACGGCGCAGGCCTACGAGGCCAACACATCGTACACCACCGAAGACCGGCAGCGCAAACAACCCGAATTCGCAAAGATATATAAGGAGTACGCACGGAGATGCCGGCTTAATGCTGCGATGGATTTCGACGATATGTTGCTAAATATCAACATATTGTTCAAGGATCATCCCGATGTGTTGGCCAAGTATCAGCAGAGGTTCGACTATATTCTGGTCGACGAGTATCAGGACACCAACTATGCGCAGTATATAATAATCCGGCGGCTGGCCGAGCACCATGGTAAGGTGTGTGTGGTGGGCGACGATGCGCAGAGCATATACTCGTTCCGGGGTGCCAAGATCGAGAATATCCTGCGCTTCAAGAGCGATTTTCCTACGGCCCAAACCTTCAAACTGGAGCAGAATTACCGTTCGACACAGACCATCGTCGGGGCGGCCAACAGCGTGATCGCCCACAATGAGAATCGACTGCCAAAGGAGTCGTTCTCGGCCGGAGACCGGGGCGAGAAGATAAAGGTGATCAAGGCATATACCGACAAAGAGGAGGCGTCGCTGGTGGCCGACGAGATACGCGATCTCGTGCGTCGCGGGACCGGGAAGTGGAGCGATGCTGCGATCCTGTACCGCACCAATGCCCAGTCGCGTGGGTTCGAGGAGGCTTTGCGGCGGCGCGGGATACCGTATAAGATCTATGGCGGCATGTCGTTCTACCAGCGCAAGGAGGTGAAGGATCTGTTGGCGTATATGCATCTTATTGTCAATCCGCGCGACGAGGAGGCTCTGCGGCGTGTGATCAATTACCCGGCGAGGGGGATAGGAGATGTTACGGTGGCGCGACTGGCCCAGGCGGCCCAGGATGGGGGTGTGAGCATGTGGCAGGCAGCGGTAGACGGACTGGCCGAAGTCAATGGCGGAACGCGCAAGAAGATCGCCGATTTCGTGGAATTGATAGACTCGCTATCGGTGCAGCGCAATGAGATGTCGCTCTACGACTTCGGAATGGAGGTGGCTACGCGCAGCGGTATTATCGGAACTTACCGCGCCGACAAATCTCCCGAGGCACAGAGTGCGCTCGACAATATCGAGGAATTACTAAACTCGATGCGCACGTTCGAGCCCTCGATGGACGAGATGACGGGCGAACTTCTTCCCCCGACCCTCACGGAGTGGCTCCAAAGCATAACGCTGCTAACAGACCAGGACAACGACGACGCCGCAGACCGCAACCACGTTACACTGATGACCATACATGCCGCAAAGGGACTGGAGTATAACTATGTCTTTATCGTTGGACTCGAGGAGAATTTGTTCCCCAGTCAACGGAGTATGGATGGTCTGCAGGGTCTCGAGGAGGAACGGAGGTTGTTCTATGTAGCCCTCACACGCGCCAAAGAGGTTGCCGCGCTGTCGCACTGCGGCTCGCGGTTCAAATGGGGGTCGGTGGAGTCGTGCAGTCCCAGTCGTTTTCTCAAGGAGATCGACCCGGAATACCTGGATATGCCCGTGGAGCGTGATAGTACTGCAATGGGTGCGGAAGCGCCTGAACCTGTGTCGCGTACTCTCAGGCCGATGACCACGGTGAGCCGTGCTGTGCCATCTGCCGCATTATCGGATAAGTCGACCACCGTTGCCGACAGCAGAGACTATGAAGTGGGGCAGCGCGTCGCCCATTCCAAATTCGGAATAGGCACCATAACCGCCGTCGAGCAGTTCGGTGCCGACAGCAAAGTTACGGTCGCTTTCGACACCAACGGCACCAAGACTCTACTCACCAAATTCGCTAAACTGGCGATCGTGGGGTAGGTTTGTGTGGGGTTGTTTTGGCGGAGATGGTATCCGCCTTTTAGGTATAAGTTGGATCGAGACTGTGTGTTAGCGCACAGGTTTGCGTGTATGGCGCTAAGTGTCTTAGTTGTCGGTGCAGGTTCTCGGTCGGCATTGAATGGGTTGCTTCACACACGCCAGACGTGACTGTGTGTGATAAATCGAATTATGCCAACATCAGCAACGATAACATTGGGCTAAGAAATAGAACCATACTCCATAATTAACCACTGAGGTGCCCTGCCGTGTACGATGGGTCATAATACTCACAAATGACGGTCGATATTACGGCGCAAGTTTCAGGTATACATATACCCATCGACGACTAATCATAAACCACTGATAATGACCATTGCAGAGAGATACGAAGGTGTTTTGGAGTGGTTCGCGGCAAATATGCCTACGGCGGAGAGCGAGCTCCATTTCGAGAGCCCGTACGAGCTTCTGATAGCCACGATGCTCGCGGCACAGTGCACTGATAAGCGTGTTAATATGGTCACTCCGGCACTTTTCGAGCGCTATCCAACGTCATCGCAACTTGCCGCGGCGACTCCGGAGGAGATCTTTGAGTATGTACGCAGTGTATCATATCCCAATGCAAAGTCGCGCCATCTCGTAGCCGCGGCACAGATGCTCGAAGATGATTTCGGAGGCAGTGTGCCCAATGATATCGATGCGCTGCAACGTCTGCCGGGTGTGGGGCGTAAGACGGCGAATGTGGTGTGCGCCGTGGCTTTTGGGGGCGATGTGATGCCTGTCGATACTCACGTTTTTCGTGTTGCAGCACGCATAGGACTCACTCGCGGTGCGCGAACTCCATTGGCCACCGAACGTCAATTGGTGCGCCATATCCCGGCAGGACAGCTTGGGCGTGCACACCATTGGTTGCTGTTGCATGGTCGTTACGTATGTCTGGCACGGAAGCCCAGGTGTGAGCAATGCGGGATCAAAAATTGGTGTAAATATTTCGGAAGTAAATAATTTTGTTTATATTTGCGCTCTATTATCGACCGGAGAGATGCCGGAGTGGTCGATCGGGGCGGTCTCGAAAACCGTTGTACCCGCGAGGGTACCCAGGGTTCGAATCCCTGTCTCTCCGCAATAAGGTTCGAATCCCTGTCTCTCCGCAATAAACATTGAGAATCAGCGAGTTAGCTGATTTGTACACGGAAATGTACACGAAAGCACCCCGAAACGGGTGCTTTTTTTGTGCTTGAACCACACAAAAGAAGCCCGACCCCGAAAGGTCGGACTTCGACATTGTACCCGAACGAATCCGGGCTTCGCAACAATGTAGGACAAAGATAGTCAAGAAAAATTGAAAACCTGCTTGATGCCCACGAGAATCTTTTTAATCCAATTCAGAATCGGCGCACGCTTGAGGTACAAAACCACAATCGCCCCCAACACCAGGATGTAAAAGATGTACCGCCATCGGTACGGGTCGGGCGCGGGTGCCGTTTCGACCTTGACCGTCTTTTCGGTGTTGGCCGCCATCGCTTCGTTCGTGATGGCGGTGGTCGATGACGTTTCCTTGCTTTCGCCCTTGCGTTCCGTGTCTTGCTCGATGGTCGTTTGCTTGATGGACTTGACCGCCCCGTTGCCGATATTGCCCACGTTGGGCAAATTCAGGTCGGAAACGTTTGTCACCGGCGGTGTGGACGGTTGCCCATCGGTCGCCGCCACCGGCGGGAAAAACTCGATTTCCGTGATGGTGATTTTGCCCTTGTCCGTCCGGGTGGTATCAATCAGCTTTTCGGTGTCGGTCGTTTCGGTGGTCGAACGCTCCGCCGTCACATCGACGGCTTGGGTGATTTGCGTGCTTTTCTTGGCGGCGGCGCACGCCGTCATCAGCACACACAGCATGAGAATAACGATGTTTTTCATGTCACACGCTTTTAATCGAGTTCAACCGATTCATCCACCCTTTCAAAAATCGCTTGTTGGTGTGCTTCATCAACTCCGATTCGGTGGCCTTGCGCCCAATCTTGGCTTCATACTTGGCGATGCTCGATGCCGTAATGTCGTTGAGAAAGGCAACACGGGCATTGAACACCGCTTTGAAGAATGCGGTGGGATTGGCGGCGTTCACGGCGGCCAATGTCTTTTCGCCCACAACACCATCGGCGACCACCCCAAGGATTCGTTGCGGAATCACAATGCCGTGCTTGCCCGAACCCCAAACCCAATCGACAAGGATATTGGCAACGGCCTGGTCTTTGATGCGGTCGGCTTTCCACCTATCCCAATAGTGGGGTTTCAATACGCGGTTCATCACGTCCGCATTGGTCAGCAACTTCAAGTCGGTAACGTCAATATCGCCATCACCGTCCTTGTCGTACCCGACTTGCCGCCACGTGCCGATTGTCACCCCCTTGTTGGTTGCGCCACCGGCATCGGCGGGGTCGTTGACAAAACCGCCCTCCCACTTCAAGATGAACGGCAACAAAATGTCAACCTTTGCCATTGTCGCCCCCTTTCTTGTCTTTGAGTTCGTGCAAGTCGATGTCGAAGTGCCGTTCGGTCTTATCGACAAGGATGCGTTGCGCGATTTTCGCCCATTTTGCGTTGTTGCACGAACTTTCGTTTTCGAGCATCGACCAAATTTGCCAAAAGCACACCGCCCCGGCGACAATGTTGGCCAACTTCACGGGCAACCCCTCGAAGATGTAGTTTTCAATCAGAAAGGCAAGCACCGTCAAGGCGTACACTTTCAGCAACGTGATGAACACGCGCCCGGCATAGTTCGATTTGAACTTGCCGTCATTCGCTCCGGGAAACTTCTTTTTGACCCGGCGTGACAACGACCAAGCCGTGTAACAATCGAGCAACACGGCGAACGTGCAAATCATAATGAACGGCACGGTGGGTTCAAGGAAAGCGCACACCGCTCCAAGAACCCCGGCAAGGTACTTACCCAACGCCGCAAATATCGTTTTCAAAAATTCCCACATAACAGTCTGTTTTTTAGGTGGCTGATTGCGCCTATTCCACTTCATAGGCGGCGATGTCGGCTTTGACCATCGTTTTGATTGCGGACAATTCGGCAAGATAGGCTTCGTACTCCGCTTTGTCGGCGGGGTCATCGGAAATGCCAAGCGCGAAAGCGTTGTACGCATTGATAAGCGCAAATTCTTGGCTTTCGCTGTACTTTTCCCGAACCACGGCTTTCACCACCGCTTCATAGGCCGGTGCGCCCCAAAAACGCGCAACATCGTAGTCGTAAGCCTTTGTCGCCTTGGCTTTCGGTTTGTCTTCCGGTGCCGGGACTTCGATTTCCCGGACGTTGTAGTTGTAGTGCCAACTGCCATTGCCAAGCGGCAGAAATGCCGCCGGTTTAGCGTTTGAATTTGATTTCATAGCGTGAATTTTTTAAGATTGTTTTGATTAAGTTTCGGCTATCGCAATGTTTCGCCCACCCCCACCATGAGCAAATGCACTGTTTGTACTCCTTTGCGCTGATTCTCGTGCGTTTGTTCAACTTGGCGACCCGGCGGCAAAGACGTTTCTTTATGCTTTTCCGCAACCGTGTGTGGGTGTGGTAGAAGACATAGCCCACGAAGTCGATACCGCGTGCGGCAACGGGGAAAATCTGCCAATTGCCCTTGACTTCCAACTGCAAATTATCCCGCAAGTAGTCGGCTATTTCCCGGAAAAGCCCATGTAGAAACTCCTTGCTTTCGTGCAAAATCACGATGTCATCGGCGTATCGGTAATAATACCTTAACCCCTTGATTTCCTTTGCCCAATGGTCAAAGTAGGCTAAATAGAGGTTTGCAAAAAATTGACTTAGATAGTTGCCAATAGGCACGCCGGGGGCGGTGTCTATAATGCTGTCAAGAAGTGTGAGCAAGCGCACGTCTTTCAACTTGCGCCGGATTATGGACTTCAATATATCGTGGTCGATGGATGGGTAAAACTTGCGGATGTCGAATTTCAGACAATACGCCGTACCTGCCCGGTCTTTCCGCAAGTCCCGCCGCACCCGTACCGCCGCCGCATGAATGCCACGGCCTTTGATGCAACTGAAAGTGTCGGCGGTAAAGATGGAAGTCCAAATCGGTTCCATGACGTTCATTATTGCATGGTGCAAAATCCTGTCAGGGAAATAGGGCAATCGGTAAATTTCCCGCTCTTTTGGTTCGTAAATCTTGAAGATGCTGTATTCCGATGTCTTAAAGGTTTGGGATTTAAGTTCTTCGTGTAGTTTTTGCAGGTTTTCCATACGGTTACGGTCATGCACACGAACCCCATGCGAACGAAGTTTGCCCTTTCGCGCAATGTCATCCGCCAAGATTAGGTTCTCGATGCCATAAACCGTTTCGTATAAATTGCCTATCCGTTTCATCATTTGCTGATTCTTGGGGGAGCCGTCGGCGTAAGCCTACCAACACCCCCGTAACTGAAACCTTAATTTTTTGCCAAGTGGCATGGCCTTTGCCTTTTGTAAATAACCTTTTCGCATAGCTGGGAGCCGATATTCGTATTCGTATTCGAAGCCGTGTTATTCGTATTCGAGTAAACGAAGCCTGCATTCGCACTGTTAGTACGATTACCGCTGAAATACACACCCCCAAAGCAAACAGCCATTTTTTTCTACTCGAAGAAGTACCGTGTGCCCGATGCACGCATTGTCACTTTTCGCGGAAACGCATTACGTTCCTTGATGTGTTGAAGAACGTACTTGATTTCATGCGAATTGGTGAAAAACTTCCGTGCATCGCTGTCTTTGTCATCCCGATTCATTTTGATTTTCACCAGGAACCGATTTTCGCCGAACTTCGTTTTGACGTTTTCCAAGTAATCGACCACCCAAAAGGAAAGGTTGATTAATTTTTGTTGGGTCGTTTCGGGACAATTGAAATGCTTGTTGTTTTCATCGCCCGGAATTTGCAGAAACGCCAAACTCCCGTCATCTTGTTTAGTATCTTCCATGATTCCAAAATTTTACAGTTGAAAATTCCACGTGGCGTGACGTGTCGTTACGCCGGAATAAAGCAAAGCCGGGAGCCGATAATCGTATTCGTAAACGAAGCCGCGTAAGTCGTATACGAGTAAACGAAGCCCGCATCCGCACCGCTAGTACGATAACCGCCGAAAGACACACCCCTTTCGGCTTCGCCGGAAGACGGTATAGAGGTGTAGAAGTAATCGCACATGTACGTTGTGGCACTTCCACCGCTTGCCGCACTTGGCAAGTTTTCGCCGTATTCCCCGACAACCAAAGCGGTTATGTATTGCCCGGAAACACGGGCGATTTGTCCCCGATTTTCATAGTCGGAATACCCTGAATCGTTGAACTTCAACGGGTCGGTACATACGAACATTTCAGACTTGCCACCCGCGCTTGCCGATTGAACCCGCACCTTTACGCCGTCCGTCCAACTATTGAAATTGCCGAATGGGTTTTCGATGCCCCGATAACTCGGCACGCCGGTAGCAGGTGAAGTGATGGTGACCACGCCCGTCTGATTGCCCAAACTGTTTGTCGCTCCGGTTTGAACGTAGGCGGAAGCGTTGGTCACGCCATCGCCCAATCCGCCTTGCTTGTAACCCTCGGCGGTCGGCTCCGCGTTGTAGGCGGCTTGACAATTGAAGTTGGCGTACTCGACAAGGTAAAGCCAATAAGTTGTCTTTTGGATGTCGTAAACATCGCAATTCCAACCCGCACCATTCATTCCGGCGGTGCCCCTTGCACGGGCGTATGCGCGGAAATTGGTAAGACTTATCGAAGCGGACGGCATTACGCCGGAAACCGATGACAGTTTCCCGCCGTTGTTGTACGCCTCATACGCCGAACGGTACGTCTTGGGAACCAAATGATAGCCCACCAACGGATATTGGGAAATGTAGCAACGATTTACCGTGCCGTCCATCTCGAATTTGCGGTAATGGGCGGGTATCTCTACCATCACCTGACCGTCCGTTCCGTCAAGGACGGCGGCGGTGCCGTCAGCTTTCTTCGTGCTGTCGGTCGGATGCAAGTAGTAGTTCACCGTGCCGTCATCCAAAAGAAGACAACGAGCCATGCCGCTTTGAATCGGCAAAGACGCATGAAGTCCCATTTCGCCAATGCGCACAAGTTCGGGGTTCGGCAAAGCGGTGTCCCACTCCACGCCGTAAAAAGAATTTCCATCGCCCGGTGTGGTCGGGGTCGATGTTTTTCCGATGCCTATAAGTAAGCCCATGTTGTTGAGTGTTAAGGATTAATAACCGTATTTGAGTTCCAAGCCGATTGCATCGCCTTTCATGCGGATTTCTCGCACGATTTCGGGATTCCAACCAGGCTCGAATCGAGTGGGGATAAATTCGCCGTCAGGCATTCCCCAAAGGTTCACTTCCAACAAAATGGAAGAATCGCCGTCATTCTTTAAGTTGAATGGGATGTCGCTTCGAAAGTTCGCCGTGGAAATGTCGATGAATCCCATGAATCCGATTTGAGCCGAAACCGATTCGCCACCTCTTGTTTGCATAACTGAAAAGTTTTAATTTGGTTCAAAATTAAGGTTCTATGTATTATTGTGATACACATTTGAATAACTTGGGCGTAACTTTTTCCGTGTTGCCCTACAACATCGCTTCCAGGCGGTTGATTTCATCCCTGATGGCTTGCCGTTCCGCATGTACGGCCTGAATGTCATACGGCAATGGTTCGCCCACCAACGATGCTTCCGAACACTTCGTAATCATGTAGTCGGTGGATGAAATTTGTGCTTTCAAGACCTCGATTTGGGCTTCAATCGCTGCCGGGTCTGTCTTAATAACCCACGATTGAACCACTTTCCCGCCTTTCACCTCGAACGAATCGACCGCAATATATCCCGGTTCCGCTTTGGGTTGTTCACTTGGGACAAAATCCATGAAACCGGCTTCACGTAATGCCGTCAGCTTTGCGCCCAACTCTATTGGGCAAGAACACAGTTTGATTTCGTGTTCCGATATGATTTTTGCAAGTTCCATATTATGTGGTGTATGTTTTGAACAACACGTGATAACCGCCGTTGTAATAGCGCAAGCGCAAGGCATCGCCTTTCTGCATGTCGATACCGTCAATGGCATTTCCATCGTTATTGTAAATTTGTGCGCCGGTTTGCGAACGAACTTTTATCTTGTTACCCATGTTTCTGTCGCATTGAATTTCCACGTCGAACATGATGACCTTACTGCCTGTCTTGCTGTCGATGTTTGATTTTGTTGGCAAGTCCACGCCAAGGTACGAAGTCGTGTTCGCCGTAAAATGGAATTTGTGCGTGATGCCAAAGTATTCTTCAATGATGTCGGTGTACACTTGTCCAATGTAACGGTCATCGAAAATGGCGTGTCCGCCGGTGCTGAATACATTGCCCTCATTCCAAAGCGAACGCCGGATTGCCCCCCACGTTTCATAATTGTCATTCGGGAATTTGGTTTGTAACATCAACGCCACGCCGGAAGAATAGGATGAACCGGATTTATCCATAGTTAGACGGGCAAGCCCCTCAATACCCGATGAAGCCGGTAAAACGTTCGTTCCGATTGAAGCCCAATTGGTCGAGTTGGCAAACTTTATGAAGCTGTCATATAACGACATTCCCGTTCCGCTCGATGCCGTTCCGCTCGATGCTGAACCGATACGCCCGGAAGCGATTTCAAAACCACCAATCGCACCGGATATTGCTTTGATTATGCCCTCGACGGTTGCTTTCGACATAACCACCGAACCGTCTTGCATAACGCGGTATGGTGCGATTGCGCGGTTCGGAAAGGAAGTCCCCGCCCACATACGCACGGAAGAAGAATTTATACCCTCGCCGGTTATACCCGCCAAGACCGCACCATTCGCATTACCATCAATACCTACAAGTTGCACCGTGCCGGACGTGATAAGTCCCCCATCAATCACCGTTTTGGTGTTGTCGTAAGTAACGGCTTCCACCCAATCGTTTGCGGCGTAGCTACCTGAAGTTCGGGCAACTTGGCAACGGCGTAAGACTTGACCGTTTACCCACAAATCGCCCACGTCATAAGGTGGGTACGGCGTATTGACAAATACCCGGCGTTTGCCGTCGGCGGTGTCTTTGGCTTGGCTTGCGGCGTTGTAGGCATCTATTGCCCTTTGGTCTTCTATGGTCGTCCAAGCCGAACCGGTGTACCGTTTGAGTAGCCTTGTGGAAGAACTATACCACATATCCCCCGTGTGCGCCGTGCGCATGGCCGCCGTTGTCCAAGCCGCCGCCGGGTCGGAAGTCTGAAACCACGTTTCTATTTTCCCGTCAATTTGGCTTGTGAGGTTGGCGATGGCGG
>QMCE01002360.1_pt1 | contig 10402 bp, 6 predicted proteins | sample 1821851 | NCBI WGS metagenome assembly QMCE01 (sample SAMN09453174, study PRJNA476694) | Termite gut metagenome, whole genome shotgun sequencing project. | isolation source: worker | host: Odontotermes sp. | place: South Africa:Pretoria | collected 2016-01-28
CCATAGTAAACGGTAAGGAACACGCCTTCAACGTGGCCGCAACAGCCGCCCAAGCCGCAAATGCCGCGCCCAAAACAGGCGCCGCGGCCGAGGTTAAGCTCCGTCGCCGTCAAGGCCTGCGCCGTCGACCCGAAGGTCTTCCTCGAAAAAGAAGGCGCCGACCCCGCCGCCCTCGTCGCGGCGCTGACCGACCTCCTCTCCCTCACCCCCGCGCAGGCGGCGAAGCTCGCGGCCGGCCTCGCGAAAACACGCACCGTCAAAAACGGCGGCGAAACGGAACCCGTCCGCTTCGTCTGGGTCAAGCGCATGCTGACGGAGCGGGAATGGGAGGCCGTGTCCGCCGCCCTCCTCGCGGCGAAGAAGGAGGCGGAGGAGGCGCGGAAGCACCGCCGCGCCTGGCGCAAGGTCGCGGATCACTGCAAAGCCGCCGGCGACAGCGAAAAACTCGCCCTCGCGGAAAACGCCGCGAAAGGATGGCTGGACATCGCCCTCCGCGCCGAACGGCGCTTCGCCGGCGTGTTCTTCCCCCCCGAATTCCAGAGAGTCTACCCGCAGGGCAGCCTCGCGTCCCACGTGCTCGGCTTCGGCGACATCGACGGACGCGGCATGGAGGGCATCGAGAAAACCTGCGAGCCGCTCCTCAAGGGAAACGCCGTCGACCGCATGGTGCTCCGCGACGCGCGGTCGCGCGCGCTCTCCCTCATGGCCCCCGACGAGCGCTCCACAAGCGGGATGACGGTGGAACTCACCGTCGACAGCGTCGTGCAGGCCATCGTCGAGGAGGAGCTGAAGCGCGCCGTCGACGACTACCGGAAAACCGACCCCGCCGTCCGCGCCCACGCCGTCGTCATGGATCCGTTCAGCGGGGACATCCTCGCCATGGCGAACTACCCGACGTTCGACCCGAACCACCCCGGGATCGACCCGGAAACCAACGAGAAGGTGCCGCCGGAAAATCGCGACAACAACGCCGTCGCCGCGCTGCAGGAGCCGGGGTCGACGTTCAAGCCCGTCACCGTCGCGGCCGCGCTGGAGGAGGGCGTCGCCCGCCTGGACGACCCGCTCGACTGCACTACCTTCCGCATGGACAACGGACGAACCATCAAGGACATCTCGCCCTACGGAAGGATGACGGTGGAGATGGCGCTGGTGAAAAGCTCCAACCCCGGGCTCGTCAGGCTCGGCCTGAAGCTGGGGCCGGAAAAACTCCGCGAGTATGTCCTGAAGTTCGGCTTCGGGAAACGAACCGACAGCTCGCTCCCCGCGGAACGGCACGGGAACGTGACGGCCGAGGAGAAGTGGTCGCTGTTCACCATGGGATCCGTGCCGATGGGGTACGAGGTCGACGTGACGACGCTGCAGATGGCGTGCATGTATTCCGTGTTCGCCAACGGAGGGCTGCTGCCGAAGCCGAAAATCGTGAAGGCTGTGTACGACGCGGCCGGCGGACTGGCGTTCGAGACGACGCCGGAAATGCGGCGGCGCGTCATCTCCGGCGACACGGCGGCGGCGATGCGGCGGGTGCTCCGGAAAGTCGTGACCGACGGCACGGGACGGCGGGCGAATTTCCCCGAATACGAACTGGGCGGAAAAACCGGGACGGCAAACATGATCGCCAGCGCGGAAGAGCGCGCCGCCGGCGTCAAAGGCTATTCGAAAAAACGGCACACGGCGAACTTCGTCGCCATCGCGCCCTGGGACAGCCCGCGGGCCGTTGTGTGCGTCTCCGTCCGCGACACGGCGAAATTCGGCGGCGAAGCCTCCAGCCCCATCGGAAAAGCCATCGCGAAACGCGCCCTCGCCTACTGGGGCGTGCCCACCGCGAACGGAGAGGCGATCCGGGCGGACTTCCATCCGGAAAAGGAATTCCGGCCCGCGCCCGCGCCCGCCGTATACGTGCAGGGGACGCCGGACGACGAGAATTACATGCCCGACGCCATCGACCCGCGCTGGATGGAAGACTGGATCGAGGACGGGGAGGCGGTGGGATGACGCTGCGCCTGAACGATTTTCTGAAAGCCGTGACGGGAGCGACCCGGGCCGGAGACGGCGACCCGGAGATTCTCGGCGTCGCCTGCGACAGCCGCGAGACGGCGCCGGGCTTCCTCTTCGCCGCCGTTCCCGGGAACAGGACGGACGGCGCGGCATACATCGACGACGCGGCGGCGCGGGGAGCGGCGGCCCTGCTGCTTCCGGCCGCGCCGGACACCCCCCGCGCGCTCCCCTGCCTTGTCGCGCCGGACGTCCGGAAAGCGCTGGGGGAGGCGGCGGATTTGTTTTACAGCCATCCCTCCCGATCCCTCGACCTGATCGGCGTCACCGGGACGAACGGAAAGACGACGACGGCGTACCTGCTGCGGCACATCCTGAACGCCGCGGGCAGGAAGTGCGGCATGACGGGGACAATCGAGTACGACCTCGGCGGCAGCGTCGAAGCCGCGCCCCTGACGACGCCGGACGCGGCGCGCTTCACGCGCAACCTCGCGGCGATGCGCGACAACGGCTGCGACGCCGCCGTCGTCGAAGCCTCCAGCCACGCCCTCTCCCAGCACCGCACCCGGCCCCACCGCTTCCGCGCCGCCGTGTTCACCAACCTGACGCGCGATCACCTGGACTACCACGGCGACATGGACAGCTACCTCGAAGCGAAACGCTCGCTCTTCCTCGGACTCGACGGGGACGCGGCGGCGATCCTCAATCTCCGCGACCCCGCCGCGCGGCGCATGGCGGAGGGGACGAAGGCGCGCGTGTTCGGCTTCTTCCTTGAGGACGGCGCGGACGGCATGCGCGGCGACGGACTCCGCGCCGCCATAACGGAAAGCTCCCTGGACGGGCAGACGTTTCTCGCCCGCGGGCACGGCATCGACCGCGCGTTCCGCACGCCCCTCATCGGACGCCACAATGTCGAAAACTGCCTGGGAGCCCTCCTCGCCGCCCGCGCCCTCGGCATTTCCGCGGACGCGGCGGCGGACGCCCTCGCCTCCTTTCCCGGCGTGCCGGGACGGATGGAACGGGTCGAAACCGGAACCGGCGTCGCCGCCTTCGTCGACTTCGCCCACACGCCCGACTCCCTCCGCGCCGCCCTGTCCGTCCTCCGGCCGCTCGCGGCGGGAAGGCTCATCGTCGTCTTCGGCTGCGGCGGCGACCGCGACGCGGGGAAGCGCCCCCTCATGGCGCGGGCGGCGGAGGAAGGGGCGGACGCCGTCGTCGTCACCTCCGACAACCCGCGAAGCGAAAACCCCGAAGCCATCCTGGACGACGTCATGGCCGGCTTCGCGCGGCCGGAGGCCGTCCGCCGCGAACAGGACAGGCCCGCCGCCGTCCGCATCGCGGCTTCCGCAGCCGAACCCGGCGACACCCTGCTCGTCGCCGGCAAGGGACACGAAAACCACCAGCTGCTCGGCACGCACACACTCCGCATGGACGATCGCGATCTTGTGAGGGACGCCTTCGCCCCGGCCCGAAGGGAGGCGCAATGAACATCACCCTTTCCGAACTCGCCGCCTGGAGCGGCGGGAAGCTCATCCCCGCCGACGCCGGCGAACTCCCCGTCGGCGGCGTCTCCACCGATTCGCGCACCATCCGGCAGGGGGAACTCTTCGTCGCCATCAACGGCCTCAACCTCGACGGGCACCGGTTCATCCGCTTCGCCGCGCAGGCGGGCGCCATCGCGGCCGTCGTGGAAAAGCTCACCCCCGACTGCGAACGCCTGCCGCACATCCTCGTCGAAGACACCCTCGACGCCCTCGGACGCATGGCCAACGGCTACCGCTGGCGGCCGCCGCTCATTCCGTGGATCGCCGTCACCGGCTCCAACGGAAAAACGACGACGCGGGAACTCCTCTCCCTCATCCTCGAATCCCGCTGGAAGGTGCGCGTGTCGAAACGGAACTGGAACAACTTCGTCGGCCTTCCCCTCTCCATGCTGGCGGAACCGGAGGACGCGGACGTCGCCGTCATGGAAATGGGGACAAGCAACCCAGGGGAAATCGCCAAGCTCCGGGAAATCTGCGTCCCCACCATCGGCATCGTCACCTCCACGGGCGATTCGCACCTCGCGGGCTTCGGGAACAGCCAGGCCGTCGCACGCGAAAAAGCCGACATCTTCGGCTGGATCCCCCCCGACGGGCTGGCCGTCTACCCGGCGGGCGACGCGAACGCGGGAATCCTCCGCGCCGGCGTCATCCACCGCTCCGCAACCTTCTCCCTGACGCCGGAAATACAGGCCGACGCCGTCGCCCGCGACATCGAGGTGACGGCCAAGGGAAGCCTCTTCACCGTGGACGGCACGCGGGTGATGCTGCCCCTGCTCGGACGGCACAACATCGGGAACTGCCTCGCCGCCATGCTCGCGGCGAAACACCTCGGCATCGAATACCCCGAGGCCGCCCGCGCCCTCCAGAAGGCGAAGCCGGTCGCGGGACGCCTGCAGGCAACCCGCACCGCGGCGAAAATCACCGTCATCAACGACTCCTACAACGCAAACCCGAACTCCACCCTCGCCGGACTGGAAGTGCTGGCGGACCTCCCGGAAGGCAGGAAAATCGCCGTCCTCGGCGACATGATGGAACTGGGCGCGGACAGCCGGCGCTTCCACCGGGAAATGGGACTGGCCGCCGGAATGATGGCGCTCGACGCCCTGTTCACGACAGGCCCCGAGGCGGCGGCGATGGCGGAGGCGGCGCAGGTGAACGCGCGCATCGTCGTGAAGCATTTCCCCTCGGGGGAGGCGCTGTGGCGGGCGCTCGGGAGCTATCTCCGGCCGGGAGATCAGGTGCTGGTGAAAGGCTCCCGGGGCATGCAGATGGAGCGCATCGTCAACCAGTTGCTGGAATGGTTCCCCTAGGGCGACTCTTCCCCCGTCCAGCGTTCCCTTCCCTTCCGTCCGGCCATCCCCCTGGAGACGCCCTTGCTCCGCTACCTCACCCTCGCCGAAGCGTCTTTCGGCCCGCTCCGCGTGTTTGAAAGCATCACCCTCCGCGCGGCCGTCGCCGTCGTCCTCGCCTTCGGCCTGACGCTCCTCCTCGGCCCCGCCTTCATCCGGCGCATGACGCGGAAAAACGCGACGGAGGATGTCGCGAAGCCCGACGCCGAACAACTCCAGAAACTGCACGAAGGAAAGTCCGGAACGCCCACGATGGGCGGGCTCTTCCTCGCCGCCGCCGTCGGGCTGACGATGCTCCTCTGCTGCGACACCGGCAGCCCCCTCGTCTGGACGGGGCTGTTCGTGCTCTTCAGCTTCTCCGCCCTCGGCTTTGTCGACGACTACTGGAAGCTGCGGGGCTGGGGCAGGCGCGGGCTGCTCAAGCGGCACAAGCTCGGCGGGCAGGCGATCCTTGCCCTCGTCACCGTGCTCATCCTCGCCCGCGGCGGGGAGAGCGGGTGGTTCCGGATGACCGCGCAGCCGGCCGGAGACAGCCAGGCGCAGATTGTCGAGGCGACGACCGAGAAGAACACCGTCCCCCCCACCCGCATCGTCATCCCCTTCACGAAATGGAACGAGACGGGGCCGGATCTCGGAGCGGTCTACTGGGTGTTCGCGGCGCTCGCCCTCATCGCCTGCTCGAACGCGGTGAACCTGACGGACGGGCTGGACGGGCTCGCCACCGGCTGCACGCTCATGGTGGCGGGGACGTACTCCGCCCTCGCGTACATCGCGGGGAACGCGATGCTGTGCGCGTTCTTCCGCGTGCCCATGGTGCCGGGGGCGGGGGAACTCCTCGTCTTCGGCGCGGCGCTGTTCGGGGGGCTGCTGGGGTTCCTCTGGTTCAACGCGAACCCGGCGCGGGTGTTCATGGGGGACACGGGCAGCCTCGGCCTCGGGGCGGTCCTCGCGTACCTCGCGATCGTCACGAAGCAGGAACTGACGTTCCTGGTCGCCGGCGGCATCTTCGTGTTCGAGGCCGCGTCCGTCCTCCTGCAGATCGCGTCGTTCCGCCTGCGCGGCGCGCGCGTGTTCAAATGCGCCCCCTTCCACCACCACCTCGAATACTCCGGCTGGAAAGAGAACCATGTCGTCGTAAGACTGTGGATTATCGGCGCCATCCTGTCGATAATTTCCATAGGGCTTTTGAAAATGCACTGACATTCCCTTCGAAAAGGACGGCGATGGAGTGGCATAGAGCGCGTCTCCTCATGCTGGTCAGCGCGCTGACCGGCTTCGGCATCATCATGGTCTACTCCGCCAGCGCCGTCCGCGCGGCGCGGGGAGGCGGGTGGGAACTCGCCTATGTCTCGAAGCAGGCGACCTGGCTCGCCGTCGCCCTCGTCGCCATGGCCTTCACCGCCTTCGTCCCCTACCGCCTGTGGCTGCGCGCGCGCTATCCCGTCCTCCTCGGCTGCGCCGCCCTCCTCGCCCTCGTCCTGACGCCCCTGGGAACCCGCGTGAACGGCGCCAGCCGCTGGCTCCGCCTGGGCGGGCTCAATGTCCAGCCCTCCGAACTCGCGAAAATCGGCATGATCATCTTCATCGCCGCCTTCCTCTCGAAAATCCCCGACGGACGGCCAAAACTCCTCCGCCACGTCATTCCCCTCATCGGCATGTCGGGAGCCGTCGTTTTCCTCGTCATGAAAGCGCCCGACATCGGGACGGCCGCGCTCCTCGCCAGCGCCTCCGGCGCGCTCCTCCTCGCGGGCGGCGTGCGCCTCTGGCAGTTCCTCCTGCTCGTCGCGCCCGCCGCGCCGGCGGCCGTCTGGTACGGGTACAGCAAATTCGGCTATATCCAGAACCGCATCCATTCCTGGGCCGCCGGAGACTCCTTCCACACCAACGTCTCGAAGCTCGCCATCGGCAGCGGCGGCGTCTGGGGAATGGGGCTCGGGCAGGGCACGGCGAAGCTCGACTACCTGCCCGAGGCGCACACGGATTTCATCTTCGCGATGGTGGGACAGGAGACGGGACTCGCCGGAAGCTTGTCGCTCGCGGCGCTGTTCTGTATACTTGTCTGGCAGGGGCTCCTCATCAGCCGCGCGGCCAGGGACAGGTTCGGCTCCCTCCTCGCGTTCGGCGTGTCCGTGCTCCTCGGGGGGCAGGCGGCGTTCAACATGGGCGTTGTCACGGGACTGCTGCCGCCGAAGGGGATTTCGCTCCCGTTCGTGTCGTTCGGGGGGTCGGGGCTGGTGGTGTTTTTCGCCATGACCGGGCTGATGGTGTCGGTGACGCGGGAGCCGCGCGCGGGCGGGGTGAAGACGGTCGACCTGACGCTCAGGTACCGGCCCGTGCCCGAATTCAGGCTGAGAAGCGGCGCGCTGTCCCCGGACAAGCTCGCCGGATAGGAAATGAAACGCGGAGGGAGAAGGGGCATGCGGATTTGGCTGGCCGGCGGCGGAACGGGCGGGCACCTGTGCCCGGGCATGGCGCTGGCGGATGAACTGACGAAATTGCGCCCGGATGTCGAAACCGGCTTTCTCGGCACGAACGAGGGGCTGGACAGGGAACTCCTGTGGGGCAGCGGGCACCGGCTGGAGCTGCTCGCCGCCGGCAGGGGCTCGCCCCTGAACTGGCGCAGGCCGCAGAACGCCCCGCGCTTCGCGTACGCGCTCGGGCAGGTGTGGCGCCTGTTCCGGAAGGAACGGCCGGACGTGGTGGTGGCGCTGGGCGGCTTCGCCGCGGCGACGCCCGGCATCATGGCGCGGGCGATGAAAATCCCCCTCGTCATTCTGGAGCAGAACACGGTGCCGGGGCGGGTGAACAGGATGCTGTCGCCGTGGGCGGCGCAGATCCATTCCCAGTTCGACGAGGCGCGGAACTATTTCCGCGAATCCCCCGCGGAGTTCCACGCGAGCGGCTCGCCCCTGCGGGATCCGTTCCTGAAGCTGTGCGCGGAGGAGCCGTGCCGGGGGGACGCGCTCCTCGTCATGGGCGGAAGCCAGGGGGCGAAACGCCTGAACGAAATCGTCGCCGACGCGGCGCGGCGCATCGTGGGGGAGACGGGATGCCGCCTCGTCCATGTCGCCGGCCCGGCGCACGAGAATGAAATACGCAGTCTGTACAACGCCGCCGGCGTCGACGCGGAGGTGTACGGTTTTTACAACAACATGGAGGATCTCTACCGGCGCTCCCGGCTCGTCGTCGCGCGGTCGGGCGCGATCAGCCTCGCCGAGCTCGCGGCGGCGGGCCTGCCCGCCGTGCTGGTGCCGCTGCCGTCCGCCATGGACGATCACCAGCGGACGAACGCGCTCGCCATGACCCTGTCCGGAGCGGCCGTCGCGTACGAGGAGACGACGGCGGCGACGGAGACCTTCGCGCCGCTCGTCGTGTCGCTGTGGAAGGACGAGCCGCGCCGCGCCGCGATGGCGCTGGAAATGCGCCGCGCCGCGCGCCCGGAGGCGGGGCGGGAAATCGCGGCCGCCATCGTCAGGCTGGCGGAACGCCCCCCTTCCAAAAAATCGAAAGCCTAGAGCATTCATTCTTATGCCGCATGCTCCGAAACCTGAAAGCGCACCCTGTGAAACAGCCTGAATACCTCCCCACGACCCGCGCCGAAATGACCGCGCTCGGCTGGGACGAGCTGGACATCCTCCTCGTCTCCGGCGACGCCTATGTCGACTCCCCCACCTTCGCCGCCGCGCTCCTCGGCCGCTGGCTCGTCGCCCACGGCTTCCGGACCGGCATTGCCGCCCAGCCCGCGTGGGAGACGGCGGACGACATCGTCCGCATGGGCCGCCCGCGCCTGATGGCCGCCGTCAGCCCCGGCGCGCTCGATTCGATGCTCGCGCACTACACCGCCTTCCGGAAGAAACGCTCCGGGGACGCCTACTCCCCCGGGGGAAAAACCGGACTCCGGCCGAACCGCGCCTCCCTCGTCTACACGGGGCTTGTCCGCCAGGCGTTCCCCGGGCTGCCCGTCGTCCTGGGAGGGGTGGAGGCGTCGCTCCGGCGCGCGTCGCATTATGATTTCTGGAGCGACTCCCTGCGGCGGAGCGTCCTGCTCGACAGCAAGGCGGACGTGCTGCTCTACGGGATGGGGGAGACATCCCTCCTCGAACTGGCGCGGCTGCTGGACGCCGGCTCCGCGCGCCACAGCCCGGCCGGCGCGATCGCGCAGGCGCGCCCGCGCGGAAGCGTCTACGCGGCGCACCCGGACGCGGTGCCGGCCGACGCGGAGGAACTGCCCTCGCACGAGGCGATACTCGCCGACGCGACGCTCCTCATGAAGGCGACCCTCGCGTTCGAGCGCCAGATGCTCCGCGGCGCTCCCTGCCTGACCCAGCGATCGGGCGGGCGCGCCGTCGTGTTCGAGCCGCCCCCCGCGCCGCTGACGGAGAAGGAAATGGACGCCGTCTACGCCCTGCCTTTCACGCGCCGGGCGCACCCTGCGTACACGGAGGCGATCCCCGCGGTCGAAATGATCGAGGCGAGCGTGACGTCGCACCGCGGGTGCGGGGGAGGGTGCACGTTCTGCTCCATCGCGCTGCATCAGGGGCGGATCGTGCAGTCGCGGAGCGCGGAGTCCATCCTGCGCGAAGTCGAAGCCCTCGCGAAACAGCCGGACTGGAAAGGCTCCCTCTCCGACATCGGAGGGCCGTCCGCGAACATGTGGGGAGCGTCCTGCGCCGCCGGCGCGAAACACTGCGCGCGCGAAAGCTGCCTCCATCCGAAGCGCTGCCGGCATTTCCGCGCCGGCCAGGAAAAACTGGCCGGGCTGCTCCGCAGCGCCGCCGCGCTGCCGGGCGTGAAGCACGTCCGCGTCGCGAGCGGCGTGCGGCACGATCTCGCGATCGAATCGGAAGCCTACATGCGCGCGCTCGTGGGCGAATTCACCGGCGGACAACTGAAAATCGCGCCCGAGCACATCACGGAAAAAACGCTCCGCCTGATGCGGAAGACGCCTGTCGGGATGTTCAACCGCTTCCTCCGCGACTTCAATAAAATCAGCGCGGAATGCGGGAAGGAGCAGTACGTCGTCCCCTACCTCATGAGCGCCTTCCCCGGCTGCACCGACAGGGACATGGAGGAATTGGCCGCGTGGCTGAAGGTGCGGGGCTGGCGGCCGCAGCAGGTGCAGTGTTTCGTGCCGACGCCGGGGACGGTGGCGACGGCGATGTTTTACGGGAAGACGGACACGGAGGGACGGCCGATCTTTGTCGCGCGGACGGACGGGGAACGCCTGTTCCAGCACCGCATTCTCGTCCCCGACGCCGAACCTTCCCCCCGCCGCGAAACCGCGCGCGGCGGCTTCGGGAGCGACCGTCCCCGTTTCAGCGGGCCGAAGCCCGGGTTCAAAAGCGGCGGGGCGAAATTCAAAGGCGCGCCCAAAAGCGCCGCCGGCTTCGGCGGCAGGCCGAAGGGCGCGTTCAAGCCCGGGGCGAAACCCGGGTTCAGGAGCGGCGACAGGCCGGGAGGCAAACCGGACTTCAAAAGCGGCGCGAAACCCGGATTCGCCAGCGGCGCGAAGCCCGG
>QMCE01002361.1_pt1 | contig 10402 bp, 8 predicted proteins | sample 1821851 | NCBI WGS metagenome assembly QMCE01 (sample SAMN09453174, study PRJNA476694) | Termite gut metagenome, whole genome shotgun sequencing project. | isolation source: worker | host: Odontotermes sp. | place: South Africa:Pretoria | collected 2016-01-28
CTTTTGTAAAAAGTCCCGGTAAGCCCGGACCTTCCGGCGGCAACACGGTCGCCTCATGTTCGATTTTCAGCCTGAAGACCAATATACCGGAAACGCGGTGAAATCGATTGTTTGGTGAAGACCGCCTGTTTGGTGAAACCCGCTTGTTGCGCCCACTCGCTGCAACGTCCATGTAAATGTCCGGTTCACGTTTCGTTCGAGCGACAGGCGATTGTTCGCGGGAACCGTTTCAGGCCGTTTGTGGTATTTCCCGAAATGTCCCGGCACGCCCGGTAGCGGCACAGCATGTCTCGCTACGTGTCCGACGAGATCGCGTTTTTAGCAAGATCGCGTGTTTGACAAAATCGCGAAAAATGTCACTTGTTTGCAAGTTTTCCCTTGTCGATACCGATCAAACCTGATATACTGGGCGGTTCCGTACCGTGGTCGCACACCGGTGAGCCCGGCCGGAAAGCGAAATGAGACCGGTTTCTCCACAACATCAACCCGCGGAGTGAAAAGAAACGTGTCGTACAACTCCATTGTTCTCGTCAAGCAGGTTCCCGATACCGCAAATGTCACGGCCGACGCCATGAAAGACGACGGAACGGTCAACCGTGCCGCGCTGCCGACGATTTTCAACCCGGAAGACCTTCACGCCCTTGAGGCCGCCCTGGAAGTCAAAGACCGTTTCGGCGGAACGGTGACGGTCGTTTCGATGGGCCCCCCGAAAGCGGCGGATGTGCTTCGCGATTGCCTTTTCCGCGGGGCCGACCGGGCGATTTTGGTCACCGACCGCCGGGCTGCCGCAAGCGACACGTTGGCAACCAGTTACATTTTGTCCCAAGCGGTTAAAACCGTCGGGAATTACGATTTCGTGTTTTGCGGGCGTCAGGCGATCGATGGCGACACGGCCCAGGTCGGTCCCCAATGCGCGGAAAAACTGGACATCCCCCAGATTACCTACCTTGAAGACATTGTCGACGTCCAAGGCAACAAGGCGACCCTGCGAAGAAATATCGGCAACGGATACGAAACGGTCCGTGTGGTTTTGCCCGTTCTCGTGACGGTGATCGAAACGGCGAACGAGCCCCGGCCGTGGTCGGTGCTCCGCATGATGAAAAACAAGAAAAAACAGGTCGAATCGGAAATCGGCGGGCAGGTGCGGAGCGAATTGTCCGCCGCCGGGAAACCGGATGAAGCGGCGATCACGGCCGAGACGGCCCGACGCGCGACGGAATTAAAAGCCGCGGGGAATCTTCTCGAACAATGGGGCCTTGAAGACATCGAGGGCGACGTCCAACGGTGCGGCTTGGCCGGATCGCCGACGAAAGTGTTTCGTATCCAGTCGATCGTCCTGAAAAAAGAAGGGTTTGCCGCCGTTCCGCCGACGGAGGAAGGAATCGGTCGGCTCATTCACGAGTTGGTCGTCGACCGGACGCTGGGGTAAGCATTCCCCCGGTTCGATTTTCAACCTGAAGACGGATAAACCTTTTCCACCGATAAACCTTTTTTTATTGCCAACGAATCACCAAGTTATGATCGAAAAAAATCCCCAGGGCGAAGTTTGGGTCTTCGCGGAACAGCAGGATGACATGCTCAACGAAGTCTCGCTCGAATTGCTCGGCAAGGCGCGACAACTCGCGGACCGGCTCGGCGTCGGCGTCGGGACGGCCCTGCTCGGCAAGAACGTGCGGAAATTCGCCGGGACCCTTGTCGCCCACGGCGCGGACAGCGTTTATGTCGTCGAGGATCCGAAACTGGAATTTTATACGACGCTCCCGTATGCGAAGGCCCTTGTCGCGCTGATCGAAAAACACCGGCCCCAGATCGTTCTTTACGGGGCGACGAATCTCGGTCGCGATCTCGCCCCCCGTGTCGCTTCCGAAACACGTAGCGGCATGACCGCCGATTGCACCGATCTCGATATCGGCGACGTCGTCGACGGAAAAACGAAGGAGGAGCACAAAAATCTGCTGCTCCAGGTCCGGCCCGCATTCGGTGGCAATATCATCGCGACGATCGTCAACTACGACTGGTGGCCGCAGATGGCGACGGTGCGCGAGGGCGTGATGCCGCTCCGGGACCCCGACCCGCGGCGCGTCGGCACGATCGTCGAGGAGAGCGTCGCGATCGACGAGGCCCTGATGCTGGTCGAAGTGCTCAAGCGGAATACGGAAGAACGGAAATTGAACCTGAAGGCTTCCCGGATCATCGTCGCCGGCGGGGCGGGCGTGGGCAGCCGGGCGGATTTCCAGTTGATTCACGATCTCGCCGGCGCATTCGGCGGGGCCGTCGGAGCGAGCCGGGCGGCGATCGACAGCGGTTATATCGGGCTGGAACACCAGATCGGGCAAACCGGGACGACGGTCCGGCCGGCCTTGTACATCGCCTGCGGCATCAGCGGGACGGTGCAGCACCGCGCGGGCATGGAGGAGTCGGCGAAGATCATCGCGATCAACACGGACAAGGACGCCCCGATTTTCGGCGTCGCCCATTACGGGATCGTCGGCGACCTGCGCAAGGTGATCCCCATGATGATCAAGGCGTTCAAGGGTCGGGAATGAGCCGATTTTTTTCCGCTTCCGTTCCAAAAGGGTTTGCCATGATACACCGCATCCAAATCAAAGGTTTCAGGAGCGTGAACGTCGATTTCAAGTCGGCACCGGTGACCGTCCTGATCGGACGAAGCGGGACCGGCAAAACCAATTTCGTCACTCCTCCGTTACGACACGCCTGTCGACGCCTATAACGTAGAAAAAATGATGGTGCAATCATGATCGACCGCGATGCGAGAAACAGGCTGCTCGGTGTGATCGAGGATTATATGGACGACAAGTGCGTCGAGGACCCGTTCGAAAGTCAAGTCGGCGAAATCGCCTATGCGAGCCGGGACGAGACGGTAGGCCAAATCGTCGGTTGGCTGGAGAATTTTTCCGACGATTGTTTGCCTCGCCGTATTTGTGTGACCCGGCACGGCTGGCAATTGCTGAACCGATTTCGACTGCTGCTCGCATCGGACGCGGAATTCGAGAACGTCGTCGAACGGCGGCGGAGTGTGCGGCAAGTCCTCGCGGCATGCGTACTGATCGTGTCGGTCATCGGTTGGTGTTGCGTTTGTTTCGCGAACGACGGAATGCACCTGTTCGGCTGGTCGGCCGTGCTGAGCGGCGCAGCGGGTTCCTTCCTGTTGTTCCGGTGGAGGGATGTCGCTTGGGCGAAGCACGAACCGGAGCCGCGCAAACCGCTCGGCGAACCCGGCGATTACGAGACCTTTCCTTTCGATTCGCTCGGTGAGATACTCTCGCTGCGCAGAACCGTCGCGGGTTTTGCCTGCAGGAAATACCGCAAGGAGATCGCCGGGCGCGACGACCGGTCGCTTTGGGAGCGGATCGTGAATAGCGACATGCCGCTTCCACGTTGGTGCGAACGGGTGTTTGCGTTTCCGGCCGCCGTCTTGTCGAGGGTGCTGATGTTGCCGTTCATGTCGATTGCTTACGTGTTGATTTCGCCTTTTTTGCTGATTCATCAAATGTTGCCCGAGACGCGGCGGGAAACCGTACTGCGATTGCCGAGATAAATACGATGCAGACACCGGATGCGAAACAATGGGTCGAGCAATGGAAACGCCTCGGGCCGATCCTTGAAAAGATCGATTCGGAGGAGCTGCGCGATTCCCGCTATGCCGGCGGTTTGGAAGCGTTCCTGCCGTTGCTCGATTGGTGTTGTGCCCGCGCCGTGTCGCGACCGAATTCCGGATTGGTCGAACAGCAGCGTCTTTTCACGATCGCAAGACAGCAAGAGGAGGAAAAGAACAAGGAGAAACGATGACGGGATCAGCCGAGCCCTAGGCGCGTGACGCCGGCGACGACGCATCAACCGCGTACTTGTTTCAAAAATCAAAAAACTTTTACGTTCCACCATTCAGGAGATTGCCGTGCCGAACTTTTTTCTCGACAACAAGGATATCCGGTTTTTGTTCGATTATTTCGATCTCAAGGAGATTGCCGCGATCCAGGAACGCGAAACGCCCGACGGGGACGCGGATTACCGGCCGGATTCGATCGAAGACATGATCGACAATTATCGGCGCATCCTGGCCGTGTGCGGGGAAATCGCGGCCGAAACCCTCGCCCCGAGCGCCGAAACGGTTGATCTCGAAGGCAACATGCACAATGCCGAAGAAGGAACCGTCGAATATCATCCCCTTGTCCGCAAGAACCTCGACCGGCTCGCCAAGGCCGACATGATGGGATTCACGCTTCCCCGTAAATACGGGGGACTCAACTGCCCGATCCTGATCTACACGATGGCCACCGAAATGATCGCCCGGGGCGATTGTTCCTTCATGAACATGTTCGGACTCCAGGGCATCGCCGACACGATCTACGCCTTTGCGTCGGAGGAAATCAAAAACGAGACCTTGCCGCGATTCGCCCGCGGCGAAGTCACCGGGGCGATGGTCCTCACCGAACCGGACGCCGGCTCCGACCTCCAGGCGGTCAAACTCCGGGCCGACCGGGACCAGGACGGCAATTGGCGTCTCAACGGGGTCAAGCGTTTCATTACGAACGGTTGCGGGGAGATACTGCTTGTTCTCGCGAGGACCGAGCCGGAAATTTCCGACGGCCGCGGGCTGAGCCTTTTGGTGTGCGAGCGCGGGCCGAGCGTCCGGGTACGTTGCCTCGAAAAAAAGTTGGGGATTCACGGCAGCCCGACCTGCGAGCTGGTGTTCGACAACACTCCGGCAAAACTGATCGGCGAACGGCAACGCGGCCTGATTACCTACGTTCTCGCGCTGATGAACGGGGCTCGGCTCGGCGTCGCGGCCCAAGGGCTGGGTGTCGCGGAAGCGGCCTACCGGCTTGCCCGGCTTTACGCCCACACCCGGGAACAGTTCGGCGCCCCGATCGAACGGCTTGCCCCGGTGGCCGAGATGGTGACCGACATGCGGATGCAAATCGAAGCGGCCCGCGCCTTTACCTATGAAACCGCAAGGGTTTGCGATCTTGAAAACAATACGAACCGGCTGCTCGAACGGAATGCCGATGCCCTGAGCGCCGACGAGAAAAAGGGCTTCAAGCAAAACAGCCGTACCTTCAAACGGCTCAACGCGATGTTGACGCCGATGAGCAAACTCCTCTGCGGCGAAATGAGCATCGACGTCGCCGGAAAATGCGTCCAGGTGCTCGGCGGAAGCGGCTATTTGAAGGACTATCCGGCGGAACGCTATTTGCGGGATGCCCGGATTACGACCATTTACGAAGGAACCAGCCAGCTCCAGGTGGTGGCCGCGATCCGTGGCGTGACAAGCGGCGTTTTTGCGACGTATGTGGAACAATTCGAAAAGAAAACCTACGACGACCCGCAATTGGAGTCGCTTAAACAATCGTTAATCGACTCGGCCGGGGAAATCGCCGCCGCCGTCGATTTTGTGAAATCGCAAAGCGGCGCCTACGTCGAACTGGTGGCCCGGCAACTGGTCGAATCGGCGACGTTCGTGCTTTGCGGGCATTATCTGCTCGGCCAGGCGACGCATTGCGACCGGAAAAAGCGGGTCGCCAATCTTTACATCCTCAAAAACAAGCCGCGCATCACGATGCTCTGCGATCAGGCCAAGAGCGGAAACACCCAGGTGATCGATGATTACGAGTTGATCGCGGGTCCTGTTCCGGCTGTTCATTGACATCCCCGCCGTACCGGATTTTTCATTGGGACATTGCCTTGTTCGCGTTAAAGGCACATTACGAGCCGGGGACGGTGTCCCCGGGCGACTCACCAGCCGTAGTAAGGACCGTGATAATACGGCGTCCACGGCAGGACTTCGATGACCGGCGGCGGCGGATAATACCGGGAACCGATCGGGAAATGGCGGTACACCGGTGGCAAAACGACAGGGGCCGGTCGTGGCCAGCACCCGGTACCGGCAGGATAGGCGCCGACGGAATTGATGCCGATGGAATTGGCACCGACGGAACTGTTACGGTATTTCCCCGACTTTTCTCCGGCGTAACCCCATGATGCGCTGAAAGCTATCGCAAGCACCATGAGAAGGGCCGCCAACATTTTCGCGTGTCTCATGATTCTGTCTCCTGTGTGTCGAAGTTACTGATTTTCAGGCAAAAAAACAAACAAAAGGGACACCGGACTTTCGGAAACGCGTGTTTTGCATGAAAAAGTCAACCGGCTCCATATTGAATATGGCGGAACCGCTCTTGTTTGCGACACGAAGAGGAAAGGCGTCGAACCTTTTTTTGTGTTTTTTGCGTTGATTGACGTTGCCGATCCGTTAAGGTACAATCCAGCACCGGGGACCGGTGTGGGTTTTTCGTCTTTTCGTCTTTTCGTCGTTGCACTCGACAGGCTTCGGTATGAACGGGGACGCATCACCGTTTTTTGAAAGATGAAAGCCCGCGGCATGACGGATTCAAAACACTCAAGGGGAGTCCTCGCATGAAAAAAACGGCAGGCATTTGCATTATTTTGGCCCTCTTGTTCACGAGCGTCGGTTGTCCGAGCGGCCTTGTCCCAATGAGTGGCCGCGTAACCTATTCCGATAACGGTGAACCGTTGGAAACGGGAACCGTTTCGTTTACGACGTCTCGGTTTCACGCACGAGGAACCATTAAGGAGGACGGTCGATACACGATCGGTTCCTACACGGAGGATGACGGATTGCCACCGGACACGTACCAGATTTATGTTTCCGGGGCCGTTCGATACGAAGGCGAGGACAAAGACGGAAGACCGATCGCCGTTCCGCTGATCGACGAAAAGTTCACCGCTCCCGCCACTTCCGGGTTGACCTTGAAGGTGGACGGTTCGACGAAGACGTTGGACTTCCAGGTTGATCGGGCTCCGGCAACGAAATAAGCCCGGCGGAAAACGCTGATCCGGACGCTGAAACCGGAGCGGAGAAGGATAGGAACCCTGATGAAAACCCGAACGTGAATGGCGAAATCGAAAAATATGCTGGAAACGCGATGAAAATGGACATTTGGTCAAGTCTGCCTGCCGCACTCACTCGCTTCTAACCTCTGTGCGCAAAAGGACATAAGCGTTTCGTTCGAGCGGCAGGCGATTGTGCGCGGGAAAAAACATGCCGTAGTTTCAGGCCGTTTACAGTATAACTGACAATAATTCCTGTCGGCGCGCCGCTGCGCCGCTATACTGTAAACAGGCGGTTCAAACGGAAAACGGGGCCGGCTTCGGTATCAAAATCGGTCGAAGTTTCCACGTCGAAGTTTCACGCCTTCGTTTTTCGGAGTTTTTTGTTCATGCAACCGCAACAACTGGGACCGTTCAGGATCGTTCGTACCATCGGTCGCGGCGGGATGGGCGCGGTTTACGAAGCGGTTCACGTCGATACGGGCGAAGTCGCGGCCGTCAAGGCGTTGCTCGGAATGCTCGAAGAAGAGGAGGAGATGCGACAGCGTTTCGAAGCCGAAATCGAAACGCTCAAACGGCTCCGCCATCCCAATATCGTACGGATTTACGGGTTCGGCGAGGAAGCCGGGATGCTGTACTACGTGATGGAGTATGTCGACGGGCCGAGCCTGCACCAGGAATTGCGGAACCGGCGTCATTTCCCCTGGTACGAGGTCGCGAAAATCGGCCTCGACATGTGTTCGGCCCTGAAGCATGCACACGACCGCGGAGTCACCCATCGCGACATCAAGCCGGCCAACATCCTGTTGGAACGGTCCGGAACGACGAAACTGTCCGATTACGGCATCGCCAGGCTGTTCGGCGGGGAACGGTTCACCAACGCCAATTCGGTCGTCGGAACACTTGAATACATGGCCCCGGAGCAGGCGATGGCCAACCCGGTCGGGCCCCGGTCGGACATGTACGCGCTCGGTGCGGTCCTCTACGCCCTCTTGGTGGGCCGGCCGCCCTTTGTCGCGAAAACCCTTTCCGAATTGCTCAGACGCCATGCGACCGTTCCACTCGAACCGCTCCGTGCCAGCCGGCTCGACGTCCCCGAAGCGTTCGGAGCGGTCATCAACGATCTGTTGAAGATCAAACCGGAAGAACGGCCCGGAAACGCCTATCTTGCCGGGCGGCGCATCCAATCGTTATTGCAGGCGATGATCGGACCGCCTGAAAAGATCGTCGTGGCGATTGATGATCGCCCCCTGCCCCGGGAAACGACACCGAGGCCGATTTCCACCCCCTTTGCCGGCGGCCTCGAACCCCATGCGGCGCGCGGAATGATCGTGGAAAACGGGTTGATCGATCTCGGGGGTGTCTCGATCGGGGGTGTCCCGAATCGGTCGCCGGAGACGCGCTCACCGGAGACGCCGCCGGGTGTTTCCACCACATTCCTTTCTCCGTTACCCGACGCTCGGGGAACACTGGGCGTCGGATTCGCCCCGCTCGATTTCGGGACCACGCATCCTGAAGAACAAACGGGATTGACGGACACGTCGCGGAACGAACCGGGTGAAAAAGATGCGGATTCCGTTACGCAGGAAGCCACCCGGGCGATTGCAAACGGGCATGACGACGCGAACGATTTTCCACGGATAAACGACGACCGCCCGAAAGAAAAAACGGCCGGCCGGCCGGACGCCGGAATACACGATGATGCGCCTGATGATGTGCCTGATGGTGTGCACGATGTTCCGCTTGATCCGTCGGTCTCCGCCGCCGTTCTCGAAAGTTATCGACAGGTGCGCATCCCACGCCCCGGCCAGGTGTCATCCGTCGATTCCGTGTCCGTCGATCCGACGACGCATCCGGCCGATCCGCTTTTTTCGGTGACGGCCACATCCGAACCGCCTGTCATCCCGAAACGGGTCCCGCTTTCCGAATCGCCGGATTCGTTTCGCCCCAACGCCCCTTGGGGTGACCGGGAAATCAGGCATGGCGAGGTCGTTATCGAAAAGTCGGACATCAGGAGATCCAAGGATGAGCCCGTTCCCGATATCGAACCGTTCGAATTGTCGCTGCAACCGGAACCGTATTCGCAGGGTCCGCATTTACCGAACGACGTATCCTTGCCGGCCGAACACCTGCCTGACGGCCGGGTCCCGGCGGCCCTGCGGGAAAAAACATCCCGCCGGAACGAGACCACGGCACATGGCGATCCGATCGTTTCCGCCGGGCGAGAGCATGGGACGCTTTCCCCGGAAATCTCATCGGGAACGCATGAAAGCTCCTCGCTTCTTTATCGCTTCGTTCCTCCGCAACCGCAGCAGCCGCTGAACCCGCAACAAGGAGACACGCAGGCTGATCCAATCGTCGCCCAAAAAGGCGACACCGATGTTTTGGCGATGAAAGGAACCTCGAAGCGTGCGCCGGAGATCAAATTCGCCGCCAAATTCCCCGCCGAATTCTCAACCGGCCAATTCCCGACAGGCCAATTCCCGACAAGAGACGCTTTCGCGCCCGACCGGCCGGTTCCTTTGACGGACACGAGTCCGCCTTCCCGTTTTGTCGTCGTGGGCGACAAGGAGGAACTCGATTTCGACGAACCGCGCCGGCACCGTTTTCCTGTTTCGCTCCGGACCGTTTTTTTGATTTCCTGCCTGTTTTTCACTTGGGGCGTCATTTACTACCTGCTCCAACCGGTTCCGCCCGATGTTTTGTATGCCCGAATCCGGAAGGAAGTCGACGACCCGGATGCGCCCGACCTGCTGACGTCGCTCAAACGTGCCCAAGACAACATCACGTCCTTTTTGGATTATTACCCCGAACACCATGCCGCCTCGGAAATCCGTTCCTATGCGGAGGAGCTGTCGCTCGCGGCGAAAGAACGGTCGTTTGAACGCGGTTCGTTTACGAAAAATCAGTATGCGAAACTGCTGCCCGTCGAAAGAGCTTATATCGAAGCCGTCGCCCTGAGCCGTATCGATCCGGAAACGGCGGCGGACAAGTTGCGGATGATCGTCGCGCTTTACCGTCCCGACAGCGAGTTGCTCATCCGTGCGCGCCGGGAGATCGAAGGCGATGCGAACGAAACCGATGCGAACGGAGGCGATGCGAACGGCGAACTTTCGGGAGAATGGACGGAAAGATCGCGTGATTCCCGCGAGAAGAAAGAACGGCTCTTCGGTTCGACGGAGGATTGCGTCGTCCTGGCGCAGCGCCGTCTCGCATCGCTGGAACAGGAAATCGCCGCAATCAACGAAAACCAGCTCCTCGTTTTGAAGCTTCGCTTGGACGATGCGGACATGCTGGAAAAAATCGCGCCCCGGCGCGCCGGGGAAATCCGTCAGGCGTTGATCGATCTTTACGGTCACCGGGCCTGGGCCGCCGAAGTCGTCCGGCGCGCCCGGGAAGGACTTGCAGACGGACTTCCGGACGAGAACCGCTGACAAGCCGCTTACGAGCCGTTTGTGAGTCGCGGTCCGGGCTTGCGGATGCTTGAATGGTCGAACGGGAAAACGGGGATCAACGCGATTTGATTTTCCAGGTC
>QMCE01002362.1_pt1 | contig 10401 bp, 9 predicted proteins | sample 1821851 | NCBI WGS metagenome assembly QMCE01 (sample SAMN09453174, study PRJNA476694) | Termite gut metagenome, whole genome shotgun sequencing project. | isolation source: worker | host: Odontotermes sp. | place: South Africa:Pretoria | collected 2016-01-28
TTCATACAAAACAGCATATGCTATTTGTTATTTTCTATAACCAATATAAGCGTTTTTTGCTAAAATATATAGATATGTAAGGAGTGATTCTTATGGCTCAAACAAATATAAACATCCGAATGGATGAAAGGCTTAAACAAGAGTTCGACTGGCTTTGTACCGAATTGGGTCTAAATATGACTACAGCATTTAATGTCTTTGCGAGGGCTGTTGTCCGCAGTCGCCGTATTCCTTTTGAAATAGCTCTAGATGCTCCCAACGCCGAAACGTTGGAAGCCATAGAGGAAGTCAAGCGTATGAAAAAAGACCCGTCGTTGGGCAAAGGATATACCGATGTTGATCAAATGGTGAAGGAGTTGCTCTCCTGATGTATACAATAAAGCCTACTACCCGATTTTCTAAAGATTTGAAGCGGATTGAGAAACGTGGATACAGAATAGACCTCATGACCACTGTTATTAAAGAGCTTGCCAACGGTGAAGAGTTGGAAGAGAAATATCAGGATCATCCGTTAAAGGGGGAGTACGAGGGTTGCCGTGAGTGTCATATCACCTCGGACTGGCTCCTGATTTATGAAATTGCGGACAATCTACTTATATTGTACTTGACAAGGACGGGTACACACAGCGACTTATTTAGGTGATTGGAGAGTGAAAACCCTAATCCCCCAACTATACAGGTTGCACGGTATTCGGTATTGGCAGAACGTTCCCCGGGTGTTGACAACAACAGCCCTTTTTCTCAAAGAACGACCTTCTTGACTTTTTCGTCCAAACACAGCATAATACAGGTAATGGACAATGGACGTGAAACGAGGAGAGGGGGGCCGTTATGTACAGCGTTTACATGGTAGACGACGAACAGCCGATGATTCAGAGCCTTACCGAATCCATCCCGTGGCTGGAGCACGGCTTTGAGGTCGTCGGCTCCCACACGAAGCCGCAGGCGGCCGTTTCAGAAATCATAAGCCTACAGCCGGACGTAGTGTTCACCGACCTAAAAATGCCGGGGATGGACGGCGTGGAGTTCTTAAGGAAGTTGAGGGAGAGCGGGGTGGGTGCGGAATTCGTCATACTGTCCGCCTTTGACGAGTATTCGGCCGTGCGGGACTTCTTTTTGATGGGCGGCGTCGACTACGTCCTCAAACCGCTGGACAACGACAACGCCGCACAGGTACTCGAGAGGGTCGGCCGCAAGTTGGCGGAGAGCCACAACCAGGTTCCGTCCGTTCAGTTCGCCCCTTCGCAATCGCAAACGTTTGACGAGCTTGTACAATACGTGACGGCTAATTTCAACAAAAGGCATACGCTGCAAAAGTTGAGTGAAAAATTCAATTTAAACGCTACCTATATATGCGACTTGTTCTCCAAGCAGTACGATTCCACGCTTGTGATTTTTGTGACCAACCTCCGCATGGGGGAGGCGGCCAGGATGATACGGGAGGGTGACGTGCCGCTGAAGGAAGTCGCCGCATCCTGTGGGTATTCGGACTACCATCGGTTTGCCAGAGTATTCAGGCAACAGTATGGAGTGCCGCCGTCACAGTACCAAGAAGACGCGGTACCGCAAAGCGACGAGGGGGAATGACATGGATGCGAAGTCGAGGGTGCGGGTTATATCGATGGTCTTGTTTGTTTCCGTCTTTGCGGTCTGGGTGGTTTACTACGTCGTCATGTCGCACTATCTTGCGGCCGTTACGGAGAAACAGATGGAACTTGCCGCAGACCAAATCATAGAGAGGTTGGGCAGGGAGTTTAACGAGGTGGAGCGGTTGTCGTATGGGTTGCGGCAGGACGTCTTGGTGCAGGCCCTGGTGCGTGAGCAAGACCCCCATGCCTTTTTTGCGCTTATCGACGGGATGGATGCCGATATGGGGAGGAGGGATTCCGGTTTCATTAACGGCGTCGTCTTGTTCGGGGCGGATGGGCACGGCTACCGCTTGATTGGAACGCTTGGCAACAAGGCTTGCTCCATCCTTTACGGTGCGGCGTCGGCCCTTGATTTGCCGAGCCACCTGTCCGTCGAGTTGGATGGCTGGAAATACATTGGTTATGCTGACGAGGTGGCGCCAAGCGGCAAGGTCGTCGTGCTGATAGAGGAAGAAAAAATCCTTGAAGTGGTGAGGGCTTACGACCAATCCGGTTCCTTGATGGTTGCGGTACGCGCCAATGGAGAGGTGGTCACGTCCAACACGAACCTTGCGGATGGGGTTGAAGGGCTTGCCAGTCCCGTGATACGCAGTAATCTGGGCGTCACGCCGTATGAAATAGTGGTTGCGGCCAACGAGGGTTATCGGGACGCCACGCTGATACCGTTCTCGCTTGCCGCCCTAATAACCGCCGCCCTATTCGCCATCGTGTTGTTTTTGTACACGGGCGTCCTCAACAGACGGTTCTTCCGCCCGATGGTCAGCGTAATCGGCAGCATCAAGCAACTACAAGCCGACGCCGGCAACGAGAGTCTGCCCCATGTGCAAAGTAAAGAGTTTGACGAGTTGATTGACAAATTCAATGAAATGATTCGGCAGATTGAAATCAAGAATGCGGAGGTGATGGCTGCGGAAATCGGGCGGCAAAAGGCACTCGTCCTTTCTCTGCAAAAACAAATCAACGCCCATTTCACCGTGAATACGATGGGCGCGATACGAGCGGCCGTAAAGCGTGGGGAGGTGGAGGAGGCGGAAGTCCTCATGTCGGGCCTTACGCGCATCGTCCGTTACGCCCATTCCAAGGAGGAAGCCATCAACGTTTGGGACGAGATGGAGATACTGGAATATTACACCTCCATTATGAACAGTCGATACGGCGGCAAGCTGACGGCGGAATTTGACTTTGACGAGGATTTGATGGAAGTCCATATGCCGCGCATGCTCTTACAGCCGCTGGTGGAGAACGCCGTCGTCCACGGGTTCAAGGACATGGATTCGGGATGCTTCGTCCACGTTGGGGCGGAGCTTGTTGACGGCGTCATGCGGTTTACCGTCAGCGACAATGGTTGCGGCATGGATGAAGGGGAACTGTCGGCGCTTAGGGAACGGCTTCGCACGGTTCCCGACAACCTGGAAGAATTGGAACACATTGCGATTCTGAACGTCAAGAACAGGCTGTACTATTATTACGGGGAAGCGGCTCGGTTAGACATATGCGCCCGCGTCGGCGGGGGAATCGAGGCCACGATTGAGATACCGGCCCCAACCGGGGCGGAGACGGGGGGTGTGGTATGAAGCGGTGGTTGCCCATTGCCTTCTTGGTTGCAGCCCTATTCATTGCGGGGGCGTCTTGGTTTGCCTTGGAGGATTCCGACAGGCGGGAGGAAGTCGTCATCACCATGCCGTACACGGAGAACATTCGGGAGATAGACACCAACTACTACAAGCGGTGGCTGGAGGAACGGACGGGGTTGTCCATTCGGTTCAACGTCGTTAGGGAGGCCCATTCCGCCGACTACCTGCGGAGCATGTTTGCTTCCGGATATGTGGAGGCGGACGCCTTCTTCTCCATACTGGACGGAGAGGGCTTTGCCGACTGGAACGACGTCATACAGGGGTTCGGTGAAAAAGGGTACATCCTTCCGCTGAACGAGTACGTGGAGGATTCGACCCATTTAAACAAAATATTTGGGGAGTTTGACGGTTACGACCTACGGGACGCCATAACTTCGGCCGACGGGAACATGTACTATATGCCGGGATTCGACCCGTCCGTGGTCGAAAGCCATTATCAGGTGTTGTGGTTGAACGAGGGTTGGCTGAAGACGCTCGGGCTGAAACTACCGCAGACGACGGAGGATTTGCGCACCGCTTTGGAAGCCTTTCGGGATGGCGACCCCAACGGCAACGGGCTTGCCGACGAGATACCGTTGGCGGGAAGCAATGACGTCGAGACGGAGAAGATTACCAATTTCCTCATCAACGCCTTCGTCTACAACGACCCGGACAATTCCAGGCTGTACGTCGAGGACGGTTCGGTTCGTTTTGCGCCCATGACGGACGAGTGGCGCGAGGCCATGAAATACCTGAACGGGTTGTATGCGGACGGGTTGATGGAGCCGTTTGCCTACGACCACAACGTGCTTGCCGCGATTGCCAACGATACGTGGGACGTGCTTGGGGGGTTTGCGAGCCAGTCCGTCACGGACGTACTCTTTCTGACCAATCCGGAGCTTGTCAACACGTTTGTCCATATTGCGCCCCTTGCCGGGCCGGAAGGGGTGAGGAACGCCACGGTGAGGACGCCGCTTCCCAGACCGATGGGCGTCGTCACGTCAAGTTGCGACAACCCGGAGGCGGTATTTTGCCTTTTCGACCTTATGCTGTCCGAGGAGGCGTTCCTAATCGGACGGTTTGGCGAGGAGGGCGTGGATTGGGTTCCGGGACGTAACACGGATACCAATTTTTATGGCGGCAATGCGGCGGTGAAGGTCATCAACCAGATTCAAAACGGCGTGCAGAATAAGCACATCTGTGAAATTGGCCCGTTCTTCGCTTATCCCAAGTATGCGGAGAGCGTGACGTTCTCGGGATTTGAGGTGGCTCAAGAGTATATAGACGCCGGAGCGTACCGGGCCTACGAACCCTTTAAGCCGAAGGAACACATTCGGGCGTTGCCTTCTGATTACAAGGTGCCCGCAGGCTTGCGCCATTCCATTGACCAGTACACGGACGTAAGTATACGGGCGTTCGTCACGGGTGAGGCAAACCCGTTTGACGATTCGGCGTGGAGGGCACACCTGCAAAAATATCGGGAATTAGGCGTTGGGCAACTACTCGACGCCGTGACGGAGGAAGGGTCATGAAAAAATGGATTGTGCTGTCCCTGTTGGTACTGTTTACTTTGGCGGGGTGTGACAAAGCCAAGGAGTCTGGGGAGCCTCTTGCGGAATGGTTGCAAGGGGCCAAGTTGGATGCGGAAGAAACACCGGAGGAATTGTATGAAGCCGCACTCGGGGAAGGAATGCTGGTGGTGTACAGTACCTCCACGCGGATGTTTGACGTGGCCAAATCCTTTGAGGAGCAATACGAGGGCTTGGTGGTCAAGGTGGAACATCTTCGGGGGGTGGATTTGGACAACAAGCTGGCCGAGAACTATGAAGCGGGCGATTTTGGGTGCGACGTGATATGCAGCGCCGACGGTCGGGGCATGATGACGACGGAGTTTTTGCCCAAAAACATCGCCGTGAAATATACCCCGTACGACATGGCGGACAAGCTGTTGCCCGGCATGGACGACGACTTTTTAATGTTGGCGGGGGAAGCGCCCGTGCTGAGTTATAACGAGCAGTATTACTCGGAACCACCGGTGGACAACTGGTGGGAACTAACCGAGGAGCAATGGCGCGGCATGTTGTATATGCCGAACCCCACGCGCTCCGTAACGACCTTGTCCTTTTTTAACATGATGATACTCCATAGTGATGAGATGGCGCAGGCGTATGAGGAACTTTACGGCCAACCGCTGGAACTTCCGGAAGGGGAAAATGCGGGGCGGGAGTTTATCAGGAGGATGGTGCGCAATGACGTAAACATCATCAATTCAAGCGATGAAGCGGCCGAGAAGGTGGGCGCGCCGGGTTCGCGCAGTCCCTATGTCGGTATTATGATTTCCAGCAAGACGCGTTTGCGGTCGCTTGGGTATGAAATGGTGGACCATTATTCGATGGAGCCGTTTTGTGGCGTGTACACGCCCATCCACATCATGCTCGCCGGCGGTTCCAAGAACGTGAACGCCGCCAAGCTGTTCGTCCGCTGGGTGCTCGGTGAAGCGGACGGAAAGGGCGAGGGCTACAAGCCTTACATCCAAAGCGGCGCGTGGTCGGTACGAAGTGACGTGCGGGACGATACGGACGTCCGTCTTGAGGAATTGGATCTACTCCATTTGGACAGGGCGTATCTGTATGAGAATTATGAAGGCTTCCTTACGTTTTGGGAGGATGTTTTGGCGGAGGAATGACGAGAGGTCGCATAAAAGTCAAAACATCCGAAGATACGCCTACAACATCCGAAGATACGCCCACTCGATGAATGGTATACTGATATCCAAAGGCATCTGTCGTAGGGATGTCTGTGGCAGGGGACTTACTTATATAATTTAATGAAGGAGGACTGGACATGAGGACGAGAAGTAAATTACTTAAGGCATTGGTGGGGTGTCTGATACTTGTGGCAATCTTTGCCGTGGTGGGGTTTGGCGAGGTTAAGGCGGCAAGCATAACGGATGCGGAAGCCATTACGTTGGGCGAACAGAAGAGCGACAGTTTGACGGAGACGGAAGGTATCAAGTTCTACAAGTTTACGTTGGAGTCGGCTGGAAAGCTGCGGATACAAATATCGTCACAGATGACTCGACTGGGGATTCGAATATATGATTCGGAATACAACTCGGTCACGGGCGATACGTTTTCACATGCGCAGGGGGGGACGGGTATAGCCACTTATTCATACGAGCTGAAGGGTGGAGAATATTACCTGCGCACTATAGGGAGTTGGTGGGATTACAACGAAGCAAATTATACGGGTTCCTATGTGTTGACTCCTAGTTTTGAATCGGCTGGAGTCAATCATGACGTGGTAGACAACGCCACGTTGCTGAATGCGGCGGCAATTGAGCCCAACTCCACAACTTACGGCCACTTGGCCATTAATGACGGGCTGGATTATTTTAAGATGGAGTTGCCTTCGGCAGGCGACCTTAAATTTGAAGTTACATCCTACATGACACGGTGGGGAATCCGCATTTATGATTCGGCATACGCCAGTGTTGCAGGGAATACCTTGTCATGGCAAAGCGATTCCGAAATAGGGATAGGGACGTACCGTTACCAATTGGATAAGGGGACGTACTACATTCGATGCATGGGAAACTGGTGGGATTATAATGACCCTAATTATACGGGAAAGTATAATTTTACGAGCACGTTTACTTCTGCGGGAGTGAACCACGCCGAGCCCAACAACACGATTCAACAACCTGCCGACATCCAAGTGGGCAGTCAAGTCAAAGGGCATTTGGCGGAAAACAATGGGTTGGATTATTTTAAGGTCACTCTTGACAAGACAGGGAAATATAGCTTCCCGTTCAGTTTTGAAATAGCACGGCTTGGGTTACGCATTTATGACGCCCAACAAAAGAGTGTGGGTGGGGCAACCATGAATTGGAACGAAGGCACGGGACTTGGCGTTGCCGCACCGGAATTTGATTTGGAGGCGGGAACGTATTATTTGAGGGTGATGGGAAACTGGTGGGATTATGCTGACGCCAATTATCTTGGCCGCTATGACTTCACGGTCACCTACAAGGACGAAAGCGCCATCTTGAATCCGCCTACTCCGACGCCTACCCAGGCGCCCAGGCAGACGGCCAAGCCAAGCGACGACAAGCCTTCCCCCAAAAAGGTGAAGGTGTCGAAACCCAAGGCGCCCGTGTTGAAGAAGGTGAAGAACGTCAGGGGCAGAAGGATGCAGGCGAACCTCAAAAGGGTGTCGGGAGCGAATGGGTATGAAATACGGGTGGCCACCAACAGAAAGTTTAGAAAGGCGCAGAAGTCCACGACGTCGTCGACGGTTTTCAGCTTCTACAACCTCAAGAGGAGGACCTACTTCGTCAGCGTGAGGGCGTATAAGTATGGTGACGGGGGTAAGCGGGTTTACAGTAAGTGGAGCAAGGTGAAGAAAGTAAGAATAAGAAGGTAAGGATAAGGAGATAAGCAAGAGCCTTGAAAGGGGGGACTCGTCCGAGTCCCCCCTTTATAAGGCGTGGAAATTGAGCAAAACGAATCTATTCGCTATAGTATTTTTGGTTGCGGCTCTTTGGCTTGTCTGGGATGGTCATTTTTAATGTGCCGTCATGGAGTAGTGGGTCAACGGCGGACCTCATGGCGTAATAGGTGGTCTTGCCCAAAAATGAGGCGATTTCACCCCTTGTACGCGGCGTTTTGCAAAAATCAATTAGGCTGGCGTTTTCAGTCTCCCCTTCCTTTTCAGGCAGGCGAACATGGAAATTGTTCTTTAGGGTTACCACAAAATTACCGCGCTTGCTCTCAAAAACCGGTTCTGGTAAGCCGAACGCCTTCATTTCCCCACGAATCGTCGGAATGCCGGAATAACGATTCTCGGCCACCTTTTGCATTTCAAGAATCGTTGCAAGAACCTGATTGCGCGTATCGGAATGAACCTTGCCAAGGCTGTCGATGGTTAGTTTCCCATATAGTCCGCCCTCGTTCCAAATTTCAAGACGGTCGTTAAACATTAAAATTCTGACGGGTGCCCCTTCGGTATGGATGCTGTAATCGCGATGCATGACGGCGTTCAGGATGGCTTCGCGTACGGCGTCAATCGGATACTCGGGCTTGTCGCTTCGTTGTCCGTTGGAAACGATGGTTTTTGCTCGCATATTGCGCTCTACAAAATAAACGGCTTCGTCAACCATTTCCTTGATGGTGCCTTCGATGCGTTTGTTGGCGACGAAGCGTTCGCCATCCACGCCCTTGTCACCGACGTTAAGGCCCGGTACGACGACGGCCGTAATGCAAAGCTGGGGAAACGCCGCCTGCGGGTATTCTGAAAAACATAGGGTGCCGGCCAGCGTCGGCTGGCCATCCCTTACAACGCCCATCAGATTAAGGACCTGCTCGTTGGATAGTTTTGCGGTATTTTCCTTATCTTTTTTCACGGCGGCTACGTATTGCGTGATTGCTTCCGAGTTAAATTGTGAAACGTCCGCAAACTCAGCAATGCGAACGTCGTCTCGAATGCGGCGGCGATAGGCGTCGTAGCTGTATATTTCATATTCCGTCATTGGCTCGTCCGATTCGCCAACGCGAACGAAGGAACCCTTAATCCTACCGACGCCTTTATAGTAAACGGGGCGCTCCGATATGTCCACGCTGGGAATTTCGGCGGACACGACCGTCTTGCCGTGCATCACGGCAACGGTGAAAAGCGGACGGACGGGAGGCTCCATTTGTTTGCATTGTTCTGCAACGCGGTGCTGTAAATCTTGTGGGTCGTAGACGCCAACGAGTTCGTAACCACTCGCCTCGTTTATGCCAAAGACAAGGATGCCACCATCGGCCTGATTGGAAAAAGAAGAGAGCGTGTCAAACAATCTGGTTGGACAACCTTGATTGGCGGCCTTGATTTCAATCGTCTGTGTTTCGCATTTCTGCGACCTGATTTCATGGACGAGTTTAACAAGCATTTCCGATTGCATAGGGTACCTCCGTTTTGGATTATACTATGATTATATCAGAAATTGAGGATTTTAACAAACATTAATCAAAATATTTATTCATTAATCCAAAAATAAACCAAATCATTTTGATTAGCGAGCCGATAATCCAAAAAATAAACCAAATCATTTTGATTAATGAGTCAATAATCCAAAAAATAAGCCAAATAATAAACCAAATTGTTTTGTCTCTTGTGGAGCCTGTCGCGCGAAAATGATTTTTGTTGTAGGATACGTTAAATTATGGTACAATTATTTGAAAGCGGGGAGGTGCCACACATGGAGTTAAAGTCTTGGAGGGAATTGCTGTCACCGTACCATCTGGCGGTGGACGAGATGGTCGTGAAGTTCAACCACCTCATATGCGAATACTTGGAGAAGGGTATCTATTCGCCGATTCTCTCAGTGGAGGGGCGGGTCAAGAAGATATCCAGCATCCTTGACAAGGTACAGAAGAAGGGTATTGATCTGGATGATTTTGAGAAGGCGGTAGACGACGTGGCCGGAGTAAGGTTAATCTGCCAGTTCGTCGAAGACATAGAGAAAGTGGTCCAAATCCTCAGGGAGAGGCAGGACGTCGTGATCAGAGAGGAGAAGGACTACATATCCCAAGGAAAGCCGAGCGGGTATCGGAGCTACCATATGGACACGGATTATACGGTGTACCTGTCGGACGGTCCCAAGACGGTCAAGGTCGAGATTCAGATTCGGACGTTGGCCATGAATTATTGGGGGACGGTGGAGCACTCCCTACAATACAAATACAAGGGCAATATGCCGGAACACATCAGGGAGCGCCTATTGGCGGCGTCCAAGGCCATAGGGACGTTGGACAAGGAGATGTCCTCCGTCCGCAACGAGATTATGGACGCGGAGAATACCATGCAGGTGAAGGAGAGGGTCGTATCGGACATATTGACCAACATCCAGAACCTGTTCGGCATCGCCAACAAGCGGGAGATTGTCAAGATACAGGACGAGTTCTTGAAGATATACAGGTTGAATGAATTGAGCAAGTTGGAACGGTTTAACAGGGAGTTGGACGTGATTGTCGAAGGGTATCGGGCGCAGAATTTGTAGCGTTACTGTTCAGTCGTTATCTCCCGCAAGCATGTTTGTGAGTTGTTTCACAAACATGCGGGGTACGAAGGTGCGCCGCAACAACCGTTCTTGTTGT
>QMCE01003411.1_pt1 | contig 10396 bp, 12 predicted proteins | sample 1821851 | NCBI WGS metagenome assembly QMCE01 (sample SAMN09453174, study PRJNA476694) | Termite gut metagenome, whole genome shotgun sequencing project. | isolation source: worker | host: Odontotermes sp. | place: South Africa:Pretoria | collected 2016-01-28
ATTCAAGGACGTGGGGGCTCATCGCGCCCCCACACCCCGCGACCAGCCTTCCGCTGGACCACGCTCCCTCGCGGGGCAGGTTCACCGCGCAGGACACGGAGACACGGCTTCGCTCAGGGCCAGCCAACCCCTATCTAACGCACAACAGGCGCGACAAACTCCGCCCACAAAACCGCGCCCAACTCAACATCCTTCCCCTCACCCTCATACACCATCTTTTCGTCAGACCCATTCAACGCGGCAAACCCCCACCACCCGGCAAACGGAACCCCATACGTAAACACCCCGTCCCCATCCGCCTGCACCACCTGCGCAACCATATACCCGTTCGGCGCACCATACGCCCCTTCCCGATTGTAATACTCCACCTCAACCATGGCATTGGGCACAGGCTTGCCGTCCAGCATCACCCTGCCCTGAAAAACATTCCCCGCATAATTGCCGAAAGGCCGCGTCAACGGAACAATCTCCGTCTTCAACCCAACCGGCTCATCCCACCCCTCCCCCTCCCCAAACGCCGCAATATACGTTTTGGCGTAATGCACAATGAAACAGTCCTCAGCCGGCTCCCAATACGGCTCAGGCTCCATGACAATCGCATACACCCCCGGCCTCTTGACCGTATACCTCGCCTCCCACCCGCCATGCCCCATGATCTCGGCAGCCTCCAAAGCCGCCCCAATGTACTCCGCCTTCCCGTCAACAACCACCTGAACAGCCCTGGGCTTGACCAAAGTCATGCCAACCGCTTCCATGGGATGACTAAACGAAAACGCAACAGTCACCGTCGCCCCGTCCTGATCCTCCACAACAGGCGTCGAAGGAATGACCATGCCGAAATGCGCCCGCGCCGAACCGGAGAAAAAAACCAGAAAAACCAAGGCCGCAAAACAGGATTTCCACATCATGAACAGTCCTTTTTCAAACAAAGGCAAAACAGGAACAAAAACGCCCATAGGGCGAGACGACGCCGTCTTCACGCCCTTCATGGGGTTTTTGTTGTGGGGAATATGTTTGAAAAACAGGATGAACGCAATGCGGGCCTTCATGACCCAATGTGGAAGGCATGATACCGGGAAACCCGCCGCGCGTCAAGCACAGACTCGCACCCGATCAATCCCGGGACTGGCAAACAAGGGAAACCGCCTCCGCAATGTATTCGCCGAACTGCATGGCCTTCAACCCCGCCACAGTAAGACCGCATCTGTTGACAGGAATGAGAATCTTGTGCGCGCCGCTTTGCCCGATCGCGCGCGCCATGGCCGGAGTGATCTCCCCCAGCATCGAATCGGCTGCAAGAACGCCGAGCGCGCCCATGATGAAATCGACGCCTCCGGCATTGACCAGAATCGCGTTCTCGCCCGTGGCCCCGGCGTCGGCCCCCGCCTTGAGCATGGCTGCCGTGGCAAGGGAATTGGTCCCCAGCGCAAGTATGCGCGCCTCCCCGCCCAAAGCCTGACGCAACTTCTCAACCAACGCCTTCCCCACCCCTCCCCCCTGACCATCGACGACAGCGATGCGTATGCCGGACATGATGCGATCTCCGCTCTGAGAGCCTGTTGCTGAATCACCGATAATTCCGCACAACCACCTCGTCCACAGCGCCCCTCCCGGCGGCGATCGAATTGACCGCCCGCCTGGCCCGGACGATGTCCACAACGTATCGGGAATACAAATCACGTATGAACGGCGCGGCGGAATTGGAAAGCATGAACATGATCCCCCGGTTGTCCAGCGCGTCGCATTGTTCTTTCAGGCGAATCTGCTCGCCCCTGTCGAAACCGCCCTTCGTGTAGCCGGTGAAATTCGCCGTCTCCGACACGGGGAAATACGGCGGATCGAGATAGACGAAAGACCCTTCCGGAAGGGAATCCAGAACCGAAGCGTAATCGACAGACGAAAACCGGATGTCGGCCCCGCGAAGATACGCGCCGACCGCCCTGAGCGCAGCCTCGTTGACGATTCCTGGGGATTTATATCTGCCGAACGGCGTATTGAACTCGCCCGCGCCGTTGACCCGGAACAGGCCGTTGTAACAGGTTTTGTTGAGATAGAGGAAACGGGACGCCAGTTTGAGGGGGGACAGCGCGGCATACTGTTCGCGATCCCTGTCCCAACTCCTGATCGCGTAGAAATACGCGGATTCGTTCCTGTGCGTCCGGAGATCGGCGATAAGCCCTTCGACGTCGGCCTGAACGACCTGGTAGAGATTGATGAGCCCGGCATTGCAATCGTTGACCCGCGCGACAGCCGGCCTCTGATTGAAGAACAACGCCCCTCCCCCGAGAAACGGCTCGCAATAGACCGTGTACCGCCGGGGCAGCAGAGGAACCAGGGAGGCGAGAAGCTGCCGCTTTCCTCCGGCCCATTTGACGATGGGGGCGACGGCCTGGGCGGCGGGATGGTTTTCCATGCCGGCTACCGCAAGCCGGCCCGCATGATCTGCACCTGCGGCTTCAGATGCTTCCCCGGACACTGGGTGTTGCGGAAATCCGAATGCCCGTAAATGTCCTTCGCCGGATTCAGACCGTACTTCCGCACCAGGGACGCGGTCAGGCTATGCAGCGCCGCCACCTGCGCCGCGGTGGGCTGCTGCACCTCGAAATTGCCCAGCAGCATGATCCCGATGTTGTTGGCGTTCGCCCCGGACGTGTGCGCCCCCTGATACTGCCAGTCGCGGCCCTGCCAAATCGTCCCAGTGCGGTCGATGATGAAATGGTAGCCTATGTCGCCCGCGCCCATGCGCTTTCTGTGCTGGCTCTGAATCCGCCTGAGCGTCGCCGCGACCTGGGCGGGCGTGACGTCGTTGTTGGGCGTGCTTCCCTCGTGGTGCACGGTGATGCGCGTCACGCCGTTCATCGCCTTCATCTTGCCGGGAACGGCGGGCGTCGCGCCCCATGTGTTCCTGCCTATTGCCTGCACCTTTCCGGACGACGTCCGGACGATCCGCGCCCGGCCCGCGCCGGGGACGGCGGGAGCGGTCGGCTGCCGCACCGTGTATGTGGGCTGGGCAGGCATGGCGTAGGTCGTCCGGACAGCGTCGGGCTGCTGCGCCGGGGAGGCATTCACAGTCATATAGCCGTCGCTGGGGATAGAGGGAACAGACCCCTCTCCGGGGACGGAGATGAAATCAGCCGTGCCCGCCCCTCCGTGCCTCACCGATGCATAGGCGATGCCGCGCCGCGAACGGGAGCGGTACGGTTCTGCGGAGGACTGGAATTGCCCGTCCACGCAGCCGGGCAACGCGACCATCGCCGCGACAGCGGCGATCCAGGCCAGAAAATCCCGTCTGCTCATTTCGGATGCGTTGTCCTGATCCATTCCACTGAACCCCCGTTTCGGCTGGGCGTCGAGATAGTCGAAAGATTATCGGATGTCCGATTGAGTCTGGAACTTGCTTTTCCCGATCGATTCCTTTCGGGAAAAATCGGCGAAACATAGTTTTCCTATCGGACGAATCGCCCCGCCCTATTCGCAACTTCATCCGGAACGCCCTAAAAGCTGCTTGAAAGCATGCGAGGGATGCAGGCGATTCCACGACAATAGAGGAATAATTTTGCATAAAAACACTGACATGAAACATCGCCTATCATTTTGACCCAGCACACCCCCTCCTTGTCAAAATGACGCTATCCGGTCTGGCTCACGCTGAATCATCGTCACGGCAGCGCCCAATCGGAATACATGTAATCACTTAATTTATAATAAATTATAAATTAAGTGATTACTATCGCAAAAAATGGCATCATGATTGTTTATGGTTTTCAAAAAAGGGAAGCGCACAGCCCTCTACAGTATGCAGTGCATAGACAACGCCATGAAAGGAGACTGTCATGTTTTGGAGCAGAACCGATTCATTTCCAAGAAGAACTACACATAGTAGCCATATGGACCTGTTCGATCGTTTTGTGCATGCCAATCCGCTGCCCAATTCCGGAGCGGGTTTCCCCGCCTTCAATATCTGGACAGACGAGGACGGGGCGGTCCTGACCAGCGAATTGCCCGGCGTGGCGATCGCGGACCTGGACATCACGGTCACGGGAAGGCGCATCACGCTGAAGGGGTCGCGCGCGCTTCCGGAGGCGGGGGCGAAGTTTGAGCGCGCCCGGCGCGAGCGTCCCGAGGGGAGTTTTGAAAGGACGTTCCAGCTCCCCTACGCCATCGAGTCCGGCCGCGTGCACGCGAAGCTTGCCGACGGCATCCTTGAGGTCGTCCTGCCCCGCGCGGAAAACGACAAGCCGCGCAAGGTGTCGATCAACGGGAAATAACGTTATCAAACGCGCCCTGCTTTCCGCGAGATGGAAAAACAACAAGAGGAGAGAACAGATGAACGCCGAAGAAAAGATCGATTTTGAAAACGCCCCGGCAACGGCCGCCGCCGCGCCCTCGTCCGAATCCGACACCAGGGCGATGCCGGACAACTGGTTCGACGACATGCCCCGGAGGGCGTATATTCCCGCCGTCGACCTGATCGACAGCGACAGCGAGGTTCTCCTTATCGCCGACGTTCCCGGCGTGCCCGAGGGCGGCGTGGACCTGAGTATCGAGAAAAACATCCTGACGCTCACAGCGACTCCGTCGGACGGGGTCATTGCGGGCAAGAAGCTGGAATATTCCGAATACGGCGTGGGCGAGTACAGAAGGTCGTTTTCCCTGTCCGAGGAGGTGGACAAGGATCGCATCAGCGCCACGCTGAAGGACGGCGTGCTGCGCGTCCGCCTGCCGAAGACCGCCCCGGTCACGAAGAAAATCAGCGTCGCGACGGCGTGAGAAACAGCGGCAAAACATGCTGCACGACAAAAGACGGGCGCCCGCCGATGCGGGCGCCCGCTTTTTTGCGTTCCATGAACAAAGCGGATCGCGGGTGCGTGAACGCGGATACAGGAGAGGGCGTGATCAAGCTTTTCACATATCTTCCGTGCCGGAATCATCCTGTCGGCTGATTGCATCAAACGCCGATTTACGGGCAATCCAGAGCATGAGCGGATCCCCTTCAAAGGGCATGAATCCAAAATGACGGTAAAAAGCGGCTGCGTCGTCATGCTTCGCCCGAACGACAAATACGGCCCATGCGATTTCGCCGCGGCAGGCGCGCTTCACCGCGTCGGCGAGGAGCAATTCGCCCAGCCCCATGCCGCGCATTTCGTTGGCAACGGCGAGACGCCCGAGCAGAACAGCGGGAATCCGTCCATAGCGCGGCAGCTTTTTCCGGGTCGCCTCAGGCAGACTGGAAAGGTCGATGGAAGCGGCGGAGAGCGTATAGAATCCCAGAACAGACGGCGACCCATCCAGCGTCGCCACGATAACAGCGGCGATGTCGCGCTTCATGTCCTGCCCGGCCTGTTGTTGCAAATACCGGTCAAGAGCCTCGTCGCCACACTCAAAATGCGAGCGATCATGCGTCTGCCTCATGGGTTCCATACGAAGCGACGGCAGGTTCATGTGCTCGCCACTTTTCTGGCATGCTTCTTGGAGGCGCGGCGAAGCCTTGGCAGTTTTTCAACAGAAGGAGAAGACATATCCTCAAGCAAGGCCGCAGCCAGCGTTCTTTGATCGGCAACGCAGAGCTGAATCACCGCATCGTCGGTGATGACCTTCTGCGCCGCCTCGCTCAACGCTGTAATCAGGAAATCCGTTTGCGAACGTCCCTGAATTGAGGCCGCACGCGCGACGATCTCCTTGACGTGTGAAGGAATTCTCGCGTCTATCCTCGTCATTGCATCCGGCTTACCCATGGTGAGGCATCCTTGTCCGATTCATTTCCACCATCACTATACAGCATATTGCCGTACAAAGCAATTGCCGAATCAGAAATGCTCCCCGTGCGCCAGCATATCCCCCAAATCCGCGCACACCCGCCTCGCCGCGCGCACGACATCCTCCTGCGCGCCGGGAACGGTATAGCCGGAAAACCGCTCGATCATGCCCAAATCATTCCCGCCGTCGCCGATGACGTCCACGGGAAGCCCTTCCCAGCCGCGCAGGCGGAGAAGCTCCTCGATGCCGCTGGCCTTGTCCACGCCCCGGGCGTTCAGATCGATGGTCGTCTTGTTGGGATGAATGGCGATGGCGTCGCCGAAATCCTCGCGCAAACGCGCTTCCCAGCGGATGCGCTCCTCCTCGCCCTCATAGGCGAAGCTGATCTGGGCCAAATCCGTGAAGCCGAGAGCCTCCTCCCGGCTGACCTCCACATAGGTCACCGAAATGCGGGGAAACCACGATCGCGGGGTCAGTATCAGGCGGAGCGGCCCGGCGTCGGAAATCTGCGCATGCATGCTGGCGAGGGCCGCGGGGTGGCTGAGAAGGCGCGGAACGCACTCATCTGCGAGAGAACGCTTGTACAGCAAATCAGTATAGCCGTCGAAGATGGTCGCGCCGTTGGCGCAGATGACGAAATCCACGGGAATGCCCCAGCGTTCGATTTCCGAGGCGATCATCGATCTGTCGCGGCCGGTGGCGATGCCGAAGCGGTTTCCCCGTTCGCGCCATGCCGTCACCGCCCCCACCACGTCGCCGAACAGCCTGCCCGTGCTGTTGGAGTACATGGTCCCGTCATAGTCCGATACCGCGATGCGCATGCGTGCCCTTTCTCATTCGTGCGTCCAATTGAATCATCCTTCCCTGTTTTGTAAAGGAACATTGTCAAAATGACCCGCCTCCCCGGAGACGGGCGGGGAGAGGAGAAACGAGAGAGGAATGACCCGCTTTTGCAACAGGCGTGCCGGCAAACAGTTATGCGAAATACAAAGGGAGGCTGCAAAAATTGCCGGACATATGGCAATTTCCTTGCTTAAAAGTCTGAAGCTGATTCAATATTCACCTTCCGGACGTTTGTCCGGGGGTGTTTGTTTTGCTTGACATCATAATGTATGCAATCAATGGGTTGCGGGTACTTTTTTACAGGAGGAACAGGAACATGGCAGTGAAACCGCTGGCTGACAAAATTCTCGTCAAGCGTCTCGAAGCCGAGGAAGTGACCAAGGGCGGCATCGTCCTTCCCGACAGCGCGAAGGAAAAGCCGAAGGAAGGCCGCGTCGTCGAAGTCGGCCCCGGCAAGGTCATGGAGGACGGCAACCGTTCGACCATGCAGATCAAAAAGGGCGACCGCATTCTCTTCACCAGCTACGCCGGGACGGAGATCAAGATCGACGGCGAAGAGTATCTCATCATGAGCGAGGACGACGTTCTCGCCGTCGTCGGCGAGTAGCCGCGCGCGTGAGGGGAATCCGGAACTGTTTGTTTACGGCATGGATATTTTTGGAGAAAGCGAACAATGGCAGCTAAAAAACTGGCTTTTGACGCGGAAGCCCGCGAATCGATTCGCGCCGGGGTGAAGAAGCTCGCCCAGGCGGTGAAAGTCACCCTCGGCCCCCGCGGCCGCAATGTGGTCATCGAGAAGTCCTACGGCTCCCCCACGGTCACGAAGGACGGCGTCACCGTCGCGAAGGAAGTGGAGCTTGAGGACAAGTACGAAAACATGGGCGCGCAGATGGTGAAGTCGGTGGCGTCGAAGACCTCCGACGTCGCGGGCGACGGCACCACGACGGCGACGTGCCTCGCCGAGGCGATTTTCGACGAGGGCCTCAAGAACGTCGCGGCGGGCGCGAGCGCGATGGCGCTGAAGCGCGGCATCGACAAGGCTGTCGAGGCTGTCGTGTCCGAATTGAAGACCATTTCCAAGCCTGTCAAGACCAACAAGGAAATCGCCCAGGTCGCCACCGTCTCCGCCAACGGCGACGAGGAGATCGGCAACAAGATCGCCGAGGCGATGGAGAAGGTCGGCAAGGACGGGGTCATCACGGTCGAGGAGGGCAAGGCTCTCGACACCACGATCGATCTGGTCGAGGGGATGCAGTTCGACAGGGGCTACCTGTCCCCCCATTTCGTGACGTCGGTTGAGGACATGGAGGCGAATCTGGAGAACGCCTACATCCTTCTGTACGAGAAGAAGATTTCCTCGGTGAAGGACATGCTCCCGATTCTCGAAAAGATCGCGCAGTCGCGCCGTCCGCTCCTCATCGTCGCGGAGGACGTCGAGGGCGAGGCGCTGGCGACGCTTGTCGTGAACAAGCTGCGCGGCACGCTCAACGTCTGCGCGGTGAAGGCTCCGGGCTACGGCGATCGCAGGAAGGCGATGCTTGAGGACATCGCGGTTCTGACCGGCGGGACGGCTGTGTTCGAGGACATCGGGATGAAGCTGGAAAATCTCGACGTCTCCGCCCTCGGCCAGGCGAAGAAGATCGTCGTGGAGAAGGAAAACACGACCATCATCGAAGGCGCGGGCAAGTCCGACGCGGTCAAGGGCCGCATCGAGCAGATTCGTCGCGAGATCGACGCGACCACGTCCGACTACGATCGGGAAAAGCTCCAGGAGCGTCTGGCGAAGCTCTCCGGCGGCGTCGCGCAGGTGAATGTCGGCGCGGCGACGGAAGTCGAGATGAAGGAAAAGAAGGCCCGCGTCGAAGACGCCCTGCAGGCGACCCGCGCGGCTGTGGAAGAGGGCGTTGTTCCCGGCGGCGGCGTCGCGCTGATCCGCTGCCTGAAGGCGCTTGATTCAATTTCGTCGAAGGTCGAGGACGAGAAGACGGGCGTGGACATCATCCGCAGGGCGATCACGTTCCCGCTCCGTTCGATTGCCGAGAACGGCGGCAAGGAACATGCTGAAGATGGGCGTGATCGATCCGACGAAGGTGACGCGCTGCGCGCTGCAGAACGCGGCGTCGATTGCGGGTCTCCTGCTCACGACGGACTGCGCCATCGTCGAAATCCCCGAAAAGAAGCCCGCGATGCCCCCCGGCGGCGGCATGGGTGGTATGGGCGGCATGGGAGGGATGGGCGGCATGGGCGGCATGGGCGGCATGATGTAATCAATGCGCCGATCATGAACTCCAGCAGGAAAACGCGAAAGTCCCGCCTTTATGGCGGGACTTTTTTAGGGGTATTTGTATACTGGCATGACATTGCGGGAGGAGTCTGTCCCGGAAGGAGCAGCATGAACCTGACGAAACTGCTTGCCATGATCGCTCTAGCCCTGTCTGTCGCGGCGGGAGGCGCTGCCGCCGAATCCCTTCTGACGGAAAACGTTCAGGGCGATCTCGCCGACTTCCGCGCCGTCATAGCGAACGCGAAAGGCAGGGTCTTTCCCTCGGTCGTCTTCCTCATGCCGATAACCGAGCGCTACGACGCGGGACAAAAGGAAAAGTCCCAGGTCGCCGGATCGGGAGTCATCATTTCCCCCGACGGCGAAATCGTCACCAACTGGCACGTCGTGGACAAGGCTGTGGAAATCCGCTGCCTCCTCTTCGACGGAAGCGCGCACCGCGCCGCGATACTCGGCGTCGACAAGGACACGGACCTCGCCCTTCTCAAACTGGAACGGGACGCCGGCGCGCCCCCCCTCCCCGCCGCCCGCCTGGGCGACAGCGCCGTCCTTGAGGAAGGCCAGTTCGTCATGGCCATGGGGGCGCCGTGGGGCCTGTCCCGATCCGTGTCCATGGGCATCCTTTCCTGCGTCAACCGCTATCTCCCCGATCAGGGAGGAGGCTACAACCTCTGGCTCCAGACAGACGCCTCCATCAATCCGGGGAATTCCGGCGGCCCCCTCATCGACACGGACGGGCTGGTCGTGGGCATCAATTCCCTGGGGATTCCCTTCGGCGGCGACATGGCCTTCGCCATTCCCTCGGACACGGTGCAATCGGTCGCGGACAGCCTGCGCCGCGACGGCCGCGTCATCCGCGCCTGGACAGGCATTCATCTGCAGCCGCTGAAGGATTTCCAGAGAAACATCTTTTACGAGGGCGACAGCGGAGCGCTGGTCGCCGGGGTCGATCCGGACTCCCCGGCGGACAGGGCCGGCATAGAGGTGGGGCAGCTTCTTCTTTCCGTGAACAGCCGCCCCGTGCGCGGCATCAACCACGAGGACATCCCCGCGATCAACCAGACGCTCGCCGAACTCCCCATCGGGGAAGAGGCCCTGTTCGCCGTCCGCCCCGGAGCAAACAGCCCGGACACGGAGAAAGAGCGGATCATCGCCGTCCGGCCCATGGAGAAGGGCCTTGTCGAGGGGGGCGATTTCGACTGCCGCCGCTGGAACATGACGGTCAAGGCGATCAATGAATTCGCCAATCCGCTGCTGCATTTCTTCAAGGCGAAGGGCGTGTATATCCAGGCGGTGAAGACGCCGGGCAACGCGGCGGCGGCGGGTCTCCGCGCGGGCGACATCCTTCTCGAAATCGACGGCGTCGCCGTGGACGACATCGAGTCGTGCAAAAAACTGTATGAAAGCGTCGTCGGCGACGAAAAGCGCGACAGAAAAGCGTTGTTCACCGTCATGCGGTCGGGGCTGAAATACTATCACGTCCTGGATTACGCGCCGCTCTACGGTCTGGATTGA
>QMCE01002363.1_pt1 | contig 10394 bp, 6 predicted proteins | sample 1821851 | NCBI WGS metagenome assembly QMCE01 (sample SAMN09453174, study PRJNA476694) | Termite gut metagenome, whole genome shotgun sequencing project. | isolation source: worker | host: Odontotermes sp. | place: South Africa:Pretoria | collected 2016-01-28
TGAGTAAACGAAGGGATAAGCGGATATGAAAAGCAACACAACGCGCGCAAGCGTATGATTAAAGACGAATTGGCAAGGCTCAACCGCCTTAATCAAAGCCCGAAGCGCTTCAAAGATCTTTACGACGTAATTATTGAAACCGACCCGGACAAAACGGCGGCGCTTTGGCTGAACGCCGATGGCGGCGAGCGCAAAAAGAGCTTCCGTGAGTTCGATTCCGATATACGCGCCGCGGCCGCGCTGCTTCGCAATCGCATAGGCGAGCAAAACGAGGGCCGCTTCGCCGCGCTGATGATGGAAAACGGCTACCATTGGCCCGTAGCCTTTTGGGGCCTGATCATGGCGGGCTATAAGCCCGTTCTTTTCAGCGCGGGCAATACGCCTCTGATGACGCAGAACCTTCTACGCGCGTCCGGCGCAATAGCGCTCGTGGGCAACGCTCCTAATATCGACTCCCCTATTACGCTGATAACGGCACACGAGCTGGCCTCGGCAAAGGAGGACGCGGGCTTTGTCCCACGCTTCGCGGACGAAATCGCGCTGTGCACCTCCGGTACGACGAACGCCTCCAAGGTCTATGTTTTCGGCGAAAGCGCCATAGTCGGCGAGGCTATCGGCGTTATCCCGAAAATCACCGAATGCCCGCGCCTTGTAAAGGACACTAAAGACCCGGTGCGCCATCTCGCGTTTTTGCCGATGCACCACATCCTCGGCTTCATGGTGCATTGCGTGCTGTTTCCCGTTACCGGCAAAACCGTCGTCTATCTTAAGGACCGCGCCCCGCTGACCATTCAGGAAACCTGCAAGCGCTTCCGCGTTACCAATCTTATCGTCGTGCCGCTGTTGCTGAATAATCTCGTAAACGGCCTCTGGAGAAAAATCCGGCAGGAGAGCCCCGAAAAGGAGCGCGTATTACGGGCGCTTTTCGCCCTAAGCAACGGCATCCAGCGCCTTTTGCCGCGTTTGGGGCCGGATATCGCGCGGCTTTTAACGCGCTCCATCCAGCGCCGCCTGCTCGGCGATTCGATCCGCACGACGCTCGTGGGAGGCAGCCATATCCCGCTCGAAACGCTGCGGATCATAAACGCGCTCGGCTACTATCCAATGCCGGGCTTCGGCATGACGGAAAGCGGCCTCACGTCCTTTGAAACCAGGCCCCAGGCGCGCTACCGCATGGCGGGCTGTACGGGAACGCCGATCAGCACCATCCGCTACAAGGCCGTGGACGCAAGCGGCCGCGAAACCGACGTGGGCGAGCTCTTGATTCAAGGCGAGAGCATGCATAAGGCGCGCCTTATAAGCGGCGAGCGGCACGGCCCTGAATACGGCGAGGATGGCTGGTTCCGCTCCGGCGATATCGCACGGCTGGAAAAGGGCTGCCTCTATATCGAAGGACGCCTGAAGGAAGTCATAATCAACGAATCGGGCGAAAATATCTACCCCGACGAACTCGAGGATTCCTTCAGCGCCGTTTCGGGCGTGGAGCAGCTTTGCATACTCGCTTTGGCAAACCATACTTTATACGAGGATATTGCCCTCGTATTCCAGCTCCCCGAATGCGGCACGGACAGCAAAGCCGTTGCGCGCGTCGCCGCCGAAATCGCGGTAATAAACGCGCTTTTGCCGGTATTGAAGCGCATACGCCGCCTGTTTGTCTCCGCGCAGCCGCTCCCCCTCGCAAACGGCATAAAGGTTCGGCGGCAGAAGCTAAAGGAATTGATCGAGGCCGAAGGCATCGACGTCCGGCCCGTTGATATGGCCTCGGGCACTGTCGGTACAAGCGCCGCCGTAAGCGCGGCTATAACGGATGCATCTGCGCCGGGCGAGCCGACGTTCGAAATACGCGAGACGGTCGCGCGCTGCTTCGCGGAAACGCTTCACCTCGATCCCGCCGAAATCGGCCACGATAAGCATTTTATAGAAGACTTGGGCGGAGACAGTCTCGACAGCCTGAACCTGCTTGTGCGCGTGGAATCAGCCTTTGGCTTGATGATCGACGAGGGCGAATACCGCTCGTGCTTCACCGTGGACGATATCACCCGCCTAATCTGGCGCAAGCGCACGGGGCAGCTTGGCCCGGCCGCTCCGGCGGAAACCAGCAACGCGGCCCCGGTCACGAGCTTCACCGATTCGCGCGAATACTTAACGTTTCAACAGCGGCTTCGTGAAATGGACAAGCTGCCCGACCCGTACTTCATACGCCACGACAGCGTGTTGAGGGACGTATCCCTCGTAGACGGGCGCGAGGTGCTCAACTTCGCCTCCTACAACTATATCTGCATGAGCGGACGCCCCGAAACCGTGCGCGCCGCGTGCGAAGCCGCCGAGCGCTACGGCACGAGCGCGAGCGGCAGCCGCCTTTTAGCGGGCGAAAAGGGGCTTTATCGCGAGCTCGAGGCCGAAATCGCCGCGTGGAAGCATACGGAGGCGGCGCTGGTTCTCGTGGGCGGGCACTCGACAAACGTCACCTTCGTCGGCAATTTCTGCAACGAGCACGACCTGATCCTCTACGACAGCCTGAGCCACAACTCCATCGTACAGGGCTGCGCGCTAAGCCGCGCCGTCTGCCGCGCTTTCCCCCACAACGACTTCAAGGCGCTCGAGAGCATACTCGAGAGGAGCCGCAGGAGCTTCGAAAAGGTGCTGCTCGTGGTGGAGGGCGTCTACAGCATGGACGGCGATATCGCGCCCATACCCGAATTCGTGCGGCTCAAAAAGGAATACGGCTTGTTCCTAATGGTAGACGAGGCGCATTCCGCCTGCGTCATCGGCGAAAATGGCGGCGGTGTGGACGAATACTTTGGCCTCGCTCCCACCGACATCGACATAAAGATGGGTACGCTCAGCAAGGGCCTCGGCACCTGCGGCGGCTATTTGGCCGGCAGCGCGGCATTAATCGAATACCTGCGCTATAACGTGCCAGGCTTCGTGTTCTCCGTCGGCATCAGCCCGCCCGTTGCGGCGGCGACCTTGGCGGCCGTGCGCCTTTTACGCGCCGACCCCTCCCCCGTCGCGGCTCTGCAAAAGAACATAACCCATTTTGTTAATAAGGCGCGCGGAGCAAATCTTAACATCTGTCTTGCTGGGGAAACGGCGATTATCCCTGTCCTCGTCGGCGGCGACGCAGAAGCTTTCCGGCTGTCCGGCATGCTGATGGAACGCGGCGTATGCGTACCCCCTGCCGTCTATCCCGCCGTACCCATGGGCAAGGCCCGGCTGCGCTTCTGCGTAACGAGCGAGCACAAGGCCGAACAGATCGATTATGCTATCGAACAATTATTGGAGGTCGCAAAGGAAGCGGGTATAGAACTGCCGGGAACGGCATAACGCCGCCCCTTTTCTGCATGTACTGTTTCATGACCAAGGTGTTTTAGCCGTCGAAAGCGGCCAGCTCGCGCATTAGCTCTATATTGCGGTCGTATTGATGGCGGAATACCTTGTCGTATAAACGCGCGTATATGTCGGCATTTTTCGGTATGGGCTCGATAAAGCGCAAAACCTTGGACACGGCGGCCTCGCAGCCCTCGCGTACGTCGCGATACGCGCCGCTTGCGATTCCCGCCATAATCGCGGCGCCCATGCACGCCTGTTCCTCAGCCTGCTTTACGCATATCGTTTTTGCGTAGATATCCGCCTGCATTTGCAGCCAGACGGGGCTTTTGGCCGCGCCGCCCGCCGCCACGATATATTCGGGCTGAGCGTATTGCCCATTAAGGATATCGATGCCCGATTTCATTTCGAAGGTGACGCCTTCCATGATAGCGCGAATGAAATGCGCCTTGGTATGCGCGAAAGTCGCGCCCAGGAACATGCCTCTTGTCGCGGCGTCCAGGTATGGAGTTCTCTCTCCCATCATAGCGGGAAAAAATACAAGCCCGCCGCTGCCCGGTGCGATATCCGCCGCAAGGGAGCTCATTTGTTCGTACGTAAGCTCCTGTGCGAAATTCCTTCTGAACCAATTTAGCGTAACGCCGGCGTTTAAGACGCCTCCCATGCCGAACCAGACGCCGGGCAGCACGTGGCAGAACACATGCGTGTTGAGCTTTTCGTTGTAGACGGGTTCGCGCGTTATGCGCATTACCTGCCCGCTGGTACCGATCGTAGCCGTCATACTCCCCGGCTCATACAAGCCGTTGCCTACGGACTGCATCGATTGGTCGCCGCCGCCGTACGCAACGGGTATACCGGCGGGCAAGCCCGTTTCAGCGGCGGCAAAGGCGCTTACTGTGCCCGCCGCGTCATAGGGCGCAAACCCGGCGCTTGGAAACAGGGCGCGCTCGACGCCCAGCTTTTCGAGCGCCTCCATAGCCCAGCGCTGAGCCGCGGTATCGTACGCGCAGGTGCCGGAGGCGTCCGTCCGCTCCGTTCCGATTTCGCCTGTCAGCAAAAACCGAATATAATCCTTTGGGCACAGCACATGCGCGACCCTCTCGAACAGCGCGGGCTCGTTGTCCCGCATCCACAGCAGCGATATCAGCTGCATGCCGGGGAATACGGGGTTCATCGTAATCCGGCTCAGCGCTTTATTCGGAAATAGGGCCTCGATATCGTCGCATTGCCGCTGGCTTCGCACGTCGCAGTGCAAAATGGCCTTTCGCACAGGACGCATAGCCTTATCGAGCGCGACTAAGCCGTGCATTTGTCCGGAAAAGCCGACGCCCTTTACGCTCTTGGCCGGTACGTGCGCCAAAATCTCCCGCACAGTTTCCTTTAGAGCGTTCCACCAAACAGCGGGGTCCTGCTCGGCGTGACCAGCCGCAGGCACGTCGAGATAGTATTCCCTTGACGATACCGCGAGAATAGCGCCGTCCATGCCCGCCGCGACAGCCTTCAGGCTGGTGGTTCCGATGTCGATCCCTAGCAAACAGTCCATCATACACAGTTATCCTTGTTTTCAAATACTTTCGTTTTGCCCAGGCAATAGTCTATCGCCAAGGCCGCCGCCCCGATAAAAATAGCGTCCTCGTCGAAGGAGGTAAGCCGGATACAGACCTTCTCCAAGAAAGGCGCAAAGGTATGCCCTTTCATGTATTCATGCAGCGTTTCTATAAGGTACTCGCCTATTTCGCTTATGGTATGGCCGATAATTATCTCGTTCGCGCCGTATGCGCAGATCATGTTTATGATGCCGGCCGCAAGATTTTTCGCCGTCGCCCTGAACGCGAAATCGGCCAGCCCGTCGCCGGAGCGCACGGCCTCAAACAGCGCCTCGTAGGTAAAGCCGGGCTTTAATACCGTTCCCGGATACTTGGGCATTTCCCGCTCGGCGGCGCGCATCATCGCGTGTACCGAACCGCAGTTTACCAAGCAACCCCGGTTGCCGCACGCGCAAACCTCACCGTTTATATCGATGCTCATATGCCCGACTTCGCCCGCCGTTCCCAGAGCGCCCCTAAATATCCTGCCGTCGTTGATAATGCCCGCGCCGACGCCTTCGTCTACGGAGAAGTAGACGGACGTACCCTGCGTCAGCGTATTCGGGCTGACCCACCATTCGGCCATAGCCCCGGCGTTCGCGTCGTGATCGATAATCACCGGGATGTCGAAATCGCCTGTCATTGTGTCCAGAAACGCCACGTTATCCCAGCCTTCAAAATCCGTTATGGATCTTATCCGGCCTTCGTATTGAAAATAGGGCCCCGGCACGGCGACGCCTATGCCTAAAATCCGCTTATCCGCATTTTCCTGAAGGAGCTTGTGCGTTTCTTGCTTAACCTTCTCCGTGACGGCAAACGGGTCCAGCGTTTCATGGCTGAAGACGCGTTTGGTAATGAGTTCCCCAAAGATGTCAAAGAGCCCGATTTTGAAGATGCGGCGCTGGAGCCTTATGCCGACGACATAGTATTCCTTTTGGTTGATCTGAATGCCTATGCTCCTGCGCCCTTTCTCGCCGTCAATCAGCCCCGTTTCCATTACGATGCCCCACTTGAGGAATTCGCCGATGATGTTGGTAATGGTCGCTGTGTTTAGGCCGGAAAGCTTTGCTATCGTTGCGCGCGAAGAGACGCCGGCCTTTTTCAGCAGCCTTAAAACGAGGGAGCGGTTCATCTCCTGGACGTCCCCGAGGTTCTTGCCCTTACGGGACGCGCCTGTTTTCTTTTCGGTTGAACTCATTACTCTAAAACACTCACCTTTGCTCTATACGCTTTTGGAGGCGCTGGCCTTGCGGGTTCTGAGAGAATCGATGAGAACCGCCGTTATAACGACCATGCCGATCACGATCTGTTCCCAATAGGTCGAGATGCGCATGATAACAATCGCGTTTGAGATGACAGTCATCATCAGCGCTCCGACAATAGTGCCCAGCACGCTGCCGCGCCCGCCCGTCATGGACGTACCGCCCAATACAGCCGCCGTTATCGCGGGCATAACCCAGTTCGAGCCGACGGATGGCTGCGCCGTGCCGAGCCTCGCCACGATCAGCATGCCGGCCAGCGCGGACAGCATGCCCGATAGCATGAATACGATGGTCCTGGACCTATTCACGTTGATGCCCACCAGCTTCGCGGCGGTTTCATTGCCGCCAATGGCAAAAAGCCGCCTGCCGAACGGCGTATATTTCAGTACGAAATACAGGCACAGGCCGATCGCCAGCATGAAGATGACCGGATAGGGAATCACGTCCCAAAGCGAGCCCTGGCCGAGGATCGTAAAGCTCTCCGGCATGCCCTGAATCGTTCTTCCCTCTTGGACGACGTTGAGGATGCCCGTGTAGATTTGGCTGGCGCCCAGCGTGATTATAAACGGAATGATGCGGAATTTCGTGATAAAAAAGCCGCTGAACAATCCGCAAAGCGCGCCCAGCGCAAGCCCCATGATCAAAACCAGGATCGGGTTGATCGCGGTCTCCGTCATAAGCTTCGCGGAGAATATCGCCGCCATAGCCGCCGTCGAGCCGGCCGACAAATCGATATCCCCGAGTATGAGCACCATCGTTTCGCCGAATGCGACTATTGTTACGAAGGATATCTGCTTAAGCATGGTCGACAGGTTGTATTGCGAAAACACCGCGCTGTTGAAAAAAGATGAAAATATAAGGATTGCCAGCGTCGCCGTGAAGATGACGACCTCGGTATGGCCAAGCAGCTTGCGCAGCGTCAGCTTGTCCCTGGCAACGTTTGATTCCATGATCCGTGCCCTCCTGTGATTTTTGGTATAAACGGCCTCAGTTCAGCGCTATGCGAAGCACGTCCTGCTGACTGACGCCGCGCGTCTCTATGATGCCCTTCACGTTCCCCTCGTGCATGACCATAATGCGGTCCGTAACGTCGAGCAGCTCGGGAATCTCCGACGATATGATGATGATCGTCTTGCCGCTTTCGGCCAGAGCCTTAATAAGCTTATGGATTTCGTCCTTGGCGCGCACGTCGATGCCCCGCGTCGGCTCGTCGAGGATCAACAAATCCATGTCCTTTTCGATCCAACGCGCGAGAATTACCTTTTGCTGGTTGCCGCCGCTCAAATCCTTTATCTGCTTTTCGCCGGATGTGGTTTTGATTTGAAATTCCTTCACGTACTTTTCGGTGACGGCGCGCTGACGCGAGCGCTGAATTATACCGCGCTTCGCCAGCCTGTCGAGGATGGGTATCGTCATATTTTCGCGAATGCTAAGCTCCGGGAAGATACCCTGCGTACGCCGCTCTTCGGGGAGATACCCGATGCCGTTTTTTATGCTCTCGCCGGGGGATTTAACGGCAAGCGGCTTGCCCTTGAAGGTAATCGCGCCGGATTCGGCCGGATTTGCGCCGAACAAGGTCATGATCAGCTCGGTACGCCCCGCGCCAACAAGCCCGCCCAGACCAAATACCTCGCCCTTTTTAACCTCGAAGGATACGTCCCGGTAGTCCGTTTTATGGCACAGCTTTTCAACCTTGAGCAGGATTTCGTCGCTTTCGAATTCGCGCGTGCCCTTAGACAGTATTACTTCCTGCCCGCCCATCAAATTGATGATCTCCGGCACGCTCGTATCCTTCGTATCCATCGTGCAGATATGCCTGCCGTCGCGCATGACTGTCACGCGATCGGATACCTCCGTTACCTCGTCTAGATGATGGGTAATCAAAACGATCCCGACGCCGTCGGCCTTGAGCTTGTTCACTACCCTAAAGAGATTCGCCTTTTCATGATATGTCAAGCTGGACGTTGGTTCGTCCAATACCATGATCTCCACCCCGAAAGCCAGTGCGCGCCCGATTTGTACCATTTGCAGCTGCGCGACGCTGCACGTGCCCGCGAGCTTGCGCGGATCGAGCTTTAGGCCGAGCGGCTCCATTATCGCCTTCGCTTTACGATAGGTTTCTTTCCAGTCCAGTATAAACCCGGCCTTGAGGTTCTGCGTACCCATGCAGATGTTTTCCGCGATAGAAATCTCGGGAACTATGTTTAGCTCCTGCGGCACCATGCCGATGCTGTTTCTAATGGCAAAAGCCGGGGATTGTATATCTATTTCACGGTTCTTTACGAATATTTGGCCGCTGTCTTTAGAGATCATACCGGTTAGAACATTCATAAGCGTGCTCTTACCCGCTCCGTTTTCGCCGACCAGCGCATGAATTTCGCCCTTGCGCAGATCGAAATTCACGTCCTTTAGCGCCTGAACGCCGGGAAAGGCCTTATTGATATCCACCATACGTAAAAGCATTTTACGCTCCTCTCATTATTTGCATACGGCGGCCCGAGGCCGCCGTATGCAACGCGTTCATTCTTCGCGGAATTTTCGATCTAAGTGGATCAATAGCCGTATTGGTCGACCGTCTCGGTGTTCAGAATTCTGGCGTCGGACGGAATCGAAATCTTCGGAGCGCCTTTGTGGTCCGCAACTTCGACCATCGCCCTAAGCGTATAATAGCCGATCGAGAAACCGTCTTGGGCGTGCACGGACGCGATAGAGCCGTCACGGATACCGGCGATGTTCTCGGCGATATCGTCGAATCCAAACGCGAGTATCTGGCCTTTTTTGCCGCTGTCCGCAATCGCGCGGGCCGCACCGGCCGCGCCGCTGCCGTCGCCGCTGATAATCGCCTTCAGGTTCGGATAGGCGTTGAGCATCTTCTCGGTTTCCTGTACCGCCTTTTCGAGTACGTCGTCGGTAGCCTGCTCGGCCACGATCGTGATGCCCGGGTATTCTGCGAGCGCCTTTCGGGCCCCTTCGATTCTTTCGGTATGGGATTGGGCGGTAAGCGTGCCGAGCAGGAAGCCGACTTCGCCTTCGCCGCCGATGGCTTCGGCCAGAATCTTACCCATCATTTCGCCGTCGGGGACGAACGTTTTCGTGCCTATGAACGCGGAGCCGATTTCCGCCGCCGTATCGTCTGCAAACATGACTACGGGAATGCCGTTCGCTTCGACTTCGCCAACGACGGCGTCGATAACAGCCGGTTCCTGAACGGCGATGCCAATCGCGTCGGGCTGCTTAACAACGGCCTGTTCGATCTTTTCCGTTTGGAGAATCGCGTCGGCGGCGGCGGGGGTGTCCCAATCGTATGTGATGGTGATGCCTTGAGCTGCATATTCTTCAACGGCCGCCTTAAATCCTTCTTGGATTGGCTCGTAGAACGGGTGCACCAGCTTGGGTACGAAGACGAAATAATATTCGCTTCTCTGTGGGCGCGTGCCCATCGTCGCTTTGATCTCGTCTACGGAAAGCTGCGCGAGCGGAGTCTCGGCCGCCGCCGGAGCGGGATCGGCGGGCGCCGGAGCCGGTTCTGCGGGCGCTGCAGGCGCGGCCGGGGCGGGTTCTGCGGCTGCGGGAGCTGCGGGAGCTGCGGGGGCGGGTTCCGCCGGAGCGGGAGCTGCGGGTGCGGGCTTGGCGCACGCGGCCATCCCAAGGCACAACACCAAAGCCAATACTACGGACACGATCTTTTTCATTCTAGACATTACCTCCTCGATTATTTTCTTTTCGGTTTTATCAGTTACAGCGGTTTGCTGAAACCTAAATGCTCTTGCCGCCCCATTCCTTCAAAAAGGAATCGAGCGTTTCTACTATATCATCGTCAATATCCATCAACGGCATGGATATTGTCATTTTTTCAAAGATATTATCTTTTATTTCGGGAAGAAGTTCCATGCTTTTAATTTTCAATTCGAGAACAGGCGGCATATTCAAATCGGCATCTTTCGATTTATATTTCCAGTCAGCTCCTCGTTGTTGAATCTTAGCTCTGATATATACAAATAAATCTTTTTGCAGGAATTTATTGAAATTGACATAATCGTTGCCGAACAACGCAAATTCATACGTTCCGGAATAATCTTCCAACGTGAATTTACCATACGAATTTCCCTTTTTGGTAATCAAATCTTTTTTTACGGAAACAATCATCCCGCCCAATATCAATTCCGTATTTTTCTTTGCCTGCTCATCAAGGTCTTTTAATTCGGAAACAGTAACA
>QMCE01002364.1_pt1 | contig 10393 bp, 1 predicted proteins | sample 1821851 | NCBI WGS metagenome assembly QMCE01 (sample SAMN09453174, study PRJNA476694) | Termite gut metagenome, whole genome shotgun sequencing project. | isolation source: worker | host: Odontotermes sp. | place: South Africa:Pretoria | collected 2016-01-28
CAGTCAAATATTATTCCAATGGGTCAAACGCCAGAATCAATGGGATATACAAAAATAAAAAATGATGAATACAGTTTTGCTAGTTATACGGGAGATGATGGAGCGTTTCCAAAAACACTTACTCCTTTTCCATTAAATTTCACATTCAAACATTTTGGACAACCATTTAACGCGCTATTTATCAACATAAATGGGAGTGTATCATTTGATTCACGCATATCTACTTATGTAACACAAGATATTTCAACTTTGAGTGACAAAATGATAGCTCCCTATTGGGCAGATATTGATTTGGGACGCTCTTTTGAAATTGGTGGGATATATTATAAATTTGAACCTAACACACAGCAGCCAACGCGCATTAAAATTTTATGGTATGAAGTAGGTTTTTTCCCTGAAAGGGGAGGCGAGAGAACAGCTACTTTTCAGTTAACTCTTACTAACGGAGAAGATGGATATTTACCCAATGGAGCAAATGTATCTTTTTGTTATGATAAACTTAAATTCACAACTGGAAGTATGAGTTGTTATAATGGTAACAGTTTCTACTCTAACAATTATCCTAATCCAGGAGATATATGTGTTCTTTCTGGTTTTGGTGGTACTCCAGCAACTGTAGGTCTTACTTATGGTAATAAGAAAGATTTCTTTCAAGTGGGTCGATTTGACCATATTGAAGATGATGGATTTAAAGGACCTAATTATCCTACAGGCAACAATATAAAATACGATGGTACAGACTGGTTAATAAATAATTGTGGCAATCTGATATATAATGTAGCAGACCCTGTAATTATTAATGTTAATTCTAGTGAATGTAATGATGATAAATACGATATTGATATTTCTGTTTTTACTGTATTTACACCTGAATCGGACTTTATGAAAATAATGTATGATGAAACACTTATAGATGAAAAGGCTTTGCCTTTAGATGAACCTTTACGTCATATATATAATGGATTTGAGCCTGATGGGAAGACGCATAAAATTAAATTTGTATTTAGTGATACTACTAAAATTTTCACAATACAAGCACCACCAAAATGTATTCCAGAACCTATGCCCGCCTGCACAACCTGTTCCACCTGTCCCGCCACATTTTCCCCCATTCCCGGTAAGCAATACGTTTTCAGCGGCTGGGTGAAAGACGCTTTTGCGCTGGAACAGGGCGTATCCACTTACGGGAACACCGGCTCAGTCACGCTTACTTTTTTGATGGCGAATATGACAGAAGAACCGGATACGCTGTATCCTTCGGGTTCTATCATCGACGGCTGGCAGCGCATCTACAAGGTGTTTACGGTTCCGAAGGGTTCCTGCTCTATGCGTATCTCCTTAAACAACACGAGCCAGGGCGACAATGTTTATTTCGACGACATCCGCGTTCATCCATTTAATGCGAGTATGAAGTCCTTTGTTTACGACCCGCAGACGCTTCGTTTGTCGGCGGAGCTGGATGATAATAATTACGCCACCTTTTACGAATACGATGAGGAGGGTGCGCTGATACGTGTTAAAAAGGAAACGGAGAAGGGTGTGATGACGTTGCGCGAGGCACGTCAGGGTCAGCGTAAGGTTCCAGCCCCCTAAATCCCCCGCAGGGGGACTTGGTCACGGCGTTTTTTGTCGGTCGAACCGTTTGTACATTCACAGCGGCTTTCTTAGCCCCCCTTCGGGGGGTTGGGGGGCTGAAATTTATACTTACATGAAAAGGACTGTTTTTTTAGTGTTTATTTTTGGCTGTTTTTTGGGTTCTGCTTTTAGTCAGGACTGGAAAGCTGACCTTGAACGGGCATCAGCTATCTTTTTGTCTGCGGATTTGGACATTGAGATAGAGCATCTGTTTTATCCTTCTCCCACCGCTGCTGCTGCTACCGAACGCGAAACCGTTCGTTTCAGCAAGCAGGGCGATAAGTATCGCCTGGCGCAATACGGAACGGAGCTTGTCTGTGACGGCAATTATGTTGTTCTTGTGAACGACCACGCCGGCGTTGTTGGCATAAACAAAACAGAGACGGGGCAGCCAAACTCTCAAGTTAAGCACAGTGAAGGTTTTGATGCTTTGCTAAACTCTATCGGTAATCTGGCAAAAACGATGGGTCTGGATACGCTGCCCGACAGGGAGTCATATACCTGCACTTATCTTGGTGAGCATCAGGGCGTGAAGAGCTATCGTTTCGATTATCCTTATGGCGAATACCGGCAGACTACGGTCTATCTGTCGTCAAAGACGGGCTTGCTTGAGCGGATATCTTGTATTTTCCGCCGTGCCGAGGAAACAGAGCCCGGCGAGCTGAACCAGCCGAGGATAGATTTTGTTTATAAGAAACAGGTTACGTCCGTTGATTTTCCCGACAGCCTGTTTTCCTTTTCGGATATTGTTACGGTTGCTTCAGATGGGAGCGTAACGTTAATGGAAAAGTATGGCACTTATATTTTGATGAATAATCTAACCAAATAAGAAAAAAAATAAAACTCACTTACGATGAAATATTCAAACCATTTATCTGTTTATAAAAAGAAATCCGTCAAGCATCTTTTCTGTAGTGCTGCGTTGTTTTGTTTCAGTTTTTTGTCTGTGTATGGACAAAATTTTTATGATTCTTCGCCTGTACTTAACGGCAATGTTTTTTTTAACGCTTCTACGAATGAATATGAAGTCAGTTGGACTGCAATTACTGATGCCTCTGAATATCAGTTGGAGTGGGTACATATCAATAATTATGGGAACAAGGATTTGCCTTATGATTTCCGTTACAATTCCACTCGTGTCAGTGTCAAGTCGCCTGCTACAGGTTATGCCATCACTTCCCTTTTTGAACGGGGTACTGTTCTTGTGCGCATACGCGCCGTTAAATATACCGAATCGGGTCAAATCATAGTCTCTCGCTGGTCAGATGAAGATTCCGGCAGTTCGGTTGACTCTTACAGCGGGCTTGCCATTCCCATTGCCGGCAACAATATCCATACTTCCGACAGTTTGAACTGGCAGTACATAGCCAACTATGCGGAAGGGGGCAAGAAAAAGGAAGTTGTCAGTTATTATGACGGGAGTATGCGTTCTCATCAAATGGTTACTCGCATCAACAGTGATGATAAGGGTGCAGTTGTTGGCGAAACTTTTTACGACTATCAGGGGAGGGCTGCCGTTCAGTCTTTGCCTGTTCCTGCCAACCGTTCCGTATTGAAATTCTATAAAAACTTTAACTTAGCCGGCGGTTCGGTTTACGGCTGGCGTAATTTTGATTTGAGTTCAGACGACCCCTGCGGTGTTTCGGCAATACCGATGGAACCTGTCAGTGGTGCCTCTCTTTATTATTCATCGCAGAACCCTCAGGCAGCAGAAGGTTTCCACCGTTTTATACCCGATGCGGGCGGTTATCCTTTCAGTCAGACGGAGTATGAGCCTGACAATACGGGTCGTATTCGACGTCAGGGGGGTGTTGGCGTGGATTATCAGCTTGGTTCTAAGCACGAAACGAAATACCTCTACGGTAAGCCGTCTCAGGTTGAGCTGAACCGTCTGTTTGCTTCGGAAGCGGGTTATCAATCGCATTATCAGAAAAATGTTGTTCAGGATGCGAACGGTCAGTTGAGTGTTTCTTATTTGGATATGCAGGGGCGGGTAGTTGCTACTTCGCTGGCAGGAGGTACGCCTGAGGGTATGGAGCCGCTGGCATCCAAAAAAGACGGGAAGCGACTTCGGGCTGACATTATCGACAATCAACCCATTGCTGTTGGTTCCAATAAATATACTTCCGTTTATCATCACCTGTCCACTACTGACGATGACTGTGATTTTACCTACAGCCTGCCTGTTTCTTCCTTTTCGTCCGTTAACGACAGCCTGCTTCCAGCGGACGTCTGTTTGCACTGCGTGTATGATTTGGTGATTGACATCCAGGACGAATGCGGCGAACGTCCCGTAGCCTCTGATATAGAATTCTCCGGCACAACACCGGGTGACAGCCTGCCTTTCAGAATTACTCTGGGCAACATCAGCGATATTCTTTGTCAGGACGAAGCAGGCGAAAACATCAATTTTAGTTTTACTGCCCATTTGGGTGTGGGCAAATATACTGTTTCGCGAACTGTTATGGTGAAAAGTGATGCGCATCTGGAAACCTATCTTGATACGATTACTTCTTTGAATATTTCCGAGGAAATACGGGAAGAACTCTTAAACATAGATTTCGACCTCTGCAAAGAGCCCGAAACCTGCGAAGACAAATGCCTGGATGCTGAGAACCCCGAGGACTGTATTCTTGCCTGCCGCCTGAAGTTTGAGTATATCAATCACTGCCAGTCCAAGCTTGATATGCTGGCATCAGACCTTGTACCTACCTGTTTGTCCCGCCCTTCTCAGCAAGGTGCTTCGACTAATTCCACGGATAGCGTTGCTCCCAATCCCACGAAGGCAGATGCGGGCAACAGCGGTCAGTATGCGCTGTATGAAATATATGAAGCGGTTAATGACAATGGGGATACGATTAATATTTACTACACAACAGATGCAACCTCTATTTTCCACTCCACGAAATTCGGCGATGCTCTCCGGTTGCTGAAAAGCAGTTTCCCGGCAGACAGCGCCTTACAGGCAATAAATAACACCGGTTCTGCCGGGATACAGAAATTTATCGACATTTTTCAAATCGCGTGGGCAAAGCCTTTGGCACTGCATTTCCATCCGGAAAGCGCCTGCCTTGAAAACTGCAACGACACCCTGATAGACGAAGCCACTCAGCGTTTCGACTTTATTATACGCAATACGGAGACTTACGCAGAAGCCTATCGCAGGGGCTTGTTGAATCCGCTTGGTGAGACACCCAATCCTTTTGGAGTGGCTGACTATGCCGCCAATCGAGACCCCTTCTTTGACACCGGTGGCAAAGGAGCCGCCTATGCCGGGGAAATGCAAGCTTATATGACGACACGCACTTATACCGACCCGAATCCTGTAGTTGTGGGGAATCCGGTTTCCTTTACGGCTAACCTGTGGCAGCAGGCTGTCTATATGGCATACCGTGCAGAAATGGACACTCTGGATACGCCTGATATTGTTCAGGAGTGCATTGACCATACCTATAATTTCAAATTTAACCCTGCCGAGCAAACCGGCACCTATGCCGGCTGCAGCTGTGTTCGCGACCGTGCGTGGGAGTTTTTCAGGGCATTGTATTTAGGGAAAAAAGGTCTTATCGAGGCTAATGCAGAAAACTGTTACAGGCAGGTTGCAGGCAAGGAGCAGCGTATCAAACCGCCTTTTAACGAAACAGAACTGGCAATTATCAACAAGGGCGATACCGCTACTTCGGTAGAAGAGCTGGGTGTTGACCCCGACGCAGAGGTAAAAGCAGTGTGCGAGAAACAGGCAGATGCGCAGGTTGATAATATTCTTCGCGAACTGGAAGGCTGCCTGGAACTTACCACCACCACCGGCACGGATACGCTTTGGAACGACAAAAATGCTCAATACCGGGCATTACGGGCAGCCTTTGTTGCAATTATGGTACAAACCTGTGATGCGAGCAATATGTTCGGTGCTTCTAATTTGCCGCCCGGCGTGAAGCCTGAGGGTGCCTATCACAGCTTTGCCGAAGCGATGGAAGCTATTCTGGTCACAGAGAATACGAGCGGTTTAACTATGACATGTAACCCCGACCTTATTTCTTTCCCCAAGGTGTATGACTACGAATATAACTCACACACACATTATAAAGTGATAGATTCCTGCGGCTGTAACCTTATCCGTCAGGCAGAGGCGGAATATCTCACGCGCACAGATTTGCCGCGTGGTATTACTACGGGCAGAAGATATTTTTCGTGGAAACATGGTTTTGATTTGAATAACTATCAGGCAAAAGTCTGTCTGTGTGAAAAAGCCTGGCTGGCAGGCGGCAACGCGTGGAATGAAGCCTCCAAGGCAGTGCTTGCCAAATCGCGCGAGTATATGCCCATTGAATTGAATTGTGATGTTTGCACTGACTGCCGTCAAATCAAAGAGGCAGTAGCAGAATTTGATGCAAGACCTTGGTTTGACCGTCAGTCGCGCATACTGAGTTTATTTCTTGCAGGCTTGGATGAGTTCCTCCACCAGCGTATGCTGACTAATTTTTTGAACAACCGCCTGAATCAGGAGAAGTCCTACCTCGAATATATGGAGTTCCTGAGCAAGTGCAGTGCAACCCCCGACAGCCTCTATTGCGAGCTGGCACCGGAGGCTTTGGAACTGGAAAAACTGCTGAACGAGATAATCGTACGGGGCAAAATCACAGACAGAAGCTGCGACCCCGGTTTGGCTGACGCCATCAAAGCGTCCGGTCTTTATCCCACTTCCTACGAATGCTGCAATGATTTTTCATTCGAGTCGGAAAAAATAGATAACAATACGGTGTCGCTCAAGGCAGGTGGTCAGGTTTGCGGCAATGGCAACAATTGCGAAATAACTCTGCAATTTGTAGATACCAGAGCGGGCTACAGGCTGGAAAATATTATTCCGTTCTTCAGGAACATACGCCCTGCTGAAAGGAGCAGAAACAGCGGTGGAAAATTTTATTTTTACATTGATGCCCGTGTCCCCTCACGCAGTGGGGAGCTGGTTACCACCGAAATGCTTGGTTCGGTTTGTTTCCCGATAGAGAACTGCTATGACGGCAGCTATCCGGATACGCTCAAGCTGTGTGACCGCACCACGCCTGAGCCTGTTCTTTGCGGTGAAGACCTGGTAACTATGGCAATCAAAGACGTTGAAATCCGGTATAAGGAATACCGTGACAGCCTGACGAATGCCTTTATGGATAATTATACGAATCAATGTCTGGTCAGCACGGAAGGGAAAGAAGTGTTTACGGTGGAATATATAGACAGCGAACGTCATTATACGCTTTATTACTACGACCAGGCAGGCAACTTAGTTAAAACCATACCTCCGGCAGGCGTTGAATTTGTGCCTGAAAGTCAGTGGAAACAGGTTGATGATGACCGCAAAAACGGCAGACAAACCGTTTTCACCAATCACCGGCTTGAAACCCGTTACCTCTATAACAGCCTGAATCAGCTTGTGGCTCAGACCATGCCCGACCACGAGAACTTTGAAGACATCAGCACGCGTGCTATCAGCGATGGCTTACGTCCGGGTATGGAAGTGAGCACAACGGCATTTATTGATAATCATCGTGGTGTGCTGTTCGGCAAAGACCCTGGCGACCCGACTCGGAGCCTGATATATGCTACCGACGACGGCGGCACTACCTGGAACACCGTTACGGATATGAACATCGGCAACCTGAATGCCGTTTGCCTTGTGCCTAATTCCACTTCTGTTTTATACGCTGCGGGCGATAAGGGCGTTTTGCTCAGGAGTGATGACGGAGGCACGACGTGGACAGTAAAAAATACAGGTATTGCGGATAACCTGACAGCTGTTTGTATGAGCAGCGCGAGCGCGGGCTATCTGTACACTCCGCAGGGTAAAATATTTGTCACCTACAATGCCGGTGATTCCTGGCAGGCACAGGGCACGGTTGCATCCGATATTAAAACGCTGGATAACCTGTTTTTCAATGATGCCGGCAATGGTTTTGCCGTTGGCACAGACCTGAACGGCAGGGGTGCGCTGTACAGGCTGACCAATGGCGTGTGGGCAAGGCAGACCAGTATCTACCCTTCGGACCTTTCGGCTGTGCAAATGCTTGACGCAACCACCGGTTATGCGATTGGGAAAAAGGGTTTGCTGCTGAAAACCGGCGACGGTGGAAATACCTGGCAGCCAACAGCTGCAAGCGCCTGGCACTCGGATATATCTAAAATATACTTCAAAAACCAGAATGATGGCGTAGCCATAAGCAGCGACGGAGAATTGCTGTACACGAAAAACGGCGGTATGAGCTGGACTGCGGTGAGCAACGTTCCGGTAGTGACGGATTTATCGGTAACCGACCGGTCTGTTATCTATGCTGCTGCTGAAAACAGTCAGACTTTGCAGTGCACTTCTTCGGTGGATTCGTGGCAGAAATATACTCCGGCAGCCGAAACGCCCGACTTCCTGGCTCGCGCTTTTGTGAACGATACCACCGGCTATGCAGTTGGCACCGGCAAGATTTACAGGACAAAAGATAACGGCGCTACCTGGACTGAAACGGGTAACCTTACGGAAACTCTGTCTTCGGCTGTTACGCTGTATGCCGATGAGAACATCCTCCATCTGGTGACACCTCAAAAGAAATACAGCGGCACGATAAACAGCGCGGGTGAAATATCGTTTGCCGGTGCGGAAAGTTTTCCTGCCGGTTTTACGGCGCTGGATGCCGTATTTGCCGGCAAGTCGGGCTATATCCTTTCGGCAAACGGGCAGGTGTTGCCGGTTAGCAATGGAGTGATAAGCCTGCCTGCGCGCAGTGTTTTGCAGGCAGGCAGCACTGCCACCGCCATCAGCCTGTCGGCAGACAATCCGGCTGTTGCTCTGGTGGCGGGCAAAAACGGAATGCTGTATGCTACGCAGAATGCGTTTGCCGGTTCAGCGAGAAAGACTGTGGAAATGCCGCCTCTGCGCGCTGTGCATTCGCAGGGCAATATGGCGGTAGCCGTGGGTGACAACGGTATGACGCTACTGAACAGCGGACAGCCGAACGAATGGATAATGCAGGCTTCGGCGCCGAAAGAGCAGCTGCTGTCTGTGTGTGTGCAAAGCAACGGACAGGACTTTTTGGCGGGAAGCGTAAACGGCGATATGTATTTTTACAGCAAGCAGCAGGACAGCTGGAACAAGATAGCCAACGAAGGCTCGACCACAGCCGTAACGGCAATGGGCATCGCCGGCGGCTATACCCTCGCGGGGAACCGTGACGGCATTTACCTGTATGGCGCCGAAGCTGCAGCCTGGCGGCAGACAAAGGGCATTAATGCTTTTGTTGCCGGAGGAAACACGGTGTGGGCAGTGGGCAATATGGGCGGTATTTACAAAACCGGTGATGCGTCAACCAACAGCTGGATAGAACAAAGCAGCCAGACCAAACCCAAAGAGGTGAAAGCGGCAACCCGGGTGCCGGGCACAAACGCGCTCTTTGCCGTAACAGCGGACGGAATGGTGATGAAGAGCGAGGACAGCGGTATGTCGTGGGTTTCGAACCCGATAATATCAGGTGTAACCTCGGCACTGCATGCTGTTTGTTTTTATAACGCTACCAACGGCGTGGCAGCCGGCGCCGGCGGTGTGTTTATCACCACCAACGGGGGCAACACCTGGACGAATATCTCCACCAGCCACAGCCTGAATGCCGTTTATATGACCGATGCCAACACGGCTTATGCGGTGGGCAATAACCGCGCGATTCTCAAATGCACGCTTGCGAGCGGACAGGTTGCTTCGCAGAGCGCGGGATACGGAAGCAATGTGACTTTGAACGATATAACCTTCCGTGGCAGCACGGGCTTTATTGCCGCCGACAACGGAATGATTTTCAAGAGCACGAACGGCGCGAACTGGGCACCTCTGCATACCCCGAAAGGAACGAACGACTACGACTGGGTGCGCTACACGGACTCGAAAGCCACGGCTTCCGCCCGACTGACAGGCGTTGTGATACAGGACGATGCTACGGTTTACGCCTTTGGCGAGAAGGGCATTATCCTGAAAACCATTGACGGGGGCAGAAACTGGCAGCGCAAGGAAAGCGGCACGAACCAGACCATCAACCACGTGAGTGTGAAAACCGACGGCAGTATGACAGTGAGCGGCACGGGGGGCACTGTGCTGACGGTCAGCGACCGGTCGGACAGATATTCTGCGCGTTTCTACTACGACAAACTTGGTCGGCTGGTTGTTTCGCAAAACAGCAGGCAGCACGGTATGCCTGTGCCGCGATACAGCTACACGCGCTACGATGCGCTCGGGCGTGTGGTGGAAGTGGGAGAACTGGCATCGCCCAATCCGCCGACGGACGGCACAATAAGGAATCTGAATTTCCCGGACAACTGGAGCATAGAACGCTATCAGGTGACAAAAACAGTTTATGATATGCCTGTTTCTGCGCAAACGAGCGACCGGTTTACGGGCGGACAGCAGAACCTGAGAAACCGTGTGGCATCGGTTATTTATCAGGACGTTTACGGAGAAGACAACACGGCATACAACCACGCGACGCATTACAGCTACGATATACACGGGAATGTGAAAGAGCTGATACAGGATAATCCGGAACTGGAAAGCGTGGGCAACCGTTACAAAAAGCTTTGCTACGACTACGACCTTGTGAGCGGGAATGTGAATATGGTGAGCTATCAGCCGGGCAGCCCGGACAGGTTCTATCACAGGTATGACTATGATGCGGACAACCGGATTGTGAATGTGCAGACAAGCGCGGACAGCGTTAGCTGGGAGAATGACGCCCGC
>QMCE01002365.1_pt1 | contig 10392 bp, 13 predicted proteins | sample 1821851 | NCBI WGS metagenome assembly QMCE01 (sample SAMN09453174, study PRJNA476694) | Termite gut metagenome, whole genome shotgun sequencing project. | isolation source: worker | host: Odontotermes sp. | place: South Africa:Pretoria | collected 2016-01-28
CCTGAAATCGCCCGAAAACCGCCTAAAAATGACGATTTTACAGCCCGTAGGGTTGGCAGGCTCGTTGAAGCTATTGAGCGCACAAGGGTAAATATTGCCGACTATTATCCCGATTGGTATGCCATTGGTTGCGCTTTGGGATCGGAGTTCGGAGAGGCAGGGCGTGATTGGTATCACATTATCTCCTCGCAATCTAATAAATACAAGTCTCGTGAGTGCGACAGGCAATATACTAACTGCCTAAAATCTCGTTCCCGAATCTCGATTGACACCTTGTTTTACTATTGTAAGCAGCACGGGATAATGGCAGATGGCGCAACTCACCCTAAAACAATGAATTTTTAACACCTAAAAATCAAATAGTTATGTATCAGAAGTATAATTTAACAGTAAAAGAGATTGAAATCTTACGAAATATAATCGCCAAAACGAAATGACCGTTTTTTCAAAACGAAATGGCCGTAAAAACATTTTTGGCTGATAAGATATTTGAAGGCGATTTAGTCGTTGTTTGAACGCCGTTTAATCAGCCTGAAAAAACAACAAAAAAGTGCTCGTTTTGAGCGCTTTTTTTATTCGAAATCCATTGTTATTCCGGTAATTATTTGTATATTTGCAGTGTGGTTCGGAGTGTTTTACACAGCTTCAAAACCGAGGCGGCTTTATGCATTTATTTCGAATTTCACGCTCTCGTTACCGTCGAGCAATTGTCGCGTTCGCTCGATGTTGTTCTCGTAGATGTGGACATTGCCGAGGTTGAGCGTAATCGACTTCAGAGGCAGATCAATCTGTCTGGCCATGAGGTACAGATGATAGATGTCGGCCGGCAGACCGAGGTTGGCGTCCGAAGAGCGTTGATAAGCCGACACGACCAGTTCGCCGTCGTCTATCTGGAACTGCACCAGACTCAGGCACGGAGCCTGGTTGCTCTCGGCATCGGTCGCGCCCAGGAATAGCACGTAGTTCTTGCTGTTGCGCTTCTCGCGATTGATTCTGACCACGAGCGGCGGCAACTTCTCGAAGTAGGTCGGATAGCTGTTCACGAGAATAGAGCCGCAATAGTCCCACCACGTTATCCCTGCGTCGCGGTACCGCTCGACGCTCCGCTCACCCTGCATGAACAGTTGGAGCTCATCCTTGAGTTTGCGCCTGGCGATGTTATGGCCCTCGAAGATGTCGAGCAAATCGGCCGGGGTGAGGTGCAACCGTTCGTTCAACAGGTAGCGGATATCGCCCTTCTTATTGCGCTGCACCTTGCCACGTGCGAGTATCTCGCCCAGCATCGTATAGTATTTGTTGGCCTGCATCATCGTCACGCACATAGTTTGTAGAGCATCATGTCCTGGTACTGCGAGGTCGGGTTGACGTGATTGGTACGGGTTTTCCGTTCTGCACCGTCGAACGGGTTGCCGAGCCAGGCGTTCTCGCCGAGCCAACGGCAGAGCTCCGGCAGGGCGCTTTTGTTCGACGTGAAATAGATGTAGCGCGTACCCTTGAGTACCTTCAGCACGTCGAGGTAGTCCCGCAGCGTCCAGTACCGGTCGGAAGCGTATGTCTTGGTGTCGGTGGAGAGATAGGGCGGGTCGACCAGAAACACGACGCCCGGAGCGTCTTTAAACTGCGCGAACAGGTTCAGGTAGTCTGTGCTGTGAATCTCCAGCCCGGCCAGATAGTCGCCGGGGTTGACGTCGAAATCGGACTGCCGGACGTTGTTGTAGAGCCCGGCCTTGCTCAGTTCCTCGAAGTCGAGGACGTACTTGCTGGAGAACAAAAGGCTCGACGAAAGGGTGATGTAGTCCACATAGCCCGTTCGGGCCTCCTGTTCGACGCGCCGCAAAACCTCGGCCCGGATGTCGCCCTTGAGTAGCACCTTGCGCTCGTAACCCGCCAGAATGACCCGAAGGTCGGCCAGCAGCCGGTTTGTCTTGGCGACGTTCAGCAGCCGTATATGGAAACCATCATAGTCGTTGAATACCACCCGCGCGTCGGGCAGCACCCGTTTGGCGGTGTGGGCCAGCAGCCCCGAGCCCCCGAAGAGGTCTACCACCACCTTAACCTCCTCCTTGCGATTGTGCTCCTCCAGCAGCCGGGCGACCTCCCCGACGAAATGGCGCTTCTGCCCCTGAAACGGCAGGGGCGCCGAAGTAAATGTTTTTGTCATTGAAATTATTTGGTTAGAGAATGTGTTGTATCTTTGTCGTGTCTGAAGCAAAAAATACGAGGTGCACTAACACCTGAGGAGCCATACGGCTCCCGTCGTGGTGTTAGTGCACCTTAATCATTGCGGCAGGCTTCAGACACTTGGCCGCGTGGAGGCGGGGGCTTTTTTTGTGCCCCGCGCCGAAGATGGGATCAGGTTTTCAGGTAATGAGCCAAGACAGCGATGTATACGCTGGCAAATGCGGCGAGTTCGAGCCAGAACAGCCAGGCGCTGCGGGTGTTGTACGCGGCGTCACGGCCTCGGAACTTCCACGTCATCACTCCGGCGGCGGCCAGTAGCACAAGCGATCCGATCCACCACCAACCGTTCAACGCAATCCACATCTGGCTGGCCACGGCGGAGATGCCTGCGGAGATGAAATGCACGCGGCCGGTCAGGTCGATCTCTTTGAACGCGCCCGCGGCGCCGACGAACCCGAGTGGCGCGCATCCCAGAAACACGAGAAGCTGCCACACGGGCGGACTGATCTCCAGCCAAAACACCATCAAAGGTATCGCCACGAGCAGGCAGAACCCGTTGAACAGCCATCGCCCACGGCCCCGCGACCACAGGTAATAACTCTCGGAGATCGACACAGGCACACCGAAGCGCCACAGGATCGCCGCGATATAGGCGGCAAAAACCACTAACGAAGAGATGTAAAATGCAATCATATATTGTATTTTTAGAGGTTGAATTCAAGTTGCGCCGGATACCCTGCCGTGTAGTCGTATGCGTCGATCTCGGCGATCGTGGCCAGCTCATATACCGCGGCGATGTGACCCTGCGTGACGTTGTAGGTCGCCTTTGCATAGCGTTCCAGGGCGTCGAGCATCGGGCCCGCCATCTCTATGGGGATGTCGAAGCGCACGGGCGGCGACCCTGCGGCCCACATCGAGAACAGATCCTCACCAGCGGCGGTCTCGATGGCGATTGTGCGGGCGAGAGAGGCGCGCTCCTCGCGATCGAGCCACATCGGCACCCCGCCGACCGTGAAGCCGTTCACCGCGGCGCTCTTGTCGTGGGCCTCAATCCGGGCGACGATCCGCGCGCGGGCTCCGTCGAGGGTCTCGACCATCTCGAACCACACGCGGCCGGTCTCGAAGTCGGCGCGCAACACGGCGCTATGGCCGGGCACCACCGGCATGGGGATCATGTGTTCCAACTCAATCACCGGATCGGCCTCCGGCCTGACGTCGCGCTGTGCCTTGACAACGCCGTCCTGTTCGTAGATGTAGATCATTTCTTTACTCTTATGTATGACTTGGTGTTCTGATCTCCGGTTATGTTCGGGAGGTGCCGGCCCATGCTTATTGAGGTGCTACCCAAAATAAATGATTTCCCTATGCCCATCATGAAGAGGCCGGAAGCAGAAATAGTATCTTCAGCGACGAACCAATCTTCGGTGGTGTCGTCAACAGATCTTGCAACCGTATTATTTGCGCATACAACCCAATGACGTCCTGTCCAGAGGATTTTGTCGATGCGAGTGAATCTGGTTTGTTGTTTTTCCCAGGTAATCCCATTGTCGGTCGAGACGAATATGGCACCTTTATTTGTCGTGATTATCCATTCGTCCGTAGAGTGGGCAATGCCGGTGAGGGACTCGCCTGTATCTAAAGAAAGAGAAAGAGGTGTCCAACTCGTTATATTGTCAGAGCGATGGGCTGCGGAAGCGGAGACAACGATCGTGCGTCCGTCGATATGGTCTGCGTATTCTCCAACTGGAGTAATACTGCTCCATGAGGTTAGATTCGTCGACCTCATTACGGATGTGGAACTGAGGAGCAGCCAATAACTCCCGGCTTTTATTATGTCTCTATACTGGGCGACCATACTTGCCTTCTTTGTCCACTTCTCTTGACCATTAATACTTGAGGAGTGATATAGATCGATCGAACTGAGAGAGGTATATACACCCACAAACCAGTTTCCGTCTACATATTTAGCAAACGCAGGTGTGGCAAGGACGTTTCCGTCGAAAGAGACAGGGATATTTGGTGAGACATATGCGCTTGAGGAGACATATTTCGCATTGCGTACCCGCAAAGTACAGTATGTATCATGCATTGTGATTGAGGCTGTAATTGTATCATCACCGCTGCTGGCTACCTTAGAATTACTATTGCCACCCCCCTTGGCCAGACGTATCGGCAGCCCGATATCCGGATAGTCCTCCAGTTCCAAGATACTGCCGTCGCAGGGCAGGTAATCGTCATCCTCGAACGGCTGGCCCACCACGAACAGCCGGATCTCACCGACCTCGGTGAGGTCGAGGCCGTCCAGTTCCGGCCGCTTCACATATTCCGCCGCCTCGACCCCGCCGAGCTTCGAGGAGTCGGCGGCAGTCCCGGTGGTACGCAAATAGCAACGTGCAGACTTCCCGCCGAGTTTCAGCGCGTTGGCGGCAGTGAAGCGCGGGTAGGATCCACTCTCCACCATGTATTGTTTCCGGTCGGGCAGCAGCATGTCGACGAATCGGGGTGTGGCCTCACTCAGCAGCAGATGGGGTGTCTCCTCGTCCGGAGCGACAGCGGAGGCTTCGGCGTAATAGTCGTAGGCGATCGGCTTGATGCCGCCGGTAACATACTTGCGCTTTCGCTCCTCCCACGCCAGCGTCAGGCAGAGCGGCAGGGACACACCCGTAGCGCCGGCGAACGGCACCACCATCACCGCATCGGCGCCGCTATGATCTTTGCCCGCGAGTACCACAAGACCCGGGGCCACATCGTGGAGATCGTCGCCGTCGGCGGCCGGGGTCACCTCGCAGCCCTCCAAAATATAGGGGCCGAATTGACCGAAAAATCGGTCGAGGACTTTCAGAGGCTCGCTTTGGAGCTCAAGAAGGTGATCGGCGGCCCACTCACGAATACCCTCTACTTGTACATGTCTTTTCATATCGTTTGAATGATTTTATACGTCATGCCGGCAAGCCGGTATTGTTCTATCTCCGCCCTGACGAGGTTGGCATCCACTTCGGCGGGGATGTAGACCACGAAATCGACGTCGCCGAGGCTCGCGCGGATCTCATTTTCGAGTGGGATCGCGATGTGACCGTCAGGCTCACTTTCGAGACCGAAGCGCGGATGGTAGTTGCCGCCCTCGATCTCAAGACCGACCCACAGCAGGCCGTCGTCGAACGAGACGATGCGGACGCTGCCCGTGGGGTCGTATTTCTGATTCAGGTAGCCTTCGAGGACCTGCACCTGGCTGGTGAGGTTGATCCGGTAGCGCACATCGGCGCGCCATGCGGCAAACTCCCCCCAAAGAGTTTGCAGCGGGCCGACCAACACCCGCAGCCACCAGAGCCGAACCGGTTGCCGGCGATGTGAGGGCAACAGTTGCCGCACGAGGTTGGGAAAGTTAATCTTCGGATTCATCGACGGCGATGTTGTTGATGGATGTCAGAGTGAGGACACTCTCGTCGGCGTATTCGAAAAATCCGGCCCACAGTGTGGCAACGAGACTGACGGGGGTGTAGTTTTCCTCGGCGGCCTTCTTCTGCTCGACGCTGTTCAGACGTGTCGTGACCACACCGGCCGCACTCAGCACCTTAGCTTCCATCTGCTGAGGGTATATCCGCGCGTCGTGCGTCTGCGGGATGCGGTACTCGGCCAACGCAGCCCGCACGTTTTCTTCGACGATCGCCGCGGGGAACGCCGGATCGTAGAACACCTCGATGTCGTAGCGGATCAGATCGGACGGCAGCGACAGCACACTCACACCCAGGCCCGCGAAGTTGATCGCGTCGATGTAGTCGTTGAAGTTGCGATGCTCGTCGACATCGAGCGGGGTGACGCGGCCCTCGTCGTCGAGTTTCGCTACCTTCAGCGTGACAGAGTTGCGGCCCTCGGTGATGGCCACCACCTTAATGATGCGGGCCTCGGGGTCGTCGGCCTCGTAATGGAGCTCTGCGGTCGTGGTGTTGAAGCGCACCTCGTGGCCATTCTGGAACCGCAGGCACATGTCGCGCCACCAAGGCAATGATCCCGGGGCGATCTTCGACACCTTCTCCTCGACCTCGGCCCTGAACAGGTCGAGGATCACTTCGAATGCGTTGATCGCGCCGGCGACAACGAATGTCCAAAGCCGCCACCCTGCCACTTTCGAAGTGGAAAGGTCGGGGCGGTCGGCGATGATCTGCGCGATGATCGCGCTTTGTATCTGTTGAATAGTACGTGCCATATCGTTATAAATCAAATGTCGTTATCTCCTCTCCGGCCAGATCCTTTAGGATCGCCGGACGCATCAGCGGGCTGTCGGTGTCGTTGATTAGTATGGCTGTCCCTGGCGACAGACTGACATCGACCCAGAAGCCGTCGTCACCTGTCGCGTCGACACCCAGGGCGGCCAGCGCCGCCGGGTCATTCCGGAGCGCCGGATTGTTCACCATGATCTCGCCGGCGGCCTCGACGTTGCCGTATTGCTCCAGGGCTATGTCGTAGATCGTTTGGTTCTGTTCTACCTTAATCGTTTTCATACTCAGCGTCTATATCTACTTTTCTGGTGTTTTCGTCGCAGTCCAGCGCCTTCACCTTCTGGCCGTCCGCGGTAAGCTGTTTGCGGATTCGGCGCAGGTAGTCGGCAGGGTCGACGTCGAACATGTAGCGAACGCTGTCGACACCTGCCGTCGGCGACTCCTTGTAGTCACCCGGGGCGGCGATGAGGATGTCGCGCTGGTGCTGTCCGGTCGGCTCGATCATCTCGATATCGCCCGAGGTGAGGTCGAGATCCCCGTCGTTGGTCTGTTTGATGTCGATCATTCTATCGTGCAGTTAAATGTTCCCGTCACCGGCCCCTGTGGTGACATGAGACCGTTGGTGTATATGATCTTCATGCTCTTGATCGCGTCGATCACGGTTTGGGCGTAGCCCTCGGCCACCCTTTCGAGCGTGCCCGTCCGGTCATCGCTCTGATCGTTCATAACCTGCGTACAGGCGTTGATGAAGCCTTGTTTGATTGTTGCCTTAACCAGTGTCATCCCTCTAAAAAGTTGTTTAAATCCTGTTTAATCTTCGTAAACGCCGCCAGGTTTATCGGTACTCCCGACGGCCCCATCGCGGTGGAGACCGTCAGCTGTTCGAGCGCTGCGCAGAGATCGGTCAGTGTCTTGAGTAGCCCCGAGGCGCCGCGATTCAGTTTGTAGCCGTCCTTGCCGACCGAGAACTCCGTCTCACCCGTAGTGCATATCACCTTGTCGACCTGGGAGAACATCGACACCCGCAGCCGAGTACCGGCAGCGTCTACCCGGGAGACCAGCACGACGCTCTCCACCGCGGGCACGAACCACCATCCCTTCGTGTCGGCGTCGAGCAGGTAGAGCAGCACCTTTTCACGAACGATCCCGCCGATCTCCACATCGCAGGTACGTTTTGCCTCATCCACTTTTTTGACGATGCCGTACGCAGAACCCGCAGCGGCCTCTGCAAGGCGCCGCGAGAACTTCCGCCGCAGGCTGTCGATCTCCTTGCTCATACCTTCAGTCCTAATTCCACCATGCGGCGTCCGCCGCCGGTTCCGTATTCGACCTCTGTCGATTCGATGTAATAGTTCCCGTTTCGCTCCGGATATGTCTCGTCGGCGACGCTGCCGATCATGCCCGGCTCGGCGAAGGGTTGCAGGAACGTGGTGATCTTGCCGCTGTATCCGTCGTAGCTGTATCGTTCGAGCTCTGCTTTGGCCAGAGCCGCGAGTTCGGCCTCGCTCTCGACGTCGTAGAAATAGAGCGTCTTTTCGGCACCCGAGCCGATCGTCGCCTCGACCTTCTTACCGTCACGCATGTAGCAGACGGCCTTGATCTTCAGCTTCACGTCGTCCGCGCGGTGAAACTTCAGATCGTCCTCGTTGATAGTGTTCTCTCTCAGCCGGTACTTGACCGTGCCGCCCTGGATCTTGTAGGGTTCACTCGCGTAGAGCCGGCCCTGCATGTCGAACCATATCGCCAGACCGTAATCGGTTTTCAGTTTGCCGAGTACCCACGAGGCGGGCTTGTTGTCGACGGCGAAGTCGGCGAGCGTGAGCGGAGCGGCGTAGGCAACCTGAGCGCCCGTCTTGGCCAGCAGATCGGCGAGGGTCGTTTTACCGGTGTTGGTGATACTCACCGAGCGCGTCAGGTAGAACGCGTCCTCGCACTCGATCTCCAGGGGCGTCTTCAGGTTCTTGACCTTCACGTAGCCGACGAACTCGGTGTACAGTTTGCCGTCGTACCCGAGCGCAATCGAGACCGGATCGCCGACGTTGATCTCCTGCGCGGTCTCGACCCGTGTCGGCGGCACACCGCTCCGGCGCAGAACAGCCGTGACAGGCACCTTGATCGTGGCGGTGGCGGCGATCTTGAAGATGGAGCGCTCGATGTGAACGTCATGAACGCCCCCGAAGCTCATCCCTGCGATGATTATATTGCTGCCCGGCACCTTCATTCGACAATCAGTTCGAAGGGTTTGTCGGTGGTGCACTCGATGCGTATCACCTGGCCGTCCTCGATGCCGGGTGTGGAGGGGAAGTCGATGCCGGTGATCACCACCCTGTCGTCCTCGTCGAGGATCAGGTCGGTCAGTGCGCAGAGCAGGTTCACCGACTCATTCACGTTGTACAGGTCACGCATCCGCTCGATCTCATCCTCGGGCCATGTGCCGTCGGTGGACTGAATGAAGCCGGCGATCGTGATCTTGTAATCTTCGAGGTTGATCAGTTCCTTGACCGACCCCTTGCGGCCCACAAGCTGCGTCTCGACGATATTTTTCTGCCCCGTCACGCTGATCAGCGCGTGAGGTATCTCGGTCTTCACGCCATTGTGCTCGAATGTCACCGGCATGAAATACCAGCGGCCCCGCCAATCCTTGGCGTAGAGGGTCGAACCGCGCTTCGTGCGCTCCTGCCGCGGTGGCGCTTCGCCCCTCACCTCGAACTCACCGCCGGTGTAGTCGCCCCCAGGGCGGTTGGGGAACAGTGCGCCAGGGAACGGGCGGCCGCGGTAACCGACGATCGAGGCCAGCAGGTCGGGTATGTTGTACGTGTTACGCATAGTCTTCAAGTACTTCGTCGATGGTTTTTCTGATACGGCGCTCGATCTCATCCATGCCCGCGCCGTCGGGTTTGGCGATGTTGATCACGATGTTGTCGCAAAACTTCTGCATGGTCACACTGCCGCGTCCGGATCTCTCCGTTCGGTAGTCGGCCTGCGCGAGATCCCGCTGTGCCGGCTTCGTATCCTGCGGCAGAATCGTTGCGGCCATCGTGAGCGGCATGTCCGATGGCATAGGCTCGGGAGCAACCATCGAGGGGGTGACGGGAGCTGCCGCAATGGGCGGGATCGGTGCGGGAGTAACTGCGGGTGCGGGTGCGGACATGGCGAGCGGCAGGGCCACGGAAGCGGCCATCATCACGGGCGCCAGACGCTGTGCGATCGCTCCCGAGTAAGAGGTCGAGCCTTTCAGGTTGGGGACGATCTTATTCAGGTCGAGTACTCCCGACGATCCGCTGCCTTTGCCGCCGGATCCGCGCCCACCCTTGCCCGACAGGTCGAGATCGAGACCGCCACCAGTACCGCCGGCGAGTTCGGGAATAACCTGAACACCGACCGGCTTGCCAAGTCCGAGCGCGTCTTTCGCATCCTTGTCGCCTTTCTCGCTCTTTTTCCACTCCAACTCCCATGTCAGCGCATTGCCTGCCTCGACAGCCAGATCCTTCAGCTTTCTGGCTCCCTCGACGATCTCGGTCTGGCGACGTTCGATGTCGGCCGATATCTGGGAGATCATCTCTCTGTTCTGCGACGAGTCGCCGATACCGACCGCCTCTTTGAACTTGTACCACGCGAGTTTGATGTAGTCCAGGCCCATCACGAGACCGTTGTATACCGTTGTGAACTCGTACTTGATCGCCTCGACGAACAACCTGAAGCTCAACTTCATGAATTTGACGACGGAATCCCACTGCGCGCCCCAGCCCTGAATCTTGGTGACGCACACGGTGATCACGGCGATGAGGGCGATGATTCCTGCGACGATCCAAGTGACAGGGCAAGCCCAGAGGGAGGCGTTGAGCAACCACTGCACGCTCGTCCAAATTTTGGTGGCTGCCGTTACGGCTCCTGTCCAAAAAGCCTTCAACTTCTCGGCGTTGGTTACGAATCCTATAATTCTGCCAAACACATTGAACAACGGGATGAGTTGCGAAACGGTGACCAACTGCTC
>QMCE01002366.1_pt1 | contig 10390 bp, 10 predicted proteins | sample 1821851 | NCBI WGS metagenome assembly QMCE01 (sample SAMN09453174, study PRJNA476694) | Termite gut metagenome, whole genome shotgun sequencing project. | isolation source: worker | host: Odontotermes sp. | place: South Africa:Pretoria | collected 2016-01-28
GAATAAAAACGTTTTGATTACCGGAGCCAGCTCCGGTATAGGAGAAGCTATGGCTTACCAACTGGCGCGGACGAATGCAAATCTGTTCCTCACAGGACGAAATACGGAACGGTTGTCCGCCGTAAGCGACAGATGTATTGCTATACATGCATCCGTATCTAAATCCGCAGACTCCCTGTTTTCTTCCACGATATTTCAAGTCGATTTTTCGGATACAACATCTGTTGATCATTTTGTTTCGGACATAACGGAACAACATATTTCATTCGATTATATAATTCTGAATGCAGGTATTTCACAACGCGCCCTGACGCTTGATACGGACTTTTCCGTAGACCGGCAAATTATGGAAACCAATTATTTCGGACCGATATATCTGATAAAAAACAAATTAACCTTTGGAGCTATTGCCGCTGTCTTTGCCTCTTTGTGGGGCAGCACCCTTGAAGTGTATAATACAGCGGTAGACACTTATATAAATCTGTTTCGTGGTGATATTATTTTACTTGGCTTTTTTGTTGCAGCATTAGGCGCTGATTTGCTTATTGGATTGATACGGGCAATCAAGCTTAAAGAGTTTAGTTGCGCCATATTCGCCAGAGGCACAAGTAAATACCCACTTAATATTTTATATCTACTAATTGCAGGAACATTTGCTATTGTTGTTGAGCGCGCACTTGGTTTTGGTGGTGCTGCGGTGCTTAACTGCTTTGTTGCATATTTTATTACGGGGGAATTGATGTCAATAATTCGCAATTTAGAATTGCTTGGAGTTAAGACACCAATAATTTTGCGCATCATAGGATTCAGTTTGCACAATAAAGTTAAAAATGCACTGCTTAATTCTATCGGAATTGATGACTGTTCTTGTGGTGCGTGCAAAGACTGCAAAGATGTAACTGAAAATGATGATAACACTGATAAGGAATAAACAACATGTTGCAATTAACTGATTCACAGTACAGGGCCGCCGCCAATAGTTTGCAAGTTGAAGTTGCAGCTATTAAGGCTGTTGCCGAAGTTGAGAGTGTGAATAGCGGGTTTTTGTCAGACGGCAGACCCGTTATTTTATTTGAAGCGCATATTTTTTATCGTGAACTTAAAAATCAGGGCATAAACCCTGATACGTATATCACACAATATTCAAACATCATCTCAAAGAGCTGGAATAAGGCTTTGTATGGAGCTTCCGGCGATAATCAATATAAACGACTTGCACAAGCTCAGAAAATAAATGATACGGCTGCTTTGTGTTCAGCAAGTTGGGGAGCTTTTCAGGTTATGGGATTTCATTATAAATCTATTGGCTGGAAATCCGTTCAAGATTTTGTATCTGATATGTATAGTGGCGCTGATATGCATCTACATGCGTTTATCCAGTTTGTGAAAGCCAACAACCTTGTTGTGCATCTGAAAAACAAAGACTGGGCTAGGTTTGCCCGTGGGTATAATGGTGCCGGATACGCGGCCAATGCATATGATAAGAAAATGGCGCAAGCCTATGCTAAGTATGCAGCACAAGACGCCACCAAAAAGGGGCAATAAATATGAGCACTGTAAAGTGGATTATTATTGCAATTGTTGGCCTGGCATTAATTGGTTTGGTCATTGACTACGTGCGTACTAAAGGCGAAAATGGCGAATTAAAAGGACAACTACAGGCTTGGGAAACAAAATACAGCCAGGCAGTAATTGCACAGACCAAAAGTGAACAAGAAAATGCCAAGCTGCGGGAAGATAAAGAGGCTTTAGATCAGTCATTAATTAAGTGGCGCAATGATTACAGCGCTATATCTCAAGCCAGCACTGCCGCACAACAACAAATTAGGAGATTACAGAATGAAAATGCCAAAATACGTACTGTGCTTAATAGTGCTGTTGATGATGACATTTGGAGTCTCTTGTTCCAGCGGCCAGATGCCCGGCCAGACGCTGATAGTGACGCAAAGCGAGATTGACTTATTTCCGGCAGTCTGGGCACAACCCATATCAGCGCCACCAGAGCCTACAAGCCATACTTGGGGCGCATTAGTTGAGTACATAATAGATTTGCAGGCTATCAATGCACAACAGAACGCGGATAAGGCACGGCTCATGGAGTGGCGGGAACGAAACAATAAGGAAAGTGGCCCTTAACAGTTATGGCTTGGTTACGGTCAGCTAATCTCCCTGGCTGTGGCTGTTAAGGGCTTGGGGTGGCTGAGTAATTGGCCACCCCTGTTTTATTATAAGTGTTTGCTTTTGTTATAAAAGTGGTATTTTTTATCTTTTTTAGTGTTTTTATGTAAATTTTTGGTTGCGTAAACCGTATAATTGGCAAAGCACATTGTTGCATATTAAAATTTAATGGAGATTAGCAGATGAAAATTACTAAAGCTGTACATAATGGGGAAACCCAAGCCACAAAACAAGAGCTTATAGCTCTGGCCAAGGAATTGGCGGAAAATGTGGAGATTGTGTTTCCCAGGCTGGACAAGAAAAACTCTAAAGAAATTCCCAAAATCATTTTATCTCGCCTTGTTGACCTGGATACGGATACACTGGCACTGTCTGACGCGGCCAAAGACACATTATCCAGCATCTACAGGGAAAACCGGCGACAGTTGAAACAGGCACAGGACGGGGAACTTCCGACAGATATTGACGACTCAAATAATCAGTTGACGCCGCCCGCACCCGCTGAATTACCCGCTGAGAGCACCGCACAGCCCGATAGTGAGACTGAAACAGCGGATCAAGCAGACCAAGAGCCTGAAGCCGCTGAAGACGTTCCAGAGCCTTTGCCGGAAAGTGAATGGACGGTTAATTATCTGACCAGCCGGGAATCTTTGAATTGTGCCGCCTTGGATATGTCGGAAGTCATGGGCTTTGAACCCGGTATAGATATTACTGCTGATGAGGATCACTTCATGAAGCTGTTCTACCGGGCGGCCAATGAATTTGCTGAAGGCCGCGATAACTTCCGAGAGCACACTTGGGCCGTATTTGCAGCCATGGATTGCGGGCCGGTAAGACAGCGCATGACACCCAAGTATGCCAAGATACCAAAGCCCAAAAAACAATCTAAAGTTGTTAAAGAGCCAGCGGCTGTTGAGGTTGCACCGGAAGTTGTAAAAAGTGCGCCGAAAGAGAAAAAAGCAACAGCCGCTAAAATTCCGCGCAGCATAAATGCTTTGCAAGTTGTTGCTGATTATGTAAAAAGCCTTAATGGTGCTGAATTTACACATCAACAGGTATTTGAACATGCCAGTAAAATATGCACGGAAAAGACGTCTGAGTCAATGATGCATGTTGTTAAGGGATATGTTCCAAACGCCTTGACCAAGAAAAAGGGCTTTACGTTTGTGCGGCTGGGCGCTGGAAAATATAAAGCTACTGGCCAGCCTGAATAAGTTTGTTTGGCCGGGTTTGCAGGGGTTTTGTGAGTTTTGCCCTGCAAACCCGGCATTTATCTTTACAAGGAAAAAATTAAATGCAAGTAAATAAAGATGATTTGATTGCTGTTTTAACTAAATTGGCACCCGGATTGGGGAAAAAAGAATTTGGCAGCCAGTTTAGTTGTTTTCTATTTGACGGCGAATTTGTTCTTACGTTTAATGAAACCATTGCCATAATTGCAAAGTCACCGATTGATTTTGTGGGGGCTGTGTATGCCAATGAGTTGTTAACTTTGCTGAAAAAGACAAAGACGGAAACACTGGATATCAGTGAAGATGCTGGAACAATGCTTATCAAAGCGGGTAGAAGTAAATCCGGCATTCGCTTTGAGAAAGAACTGCGAATGCCTACGCAGCCAATGCGTAATAGCTATGCGGAAAGTACAAAGATGGATATTCCCGCTGGGCTTTTGCCTGCCATGCAACGGGCTAAATTTTGCGCAAGTGGTGCTAATGTAAATTTAGATTTTTCTGGTGTCTATGTTGCAGATGGGCACGTTGTGGCCACAAACGGCTATCGGCTGATTTCTGTTTGTGTTGCTGGCATGGAAGATGTTTTGCCGTTTATTATTCCGGCTGATTGTGTGAGTTCGGTTGTTGAATTTTCCCCCGTAAAAATGGCAGTCAGTGAATCATGGGCGTACTTTGCAAATGAGGCTGAGGATTTGATTTTTTGCTGTCGTTTGCTGGCCAGTAATGATAAGTACAGTCAAGTTGACAACATTTTGCAGGTTGATGGAACGGAAATTACTTTGCCAGTTGATATTTTGCCTGCCCTTGAAAAAACGGACATCTTTGTCAGTGGCAAAACTGACTTCACAGCGTTTGTAAATTTGTCTTTTAAGAAAGGACGCGTTGTTATTCGCGGTGAGGGAGAGTTTGGCTGGCATGAAGACACTGTTCCACTGCCAGGCAGCACAGTCGCCGGGTTGTCATTCAACACTAACCCGGAATTTTTGCGTGACATCTTGCCGGTGACAAATAAAGCAATTTTGGGTGAAAGCACCGTATTATTTGAGGGAGATAATTTTAAGCACGTGTTTGTACGTTCCGCTTATGCTACCGACAGCAAAGATACGGAAGATTAATGGCATTACAACCATTTTTTAAGCTCACTGGTGGCCCAAAAGTAAAAGCCAAAACAAGTACATCAAAAAAACAGGGTTGTGAAGCCTGCGGCCTGCATAAAAAATGCCATACTCCAAAAATGCAGGCCGCAGGCACTGGAAAAATCAGCCTGCTTATCATTGGTGAAGCGCCTGGCGCACAAGAAGACAGAAAAGGAATTCCCCTTATTGGGCAGTCTGGGCAGTTGTTGCGTAGCGTGTTAGAAGACTTTGATATTGATTTAGACGACTGCCGCAAAATTAATGCGGTAAATTGCAGACCACCACAAAACAAAGTTCCCACAGATCGCGAAGTAAATAATTGTAGGCACAAAGTATTTGCAGAAATAAACGAATTTAAGCCCACTGTTATTTTAGCTTTGGGTGGTGCTGCAATTCGCTCCCTTTGCCACCACCGGGCAAACTGGGATAGCTTTCCTAGCATGGCAAACTGGCAGGGTGAAGTAATCCCAGACCAAGAACTAAATGCCTGGATTATACCAACTTGGCACCCGGCTTTCATATTGCGTAAGAATGACCATGCTGTATATAAAAAGCGCTGGCGTGAGGATATTAAAAAAGCGGTTGATTTAATTGGCACAGCCCCGCCACAGCACGCAAAGCCTGATTCTTTGCTAGAAGTGCTGCTACACAATACAGACGCTGTAAATCGCTTACAAGAGCTGTACAAAGAACTTATGGAGTCGGATAATCCGCAAGTTGCTTTTGACTATGAGACAACAGGTGTAAAATTGTATGTTGAGGGCCATAAAATATATTCATGCTCATTTTCCTGGCGGGAAGATAAAGCTATAGCATTTTTGCTAAATGAATCAACTTGGCCATGGGTACATAAAATATTGGCCAGCCCAAAGATTGCAAAAATTGGCCATAATATTCAGGCGGAACATACATGGACAAGATTACGCGGCTGGCCGGATAGACTCAGCGGCTTTGAAATTTGCAACTGGCAGTTTGATACCATGATGGGCAGTTATATACTGGATAACCGCACTGGCAGAAGTGGCTTGAAATTTCAAACGTATATTAATTTTGGATATTTGGGATACGAAAGTGAAACTGCTGCATATATTAAAACTGATATAGCAAAGCTTGGTGCAAACTCATTCAACAAAATAGAGCAAGCACCAGTTTACCCATTATTGCTTTATAATGGTCTGGATAGTTTATACACTTATAAACTTGCACAGTTGCAAATGCATGAAATAAAAAAAGACGCTGGATTATCTAGTGCTTATAAGCTATTTCATGAGGGTAGTTTGGCTTTGGTTGACTGTTCTTACAACGGTATTGTTGTTGACCGTAAATATTGCGAAAGCCAAAAATCCCATATTGAAAAGCGCATAGCAAAAATAAAGAAAAAATTATATGAATATGATGAAGTAAAATTATGGCAAAAATTATATGGTGATGATTTTTCCTTTGGTTCACCAGCACAGCTCAGTAATTTGTTGTATAAGCATCTTGGCATAGATGTTATCAAACAAACAAAATCAGGTGCCGCCAGTGTTGATGCAGAGACATTAGCACAGATTGATTTGCCGTTTATAAATGATATGATGCATATTAAGCGGCTTGAAAAAATAAAGTCAACATATCTAACGGCATTGCTGCGTGAAGCGCCAGATGGAATATTGCACCCAAGCTTTAACTTGCACACAACAGTAACAGGACGAAGTTCCAGTTCTAATATCAACTTCCAAAATATTCCAAAGCATGATTTAGAAGCTAAAAGAATTGTTCGCCAGGCGTTATTTCCGCATAAAGATTTTATGTGGCTTGAGGCGGATTACAGCGGGGTTGAAGTGCGAATTTCAGCAACGTTTCACAAAGACCCAAACATGATACGGTACTTGACTGATAAAAGCTCAGATATGCACAGAGATGTTGCGTCTGACTTATTTCTTTTGCCTGCTGGTGATGTCACAGCGGATTTGCGCCAGGGTGGCAAGCACGGTTTTGTGTTTCCAGAATTTTACGGTGACTGGTATAAATCGTGTGCTAAACTGCTTTGGCGTGTTTGGGTTATGAATACAGCGCACGGCACGTTAAAAAATGGTACGCAAGTTAAAGAACATTTACGCAATAAGGGAATTAAAAATCTGGATGACTTTACAGAACATGTACGGCAGGTTGAGAATAAGTTTTGGAATAAGCGTTTTTCTGTGTATCGTGACTGGCGCGAAGAGCAATGGGAACGATATCAAAAAGATGGGCAATTTCGGGGGCATTTTGGTTTTCGTTATAAAACTTTGATGGAATTTAACGATACAATAAATTACGGCACACAAGGTACAGCCTTTCAGTGCCTGTTGTGGAGCTTGATAAAAGCGATTAATATACTCAAAAGCAAGGGTTGGAAGACTTTTGCCATGGGGCAGATACATGATAGTATAAATGCCAATGTCTGGCCACAAGAGGCCAATAAATTTTTACCGTTGTTAAAACGTATAATGGTTAAAGACTTAACAAACAGTTTTGACTTTTTTAATGTTCCTTTGGATGTTGAGTTTTCATTATCGCCGGTCAACAAGTCTTGGTATGAAAATCGGGAAGTTGAGCTGCGAAAAGACGCGTGTAGTTGTGGCCTTGAATGGGGTTATAAAAATAAAGAGCCTGATGGGACATTATGGGAATGCCCTGTTTGTGGTGAAAAACAAATGAAAATAGGTGGATAATGGCAAGTATGTATTTTAGAGCAATTGAAAATGGCAGATTTGAACATATATATTGTGACTGTGGCCGGTCAGATACACCAAAATTTGATGAGCACCGGCTTGCTATTTTAGAAGATAAGAGAGATGCCGGGCTTGTATTAAATGTCGTATATGCGTACTCATGTACACAGTGCGGAAAGATGCAAACATTCAACAGAACGCTTCTTAACATATTGGAGTATCAAGATAAATTATGAGTTTATACGAAAAATACCGGCCAAAGAGCCTAAAAACGATTGCTGGAAATGAGTTGCTTAAAAAAGATTTGCGCCCATACGTACGGGGAGAGCGTGAATTGCCAAGTGCTGTGTTGTTAACTGGAAACAGTGGCATGGGCAAGACAACGCTATCAAGGATACTAGCTAAAGCGTCTGGTGCGGCACAACAAGATATTACAGAATTGAATGCGGCAGACGATAGGGGTATTGATGGGATACGAAACATCATAAAAAGCATGTACAATATGCCTATGGGTGGCGGGACAAAACGCGTTTGGATACTGGATGAATGCGCGGCAATTACGCATCAAGCACAGGAGGCACTTTTAAAAGCATTAGAAAGCCCGCCGCCGCACGTGCATTTTATTTTATGCACCACTGATCCACAAAAATTACTTAAAACAATTTTAACCCGTTGCACACAGTTTGCAGTTGAACCACTTGCTATTAGTGATTTAGTATCTGTCTTGCAACGTATTTGCACGCAAGAAGTCGCTGAAGTGCCTGAGAATGTGCTGAAAGCACTGGCCAAGCAGGCAGACGGAAGCGCCAGGGCGGCTATATCAGCGTTAGAAGTGGTGTTAGGCCGCTCCCCTGAAGACTACGACAAACCTGTTATTATGCAACAGGAATTTGAAAGCCAGGTAAAGGCGCTATGTCAGTCACTGCTTAAAAGGCAAAAGTGGTCTGCTGTTGCAGCGTTGTTAAAAGACATCAAAGAGGAACCGGAGAATGTCCGCCGTGCGGCATTAGGATATATGACAGCCGTATTGTTGAGTGGCAAGGACGCTCCACAAGCTGCCCTGATAATTGAGTGTTTCAAAGAGCCACTATACAACATTGGCCGGGCGGGATTAGTGCTGGCGTGTTATTTGAGCATACAAAACGACTAAAACAGTATAATATAAACAAAATCACTGAAAGGGGTGAAAATGGCTAAATTTGACTGGAAAAGTTATGACTATCAAAGTGAAGTGTTGATTGACGAATACAAATTGGATATGGAGTGGAAAAAGCAACCAGCCCTGGCTGTGAAGTATGGAGAAGCCAAGGCTGATGCACAGCGTGACCAAGATATTGCCAAGGAAAAATTGGATTATCTTATTGCGCAAAAGGACACCTATTACAGGGGAACAGCGGAGGGAAAAACCACGGAAAGCGCTATAAAAAGCAAGATTGACCAAGACGATGATGTTGTTGACGCCAGGCAACGGCTTATTAAATGCAAACATACTGTTGCATTGATGCAGGCCGCTTGTGATGGGTTTAATCAGCGCAAATCAGCGCTTGAAAACTTGGTGAAGTTATTTGGCATGAACTATTTTGTTGAACCGGCGGCGGACATTGAATCGCGCGGAACTGTTGAAGCCATACAGGTTGACGCTGCCAAGAAAAAAGTAAAAGAGGCCATGGGCCATAGACGTACGAAGTAACATTTGAAAGGAAAATTTATGAAAGGCAAAAAAAGTAAGAGCATGGCCAGCCGGGTTCGGGAAAAGGCAAAAAGTGCTGAATTTTCGGGCGGTGGTGGTCTGTTACAGCTCAAGGAAAGCATTCAGTTCTACAAACTAAAAAAAGGCCGCCAGGAACTTGTGATTGTTCCGTTTACCATGACAAACCCGAAAAATCGCGATGATATTGGCACTGGTGAAAGCTGGTTTACCCTGCCCTATTTGCGCCATTATGGCATTGGCGCGGAACAGAAAAACGTTGTCTGCCCCCGGACGTTTGGCCAGAGATGCCCCATATGTGAACACCGGCAGTTTTTACTGGATAAAGGCAAAGACAGAAAAGACCAAGAGATAAAAGATTTGGCGGCTAAAGAGCGCAACTTGTATAACGTGATTGACTTGGCCGATGATACGGATAAAGTAAAAATTCTTGATGTCAGTTATTATCTTTTTGGGCAAAAATTGTGGGAAGAAGTGCGGGAAGCTGATGATGATAGCCCGGCGGCCCGGTTTGCTGATGTTGAAGACGGTGCTGTTATCCAGTTGCGAATGAAAGAAAAATCGTTTGGTGGAAATACGTTCCTGGAAGCGTCCCGTATTGACTTTGTGGAGCGCGCGGAAGATTTAGACCAAGATATCCTTGACCAAGCAGTTGCTTTTGATAAAGCGCTTGTTGTCTTGTCGTATGATGAGCTTAAAGCCATGTTGTTTGACCTGGATAGCCCGGATGACAATGAAGACGTTGATGAAGATGAAGCACCGGCCAAAAATTCCCGATTCAGCAAAGCAAAAGAGCAAGCGGAACCGGAAGATGAAGACGATGAACCATCGGTCAAGCCCAAAGAAAATGCCAAAAAGCAGGTAGTTGAAGATGAAGATGAAGACGATGATGAACCGCCCGCCAAGCCAAAAAAACCGGCTAAAAAGCCTATGGTTGAAGATAATGATGAAGACGACGATGAAAGCCCGCCGCCACCCAAGAAAAAACAGGCAAAGCAGGCTGATGATGACTGCCCAGAGGGGGCAGAGTTTGGCACTGACTGCGATACCATAGCGGCCTGTGCTGAGTGTGATTGCTGGGACGCTTGCGACACTCGCCGCGATGAATTGGAATCTGCATCTAAAAAGAAAAAGAAGTAACAAAAAGCAGGCGCCCCATTGTTTAGGGGCGCCTAAAGGGAAACTATGGCACAGTATGAAAAAAAGATAACGGTTAAAGAGGGCCACCAGATAGCTGTTGATGCTGGATTACAAATAGGCAGAGAGACACTAGTCAAAGCCTTTAAGGCCAGTAAATCGGGCTTTCAACATGCACCACAAGGCAAACTGTACATGGATAAGTCAGAGTTTTTGCAGACATTCAAGATAACTGAGGTTGACAATGAAGCGGACAAAAAATGTTGAGCCTGACGACAGCCGGGCAGTTTCGGCGGCAAAGAG
>QMCE01002367.1_pt1 | contig 10388 bp, 8 predicted proteins | sample 1821851 | NCBI WGS metagenome assembly QMCE01 (sample SAMN09453174, study PRJNA476694) | Termite gut metagenome, whole genome shotgun sequencing project. | isolation source: worker | host: Odontotermes sp. | place: South Africa:Pretoria | collected 2016-01-28
TCAATCCTCGCGCACTTCGCGGGTGTGCTCGTCGTACTGGTTCAGGATGTGCGGGTTCTTCTCCGGCCAGATCAAGGTGCCCACGATGATCGCCGCCATGTTCACGACAAAGCCGGGGACAATCTCATACATGTACTGGCTGTAGCCCAGACGCTCCCACGCCACCAAGGCAATCGACCCGAGGCACATCCCGAGAAGCGCCGCCTGCCAGCTCGCCTTGCGCCAATACAGCGCCATGATCACCACCGGCCCGAACGCCGCCCCCAAACCGCCCCAGGCATACTCCACCAATTTCAGAATCGACGAATTCCTGTCCGCCGCGATAACCAGCGCCACCACCGATATCACCGCCACCCCGATGCGGCCCAAGGTCATCCGGCTCTTCTCGCTCAATTTCCTGCCGCTCAGCTTCCGGTTCAAATCCTCCGTCAACACCGACGCCGACACCAAAAGCTGCGAATCGATGGTGGACATGATCGCCGCCAGAATCGCCGCCAGGAAAATGCCCGACAACAACGGGTGGAACGCCGTCCGCGCCATCTGGATAAACACCGTCTCGTGCATCGGCGGCGTCAGTCCCGGCGCCGCGGCCATGCCGACAAAGCCGACCACGACGGCGAAGCCGAGAGAGATGATCACCCAGACGACCGCGATGTACATGGCCGGACGCAAATCCCTCACTTTCCCCACGCTCATGAAACGGGCCAGAATATGCGGCATACCGCAGTAGCCGAGGCCCCAGGCGGCGGTCGAGATGATGGACCTGAGCGGATGCTCGTTTTTCGGCCACAGGGACATGCTGATGTCGCCGGCCTGGGCGACGGCGGCGATGCCCTCCCAGCCGCCGACCTTGAACCACCAGAAAAGCGGCACCGCGACAATGGCTATCACCATCAGAATGCCCTGGATCAAATCCGTCCAGCACACGGCCAGATAGCCGCCCAAAAGGGTGTAGACGATGATGCAGACGCCGCCGATGATGAGCGCCCACATGAACGGGGCGCCGAACATGGTCTCGAACAGCTTGGCCGTCGCGTTCAGCCCGGAGGCGGCGTAGATGGTGAAAAACACCAGCGTGATCAGGGCGGAGAGGATGCGGAGCAGCCCGGTCGGATCGCCGAAGCGCTTCTCGAAAAAGTGCGGCAGGGTGAGGGAATTCGTTTTCCCGGTGTAGGTTCTGAGGCGCGGCGCGATGAATTTCCAGTTGAGGATGGTGCCGGCCGCGAGGCCGATGGCTATCCACGCCTCGCCCAGGCCGAAGAGGTAGATGGCGCCGGGAAGCCCCATGAGAAGCCAGCCGGACATGTCGCTGGCCTGCGCCGAGATGGCGGTGACCCACTTGCCCATCGACTTTCCGCCCATGAGGTAGTCGTCGATGTTCAGATGGCGGGAGAAGAAATAGAAGCCGACGCCCAGCACCAGCACAAGATAGAGAATGAAACTGCCGATTTCGTAAACATTGAACATCCGTATCGCCTTTCCCTCACGACCCGCCGTAACGTTGCGATTGATTCCCGGGGCACATGGTGAAACCAGGGATCATATTGTAGCGGTACTTTTCCGCCCGGCAATCCTTTTCACAATTTGCTTGCGCCCGCGCCGGAGCGCGGCAAAATAGGAAGTGTCTTTTGCGCCGGAATCCTGCCGCCCGCCGCGCCGGGCGGCTTGTTTGCGTCTTTGGGAAGGATCGTCAGACATGGCAAAAATGTGGAAAGGCAGGTTCAAAACCGCCACCCACCCCCTGATGGAGGCGTTTGGGCAATCGATCTCCTTCGACAGGGAACTGGGACGACAGGACGTCTCGGGCAGCCGCGCCCACGCGAAAATGCTCCACAGCGTCGGGCTGCTGTCGCGGAACGAGTACCGGGCCATCGACAAGGGCCTCGCCGCCATCGGCCAGGACATCGCCGACGGGAAAATGCGCTACGACCCGGCGAACGAGGACATCCACATGTCCATCGAGGCCGAGCTGACGAAACGCGTCGGTGAGCCGGCGAAAAAGCTCCACACCGGCCGCTCGCGGAACGACCAGGTCGCCACCGACCTCCGCCTGTGGGCGAGGGAAAAGCAGGACGCGATCAGCCTCCGCCTCCGCGCCCTGATGCTGGCCATGACCGGCGTCGCCAACCGCGAGCGGAAAACCGTCATCCCCGGCTACACCCACCTCCAGCGGGCGCAGCCGGTCCTCCTCGCCCACCATATCCTCGCCTATGTCGAAATGTTCGGCCGCGACCGCGAGCGCCTCGCCGACTGCCGCCGCCGCACCAACCGCCTGCCCCTCGGGTCCGGCGCGCTGGCCGGCGCCACCCTCCCCCTCGACCGCGACCTGGTGCGCCGTGAACTGGGCTTCGACGCCTTGTGCGAAAACTCGATGGACGCCGTGTCGGACCGGGATTTCGTCATCGAGACGCTGTCCTGCCTGTCCCTTATCGCCATCCACGCCAGCCGCCTGGCCGAGGACGTCATCCTGTGGACGTCGTCGGAATGGGGATTGGCAAAACTCGACGACGCCTGGTCCACCGGCAGCTCGATCATGCCGCAGAAGCGGAACCCCGATCTTCTCGAACTCACGCGCGGCAAAACCGGCCGCGTCGTCGGCGCCCTCGTCTCCCTCCTCATGACCGTCAAGGGCCTGCCCATGACCTACAACCGCGATCTGCAGGAGGACAAGGAACCGCTGTTCGACGCGGTGCGGACGGTGGATTTCGTGCTCGAATGCCTGGCCGAATTCTTCCCCACCCTCGCCTTCAACCACGACCGCGCCCGGGAACTCCTGCAGGGCGGCTTCCTCGACGCCACCGTACTGGCCGAGTATCTGGTGGAGAAGGGCCTCCCGTTCCGCTCCGCCCACGAAGTTTCGGGCACCCTCGTCCGCCTGGCCGAAGACTCCGGCAGGCAGCTCCGGGACCTTCGCCCCGACGAAATGCTGGCGGCCAGCCCGCTGCTGGGGCAGGACGTCTATGCCCGCCTGGACGCGGAGAAAACCCCGGCAAGCTACAAGACCCAAGGATCCGCCAGCCCCGCCAACGTGGCGAAAGCCCTCGCCGCCTGGAAGAAGAAGCTGACATCATGAGAGACGTCGTCATCCTCGGGGCGACCGGCTCGGTCGGGGCCAGCGCTCTTGCCGTGCTCAGGGAATTCCCGGGCGACTTCCGGGTGGTCGGCGTCGCGGCGCGGCGTTCCAGCCCGGAATTGGCGCGGATCGCCGCCGAATTCCCCGACGCCGCCGTCGCCGCCTCGGAGGACAGGGAGCTGTTTGAGGAGGAACTGCGCCGCGCCGGCTGGCGGGGACGGTATTTCCACGGCGCGGACGCGGCCGTCACGCTGGTGCGATCCGTCGCCGCCCACGACTGCGTCGCCGCCATCGGCGGGACGGCCGGGTTGCGGCCGGCCTTCGCCGCCGCCGCGATGGGCCTGCGCATCCTCCTCGCCAATAAGGAAGTGCTGGTCTCGGCCGGGAACTTGTTCACCGCCGCCGTCGCCGCCGGCGGCGCGTCGGTCCTGCCGCTGGACTCCGAACACGCCGCCCTCTGGCAGTGTCTGGGCGCCCGGGCGCGGGAGGATATCGCCCGGGTGATCATCACCGCCAGCGGCGGGCCGTTCCGGACCTGGCCGGCGGAGCGGATGGCCAGGGCGGCGCCCGCCGACGCCTTGAAACACCCTGTCTGGAATATGGGCCGGAAAATCAGCGTCGACTCCGCCACGCTCGCCAACAAGGCGCTGGAGGTGATGGAGGCCGGGCATCTGTTCGGCCTCGGGCCGGACGCGCTGGAAGTCCTGGTCCACCCCCAATCGGTGGTGCACGGCATGGTGGAGTTTGTGGACGGATCGGTGATCGCGCACATGGGCGTCTCCGACATGCGCCAGCCGATCCAGCACATGCTTTTCCATCCCGGTTGCCGGGCGGGTACGCTGCCCCGGCTGGATGTGGCGGCGGCGGGGAGGCTGGAGTTCGAGAAGCCGGATATGGAGCGCTTTCCGCTGTTGGCTCTCGGCCTCGACGCGATGCGGCGGGGCGGTTCGTGTCCGGCGGAGTATGACGCCGCGAACGAGACGGCGGTGGAGCTGTTTTTGGCCGGGAGGATGCCGTTCGGCGGGATGGCGGCGGCGGTGGGCGAGGCCATGCGGAACGCCGGAGACATCGCGCTGGATTCGCTGGAAGACGTGTTCCGGGCGCACGCGCGGGCGCGGGAAACGGTGGGGAATTTCGTCGCCGCGCTGTAAGATCTGCTGCAGGAGAACCGCATGTTCGGCAAACTCAATATAGACGCGCTGGTCCAAAACCTCGTCGCCACCTGCGACGACAACCAGGCCATCAACCATGTCGAAGGACACGACCTCCCCGACAAAACCTCGGTGGAACAAGTCCTCGACCTCCTCCTCGCCCTTCTCTTCCCCGGCTACACCCAGGGAAAAGCCGTCTCCCCCACCAGCCTCCCCTACTACTTCGGCGACCTCCTCGTCCGCGTGCAGAACCAGCTCCTCCGCCAAATCGAGCGCGCCCTCGCCTACGACTGCCGCCAGCGGCGAAACGGCCACGAATGCCACGCCTGCGACCGCGCCGCCATCGCCGTCAACCGGCTTCTCCACGAACTGCCGAATCTGCGCCAACTGCTCAAAGACGACATGCAGGCCGCCTTTGAACGCGATCCCGCCGCCGAAAGCCTCGACGTCATCATCTTCTGCTACCCCGGCATCGAAGCCATCGCCACCCAGCGCCTCGCCCACGTCCTCTACGACTGCGGCATCCCCATCATCCCCCGCATGTGGACCGAACGCGCCCACTCCCGCACCGGCATCGACATCAACCCGGGAGCCGCCATCGGCCGCCGCTTCTTCATCGACCACGGCACCGGCATCGTCGTCGGCGAAAGCACCGTCATCGGCGACAACGTCAGCCTGTACCAGGGCGTCACCCTCGGCGCCCTCAGCCCCGTCAAGGGCCAGAGCCTCAGGAGCGTCAAGCGCCACCCGACCATCGAGGACGACGTCATCATCTACGCTGGCGCCACCATCCTCGGGGGCGAAACCGTCATCGGCCGCGGCTCAACCATCGGCGGCAGCGTCTGGCTCACCGAATCCGTCCCGCCCGGAAGCCGGGTGATGATGGCGATGGAGGATCTGGTCGTCAAGCGCATCGCCACCGTGTCCGAGCGCCGGCGGGCCTCCCGGAGCAATCCGCGATGAACATCGGCTTCACCTACGATCTGAAAAACGACTATCTGGCCGCCGGACACAGCGCGCTGGATGTCGCCGAATTCGACTCCGCCGTCACCATCGACGGCATCGAAAACGCCCTCCTCCGGCTGGGCCACTCCGTCGACCGCGTCGGCAATCTGGCCAGCCTGATGAAGCGCCTGGCCCGGGGCGAGCGCTGGGATCTCGTCTTCAACATCGCCGAGGGCCTGCGCGGGGCGTCGCGCGAGGCGCAAGTGCCGGCCCTGCTCGAAGCGTACGGCATCCCCGCCGTCTTCGGCGATTCCATGTGCCTTTCCCTGTGCCTGCACAAGGGCTTTTGCAAACATGTGGTGCGGGACAACCGCATCCCCACCGCGCGCTTCGCGGTGGCGGACGACAAGGCTTTCGACTTCTCCTCCCTGGACCTCCGCTATCCCCTCTTCGCCAAGCCGGTCGCGGAGGGAACGGGCAAGGGCGTCGCCGCCAGCGGCAAGGCAAGCAGCCCGGAGCGGCTTCGCGCGGTGTGCCTCGATCTTCTCGACCGTTTCCGCCAGCCGGTCATCGTCGAGGAATTCCTGCCCGGCCGCGAGTTCACCGTCGGCGTCGTCGGGACCGGGGCGGAGGCGCGGGTTCTCGGGGTGATGGAGGTCCTCCTGCTGGACAACGCCGATCCCGAGGTCTACACCTTCGAGAACAAGGACAAGTACGAGGACCGCGTCGCCTACCGTCTGGCGGCGGACGACGCCGAGACGCGGGCGGCGGCGGACATCGCGCTGGCCAGTTACCGTCTCCTGGGCTGCCGCGACGCCGGCCGCGTCGACATCCGTTCCGACGCCGACGGGCGGCCGCAATTCATGGAGATAAACCCGCTGGCGGGCCTGAATCCTCTGCACTCGGATCTGCCCATTCTCTGCCGTCTTCTGGGGATCGGGTACGACCGGCTTATCGCCGACATCGTGGCTTCGGCGTGCCGACGGGTGCCGCATGGACAGTGAACTTTTCCGCCGCCTGGGGACGGTCGTCCTGCTGTACGATGAGTCGGCCGCCGCCGGCGACGCGGCGAGCCGGGATGTTTTTCTCCAGTTGGACGCGGTCGAGGACGCTGTCCGGACGTTGGGAGGAAAGACCGCGCGGTTGGGCGTGGGGCTGGATCTCGCGGCGTTCAAATCGCGTCTCGCGGCTCTGCTGGCCGGGTCTTTGCCCGGCCTCGCGTTCAATCTGGCGGAATCGCTGGACGGTTCGGATCGCCTGCAAACCATCGTCCCGCTGCTGCTGGAGGATTGGCGGATACCGTATACCGGCAACGGGTCGGCGGCGATGCTGGCGTCGAATCACAAAATCGCCAGCAAGCGCCGCCTGGCGGAGAGGGGGTTGCCGGTTCCGGAATGCGTGTGGCTGGACGCGGGGGAGAACGTTCGCGCCTTGCCCGAAGCGCCGAAGGATGCGGCCGGGGATTGGATACTCAAGGCGGTGGAGTCGCACGCGTCGGTGTTTTTGGACGACGCTTCTGTCCTGCGGGGCGTGCTGGCCGGAGTTGCTGGCGAGGCGGCCAGGCGGGCGACGCGGGAGCGCGGGCAGGCGTTTTTCGCCGAGCGTTTCATCGACGGCCGCGAGTTCAACCTCAGTGTATTGGAAGACGCTGCCGGCGGCGCCCGGGTGTTGCCGGCGGCGGAGATTGATTTTTCGGGGTTGCCGGACGGGAAGCCCAGGCTGGTTGGGTATGCGGCCAAATGGGAAGAGGATTCGCCCGAGTACCTGGCCACGCCGCGCACGTTCCGGCTTGGCGCGGAAGACGCGGGCCTGGCGGCGGAGCTGAAGCGCTTGGCGCTGGCGACGTGGGAGGCGCTCGGGCTGTCGGGGTATGCGCGGGTGGATTTTCGCGTCGACGGCGAGGGACGGCCGTTCATCCTTGAGGCCAACGCCAACCCCTGCCTGACGCCGGACGCCGGCTTCGCCGCCGCCGCCGGACAGGCGGGGCTGGGGTATGCCGCGCTGGTGGACGCCATTGCCCGGGCGGCGTTGCGCCGACGCCCATAATGTTCAGGAGGCGGATATGGAAATCATCACCCTGGCGGGAAACGAGACGGAACGGCTGTCGGGAATCCTCGGCGAATTGGCCGCCTACCACAACGACATACCCGCCCGCTTCGCCGGTTCCTACCCCATATACTCGCCGGAAACGCAACTGCGCGAGGCGGGAGAGATGATAGACCAGGGCACGGCCCGCATCGACGCGGTGCTGGAACACGGCGACATCGCCGGCTTCGGCATGGCCTCGTTCTCCGGAAAAAACGGTGAAATCGACTTTCTCTACCTCCGCCCGCACCTCCGCCGGCAAAACCTGGGCGCGAAGCTCTACGCCCGCCTGCTGGAGTTCCTCCGGCAAAACGGCGTGGAATTCATCGATGTAAAAGTGGTAAAGGGCAACCCCGCCGTGAAATTCTACCAGCGCCACGGCTTCCACACCCGCTCTGTCACCCTGTCTCTCCCCCTCCCCGCCGCGAATAAAAACGTTTACTAAAAATTTAATCGCGCAATATATTCGTGATGCGATTTCACACTCAAGCCCTATTCAACTTGCCGCGTCCCCATGTTTATCGGGGGCGCGGCTTTTTCCTGTTGAAAGACGACGGGAACATCGGGACAATACCGTTTACCACCCTGGCGCGTTCTCTCTCGCATTCTCCACCTTGGAAACGACCCTATGAACCGGTTGAGAAACATGAAGATCAGGACAAAAATGCTCACCAGCTTCGCGCTGGTGATTGTCCTGGTAATCGCCCTCGTCGCCATCGCCGGCAAGCAGATGGCGGATATCCGGGATAATTACGACATCGTGATCAAGCACCCCGTGTCCCTCGAAATGGAATTGCGGGAATTTCAGAGCGAATACCGCGACCTTCGCCGCATTTCGGCCACCCTGGCCTTTTTCTCCAGCCAGGAAGCGGACGATCACGAAGCGCTTTTCGCCGAAGCCGTAACGGCATACAATATGGCCGTGAGCAACCTGGCCGACGCGGAGATCATCATCTCCGGCAATCCAAAATTGACGCGGGCGGAAAAAGACATCCGGCTCGAAGGCATTCAGCAGCTCCGCGACGCCTTCACCCGGTTCCACGACCAAATCACCCTGCCCCTCATAGACGCGGTCCGCGCCAATGACCGCGAAACGGCGTTGACGATCGCCGATGCCGCCACCAGCCTCGCCCCGGTCGTCATGGAAAAGGTCGATGCCGTCATCGCTCTCGCCACCGAAGCCGCGAACAACCAGATTGCCCAGACGGAAGCTGCCGCCCGCTCAACCCTGATTCTTTTGCTGGTCATTTCGGCCATCGCCGTGGCGCTGGCCGTCGCCATCGCTTTCGCGGTGTCCAACTACATCGGCAAATCCCTCGGCCCGCTCACCAGATTCATGAACCGCGCGGCCAGCGAGGGCGACATCGACTTCCGGCCCGAATGGGCCGACGTCGTCAGGCGGGTCGGCCGCAACCAGGACGAGCTGGGGCAGGTGACCGCCGCCGCCGCCGCCTTTTTCGGGCGGGTCACGACGATCGGCCAGGCCCTGCACGATGTCTCGAACGGCGATCTCACGTCCGAACTCCCCCTTCTCTCCCGCCAGGATTCGATGGGGCTCGCGTTCAGGAAAATGCAGGACAACCTGAACGCGATGTGCGGCGACATCACCGTGTCGTCCCTCCAGGTGGCGGCGGGCGCAAGCCAGGTCACGGCCGGCGCGCAGGCGCTCTCCACCGGCGCGACGGAACAGGCCGCGTCCATCGAGGAGCTTTCCGACGCCATCTCCCTGATTGCGGAGCGGACGGAGGGCGCCGCGCGCATGGCGGGCCAGGCCGCCCAGCTCGCCGGGACCATCAAGGACAACGCGGAAAAGAGCCGCCGCCGGATGGAGGAAATGCTGACGGCGGCGGGGGAGATCAGCGAAGCGAGCGAGGCCATCCGCAAAATCATCAAGACGATTGACGAAATCGCCTTCCAGACCAATCTGCTGGCGGTGAACGCCTCGGTCGAGGCGGCACATGCCGGCAGGCACGGCAAGGGGTTTTCGGTGGTGGCGGAATCGGTGCGGGGGCTGGCCCTGAAGAGCGCGGAAGCGGCGAAGGAGACGGAGCGGCTCATCGCCAATTCGATGGAAAAGGCCGGGGTGGGGGTGGCGATCGCCCGGGAGGCGTCGGAAAGTCTGGCGGAAATCGTGGCCGGCATCAACGAAAACAGCCGTCTCGTCTCCACCATCGCCCAGTCCTCCGAGGAGCAATCGCGGAACATCGGCCAGATCAACATCGGCATCAGCCAGGTGTCGAACGTGGTGCGGCAGAACAGCGTGACCGCCGAGCAAAGCGCCGCCGCCTCGGAGGAAATGTGCGGCCAATCCGCCATGCTGCAACAACTGGTGTCGCAATTCACGTTGAAGGGGTGACGATCCCTACTCGTACCGCAGCGCCTCCACCGGGTCCAGCCTGGCCGCCCGGCTCGCGGGGTAATAGCCGAAAAAGACGCCCACCGCCACGCTCACGCCCAGCGCCAGCGCGATGCTCTTCCACTCCACCAGCGTCGTGAACTCCACCCCCGACAACCGCGCCAGATACGGTATGAGCAGCGCCACCCCCACCCCCAGCGCCACCCCCAGAATCCCGCCGCACCCGCTGACGAGCACCGATTCAAAAAGGAACTGATTCCGGATGTCCCGCTCGCGCGCGCCGATGGCTTTCCGCAGCCCTATCTCCTTCGTCCGCTCCGCCACCGTCACCAGCATGATGTTCATGATCCCGATGCCGCCCACCAACAGCGAAATCCCCCCGAGACTCCCGAGCAATATCGACATCGTCGTGCCGAACGACGCCGCCATGCTGATGGTCTCGGCCTGATCCGCTATCTGGAAATCGTTTTCCGCCCCGGCCGCGAGACGATGCCGCTTCCGCATCAGTTCCGTTGCCGCCGCCACCACCGGCGCGTTCGACGGGAGGTCGGGACTCGTCAGGATGTCGATCTCCCGCACGCGCTGGACGCCGAAAATCTGCTTCATCGCCGTGGTTATCGGGATAAGCACCTGATCGTCCGGGTTCGACCAGCCCTGATCGCCCTTCGCCTCCAGGACGCCTATGACCTGGAAGTTCACCCCCTTCACCTTGATGGTCTCGCCCACCGGCTCATCGCGGCCGAAGAGGTTCTCCGCCGTCGTCGGGCCTATCACCGCC
>QMCE01002368.1_pt1 | contig 10386 bp, 6 predicted proteins | sample 1821851 | NCBI WGS metagenome assembly QMCE01 (sample SAMN09453174, study PRJNA476694) | Termite gut metagenome, whole genome shotgun sequencing project. | isolation source: worker | host: Odontotermes sp. | place: South Africa:Pretoria | collected 2016-01-28
GCTTCCCGCTCTGGCCCCACCGACACATAGCGGATGCGGGTGCCCAGCGCCTTTTGGATGCTTTCCACATAGGCCAGCGCCTCTTTGGGCAAATCCTTTTTATTGCGCACGCCGGTGATGTCTGTGCCCCAGCCCTTGTGCATCTCAAGCACCGGCTTCGCCCTTTCCAGCGGCACACCGTAGGGAAAGTCCGTGGTGGTTTTCCCGTCTATTTCATAGGCCACGCACACCGGTATCTCGCTGCGGTAGCTTAACACGTCCAGCAGCGTCAGGGCCAGCTCATCTGCGCCTTGCAGGCGGCAGCCGTAGCGGCTGGCCACCACGTCGAAGGCGCCCACCCGGCGCGGGCGGCCTGTGGCGGCGCCGTATTCGCCGCCGGCCTCGCGCAGCTCGTGGGCCTCATCGCCAAAGAACTCCGCCACAAAGGGCCCGCCGCCCACTGCGGAGGAATAGGCCTTCACCACGCCGATGCTTTTATCCAGCTTGCGGCCCGGCACCCCCGCGCCAATGGGCGCGTAGGCCGCCAGCGTGTTGGAGGACGAGGTGTAGGGGTAGATGCCGAAATCGATGTCCCGCAAGGCGCCCAGCTGGGCCTCGAACAGAATGTCCGCGCCCTTGTCGATGGCATTTTCCAGAAATACGCCGGTATCGGCCACAAAGGGGGCCAAAAGCGCCCGCGCCTCGCACAGGCCGGCCCAAATCTCCTCAAAGGGCAGTGGCGGCGCGCTGTACACGCGCTCCACCGTCAGATTTTTCCATTCCACCATGTCGCGAATGGCGTCCCTCATCTCGTCCAGGTAAAGCAAATCGCCCATGCGCAGGGCCTTGCGCATGTATTTGTCGCTGTAGGCGGGGGCAATGCCCCGCCGGGTGGAGCCCTGCGCGTGGCCCGCCAGCCGGTCTTCCTCAAAGGCGTCCAGCAGGGGGTGCAGCGGCAGGCAGATGGTGGCGCGGTCGCTTATCTTCAAATTGTGCGGCGTAACGGCAACGCCCTTTTCGCGCAGGGCGTCCAATTCCTTGCGCAAGTGGGCAAGGTCTATCACCATGCCGCTGCCCATCACATTTACCACATCCGGCCGCAAAATGCCGCTGGGCAGCAGGTTAAGCACAAACTTGCCCCGCTGGTTAATAACCGTGTGGCCGGCATTGTTGCCGCCCTGGTAGCGGGCCACCACGCCATAGTCGCGGCTGAACAAATCCACCATGCGGCCCTTGCCTTCGTCGCCCCAGTTGATGCCGGTAATAGCTGTAAGCATAGTATTCTCCTTGCTAAAGTGGGTTGCCTCGTCGTTTACACGTGAAAACGCGCCGCAACCATTGTAGCATATTGCCCCTGCGCAAAACAATAGTACCGGGGGCCGTTTTTCAAGCAAAAAACCCCCTTGACAAGCCGAACAAAACACGCTATAAATGGTATAATAGCGCGGGGCAGCCCCGCTACATAACCGAAGAAAGTGGGCTTTTTCTATGGTTTTTGAACGCATTCAGGAAATATTGATGGACCAGCTGGACTTGGAAGAAGACAAAATCACCATGGAGTCTGACATTGTGGACGATTTGGAGGCCGACAGCCTGGACGTGGTTGACCTTGTGATGACCATTGAGGACGAATACGCCCTGGAAGTGCCGGACGACCAAATCGAGAACTTCCGCACAGTGGGCGATGTTGTACGGTACATCGAAGATAACAAGTAACCCTGCACCCGGCGCCGCACGCTGACGGGGTTTTTCGTCATTGGCTATTGGCCCTGTGGCCAAGGGCTGATGGCTGCTGACAAACAACGATTTTAGGGCTGTTGCGCGGTGGTACGCCGCGCGGCGGCCTTTTGCCTTGGCACAACAAACCGAAACAGATAGGAGGGCATATGAGCGACGCAAGCAAAAAAATGGTGGAGGCCATCACACCCATCGACGAGGATTTTGCCCAATGGTACACCGATATCTGCCTGAAGGCAGAACTGGTGGACTATTCGTCCGTGAAGGGCTTCACCATTTTGCGGCCCTATGGGCAGGCCATTTGGGAGAATATTACGGCGATATTGGACGGCATGTTCAAGGCCACCGGGCACGAGAATGTGGCCATGCCGATGCTGATTCCCGAGAGCCTGTTGCAACGCGAAAAAGACCATGTGGCGGGCTTTGCCCCCGAGGTGGCCTGGGTTACGCGCGGCGGCAGCGAAGAGTTGGAAGAGCCCATGTGCATCCGCCCCACCAGCGAAACCTTGTTTTGCGACCATTGGTCGCATGTATTGCACAGCTGGCGGCAGCTGCCCATGAAGTACAACCAGTGGTGCAGCGTGGTGCGCTGGGAAAAAACCACCCGCCCCTTTTTGCGCACGCGCGAGTTTTGGTGGCAGGAGGGGCACACCATCCATGAAACCGCCGAGGAGGCCATGGACGAGACGCTGCAAATTTTGCAGCTATATGCCGAATGCTGCGAAAAGCACCTGATGATGCCGCTGGTGAAGGGGCAAAAAACCGCCAGCGAAAAGTTTGCCGGGGCAGAGGCCACCTATGCCATCGAGGCCATGATGCACGACGGCAAGGGCCTGCAGGCGGGCACCACGCACTATTTTGGCGACGGTTTTTCCCGCGCGTTTGATGTTACCTTTACCGGGCGGGACAATACCCTGCAATACCCCTTCGAGACCAGCTGGGGCGTGTCTACCAGGCTGATTGGCGGGCTGATTATGACGCATGGCGACAGCGAGGGCCTGATTTTGCCGCCCGCTGTGGCGCCCTGGCAGGTGGTAATTGTGCCGGTGGCGGCGCACAAGCCGGGCGTGCTGGATAAAGCTGCCGAACTGAAGGAGCGCCTCTCAAAATTCTGCCGGGTGAAGGTGGACGACAGTGACAATTCCCCGGGTTGGAAATTTGCCGAGTGGGAGATGAAGGGCGTGCCCCTGCGGCTGGAAATTGGCCCCAAGGACATTGAAAAAGACCAGTGTGTGCTGGTGCGGCGGGACAACCGCGAAAAAGTTTTTGTGCCGCTGGAAACTTTGGAGAGCGCCATCCCTGCCGCGCTGGACGCGCTGGCAAAGGCTATTTATGGCCGCGCCTGCGAGAATTTACAGCGGCGCACCTGGGCGGCCAAAACGCTGGACGAGGCCGCCGCGCTGGCCGCCGAAAACAGCGGCTACATCAAGGCCATGTGGTGCGGCAGCGAAGCCTGCGAGGAGCAGATGAAGGAAAAGGCCGGGCTGTCCAGCCGGTGCATTCCCTTTGAACAGGAGCAAATTGCTGATGTGTGCCCCGTGTGCGGGGCGCCGGCCAGGCACATGGTGGTGTGGGGCAAGGCGTATTAGTCGTTAGTCGTCAGTTTGTTAAAGGGCCACTTTGAGCGGATTTTTGCTCTTTTGGGCCCGCCGCCTTGTGGCGGTTCACCTGCCGGGGTTGGCGGCCCGGCGGGTAAAATAACACGCCGGAAAGTTACGCAGATGAGACTTCGTTTCACGCTTCGTTCCCATGTTCGGGCGGCATTGATTGCCGCTGTGTATGTGGCGCTGTGCTTGGCGCTGGCGCCTTTTTCCTACGGGCCGGTGCAGGTGCGCGCCGCCGAGGCGCTGACCCTGCTGCCGGTGCTGTGCCCGGAGGCCGTTATCGGCGTGACGCTGGGCTGCCTTGTGGCCAATTTGTTCACCGGCATGTGGCTGGATGTGCTGGTGGGCACCGCCGCCACGCTGCTGGCGGCTTTGGCCACCCGCCGCCTGCGCAAGGTGCGCATGCGCGGCCTGCCGCTGGCCGCCAGCCTGCCGCCGGTGGTTATCAACGCCCTGCTGGTGGGGGCCATGCTAACCGTGCTGTACCTGCCGCCGGGCAGCCGCACACCGCTGGCCTTCGCGGCCAACATGGCCAGCGTGGCGGCGGGGCAAATTATAAGCTGCTGCGTGCTGGGCGTGGGCCTTGTGCGCCTGGTGGAAAAAAACACCGCCTTGCGGCGGCTGTTTAGCGGCGGGCAAACCGCATAGCATTGCTTTATAACCCCGCCTCGCACGCAGTGCGGGGCGGGGTTTCAACAGTTTATCAGGCTTGCGGCGGGGCGTAGCGGGCGTCCAGCAGGGGCTTGCCGTCGGCGTCCAGTAAAGCGGTAAGGCCGCCCACATTTGTCCAATGCGCCATCAGGTACTGCACGCCAGTTTGCGTGTCGATGATGATGCGCACGCTTTGTGAGATGCCTTGCTGTTGTATTCTTCCATGATAAACCTACTCACGGTAAAATCCCTCCCTTCGTATGCGCCGCCCGGCCATTCCGGGCAGTTTTGGCCGGCGAACGCTAATGGCTGAGCGCACTGGCCACAGCAATGGGGGCGTCGGGCGGCGCTGTGCTGCCGGGTGTTGTGGCTTCACTGGGCGCGGCATTTTCTTCGGGCGTACCAGGGTCGCTTTCCTTGCCCAAAATCGCCATAAACTCCTCGCCGGAGATGGTTTCCTTCTCCAGTAAATACTCCGCCAGTTCGTCCATCTTATCCCGGTTGGCTTTTAATATATCAGTGGCCTTTTGGTGGGCACGGCGAATGATGTCCAGCACTTCGGCGTCGATGTGGGCGGCGGTTTCCGGCCCGCAGGCCAACTGGCCCTCGCCGCCCAGATATTGGCTGTGGTTTGTTTCCAGCGCCATCATGTCAAATTCCTCGCTCATGCCGTAGCGGGTTACCATGGCGCGCGCAAGCTTGGTTATTTTCTCAATGTCGTTGGCCGCGCCGGTGGTGTAGGTGCCAAAAACCACTTCCTCGGCGCTGCGCCCGCCGGTGAGGGTGACTATTTTATTGAAGGCCTCCTCGCGGCTCAGCAGGTTTTGCTCCTCTTCGTCCACCTGCATGGTGTAGCCCAGCGCCCCCGAGGTGCGCGGTACAATGGTGATTTTGGTTACCGGGGCGCTGTGGGTTTGTTTGGCCGCCACAAGCGCGTGGCCAATCTCGTGGTAGGCCACAATTTTTTTCTCTTTGGGGCTAATTACTTTGTTTTTGCGCTGCATGCCGGCCAGCACCGTCTCCACGCTTTCCATCAAGTCTTGCTGCAGCACAATGCGGCGGCTGTTTTTCACCGCCAGCAGGGCGCCCTCGTTGATGATGTTGGCAAGGTCGGCCCCGGAGGCGCCGGAGGTGGCGCGGGCAATAACGCTGAAGTCGATGGAATCATCCATCATCACCTTCTTGGCGTGCACCTTCAAAATGGCCTCGCGGCCGGCCAGGTCCGGCAGCTCCACGGGAATGCGGCGGTCGAACCGGCCGGGGCGCAGCAGGGCGGGGTCCAGTGTTTCGGGGCGGTTGGTGGCCGCCAAAATCACCACGCCGGAGGAACCGTCGAAGCCGTCCATCTCGCTCAAAAGCTGGTTCAGCGTTTGCTCGCGTTCGTCGTTGCCGCCAATGCCAGAGCCATCGCGCCGCTTGCCAATGGTATCCAGCTCGTCTATGAACACAATGCAAGGCGATTTTTCTTTGGCTTGCTTGAATAAATCGCGCACGCGGGCGGCGCCGCGGCCCACAAACATTTCCACAAATTCGCTGCCTGCAATGGAAAAGAAGGGCACGCCCGCCTCGCCCGCCACCGCCTTGGCCAGCAGGGTTTTGCCGGTGCCCGGCGGGCCCACCAGCAACGCGCCCTTGGGCATTTTGGCGCCCACGCTCTTGTATTTATCGGGGTTGTGCAAAAAGTCCACAATTTCAGAGACAGCCTCTTTGGCTTCCTCCTGGCCGGCCACGTCTAAAAAAGTGATGCCGGTTTGCGCCTGCACGTACACCTTGGCAGTGGATTTGCCAAAGCTCATCATGTCGCCGCCCTGGCGTTTCATCAGCCCGCGGTACAAAAGATACAAAAGCCCGAACATAACCAGCGTGGGCAGCATCATGGTAAGCAGGCTGGCCAAAAGGCCCTGCTGCTCCGGCACCACCTTTTCAAAGGCTATCTCGCTGCCGTCGGCGGTTTTTGCCGCGCGCAGGCGGTCCACAAGGCGGCTGGGGTCGTCGAACAGGCCGGTGACGTACCGGCTGGTTTGGCCGGTGGCGCTTTTGGCCGCAAATTCAACACTCTGGGCCATGTCGTCCACATACACCTGGGTAACAGCGCCGTCCTCCAGCATGTCCATAAACTGGGAGTAGGAGACCTCTTGCGCCTGCGGGGCCCCAAGGTTGGGGAAAATGAAAGCCTGGAAAACCAGCAAGGCGGCAAGGGCAAGCCCCAGATACAGCAAAAAGGATTTTTGCGGGTTTTTCATATCGTTGTTCATTCATATCCTCCTACAGGCGGCATTTGCCGCCGCGCCGCAATACTTATTAGAGCGTGTTCACACTTAATACTATAGAACGATTGTGTTTGCCATTTGTAACAGCTATGAACAAACCGTGAACACAAGAGAATGAAAGAGCCGCGGCGAAGGCAGTCCCTTGCCGCGGCCCGTTAGCTTATGTTGTTGCTTGAATTTTGCTTGGGCGGAAGTAGGTGCGCACAAAGGGCAACCACTCCACGGCGTAAGTGTCGTACACGCTGCGCAAATATTCCTCGTAGTCGTCCATTTTCAGCCGTTCCAGCGCGGCAGGCTTCTCCGCCTCAAACTCCGCGTCATCGGCAAAGGTTGCCACCACCTCGTATAAAATGGCGGTGCCGCCCATGTCGTAGTAGCCAAAATCTCCCACGCCTTGGGCTTTTAAATCTGTCACGAAGGTTTCGGAATAGGTGTCGTAATTCTCTGGCTGATAGGGGATATAGTTGGAATAAATGCCTGCGGGGGCCGAAGTGGGGTCGAACTCGCGGCCGGTCAGCTCATACACCGCGGGCAGTTCTTTTTCCACCGCCTGCTCCAGCGTCATGTCTCCGGCGTTCAGCTTTTCGGCGGCGGCGGCCACCAGCGCCAATGTGTCGGCCTGCACATCCACGCCATCCTCCAGGGAATTCAGCGCAATAGAGTAAGCCCGCACATGTGCGTATTGCTCGGCATATTCCTTTTTAAGCTCTTCGTCGGGCACCGCCAGTTCCCCGCCGTCGGCGTACAGCGCCTTAAACAGGATGCGGCTCATTTCATCGGTGGTGTAAAACCGCTCGAACGTGTTATAGGCAATGCCGTTATTGGCGTACATCTCTTCCAAAGCCGACCAATACTGGGACATTTGCTGCAGGTTTTGCTGCGCGGTTTCGTCCAATTGCAGGCCCTTTTCGCGGCACATCGCGCGCACCGCCACATAGCGGCGCAACAGTTCCACCGTGCGCTCGCCAATCCAGTCGCTGGTGCTTTTACCGTCCAGTGTTTGGGCAAAAATATCCTTTTCTCTGTCTATGGCCTCGTTGGCGCGCGCCTCGGAAAAGGCGGTGTACTGGGCCATCAGGTACAGCCCGGAGGAAATCTCCACGCCGTTAATTGTGCCGGCGTTTTTGTAAAAATTGCCAATGCAGCCGGTTGTTAGCAGCAGCATTGCCAGCGCCAAAACCAGCGCCGCCCATTTTCTCAGCTTCATATAAATGCAAATTCCTCCCTTGGAACGGGTATATATTACTCCGCCGCCGAACAGCAGCAATCACTGTCGGTACTTTTGCCGCCCAGCGTCGTGGCAAAATCTTGCAATACACCAAGTATTACTGCAACTTTGCCGCACCACTGGGCGGCAAAAGCCCTCGCCATATTTTTGCAACTGTTCGATGGCGGAGTAATACTTTTGCGACACGGTTTATATTATAGCTCTTTTGCGGCTGTGTTGCAAGATGCTTGCTGCCCCGGGTGTCCCCCCGGGTGCCCCGGGCGCGCCGTGTGTGGCGATGCCTGCACAACAAACAAAAGCAGGGGCACAAACAGCACGAATGTGGCCAGGTAGAACCGGGATTCCGGCGCAACGGCGGAAACCAAAATGGACAGCATGCTTAAAACCACCGGCAGGAACACTGCCCATTTGGCTTTCAGCACCCGTTTCGTCCAGCAAAGCACCAGCGCAAGCAGCAGCATAAGCGAAAGGGTGGCATTTTCAAAAATTGCCATCGTGTTCCAAAAGCCCAAGCTGCTGTACAAGAATTCCACGGCCATGATGCGCAGGTTATGCGGCAGCAGCTGCAAGTACAGGGATATAATTTCGCCCTGGTGCTGGCCCAGCGCCACCACGTAGCGGTTGTTGAACACCGTGTAGCGCGGGTCATCGAAGGGGGGAACAACGGGTTCTTCCCAGGCCCAAAGCACGCTGTGCGGTTTCCACAGCTCGTATTCCTCTAAAATCAAGTCCACGGGCAAAATTTCTTCTATCCTGTCCCGCTGGGCTTGTGTCATCACGCCATCCTTTGCCAGCACCGCCGCAATGCCCGCGCCAAACATCTGCACAGAAAAACCGTTCTTCATGCGCTCTGCTTTCAGCACGCCGTAGCCGTAAAAGGTAACGCCCACCACAAAGGCCAGCGCCACGGCCAGCATGGCCGCCATTTGCCGGTAGGCTTTTTGCTTTACAAAAACCACCACAAAATACACAAGGCAGCCCAGCGCGGGCATAATGCCGTTCAGCCGCAGTAAAATGGTCCAGGCCAGGGCCGCGCCCAGCACGGCGGCGTGCCACCAGCGCACGTGTGTCCCGCCCTCCACAAAGCGCATGATGAAATAGGTGAGTACCCCCAGCATCAGAGCGTAGGGAATGTCCTTCCAGGGGAACAGATACCTGCTGCTGGTGTAGGAGCCCAGCTGCAGCAGGGTTACGCACAAAAAGGCGCCATAGGGTGCTCCTTTTTGGTAAAGGAATTTGGCAAACGCGGCCTGCAGCAGCGCCAGCCCAACAATTTGCGCAAACATGGCCGCCGCGTAGGACTGGCCGAACTGATAAAGAAAGTGCAGCAGAACGGTGTGGCCCAGCGCGTGCATGTCGTTGTAGGGTATCATGCCCTCAATTTGTATGCGCTGGTATTCGGTGTCGGGGCTGGTAAGCGAGGGATAATAGCGGCACAGCCACAGCGCACCCAGGCTGATTGCCACCAGCGCAAACACCGCCCAAAACACCAGGCGCCCGGCGCTTTTGTCCTCTGGTGCCTGCTGGGCGGCAGCACCGCGGCATTTGTGCAGCAGGGCGTCTATGGTGGCGCCAAGCACCAAAAAGAACACAAAAAACTGTACAAAGCTTTCCAGCCACATGGGCAGGCGCTCCGGGTAAAGGTTCTCGCGCAGGTTGGCGCAAATGGCGGCCACCAGCGCAAAGCAGGCAAACAGCACCAGCTTTTTGGGCGCCAGCTGCTGTTTTACAAAGCGGGCGGAAAAGCACAGCAGCAAACCGGTGAGGAAGAGCAGCACTGTACCTATGCGGTATGGTATCTCGCCATCCCAAAACAGCAAGTCGCCCCGCATTTTTGTGGCCACATCCAGCAAAAGATACAAAAAAGCGCACAGTGTGGGCCACAGCACCTTTTTTTGCGCCTGTGTCAAGTTTTTCATGCTTCTCCTCATTTCTTATCCTTTCCCCTTTACGGCGCCGGTGCAGGGCAAGCTTCGTCCACACCCTGCTGCATGGCGCGCACCACCTTTTCCAGCACGTCCAGCGGGCGGGCGGGGGGGCTTATCTTCACCGCCAAATAGGGCTTGGCCGAGGCGTTGAACAGCACGGGCAACGCCGCGTCGCGCAGCACCGGGCGCAGCGTGGCGGGCTTCAGCGCGTCGGAATACAGCAAGATAGTGTCCTTCTGCTGGTTAACCTCATAAATGCCCAGCCGGGCGCACAGCACCCGCAAAAGGCTGATGCTGACAAGGCCCCGGGCGGCGTCCACCACCGGGCCGTAGCGGTCGCAAAGCTCTGCCAGCACCTCGGCGGCGGCCTCCTCGCTCTCAATGGCCGCAATGGCTTTGTAGGCCTCAATGCGGCCCGGTGCGTCGGGGATATAGCTCTCGGGAATATAGGCGTCCACCGTGATGTCGATAAGGCTCTCGGCCTTGTCGGGCGGCGCGGCTTCGCCCTTGGCCGCCGCCACGGCCTGGTTCAGCATCTTCACATATAAGTCGTAGCCCACAGCCTCCATGTGGCCGCTTTGGCTTTGGCCCAAAAGGTTGCCTGCGCCGCGAATTTGTAAGTCTCGCATGGCAATACGGAAGCCGCTGCCGAAGGCGGTGAACTCCCGAATGGCGGAGAGCCGCTTCGCCGCAACGTCGGTGAGCACCTTGTCTCTTCTAAAGGTAAAGTAGGCGTAGGCTTTGCGCCCGCTGCGCCCCACCCGGCCGCGAATTTGGTACAGCTGCGCCAGGCCCATGCGGTCGGCGTCTTCAATAATTAGCGTGTTCACGTTGCGCACGTCCACGCCTGTCTCAATCAGGGTGGTGCACACCAGAATGTCCACCTCGCCGTTCAAAAGCTGCTGCCACACGCGGGAAAGGCTTTCCTCGTCCATTTTGCCGTGGGCGGCGGCAATGCGGGCTTGTGGCACCATTTCGCGCAGCCTTTG
>QMCE01002369.1_pt1 | contig 10384 bp, 9 predicted proteins | sample 1821851 | NCBI WGS metagenome assembly QMCE01 (sample SAMN09453174, study PRJNA476694) | Termite gut metagenome, whole genome shotgun sequencing project. | isolation source: worker | host: Odontotermes sp. | place: South Africa:Pretoria | collected 2016-01-28
GGCCGGAACGCGGATTCCGCAAGGCTTTGGCGGGATTCTCCGTCGTCCAACCGTCGCGGAGACCGAATTTGAAAAAGCTGCGAAGCGAGGCGAGGCGGCGGGCGATCGTCGATCTGGCATACCCGGCCTCGTGCATGGCGGCAACATATCCCCTCAGTTCCAGGGTCGAGATTTCCGACGGCGCGGGACAACGGGACCGGTGAGGGGCCTGATGGGGGGATTGATGCGAATCGGTCAGGTACTCGATCAACGCCTCCATGTCCTCCGCGTAACTTTTGAGCGTCAGTTCCGAGGCGTTCCGTTCCACACGCAGGTATTGAAGAAAACGGGAAACGGCACGTAACATGGCGAAGGATCCCGACGAAGGCGCACCGCGCTGTGGAAAAACACCGCGCAGTTGAAAATCGTTGCGAAAATGCGTTTCCGGCGTACCGAAAACGCCTGGGACATTCCGATCTCGATTTGCCGCCCGGCCCGCACCGGCGATCTACATTTCCGATTTACATTTCGTTGTCTGTCGCGAGCGGCAGATTATACCGGGAAGAGGAAAGGAGCGGATTTTGTTCGAGCGCCTGTTTCTGGCTTTCCTGCCGAATTTTCTGGCTTAACACCGCGGCGTCGTACCAGGTAAAGCTCAAGTCCGGATTTGATGCGAAACGACCCAGGACGCGAAGCGTTTCGGCACGATTCCGGTCATTGTAGAGAAACACGTAGCGCTCTTGGCCTTTGACGAGGGCGAGGACGTTAATGTCTTGACTCACGGTAACGAATCCTTCGATGGTCGGCATGATGGTGTGAAATGGATCAGGGGATATACTGAAAGCTATTGAAATTGCCCGAAGCCGACGATTCGGGAGCCTGCCCATCGGAAGTAACACTGTCCGGAGAGCAAACAGGCGGTCGAACGGGCTGTGTTTATCAACGACTCAATCGGCTTCGGTATAAAATCGTTTGGAAAAAACGAATCCCCCTCCTTCGTGATATCGGACCGATACGGTGGCCGGCTTCATCGATTTCCGTCAATTACGCCGTCCCGATTGCTTGAAAAAGGGGAAAATCGTCAAAAAAAGTTCATTATCTGGAAACAGGCCAGGCTTGTTATCTTCACTACGTTGCAAAAAAGGAAAAGGTGCGCCCGCCGGCGGACCATACCGTAAACGGCAAGATAATCCTCCCGCGCACAATCGCCTGCCGCTCGAACGATCCGCGTAAATAATTGTATTAACAAAAGTTGCAAGCGAATGGGTGCGGCAGGCAGACTTGACCAAATGTCCGTTTTCATCGCGTTTCCAGTATATCCGGATCGTCAAATCGTCAGTACGGCTGCGTGCCTCCGAACCACAACTTGTTGATTCGCCGCACCGTTTCGGCTTGACCGGCGCCGCCCCGGGCGGTAAGCATTTGCCAAATGTGCATCCGGCAACAAAACCGGATGAAATCCTCCTGGTTGCTCAAAACCGACTGCCAACTTACGACGCGGCGGTCGTCACGATGGGTAAAGTCCCAATCCTGCAACGCTTGGGTAAACTCGACATCATTGCCGTCGAACATGGCGACCCATCGCATCACGGGCCCGTTGTTGGAGACTTTCCCAACGGGTTTTTCTTCGCTCGGCCCATCGGGAATAAACCCGCGCGGATCGGGCCAATCGGCCGGAAGCCCGGGAAAACGATCCGGTTCGCCGACGACAAGCGAGTCCTGTCCTGGAATCGACATCCCCGGCATCATCGGGTACATGGCCGGAAGCGGCGGAACGACACCGTAAATCCGGCCGTAATGGGCCATTTCTTCCGGCGTCAGTCCTGCCGGAGGCGGGTAGCCGGGATATTGCCCCGCATAAGGTGTTTGGGGCGACATGCTTTTCAGGATTTCTTCGTGCGGATTGCGATCCGACCACTCGGTTTGGTCAGGCCCAAAGTAAAATCGCGGAAGCGGCGGCTCCGTCGGCGGATAGGGAAGCGCTCCTTCCACCATGTCTTGGGGAACCTGGGGGGCATCGGGGACATTGGAAATTCCGCTGCGCATCAGCATCAAATGACTATGCACCTGTTGTCGCAATTCCGCCGTTTCCGCGGGATCCATCGCACCGGATTCTTCCGCGTCAACCTCTTGCAACACGCTGGCTTGCTGAATTCCATTGGGCGTTTGAACCGTTTTCCGGATCAATTTCAGTTTTTTCGGTTTTTCTTTTTCCAAACGGAGCCGCTCTTTTTCGTCCGTCGCCATATCCGGGTCCTCGGGCGTTTGCGTTTTCAACTGCTCACGCGCCAACTCGTGTTCGGCAAGAAAAACGAGCTTGGGTGGTATCTGTTCCTCCTCTTTCGAGCCCCAAGGCAGCGCATAACCGGCCGGTACATAATGCAGATAGCGGTTGACGGCGTACCACTTGGTTTCGAGTCTCATTTTGGGAGGATAGAAACCGTCGTAATCGTGAATATCCCCGATTACCACCGCCTCGACGCCGAGAATTCTGCCCAATTTGCGGACGTTTTCCACATTACTGAGATCGTCGAAGCCTGTAAGACCGCTGCTGAGCATCGCTTCCTCAACGGAACGTTGCGGCATGACGTGGAAGCCGGGAATTTTGGATAGTTCATTTGCATACGACCGGGCCACCGAACGGCCGTCGGGCTGGTTGCCCTCGGTACGGTTAAAGAAAGGAACCACGGCTACTTCCGTCAATTGCGGAAACGGGTTGTTCAATACCGGTTTGACCCGGCTCACCGGCAATATCTCGCAACCGGTCCCCGTTAAAAGTACCGTCAGCAGGAAAAAGAGTGCCAATTTGATTGAAGTGGGGAATGACATGCGATTTTTCATTGTAAAGAACGGTCAAACCGTCGCTACAATCAGAATTATCGTCAAAATTCGCCATTCTTCTCCAGTTTATTTTGAGGCGGTTTTCGATATTTCACCTACATACCGCAAAAGAGGGAGGTCTGCGGACTTTGGGCGTCCTGTGACATGCCGGGGAGAACAACGAGCCGGGGATTGGGTCCCCGATTGGGTCCCCGGTCAATCCTCTTTGAGCAGATATTTGCTCGTGATGGTGATGCCGCTGACAATCGCGCCGATGATGCCGACCATTCCCTGATCGGTTCCGCAAACGAACAGGTTTTCGAGATGCGTCTGCCCGGTATATCGCTTCTCGGGAGCCCCGTAGATCGCCCCTTTGGCTTTTCCTGTAAACCGATGCACGGTAAGCGGGGTAAACATGTCGCTATCGACGACGGAATCGCGGAAATCCGGAATGAAACGGACCGCCGATTCGAGCGTCCGGTCATACCACAGTTGCTTTTCGCGGCGATATTCCTCTTCGCCCAGGGTCGCCCATGCGTCGTAATTGGCGAGCGCGGTAATGCGGATCATGCCCTCGCCGAGCGGCTCGTCATAATCGAAGTTGTTGGGCGAACAAATCACCCCGCTCCGCAGGTCGACCGGGTCACTTGGCCGGGAATACTCGAATCGTTGCGAATCGTTTAAGAAAACGATGGTGCGTCCGTGGCCGAGTTGCTTCGGCTCTTTATCGAGCACGCTGATCGTTTCGACGAAACCGAGCCGCCCGTATTCCCTTTCACTCGGCTGGTGGTGGATATCGCTGCAAAGCCGCATCGTTTCGTACCAGCCCGCAGAGGAAAGGACGAATTTCGTTTCAATTTCACTGCCGTCGGAGAGAAGCAGTTTCCCGACTTTGCCGTCCCGGGCGACGATCTCTTCCACGCCGGCCCGCATCCGCAATTCGCCGCCGAGCGCCTTGAATTTCCGGAGGAGCTGTTTCAATATCAAACGCACCCCGGCGAACGGCCGCGAAAATCCCTCCAGGAAAATACTGCGGAACATGATGCAGAATTGCCCGAATTCCATGTCCCGTTCGCGCGCACCGCCGTAGTAAAGCAGGGGACAAAAGATCATCTCGATCAGGAGCGGATCGGTAATGTAAGAGGCGACGAATTCCCGGGCCGAGCCCCCGGTCGCACCGAGGCCGAGTTGATCATAATCGACCAATTGCGAAACCATGGCCTGCAAACGATCGACCTGCCCGGGAAACGCCAACGCGACTTCCGATTCGAACAGGTCGAAATCGTTCGTAAAATGCAACGTCACGCCGGGAAAAGCGATTTCGCTGCCGATCTGGGGAATGAGCGCGAAATCCTCGAACGTGAACCGGAGCATCTTCATGATCCGGGAAAAGGGGCCCCGTTTTGTTCCTTTCGGCGCGTAATTCGTCAGCGCGTGCAGGCCGACGTCGAAATGACGTCCGCCCTGCCGGTAAAACGAATTGAGCCCCCCGATCGTATTATGCCGTTCGAGGATACAGACTCTCTTGTTGTAATGGGCAAGCCTGATCCCGGCTGCGAGGCCGGACATTCCCGCTCCGATAATGACCGTGTCGTACAATGTCGCGTCGTCCGATATCTCCGTTTCCGTCGTTGGTCGACCGCCGATCGATTTCACCGTGAAATACGGACCGGCCGTGCCCGGTACGTCATGCCAAGGATCTCAAAGAGGATGCCAAAATACACAGTTCCCGCGCGAGCCGGGCCGGTTGATTTTCGAATCGCCGGTGAACCGCGTCCAGGATCGTCCGATAAAGCGGGGCGGCCGACTGCAATCCGTCGCGATTTCCGAGTTGTTCGGCAATGGAAAGCAGCAAGGGGATTTTTGGGACATTAAAGTTGTCGATAACGGTATTGGTATGGATGAGAAGCGTGTAAAAGAGGTTATGCACAAACCAGCCTCGGTTGAAGGGCTTGGCATCGGACTGCAGAATGTGGCAAGTCGTACAACCGGGTTTTTCGGAGATGAAGCGAGTTTTGTTATTGAGAGTGCATTGGGCGTGGGTACTACTGCCTATTTTTCCATTCCGACAACAGCCGAACTTGCGGATATAAGCTGATAAAACAACCGATACGATTTTATTGAGCCATAAGGCTTCTACATTATGTGCATTCGGTAAAAGAGAGGAATCGATGGGAAGCAGACAATCTCCAAAAGTTCTACGCGGCTACAAAGCGCTATCCTTTGTTCTTATCTGTGCGCTTGTCTTTTGCGCCTGTGTTATTCTCGCTTTTCCGCTTGCGGCTTTCGCCAAAGATTACTCCATGCGCGATGTGTATATCTCGGCGCAACTCAATGATGACGGTAGCATGGAGGTCACCGAGCAACGCACCTTTGTGTTTGATGGTGACTACAGTTATGTCTACTGGGATCTCGACCACTCACGCGCTGATATTGAGGTGTTGGATGCCGGCTTTAGCGATGATTCTGCCGCGGCCACTAATCTACACGCTCCCATGACACCATTTGCAGGCGCATCTGATGAGGGCGGGCTGCCGGCCGACGACTATGCAACGCAAGATGAAACGGGAAATGGCACAACGCATCTGGTGCTTTACCACCAGGCATCTGATGAGGCGGTTACCTACCGTGTACGCTACCGTGTGCCACAGGGGGTAACGCGTTATTCGGATTTTGCAGAGCTCTACTGGAAGTTTATCGGTGATGGTTGGGAAGTCCCCTGCACAAACGTGCATATTGAGGTGCTTCCACCGGCGGGAGCCACGCTGACGCAGAGTGATGTACGTGCATGGGCGCATGGACCACTTGAAGGCGTCGTCCGTCGTGAAGATGATGGGCGAATCGTGCTGACGGTTGCGCAGCTTCCTGCAAAAACTTTTGTTGAGGCGCGAGCGCTCTACCCACAAACGGCTTTTCCTGCAGCGGAAAAAGAGAACACAACCATTGAGACGTCGGTATTGGAGCAGGAACAGGGCTGGAGCGACCAGGCTAACGCACAGCGCCAGAAGCTCAAGAGTCAGCTCAAGCTCTTCCGGTTTGGCTTTCCTCTTGTTGCACTTATCATCCTCATTTTGTTGACAATTGTTTGGTTTTTCTTGGGACGCGAGTATAAAGAGAAGCCGTTTGAAGGTACCTACTGGCGCGAGGACCCCGATCCGACGCTTTCACCGGCATTGGTCGGTGCTATCTGGAAGTTGAACAGTATTGGAGCAAACGAATACTCCGCCACCATCTTGCAGCTTGTTGATAGTGGCTATATGACGGTGACCAAGGGCGAGCGCTCAAACAAGCGCCTTTTCGGGCTGATGTCAGATAATGTGGAAGAAGTATATTACTTTACGATTGATAATGAGCGCGCGCAGGCGGAGCTCAATCCGCTTGATGCGCAGGTAGCGCAATTGATGGCACAGGTGGCCGCTTCGGCAGCATCGGCACCCGATCAGCCCGCCAACAGCTTTACGCTCGATGATGTGCAGGAATACGCCAAAACACATACAAGCACCTATCCAACGGAGTTCCGCTCGTGGTTGGCAGCAGTTAAAGAGCAGGCGAAAGACGACTACATTGAACGCAACAGTGTACTCGTTTCAAGCTTTGTGGGCGGAGCGGCAACGCTTATGGGAATCGGCGTTTTCTATCTCATCTTCATGGGCGACTTGCCGATCTTCTCCGCGGGAGGCGTGGGCGATTTTCTTGCTACTTACTGGCCAACAGTGCCTTCACTCATTGTGGTGATTGTTGCGTTGCCTTTTTTCTCGCGCGCCTTATTGCGTCGCTCGCACAAAGGCAACGAGCTGTACCACTACTATCGTGGCTTGTATAACTATCTCAAAGACTTCTCACGGATGGAAGAGAAGCCTGTGGCTTCGGTCACGCTGTGGAATCGCTATTTAGTGCTCGCCACGGTATTCGGTATCGCCGATGAGGTGGCGGAGCAACTCAAAGTATCCATGCCCGAGGTTGTTGAAGACCCGGCGTTTGCGCCGAGCTTTATGTGGTTTTATATGGCGGGTGCCTCATATGGCAATTTCGGTGCGACCAATTTGGGAGCCGCTTTCGCCAGCACGGCTACGGCAGCATCTTCGCCCGCATCTTCCGGCGGCGGTTTTGGGGGCGGCTTCTCCGGTGGCGGCGGAGGAGGAGGGGGCGGCGGCGGAGGCGGCGCCGGCTAGGGCGCGCTGTGCATCGCAATCATACTGTGGGGGAGGGTCGTTGTACTGGAGAGACCCTCCCTTTTAGTAAGTAAATAATCGAAATATGCTACACTTGCTTACGCACGAATGCGGAGGGTTGCCCGAGTTGGCTGAAGGGGCACGACTGGAAATCGTGTATGCGGCCTGAAACCGTATCTAGGGTTCGAATCCCTAACCCTCCGCCAGCTAAAATGTTCTTGCCGATTCGAACCCATAAGGGCGAAACAGTCCAGTGGACTGTTTCGGGTTGAGCGTAGCGAGACCTCAGCGGATGCGAAGCAGACGCGCGAATCCCTAACCCTCCGCCAGCTAAAGCGTTCTCAGTACGCCACTCCTTGAGCTTTCATAGCATCGGCGACTTTCAAAAAGCCGGCGATATTAGCACCGACGACAAGATCGCCAGAGTGCCCGTATTCCTCTGCGGCTGCGCAAGACTCAGCGAAAATGTCTTTCATAATCTGCTGCAGACGCGTATCAACTTCCTCAAACGTCCAGGAAAGTCGCAGTGAGTTCTGGGACATCTCCAAACCGCTGACGGCAACACCGCCCGCGTTGGCTGCTTTACCGGGACCGAGCACAATCGTGCTCTTCTCAAGTGCGGCAACTGCTGCGGCGGTGCAGGGCATATTTGCGCCTTCGCCTATAACCAGACAGCCGTTAGCTTCCAAAGTCGCGACATCGTGTTCATCCAGCTCGTTTTGCGTAGCGCAGGGAAGCGCAATATCGCAGGGGATCGACCAAATGCGACCGTCAGTGACAAACTGCGCTCCGGCAACACGTGTGAGGTACTCGTTAATCCGCAGGCGCTCAACTTCCTTAAGCTGTATCAGCGCATCGATATCAAGGCCATTCTCGTCGACAATAAAACCGGACGAGTCGGACATCGCAACAACCTTTGCGCCGAGCTCAACAGCTTTTTGCGCTGCGTGAAGCGCAACGTTGCCCGATCCGGATACGATAACTTTCTTGCCGGAGAAATCGGTGTTTTTGAAGTGCTTGAGCATCTCTTGCGTAAAGTAGCACAGACCGAAACCAGTTGCCTCCGTGCGTGCGAGCGAACCGCCGAACGAGAGCCCTTTTCCGGTGATGACGCCGGTAAACTCGTTGCGCAGACGCTTGTATTGTCCAAAGAGGTAGCCTACCTCGCGGGCACCGACGCCGATGTCACCGGCGGGAACATCGGTATTCGGACCGATGTGGTGTGCAAGCTCAGTCATAAAACTCTGGCAGAAGCGCATAATCTCGCCATCGCTTTTGCCTTTAGGATCAAAGTCCGAACCACCTTTGCCACCGCCCATCGGTAAACCTGTCAGTGAATTCTTAAAGATTTGTTCAAATCCGAGAAACTTGATGATGGAAGCGTTAACGGAGGGGTGAAAGCGCAAGCCGCCCTTGTAGGGACCGATAGCCGAGCTGAACTCAACGCGGTATCCGCGGTTAACTTGAATGTTACCGGCATCGTCAACCCAACTGACGCGGAATTGAATGAAGCGTTCCGGCTCAGTAAGACGTTCCATAATCCCCGCTTCGACGAGGTCGGGTCGCTTTTCGAGCGCCGGTTCAAGAGACTCAAGCACTTCCCGAACAGCTTGGAGGAACTCCGTTTCTCCTGTATTTCGCCGTTCAAGTGTTGCGTAGATATTTTTGAGATACTGAGTTTGAAATGCCATATGCGTCCTCGATCCATCTCCTAGGCGGTTGGTGTAAGCGAAAAATGCTTATAGTTATACTACAAGCATTTGTGGTTTGAAAACCATGAATATAAAAAATTTCTAATTTTATTTTTACGTGTGTCCTATTCGTTAGGTGGGCAAAACACTAAGAAAAAAAGACCTGTTGAAAAATATGCAAAATTTTAAGAAACTCGCAGGTAAAAAGCCTATTTTCGCTAAAATAACGTGATAATATGTTATACGCATGTGTACCTTTGTGTTTTGCAAGTTAAACTGGGAAAAAAAAGAGAGGTTTCTATGGAAATTAGCCGTCGTACCGATTACGCCATTCGCATGATGATCAGTATTTGTAGCAACGGAGACGAGGGTCTGCTCTCGACTAAACGTATTGCCGAATATGATGCGGTTCCTTACCAATTTGCCCGTGGCATTCAGCATGAACTTGCTGAGGCCGGCCTGATTACAACAAAGCGTGGCGTACACGGGGGCAGCACGCTTGCCCGTCCGGCTGACGAAATTTCACTGTACGATATTGTTGAAGCAATGCAGGGGACTCTTCTGTTTTCGCGCTGTGAAGCGGATCCTTGCTGGTGCGCGCGCAGCAACGACTGTCCTGTTCGCGAGGTATGGTGCGACCTCGACGCCGATATTCATAAACGTTTGAAAGCGGTATCATTGGCATGGCTGACAGAGAACTATCCGGGGAAGCTTGCCACCGCATGATACGTGTCCTCACCTATGGTACGTACGACCTTTTGCATCCGGGCCATATTCGGTTGCTTAAACGGGCGCGCGCTTTGGGTGATGAACTGGTGGTGGGAGTATCCACCGATGAATTTAATGCAGAAAAAGGCAAACAGCCGTCGTATTATCCTTATGAAGCTCGTGTTGAGTTGGTGGCCGCCATACGTTATGTTGACAAGGTAATTCCCGAGCGCTCATGGAGCCAAAAGATCGACGATATAGTCGAGAATAAGATTGATATTTTAGTTATGGGAAGTGACTGGGAAGGGAGCGAGCGTTTTGAATACTTACGTGAATATTGCAAGCTCGTTTTCCTTCCTCGTACCGAAGGTATCTCGACTACTGAAATAAAGAAAGACTTGAGGGAAGACGACAGGCGGTAGCAAAAAAGTGAAATAGTGTCGGCGCAAAAGAGCGCTGGAGACTGTTTCGTATGAGTGGGGGACGGCATGTGTCCTGAACGTAATTCAAAAGGGTTTGGCCGCAGTCGACGCGGGCAAACAATTTATGTCCGCTCAAGCGTTCAGCCCATTTACACGCATAAACACTCGCGCGGTCCTTCTCCTAAACCTGTGGTTGTTATTCTTGTTCTGGTTATTATTGGCTTTTTAATTGCGGCCTATATGCTGTGGGGCAAGAACCTTAAAAAGCCTGGAATGAAAACGACTCCGGAAACAACGACGACGGCAACGGTAACGCCCAAAAAGAAACCGATAAAAAAGACTCCGACATCGCCTGCGCATCCTACGGTAAGTTTTGCCGCGGTGGGTGATATTTGCTTTATGGACAGCAATCATAATTCGCTGGGAACCGCCTCTGATATTTTGAGTAAGCTTGCCGATACGCTAAGCAAGCCCGATGTGGCGGTAGGCAACCTTGAGCTTGCGCTGACTTCCGGCGGCACGCCTGCGGACAAGGAATACACATTTCGCGCTCCGCTCTCAAGCGCGCAGGGTATGGCGGATGCCGGGCTCG
>QMCE01011297.1_pt1 | contig 10383 bp, 8 predicted proteins | sample 1821851 | NCBI WGS metagenome assembly QMCE01 (sample SAMN09453174, study PRJNA476694) | Termite gut metagenome, whole genome shotgun sequencing project. | isolation source: worker | host: Odontotermes sp. | place: South Africa:Pretoria | collected 2016-01-28
CATTTAATCGATATTCGCGACCCTTCACAGCAGTTTAACGCGGGGGATTTTGTCCACCTTGCTAATGAAGCCTGCGCGGAAATTGCGAGCCGCGGCAGTCTGCCTGTGGTTTCAGGTGGAACGGGTTTTTATCTGAAAAATTTTATTCTTGGTTTGGGGGAAGCGCCGCCTTCCTGCGAAGAAACCCGCTCAGCCTTGAAACAGGAACTGCGTGAAAAGGGAGCCGCCGCGCTAATGGCGGAACTTGCCGCCGAGGATCCGGTAAGCGCAAGCCGTATACACATTAACGACGAGTACCGCTTACTGCGCGCGCTGGAAGTTTTTCGAATATCGGGGCGTCCGCTTTCGTCGTTTGGGGCAAACTCGTTTGGGGCAAACGGCGGCGGCGAAAAAGAAAGCCGTTTTCGTTTTATAATAATCGGGCTTGAGCGTCCGCGGGAAGAGCTTTACCGCCGCATAAATCTGCGCTGCGAGCAAATGTTTCGGCAGGGGCTGGAAGCTGAAGTGCGCGCGCTTTACGAAGCCGGATACACGCCGAACGATCCCGGATTACGCGCTATCGGCTACCGGGAGTTTTTTGTCGAGGACGAAGGCGAAGGGCGCGCAGGACATTGGCGGCTTTCACAGGATATTGACGGAGTGCGCGCGCTGATTGCGCAGAACAGCCGCCGTTACGCGAAACGGCAGATTACATTTTTTAAAGGCTGTCCTTGGCTGCATGATTACCAAAGTTCGGACGGCTTTCAACCGTCAATCCCAAATGTTAAGTGGATAGATTGCGGCGGCGATAACGCGCGGACGCACTTAAAAGCGGCGGCGCAGATTGCGGATCAGATAAAGCGGGAATTAGAAAGAAAATAATGACAGATAACATTGAGCAAAGAAGATGGCGTCCGCGCTTTATCAGCAGCACGTACCGTCCAGAAGCAAAGGTAGGGCGTTTTTTAAGCGTGCTTATTTTTTACGGTGTTGCGTTTGGGCTTTACAGAGGGATTCAAGATAATTACCTTGCGGAAATTGTTCACATCGCGCCTTTTGAAAGAGGCGTCGTCGAATTTTTCAGAGAACTTCCCGGTTTGTTTCTGATATTTATTCTCGCGCTTATGTACAGGTTTTCAGACTCAAGGGTTTTTAAAACAGGCATTGCGTTAACGGCGGGCGGATTAGCGGGGCTTCTTCTAACAAGTTCCGCCGAGTTTTTTTTGACCAAAGTTTTCGTTGTGCTGTTTATGATTATTTACAGTATGGGCGAACATATTATGATGCCTGTGCGATCTACCATCGCAATGGATCTGGCGAAAAAAGAAAAATCGGGATCTTCGCTTGGGATAACCGCTTCCATTGGGCAGTTTGGAAACATAGCCGGCTTTCTTCTTGTGTCCGCGATTTTTTTTGCTGCCGGAAAATTAGGTTTTGGCAGAGCTGATATTGCGGGATACAGAATTGTGTTCGGCGTTTCCACCGCGTTAATGATTGCAACGATGATGATTGCCGCCGCGCTTAAAGAAACAACGCTTAAAGCGCCGAGACAGCGTTTTTATTTTGCGAAAAAATTCCGTAAATTTTATATTTTGGAAATTTTTTACGGCTACATTCGCTCCTTATGTGCTGATTATTTATTACAAAGCAGACCCGTCGATTATGGGAATTCTTTACGCTGTCTGCGCTGTATTCACAATGATTTTAAGCCCTTTAATAGGCAGGCTTATCGACAAACTTGGATACAAAATAATTATGGTAACGGACACTCTTATTTTGATTGTTGTCTGTCTGCTGTACGGTTTTGCGCACAGATTATTTTCGCATAACACAGCGTTCATTATAGTCTGCGTAAACTTTGTTTTGGACGCTGTTATCTCAACCGCAAGCATGGCAAGCAGTGTTTATGTTAAACATATTTCCGCCGACCAAGATGAAGTTACCGCAACGCTCTCCACGGGAATTTCCGTGAATCATATTTTCAGTGTTTTAATCGCGCTTTTAGGCGGCTGGATTTGGACAGTAAGCGGAATTGAAGCGCTCTTTATTCTCTCCGCGGTTCTTGGACTTATAAACAGCCTTAACGCGGCGACTATTAGCTCTCCTCGATAACCGTGAACCTTATTCTCTTAGTGTAACAAAATCTATTCTACTGTATTTTCGCTTATCTCTTTTATTGTTTTCAATTCAGTATCAAACGCCGCATACAATTTTTTTGCCATTGAACCGGGTATTCGCACGTGGTTTATCAAAGTATATTTTGTTTCATTGTTCCCGGCATCTTCAATAATTAATTCCGTTGAGCCATATTGTGATTTATTTTCCATTTTTATATATTCATTTAATCTATATTCAGTAACTTCATATATTGATTCAATCTTATATCCGCCAAAACCGGAATTATTTATAAATTGAACGCCTAATCCTGTACGATTTTCAGAAATTATTCTTACATTGGCATGAAATTCCGGGATTATGTTAGGATAATTTTCATAATCCTCTAAAGTCTTAAAAACAAATTCTTTTGGCGCGTTTATATTGATTGAATTTTCATATCGAATATTTGCACAGCCGGCAAATAATATTATAACGCCTAAAACAAATAAAAATTTATTCATATTCCAATTATACTATATTTCTTTCTAATTTTAAACATATAGTCTAAAATATTTAATTTTTATTGACGAACGGAGCGTGAATCGCGGTTCGATGGGGCTAAGGTTCTATAGTTCGACGACATATCGCGGCAGAGTATGAACCACAGCCCTCAATCAATTATATTACGCCGCAATACCCTCTTTTCGTTTCAAAAACCTTGCCGCCCAATAAGTAACCGGCGTCATTAATGCCTCAATGCCGCACTTTAGGATATAGTTTGTTATTATAAGAGACCAAAAAATCTCCCAGCCGAAAGCCCCTGTCAGCGTTGCTATAAACACAAAGATAAAAGTATCCAGCGCCTGACCTGCCAGAGAAGAGCCGATAGTCCGCACCCAAAGAAAGCGCCCCTTTGTTAATATTTTCAGTTTTGAAAGAATTGCCGCGTTAGAAAACTCGCCGGCAAGATACGCCGCAAGACTTGCAAGTACGATTCCGCCGGAGCCCATTCCGCCGAGAATGAAATTATATGCCGCGCTTCCCGCAAGCGCGCCGGCTTGAGTTTCCCAAAAAGTTTCAGACGGCAATATTCCAAGCAAGAAAAAAAACAAACTGGAAAAAGCCAGCACCGCGAACCCCGTCCAGATAACGCGCCGCGTGGTTTTAAAACCGTAAACTTCGGTTAGAACATCTCCCAGCACATATGCAAACGGAAATAAAAGCGTGCCGCCGTCAAAAGCAAGCGGAACAGAAAAAAGAGAAACGCCAAAGTCTACGATTTTTGCCGAAGAAGCTACATTGCTGATTACAAGAACCGCGGTAAAAAAAGACGTAACAATATGAAGGTATTTGAAAGAAAGCGAATTTGAAGATAAAGACACAATAAACTCCTATCTACACCGCGGGAGCGGTGTATTTTATCGGAGAGGGCTTCGCGCAAGTGAAGACCATAACTCCTTGTTTTGGTAAAGCGGGTTAATCTAGGATACCGCTTAGCTTAATTGAAAACTCGGTTAGTTTTCAATTAAGCTTTGGAAAAACCGACTCAACGGTCGTTTTTCCTTTAAATCTATGGTTACTTTTTCAAAACTGAAGTTTTGAAAAACCTGAGGCTGTTTTGTTTAACAACGTAAACTTTGGTGAAAGTTGTACGAAAAGTTAGGAACTTTTCGTACACTGCAAAAAAGGCTGCAACTTCTATAATTTCATTAGGGCAGCACTGATTAAATTGACTCTAATCAGTGCTGCCCTATTGTTTTTCTCGTTTTCTTACAGAAAACTGCGAAAAACCGCAATAATGTATGCAGATTTATTCTTGATTGAATAAATCAGTGCTTCCTTAGAAATTATAGAAGTTGCGCGGTCTTTTAAAGGAGCTGCCGGCTTCTTGGAAAAACCCTTACGCCCATTTAATAAATCCGGGTCGGTACGAATGAACCAAAGCGTCATGCTTCGGCATTATGCGCACTGTGTGCCCCTGCATACCGGTGTCAACACATTCAATTCGAACCTGATACAGATTAAGATTTTCTTCGCTGCGCAGCCATTTCATTTCTGTTTTGGAAGCGTCGATTATTTCGTTGGTCTGGCTTGACACCGTCCCGTGATAAAGTTCGACCTTCACTTCGTTAGGTGAAATGCCGCCAAGATCGACATAGGCTGTAACTGTCATCATATCGCCGCGCTGCATTATATGTTTTGCGTTTGACTCAACTTTGGCGATTCTCAGGCTGCCCCATGACTGCTTAAGCCTGCCGAAATAAGCCGCAAGAGATTTTGCTTCGGCACAGTCATCTTTGCTGAAACGGCGATAATTTTTAAGAGCGGGAAAATAAAACTGATTTGAATAATCCATTAAAGTACGGTGAAATGACATGGACTGCCCTATCTGCTTCATAGACTCTTTCATCATTTTTATCCAAGCGCGCGGCAGACCGTCCTGCCCTCTCTGATAGAACAGCGGAATAATTTCCCTTTCTAAAAGATCGTATAACGCTTCGCTTTCAATATCGTCTTGAAGTTTTTCATCTTGATACTGCTCGCCGTGTCCGATTGCCCAGCCCACTTCGGGGGTATAGGCTTCGTCCCACCAGCCGTCCAAAATTGAACAGTTAAGAACGCCGTTCAACGCCGCTTTCATACCGCTTGTACCTGACGCTTCCATTGGTCGGCGCGGAGTGTTAAGCCAAATGTCGCCTCCTGACGTTAAATATTTGGCTACATTCATATCGTAGTTTTCTACAAATACAATACGGCTTGAAACATTATATTTGTCGGCAAAATGAATGATTTCGCGGATAAGTTCTTTGCCCGGCATATCGTGCGGGTGCGCTTTCCCTGCAAAAATTAACTGAACAGGGCGATCATTGTCTCTTAAAAGTTTAATTAAGCGTTCAGGGTCGCGAAGAAGCAGATTGCCGCGTTTATAAGTGGCAAAGCGGCGCGCGAAACAAAGTGTCAAAGCGTAAGGAGAAAGAGCGTCCTGCGCCTGACGGAGACGACTTTCCATCGCGCCTGTACGGAGGTGCTGTTCGCGAAGACGGTCGCGCACAAAAACAACTAATCGTTCGCGGCGGCGTTCGTGAGTGCGCCAAAGCTCTTCATCGGAAATGCGATCCATACGCTCCCAGATTTTCAAATCCGTGGGTCTAGCCTGAAAACTCGGACCAAAATATCTGTCCAGAAGATCAAGCATTCCGGCGGAAATCCATGTTCTTGGGTGTACGCCGTTTGTTACGTGCCCAATCGGAATTTCATTGAGCGGAAGTCCGGGCCAAATATTTTTCCACATCTCGCGGGAAACTACGCCGTGCAGTTTTGCTACGCCGTTGGCGTAAGCCGCGCTTTTAAGAGCAAGAACAGTCATGCAGAAAGTCTCGCGGTCGTCGTTGGCATAAATCCTGCCGAGACCAAGAAAATCTTTCCATGAAATGCCAAGAACTTGTGTCCAAGAACGGAAATATTTTTCCATCATTGAAATTTCAAAACGCTCATTGCCTGCCGGAACGGGCGTATGAGTTGTGAAAATATTTGTAGCCCAAACAGCTTCCTTTGCTTCTTCAAAAGTAAAACTCTTTTCTTCCATTATTTCACGGACACGTTCAAGCCCGAGGAAGGCGGCGTGTCCTTCGTTCATGTGCGTTGCCGCGGGGTTAATTCCCAAGGCGCGTAAAGCGCGGTATTCCTGAAATCCGGCGCGTTTTCTTCAATATTTGTGTCTAACAAATAAAGCGAAGAACGTCCGACTTTTACTTCCCAAATTTGGGCAAAAGCGATCCTCCCCGCTAAATCAACGGAAATTTTAATAGCCTGACCGTCTTTGTTGTTTTTCCGTTCAACCGGCATATTGTACCAGTCGTTTTCAGGATAACTTTCCTGCTTAGTATTTGTTTAAAATAACCCTGCCGGTACAGAAGCCCGATACCGACCAATGGAAGCGCCATGTCCGAAGATGTTTTCATGTGATCGCCTGAAAGAATTCCCAAGCCGCCTGAATAAATCGGCAAAGAGGCGTCCATGCCGTATTCCATAGAGAAATACGCTACTACATCTTTATGGCTGCCTTTGTACCATGTTTCGCCTTTTTTATAATTCTGAAAATTATTATAGACCTCTTTTAGCGCCGCAAGATAAGAGTCATCTTTTGCGACTTTAGCAAGCCGCTCCTGGCTGACCATACCCAAAGTTCTAACAGGGCTTTGCTTTGATTGCAGCCATATATCATAATCCAGCCTTATAAACAGCTGAATCGCGTCATAATTCCAGGAAAGCCATAGATTGCGTGCGATCTCTTCTAATGGCTTTAACGCCGCCGGAAGTTTCGGTTTAACCGTATATGTGGAAATGTTCATATTTTAAGTCTATTTATGGAAAGGCGTTCTGTCAACGGCTGCGGCGTTGGTTCCACGGAAATCAATTTTTTTAAATTGAAAATTAATTTTTGTGCGTGATTATGAGTTAACATACTCGCGCGGCACTCGTTTATTTATGTTGCACATAATTTCATAGGGGATCGTACCTATACGCCGCGCAAGTTCCGCCGCGTCTAATGAGCAATCGCCGCAGCCGCCGCCGAAAATGACAGCTTCGTCCCAACGGCGGACATTTGTTTCCGCTCCCAGATCGACGCAGCATTGATCCATGCAGACGCGTCCTGCAATCGGATAACTTTTTCCGCCGATTGCCGCCTGCCATTTGCCGCTTGCAAGAACAGGTAAGCCGTCATCATAGCCCGCGGGGAGTATTCCTATATTTGTGTCGCGCGGCGCTGTCCATGTTCTGCCGTAGGAAACGGATTCGCCTTTTTTTATCCGCTTGATCATTACGACTGTGCTTCGCAGTTCCATTACAGGTTCAACATTCAGAGGCGCAAGAGAAAAACCCGGTATCTCGGTTTCTTCCGCCGGTTTGCAGCCGTACAATAAAATCCCCGGGCGCACCATATCCAACCATGTGCCGGGGTGCAGAGTAACAGCGCCTGAGTTAGCCGCGTGGAGAATGCCCGGGTCTATGCCGGCGTCTCTAATCGCGCCGACAGCTTCTTTAAAACGCGCCAACTGCGTATTGGTGTAGGCGATGTCCTGCTCCAGCGTCGAATCGGCAACAGCGAAATGAGTCGCGGTTCCCGCAAGCGTAAGATTTCGGCAGGAAACAATGTAACGCGCAAGAGCAAGCGCGTCTTCAGGCACGCAGCCAAGCCGCCCCATGCCTGTATCGATTTTTAGATGAACGGGCAGGCGGTCTTGTGTTTTAACTTTCACGGCGGCATACTCGTTCAACGCGCCCGCAAACCAAGTGTCGGAGACAAAGGGGATCAGGTCTGTTTCGATAATTGCCTGAATATCCTGCGGATCAGCTTGAGAAAGCAGTAATATCGGGGCTTTTATTCCGCTTTCCCTCAGCTCAGCCCCTTCGGTAACTGTAGCGACGCCAAAACAATCCGCTCCGGCTTTCAGTCCGGCTTTGGCGATTTCAACCGCTCCGTGACCGTAAGCGTCGGCTTTTACCGGCACGCAAATCCTCCTGCCGCCGACTCTTGCCTTCACAGCCTCAAAATTGCGTCTGAAACGCTCCAGATGAATAACCGCTTTAGTTCTCATAGAAGTATAATAGCAAAAAAAAACCTTTTGCAAAACTATGACAGCAGCGGCTATATTGAAATATTCTTGTCCGTTAAAAAAGTCGAAAAAACTTGATTTTTTACCCATTTCATGGTAAATTATTGTTGGATATGTGTTTTCAAAGACTGAAAGTGATCGCTGTTTTTGCCGTTCTCGCGTTTCTCGGCGGGTGCGGAGGTATGGACGAAATGTTGTCTTCAGCAGGAACTTATAAAGTAAACTCAAGAATTAACGGGGCGCCTTTGGACGAATTATCCTTTATAGTCTACAGCGATAAAATTCAGCCGTTTTTTGAACTTTCCGTAGCGGACGACCCTGATGTTACAGCTCTAATGGTCTATTTGAAAAACGCAAAAGGCGGGATTGCAAGTTACAAGGTTATATACACTCTTTCCGAGAATGAACAAAACTCTGATGACGATATTTTCGGGGCGGCGGATCAAAATGAACCCGCTGTTAAAGAGGAAGAAAAAAAACAAGATGGCAAAAATGAAAATGAAACGGAAAACAATTTACCGGAATTAAAAATCGATGAAAATCAGGAATTAAAAACTGATGAAAATAATGAAGAGTTAAAAACCGCGGATTACAATGACAGTGAAAACAGTGTTTTAATTACGGATAACGAAAAAAATGACGAAGCCGCCGGCAAAGAAACAGAAACACCTGATGCCGCTTTAGTCTTAAAAGATCCCCTTGCGGAACTTGGACTTAAAATCGGCGATGAATATATTATTCCGGTTCAAAGTCTTGATAAAGATTTGCCTTATTTTCCTGTGCCTTGGGATTTACCCATTGGCAGATATACACTGGTTTACAGCGTATTAAGCGGCAGCGATGTTCTTCACAGATCCGAAAAGCCTGTTTTCTATATTGCCGATGCCGGTTTTTCTTTTGGCGGTATTCAAGTAAGCCTTCCAAGCGTTTCTTTAAATCCTCAGTTTATTCCGGCGGGGACTGTTGTAATGCTGGAAACAAAGCTGGATTTCGACAGCCGCATGGAGCCGTATATCGTGTGGTACAGCGGGAAAAAAATAATCAGAGAGGGTTCTTTTTCTGCCGGAGAAAACACGCTGCTGTGGAAAATGCCCGCACAAAACGGTTTTATTTCATTGAGCGCGGAAGTTTTTCCTTTTGCAGGTCAGCAGGATTTAACAGGGTATAAAAAGGGGGTTTCCCTGCTTGTTTCCTCAAAACCTGAAGACGCGAGAATTCTTCCCGAAGAAGATCAGAACCTTCTTCATAAATATTTTTTTGAAGGCGATTTAACAGATTCTGCAGCAAAAACCGCCGAGGAAAGGACGTTAAAACCTTTAGAAAAAAACAACGCTAAATGGATTTCTTATGACGGCGTTTACGGTCTTGCCACGGGAGGCGGCAATATTTTTTCGCTGCCCGGTATAAGTTTTACTTTTGATGAAAGCGGAAACGCGGAAACGGCGTGGCGGATTGTTTCGCGTTTTAAACCGTTAAACGAAGGCGGGGTTTTATCTGTACAATTCGCTTCTGATGTTAAACTAAATTTGACTAACAAAGAGTCTAATCTTGTTTTAACATTGGTTTCTTCCGAATCGGCAGTTTCAAAAAAATACGCGCTGTCCGGAACCGGCTCATTTATTAACATGGAAATTAATTTTTCTGTTTCCGCAGACAAACTGACAGCAAGCCTTAATTTTATCGACTCCCTTAGCAATAAAAACGAAACATACGCGGATGTCAGCATTGAAACGGAAATAAAATCGCCATACAAAATAATTCTTGGGGCAAATGAGATAAATGAGGAAAATAATGAAAAGCCTGAGCCTGCGAATACACAAAGCGGCAAAGCAACGGTGATTTGGGACGAATTGATGCTTTTTAACATTTCCGCAAAATTACCGGAAGACGCTTCCTCGGCAAATGAAGTTCAAGAGCGGGAAGAAACGGAAATAGAAGACGTATCTGATTCTTTAATTTCTTAAATCATGAAAAGAAAAAAAATTAAAATACCGCTAAAAGTCTTTTCAGTCTTTGCGTTAATCCTGATTTATTGCGCATGTCAATCTAACAGAAAGCCGCTTTTTGTTCCGGAGACTGTTGAAGATGCCGCGCCGGATTATTCTATCGACATTGACAGTATAATAGAAACTAAAAGCGGCGGGCGCGGAAATTCGAATCTTCCCGAATGGCTGCTCGCTTATATTTCAGGCGGAATTGAAGAAGTCGAAAAGATAGATTTTTTCACAGATGAATATTGTTTTATCGGAACAAATGAAGGGAACAATTTTAACGCTTTAACAAAGTGGGCTGCCAATTATTCCGCAATTCAGGATTTTACCAGGCTTGCGGCTTTCAGAATTGAAAAAAAATTAGTGTCCGCCGCTTCACTGTATCCCGCCGACGAATACGGAGAGTTTTTTGAACGTCTTGTAAAAAAAGCGTTTGAAGCCGAATATCAAGGCGCAATTATGGAAGGTACTTACTGGATAAAAAAAGTAGACGGCGGCAGCACTGTCTATGAATTTTTTGTATTTATTAGTATAGATAAAATATCAATGCAGACTATTATTAACGATATGATTGCCCAAACGCGCGCTTTAGTTACTCCAACCCGCGCGCAGAACGCGGCAATTAACCGTTTGCAGCAAACTTTTTTTGAGGGGTTTTAATGGAAAATATGCTTCAATGGGGCTTGGATTTTATAAGG
>QMCE01002370.1_pt1 | contig 10382 bp, 9 predicted proteins | sample 1821851 | NCBI WGS metagenome assembly QMCE01 (sample SAMN09453174, study PRJNA476694) | Termite gut metagenome, whole genome shotgun sequencing project. | isolation source: worker | host: Odontotermes sp. | place: South Africa:Pretoria | collected 2016-01-28
CCCATGCCGCAACAACAGATTGTACCGTCACAAATCGGACAACCGCCTTACGGCTTTTCAGGACAAACGGTTCCCCCCATGCTCGGCATGACACGACAAGAACCGCCGTTTAAGGCAAATCCCCAGGAAATGGCGTACCGACAAGATCATCAACAAGATCGAACACCGGTACAAAACGTAAACATCCCTTCGGCAATCAACCCATTAGTCGCACGGGTGCCCGACGATGTAGACACACCGACATTTTCCGGGTTCCAAGCGTTCTAGTGCAATTCAAGAATTGGTGTAGGGCTTTCCGCTCCCGTTGGTCGCTGTTTTATTGCCATTGTCGCTCTATACCAATTTTTAATCCGCTCTAGAGACCCAACACTCAACCGGTTTTACAGCTTGAAATTAAACACTTCGGTGACTGTTCGCCAGGCACGAAAACCGAGCGTCCGTGGTTCGACGTGGACTTTGGCCTTGCCGGTCATACTCTCGATGGAAATCCGGAAAACTGCAGTCACCGCCAGGAGCCTGGCGATGATAGCCTCCGCCGCCGCCATCTGGTCCGGGAAATACTTCTGTGTCAGGCGGGTCAGGGCCCGGATCTTCTCCTCCGGGTCGGTCACCTCCGCCGGATGAAACCCTTTGCTGTTGAGCTGCGTCTCCGACATCGCCAAAATCCCGGCGCATTTACTGGAGACGGAAGACCCCGTATTCCAATTCAACAAAGCCATCATCGACGCAACAGCCCCCGTAACGGTCGCCTACAAACCCAACATCGCCTTCTACGAAAGCCGGGGCGTAGCCGGTTGGCGTTCATTGGAAAAAACAATAGCCTACCTCCGGGACAGCTACCCCGACATATTCACCATCGCCGACGCCAAGCGGGGAGACATCGGTAACACCTCCCAGATGTACGCCAAAGCCTTCCTCGACACCATGCAATTCGACTCCATCACTGTCGCCCCCTACATGGGCGAAGACTCCGTCACCCCCTTTCTGGAATACAACGGAAAATGGGTCATCCTGCTGGCACTCACCTCCAACAAAGGCGCCTTTGACTTCCAATTTTTTGAAGAAGAAGGCGTAAAACTGTACGAAAAAGTATTGACCAAATCGCAGGAGTGGGCCGGCAAAGAACAGATGATGTACGTCGTAGGGGCCACCAAAGCAGAAATGCTCGCCGGCATCCGGAAAATAGTGCCGGACCACTTTCTCTTGGTACCGGGCGTCGGTGCACAGGGCGGGAGCCTGGAAGAGGTCGCCCGCTACGGCATGAACAGCCGGTGTGGCCTGCTCGTAAACTCCTCCCGCGGCATTATCTTTGCAGACAAAGGTGCCGACTTTGCTCGCCGGGCCGGCGAAGAAGCCGCCAAACTGCAACGGGAAATGGAACAGTTGCTGCAAACGTACCGTGTGATTTAATCACCCGATCAACTCATAGCGGTAAAAGGGGAGGGGCTCATTCAGGTAATGCAGCACCTTCTCCTGATTCATACCGTCCAACGGATCCTGATCATACCCAAACGTACCCTTTATTCCCATATTGATAAAATAAACCGCCCGCTCCACAGCCTCCGGCAAACTGTCGCCGTTCAGTAGGCACCCCGTAATCACACTGGCAAAAGCATCCCCCGTACCGGGATACGAAGCCGGCAAATGGTCGCACAACACCCGCCACATACGGCCATCCTCCCGGTTATAAGCAATCGTAGCCACCTTCCGGTCATCCTCCGCCGGGGCCGAAGTAATGATCGCATACCGGGGCCCCAGCTCGCTCAGCCGCTTACACCAACCCGCAGCCGTCGCCCCGTCGACATCCGCAACCCCTTCCCCCAGCAAAAAAGCCGCCTCCGTCAGGTTCGGCGTCACCACATCCGCTTGGCGGCAAAGGCGGCGCATCCCCTCCACCATCTCCGGGTCCATGCCCGGATACAACTTACCGTGATCCCCCAACACCGGGTCCACCAAAATAAAACTATCCTTGTGCCCGAAATCCCGGAAAAAACCGGCCACCACCTCCATCTGCTCCCTCGAAGCCAAATACCCCGAATACAGAGCATCAAAACACAGCCCAAGCTCCTTCCAGTGGCTGACAATCTCCCGCATCTGCGCCGTCAGGTCAAAACTCCGGAAACGGGGATACTCACTGTGCGCCGAAAGCACAGCCGTCGGCAACGGGCACACCTGAAACCCCATTTGCGACAACACCGGTATCACCACCGTCAGCGACGCCCTCCCGTAACCCGACAGATCATGTATAGCAGCAACCTTTTTCATAACATAGCATTTTCTCTTGCAAAGATACAAAGAAACCCAACCCCTGCATCATTTCATCAATCGTCTTGAAAACAACAGTCGTGTTGCTCTTATCAGCAACTTATTTTTTATCATGGGTACAGGTATCATCCTCGCAGCCCTAATCAAAAATCCTGACCACCCTCCGGCTATCCTCCAGCTGCTTAACACGCAGGTAACTGCGGTAAGAACTGAACCCCGCCTGCAGCACCAGATCAACCCCGGGGAGACCTTTATTCTTCGGCGAGAGGCGGATGCGCTCCAGCTCCTCAAGCCGCAGCCCGTTGATATAGCGGCTGAAATTCACGCCGTACTCCCGGTTGATAAACCCCGACAGATAGCTGCGATTGGTGCCGAGCGCCAGGCACAGATCGGTGATCCGGAGTTTCGGGTCCAGATAAGGCTTCCGCTGCCGCATATAACTCTCGAACCGGGAGCGTTCCATCCCTTTGGAGCGCTCCCCCTCTGCCTCCTCCGGCCGGGGCGGCTGAATAATCATATAATTCCCCGCCATCAAATGGTGGCAGATAAACAAATATTGGACTACCGGCAGCAGCGACATGCACACCGTAACCGCCGAAGAAAAAAAGACGCTCTTGTGGACAAACAACAAGCCCGAAGCAAAAGGCAACATCAGCCAAAGAAGCACGATCTGGGTATACACCCACCTCACCGAAGAGCGTTGCTCATCGGCGGAGTAATGCACCACGGCCCGGCGGAACTTCCCGATCCTCAACAACCCCGCCAAAGGATAAACAATACTGTAAACAATAAACACCAGCGCATTCGAAGTATAAAAGCGGGTAAACAACTCGTAACCGGGCGCCGGATCCCCCCGCGATTCAATGATGTAATACTGCACCTCATACGGCGTAGCGAGCGACCAAATCCCCTGCGTGGCGGCGAGAATCACCGGAACAACATAATGCATGCGCGGAAACCGCTCGCGGCTGCCCGTACCGGTGATGGCGAATATAAACCGGTACAACAGCACCTGCGAAAGCATCAGGGCAAAAAAGAACGGGGTTTTCACCCACACGTGGGCGTGGTAATCCACCATATACAACACCATACCGAACCAACCGAACGCCACCACCCCGTAGAGCCACATCATCAGCCCGCTCAGGCGCCGCTGGGTGCTGTCGCGGTTCCGGTGGCGGAACATCAACAACAGCGCCACACACATCAACGCGATGAACATCGGCAGCGAAAACACCAGGCACTGTATATAATCCATTCGTGTCATTCCTTCTCCTTTCCTTCCATGGCAAGCACGCTTCGATACTGCTTCACCCGGCCTTCCCCGTCAACTCGGCCAGCGGCCTCCCCCCATTCGAGGGCAAAGCAACCAACCGTTCCACCTCCTTCAGGCGCAGGCGGTTCATATACCGGTTAAAATTCACCCCATACGTACGATTGATAAAACGGGAGACATAACTGCGGTTAATCCCCATCGCCTCCGCCAGATCGGTCAGCTTGTACGACGGATCCAGATAAGGCTTCTGCTCCCGCATCCAGGCATCAAACCGCTTGCGCGTCAACAGGCTGCCGCTCCCTTGAGCATAAGGCCTGTGCCAACGCTTCTGCACAGGCTCCCCCTGCTGCGGCTCCTCCTCCTGCTTCTGCGGCAGGATATACAACACATACCGGCGCCGGACCACCACAAACGTCAACACAATATGCTGGGCGACCATTGTCACCGAAGCGATCCCCACCACGTGGGAGAGATAAAGCCCCTGATGGCGCTGGATAAAAGCCGCCAGCCCCGACACAAAAACCGATGTCAGCATAAACGCCAGCAACCACAAAGCCCACCGGGCGGGGCGGCGCACCAGGCTCGACGAAGCATTGATGGCGCGGTAATACCGCACCAACCGGACCACCGTCAGCGTCAAATAAAAAACACAATAAAACAGCGTCACCGGCTGCTTCGAAATATAGAGCCCTGTATACGCCCCATACCCCGCCGGTACCACCTTCCGCAGCCCCACCGTAATCTCCAGTTGCACCTCATACGGTACAAAAACCGACCAAACTGCCAACGGGAGCACAATCACCAACGGTACCCAAAAATGCCACCGGGACAACCGCTCGCGGCCGTCCTCAGCGGACAGCATATGAAAAAGAGCGTAAAAAAGCACCTCCGCATACAGCAGCGCAAAATAAAACAGCGACTGCACCGCCACAAACGCTTCCGGAGCATAGACATAAAACGCAATCCCCACACTCGACACAAACGAAGCGCACAAATACCAGAAAGCCGTCCGCTTAATACGCGCCTCCGTGTGCGAAAACCGGTTTTCGTAAGAAAAAAACAAAAGGATCATACCGCCCAAAGCGGTAAAAACAGGCGCCACATACTCCGCCAAATAGATATACTCAATCAAATGATCCATACATTACTTTGCCCAAAGATAAAAAAAATATACCTTTTGGCAACCTTTTTTACGATTGCGGCCCACCAAAACGGGAAAATTTACGATTGCGACCACCATATTTTTACGATCCGGATTACGCCGTCCGCAAAAAAGCCCTAATTTTACATACCTCAAAAAGAAGCCCCAAAAACAAGCCCCCAAACAGGGCTGTAAAAAAACACCAATAACACCATCCATGAACAAAAACCTCCATTGCCTGCTCATCGCCCTGCTCCTCTGCACCTCCTTGCCCGCACAAACCCAGCCGGAAGAAAGCACAAGATACCTCGGCGTAAAAACCAATCTGGCAGCTTGGGCGGGCGCCATCCTCAACATCGCGGCCGACCTGCAGGTCAGCGAACACCTCTCCGTAGAACTGCCCCTGCAATGGTGCCCGTGGCACACCAACAACCGGCACGCCGTCAAAACCTTCCTCCTCCAGCCGGAAGGCCGCTACTGGCTCTCCGCCCCCGGAACGGGACACTTCTTCGGCCTCCACGCCCACCTGGGCTGGTTCAATGTCAAATGGGACCGCGACCGCTACCAGAACCGCAACCGTCCCCTGCTCGGCGCAGGTGTCAGCTACGGCTACCTGCTGCCCATCAGCGGACAATGGGCCGGTGAATTCACCCTTGGCGCCGGCTATGCCAACACCCGATACGACACCTTCTACAACATCCACAACGGCGCCCGCATCGACACCCGCACCAAAGATTACTGGGGCATCACCCGGGTAGGCATCAGCCTCGTATACCGCTTCAACCTCACCAAACCCAATCAACCATGAAACACACATACCGCATACTACAATTTCTCCTCCTTCTGGCCCTTCTCCCGGCAGGCTGCATACACGACGACCCCACCACAACCCCCGACGGAGAAGAGGGCGTCGACCCCACACTCGTGCAGGTATCAACCGAAGTAACACTCAACCTGGCGCTCCTTCCGTTGGAGATCAACACACAGCAAAACGCCCGTTCGGGGATGACCAAAGCCGCTTCCGGCTACGCCCGCCGCTTTATCATCGAAGCCCGGAACGAAGGCAAAACCACAGCCCGGCAAGTGACCGTGCTCGACCCCGCCGCAGCAAGCGGGGAGGAGATCACCCTTCCCATCCGCCTCAAACTGCACGCCCGGGAATACACCCTCGCCGTCTGGATGGACTACGTAGAGGCGGGGAGCGAGGCCGACCTCTACTACAACACACAGGAGCTCCAACAGATCGCCTGCACCGACCCCTATACCGCAACACCGCCTACCGCGATTGCCTCTACGGGACCGCGCCGCTGGACCTGCGCCCCTACCGCGACGAATGGAACGCCGACGTACAGGTAGCGGTGGAGCTGGTCCGCCCCCTGGCCAAATACGAAATCATCGCCACCGATGCGGCGGCCTTTCTGGAGATGGCCCGCAACAAATACCCCGGGCAAACCGACTTTACCATCCGGTTTTTCTACGGCTTCTACCTCCCCACCGGCTTCAACATATGGGAAGGCAAACCGGCCCGTTCGCAACTCGGCGTCACCTTTACGGACGTACTCACCCTGCCCGCCGAAGGCACGGAAGAGCTGACGCTGGGCTCCGACTACCTCTTTGTAAACGGGGCGGACTCCTACGTTCCCCTCTCCATTGAGATCCGCACCGCCGGCGGAGAGCCGATAGGCCGGGCTATCAGCCTTGACGTACCCTACCGGCGGGGCTACCTCACCACCGTCCGGGGACGCTTCCTGACAGACCTCTCCGCTTCCGCCGGCATCGGCATAGACCCCGAATTCGGCGGAGACATCAACATTGACCTCAATACATTCTAATAAAACAAATCATCCATAAAAACAACAAACATGAAAAAGTACCATTCCCTCCTTTTCCTGCTCGCCCTGATCGGGCTGGCCATAGCGTGCAGCAAAAACGACACCCTCGACGGGCAAAACAGTAAAAACAACCGGGTCGTATTCAGCGCCCGCATCGGGGACGGCCTGCAGCTACGCTCCGGCGCACAGACCCGCGCCTCCGGCAACCTGCAACTGCCCGGCTACGCCCTCCGCTACATCCTCGAAGTGTGGAACGAAAGCGACGCCGTTGCCCACCGCGAAGAGAAACTGGTTACAGACGCCGCCCAGACCGTGGTGTTTGAATTCGGGCTCGAAGAAGCGGGAGACTACAACGCCCTGCTGTGGGCCGACTACATACCGGCGGGCGCTGCCGCTACCAACGGCCATTACCCCGACCTCTACTACAAAACAGATGCGGCTACCGGTCTCAAAGCCATCAGCATCATCGGTACGGCCTACGCCGTCAACACCCCTTCGCGCGACGCCTTCTTCGGAAACAGTTCGTTTACAAAGGACGGCGTTTCGGAAACCGACGCCGGCAACGTCACCCTGACACGTCCCTTCGGAAGGATCAACATCATCGAAAACAGCGCCACGCTGCTGGCGGAGCTGACCAACCTGGAGTTGGCTTACACCGTTCCCTCCGACTTCAACGCAGCGGACGGTTCGGTAAGCGGTACCTACAACGTAGCGCTCAACGGCATCACCTCCTTCCCCCAAGCCGCCACCGAAAAAGCCAACCTCTTCTACGACTACATCCTGGCCCCGGCAATCGGGCAACACCTGCTGGGAGAGCTCCAAATCAACTACACACTGGAGAGCGCCATCACTGAAACCGTGCACGCCGCCTTCACCATCCCCTCCAACATGCCGGTGGAACGCAACAAACGCACCAACATCTCGGGCAGCATCTTGAACAATCCGGAGTTAACCAGCCTGTCGGTAGCCATCAGCGATGCCTGGACGGAGCCGGATACCGATGAAGAGATCGACCCCAACGCATGGGATGGCGTATCGACCTCCGAACCGGCAGGCTACACCGCCGGCTCCCCCGGTACGGTCGACATCACCTCCGCCACCGAACTGGCATGGCTGGCAACTAAAATCGTAGAAGAGACGAACTTCTCAGGCTACACCTTTAACCTCACCACCGACATCAATCTCAACAACAAGGAATGGATAGTAAGTACTACGAAAAGTTTTACTGCAACATTCGACGGACAGGGCCACACCGTCCATAACCTGCGGAGTACCGGCTTCCGGGGAGGATTATTTGGCACTCTGACAAGTCCTGCAACCGTAAAAAATGTCACAGTGGACGGGAATATCACTTATACGGGCGATGCGATATGTTACCTGGGTGGTATTGCAGGCTCTTTAAGTTATGCTACCATTGAAAATTGCACCAACCACTGCACCATCACAGGGGAAAGTACAGCCACTTGTAATGCCGGAGGTATCGCAGGTTATGTTAGTAATGGTTCCACATTCACGAATAATACAAACACGGGGGCCATCACAGCGGGAGGAACGGGAACTGCATACACAGGAGGCATAATCGGGCATGTAATACTACAGGGTGCAACAGCAACGGTGCTGACAGGTAATACACATTCCGGCAGCGCACCCACAGGCGTCATTATTGGTATTTGTTACCCAGGTACCGGCACCATTACCATTGATGGCGTTAACGCCACGCCAGGCCAACCGTTCCCGGTGCCTGCGGGGAGGTAACACACCTCCCCCGGCCGGGGAGGCATTGGCGGCTACAACGGAAAATAGTGAGAGGGCGAAAAGCTTGTTCCCGCTTCGTTTCCCCAAAAGCCATACAGGTGGGTCTCCTTGTCTATGGCGTAAAACGTAGAAAAGAGGGCTTCCCCTTCCCGGCGGCAAACGCCGGTTTCGTGGAGCCTGATCCGGAGGTCCGTGTGCAGTTCCACCACATAGAGGCGGTCGGTTGGAGAACCGATCGCTTCCCGTGGATTGTATTCCCAATACACCCGGCAATCGTGGGCGTTGCGGCGTTCCAACCCCAGCTTGCGGGGCAACGGCAGCAATCCCGCACTGAAATGCAGGCGTTCGTAATCCGTGATCCCCTGCTCCTTCCCGAAAGCGTGGATGTTGTGCCGTATAAACATGTTTTGGGCATTCTTCCCGGTATCCTTAGCCACCGTTTTCCACACCTGCCTGAACATATCCGCCTGTAAACACTTATAAAAATAGTTACATCCGGCAAAACGTCCCCGCAGCAGTACCTGCTTGTCGGTTTTTTTGTCGCGATACTTAGTCGGTTTCATCCGTATATAGGTACCCCCGTTCCGCTGGTAAAACACCAGATTTCCCAATGTTCCGCTGATGTTTTTTAGTTCGTCCGTTGCTCTTGCCATAACCTTTTCTCCTATTTGCGTTATACCTTCTTCATACAAAGATCGAATAAAAAATTGAAAAAACATAGTGTTTTTATGTTTTAAAACCGGTTATAGCCGTCTTTATGCCGTCTAAGTACCGAATGAGCGCCGACTTTGATTCGAAGAAGGTACGACACAAATAACTGGTTGGTAGGTGTTTGCTTTTCGCGTTTGGCAACCTGGTTAACCCGAATTTCAAACAACAACACAAGAACCGACGCATGATCGGTTTTAGACGCGACGAACAATAGACAAGAACACCTAAAAGATTTTTTTCGCATGTGTGGGTCTAAAAATGGAGGGTTATTGTCTAAAATAAGCATAAATTCGTATATTTGTCCCTGAAATTTCAGGGGTATAATTCAAAAACAACATATTTTTATGTCTAAAATCAGATTCTCCGCATTGGAAACAGTAGCCAGCCGCATACCCGTAGGACCGGAAACTGCCCAGCGCGCCTCCGTCCTGTTCGGGGCCGATGTATTCACCATGGAAAAAATGCGCCTCTACCTCTCCGGGGAAGCCTACAGGAAATTGGAAAAAAATATGTTAGAAGGAGAAGGGATCGACCGGCAACTGGCCGACCAGGTCGCCGCGGCCATGAAAGCCTGGGCGGTAGAAAAAGGCGCCACTCACTACACCCACTGGTTCCACCCCCTGAACGGCTCCACAGCAGAAAAACACGACAGCTTCATCGACGTGCTGAAAGACGGAAGCGTAATCGAATCCTTCGACGGGAAACTATTGGTACAGCAAGAACCCGACGCCTCCAGCTTCCCCAGCGGAGGCATCCGGAATACCTTTGAAGCCCGGGGGTACACTGCCTGGGATCCGGGGTCGGACGACCCCTTCCTGTACCGCAACCTGCTCGACATGGTGCGCGCGGCCTCGTCCATGCGCCACCACGACGAATTCGACCTCGCCGACGGCGGCCCCCTCCTCATCCCGCCCGCGGGCGGCAAGCCGGGGGCCGTCGCGGGGGCGGTCTGGTACCAGGGCTGTTCCGACACCGAGACGGACGCCCTCGCCGAAAGCTACACCGACCGCTTCGCGCGCTTCGCCGAGGGCCTGCGCGGCGACCTGGGCTCGCCCGGGCTGCCGTTCATCGTCTGCCAGCTCAACCGCGTCGTGGGCGTCGCCGACGCGGCGCAGAGCCGCCGCTGGTCCGAGGTGCGCGAGCGCCAGCGCGCGGCGGCGTTCCGCCTGCCGCGCGTCGCCGTCGTGCCGACCTTCGACGCGGAGTTGTCCGACGGCATCCACAACAGCCCGCCCGGGAACCTCGTCATCGGCCAGCGCTGCGCGGTGGCGGCGCTCGGCATGGTCTACGGCCTGCCGCTGCGCTGGCGCGCGCCCGACCTGGCGGAGGCTACGCTCGATCCGCGCGACCGCGCGGTCGTGCGCCTGCGCATCGCGCAACATCGCCCGCCGCTGGCCGGGATTGG
>QMCE01002371.1_pt1 | contig 10379 bp, 12 predicted proteins | sample 1821851 | NCBI WGS metagenome assembly QMCE01 (sample SAMN09453174, study PRJNA476694) | Termite gut metagenome, whole genome shotgun sequencing project. | isolation source: worker | host: Odontotermes sp. | place: South Africa:Pretoria | collected 2016-01-28
AACCCGAGCCCACGCCCAAATGGCCCTGCTCCGAGACATCGAAGCGAGGGATGAGGAGATGCAGGCGTTCATCAGGGAGTTGATTGGATAGTGGAGGGGGGACCAATGCCCGCACCCATACAAGTTTTGTTTTATCGCGCCGGGTCGGCGCAAAGGTACTTGTCTTTTAATTGCAGAATAGTATTACAGGTATTCCGCTTCTTTCAGCGCCGTAACCGCTGCCTCATGATCTTCGGGGGCCACCAGGATGATAGGGCCGGTGCAGCCCATACCGCTGGAGGCAAAGATGCCCTTCCTCCACAGGGCGCGCACGGCGTCCTCGAGGGCGAGTATCTCAACGCCGGGGATCTCGGCCGTCACCACTTTTTCGGGCGGGGCTTGCACTTCGTCGGCGTCCTCCTTCGGCTTTTGCTGCACAAGGCCGGCGAGGATGGTATCAAGGCCCGCTTTTCTGGCGGCTGCGTACTCGGCGTCCACTTTGCCCCGCAAATCGCCCTTGGCGCAGGCGCCCATATAGCGCAGCGCGCCCGCCACCACCGGCGCGCCCGAAGCGCGCGAGATAATGCCAATGATGCGGTCGTACCCCTCGCCCACGCCGGGGCCGTAGGCGTCGCCGATGGCTTCGTAGCTTCCGCCGCTGGAATAAGCGCTCATCAGCTTGATGATAACGTTGCCGGTGAGCGAATCCATCACCATGATATCGGGCACGCCCTGCAACAGGTCGTTGCCGCGCATCACGGCGCCGCCGTCGGCCCGGGCGCTCTCGGTAAAGTTGACAGCATAGCCGTTTTCGCGCAGCTTGAGCAGCGCCCGTTCCAGCTGGCGCGCGCCGTCGATGTTAAGGATGCCCACCGTCGGCGCCTTGACGCCGCACGCTTTTGCCACGGCGATGCCGCCCACGGTGTTTTTGAGCATGGCCGATACCCGTTCGGTGTCGCTGGTACCCGTCGTGGCAGCCACATACATCGATTTGCCCTTGGCCGGGGTGATAACGCGGCCGACCGTCGTCACGCCGATAGGGAAGGAGTAGTGCATGGTCAGCGCGGCGTCCAGCTCACCCGCTTCCAGCATCCTGTCCATAGCCGCGTGGGCGTCGGCAGCGCAGTCGGCCTCAATAAGCTCAAGCGCCGTATCCGTCTTTGGCCCGATGACCACCACCTGAATGCCGGGGTCTGCGGCTTGCGCCATCTCGGCGCCGCGCAGCATTTCGGCCTCACCGTGCTCGCTGCCCGTAAGCGTAAGTCCCACACGTGTGCGCCCGCCAAAGCTGCCGGTTTTAAGCCCTTCGGCAATTTCGTCGAACACCTGCGCGATGGTATTCTTTACGTGTTCCATCGCCCGCCCCCCTACTCGGCTCGCAGCGTCGCGGCAAAATCGGCCATGGCCTCGGCGATCATGGCGCGCACGGCCGCTTTATCCACGCCGCTCTCGCCGCTCTGCACCTCGCCGCTGTTCTTTTCGAGGATAAAGCTGACGCCGTCAAACAAATTCGTCAGCCGCCCAAGAAACAGGCTGCCCTTGCCAACGATCATGACGCGGCTGAGCGCGCCCTCGGCCATGAGGTCGCGGCAGTGGGCAAGAAAAGGCACGCCCGACGGGATATGCCCCTGTGTGGGAGCAAAGCCGGGCATCGAGATGCGCTCGACAACGGCGTTCAATTCGCTCTTCTGGAAGTCGCCGCGCATAACGCCCAGCGCCGCGATCATCTTAAAGTTTGCCTTGGGCACATCGCCCGCGCCGGCCGGCTCGGTGATCTCGGGGTTCTGCATCTCGGGCGAGAAGGTATCGATACTGCCCAGCTTGATGCCGCTGGCATCCAGCGGGTTGGCCACGATAGCCTGCATGACGGCCTGCGGCGACGCGCCCGAGCCAATGGTATGCCGCCCGACGATATCGGTGCGGAAAACAGGCGATACGCCGTCGTTCTCGCCAATATGCACGGCAAAAGCGCCCAGGCAATCCTCCAAAACAGGCAGGCCCTTCTTGACATGATCCTTGGCGTTGAGGCCAAGCTTGGCGCTGGCGCCGCCCGCCACAACGACAACATTTTTATAAATGCCCGCGCGCACCATCGCCGCCGCCTCCACAAGGGCGTGAGCCGGCCCGGCGCAAAAGCTGCGCGTATCGGAGCCGGTGGCGTTCATACAGCCGCACACCTCGCCGATAGCCTTGGCAAAGTTGCCGCCGCCGCGCTGGTTCATATCGCCGCACGCTTCCTCAGAGCACTCGATGATGTAATCCACGTCGGCGGGGGAGGCCCCGGTCTTGGCAAAAAGAAGCTGCAACGCAAAAGAAGCGCTGGCCTTGCCCACAAGGTTTTCGAACATCACATGCTCAGAAAGGGCGGCGTCGAAGTCGTGAGCCTTTTTTACGCAACCTACCAGCTTGCCGTCCAAATACATCGGCTCGGCCTTGTGGCCGGCCACCAGCTCGTCGAGCTGGCTTTGCGGCGCGTGACCCTTGGCCAGCTTTTCAAGGAACTTCCAGCCCTTTACAACCGGATGCGCCGTCAGCTTGGCCTCTGCGGCCCGTTGAAAGCCTTCCTCGAGCAGCACGAGGTCAAACGCGTCCACCGCCTTCATCAGGCCGTAGAATTCGTCGAGGGGCATGATCTCGCCGTGCTTGCCGTCGCGGCCCGCGTCCTTCACAGGGCTCTGGTACCACGGGCGCGCGATGCCCTCTAAATCCTTGGGGCGCAGGTTGCCAATAAACACCTGGTTTGGCGGGTAGGCCACGCAATCCTCAAAGCTGCGCAGTTGCCCCGGCAGGTTTTTGAGATGCTCGGAATCGGGCGCGAGGCGCTTCTCGGTGGTTTGCGTACTGCCCTGATGGACGACCATGTCATTGGCCTGGATAAGCGCGTAGGCCGCGCCTTTCACAACGGGGAAATCGATAACAATCACCTTCTATCTATTTGTTTGCTTTCCTTGATATCCGCCCAGAGCGGGCAGAAAAGCCTTTGGGGGGTTCGTATCGGCGAAAATAGCCGCAAGGGCGACTGGCAACCGTCCGCGCGGTGGCGGCGGACAGCCCCCGGGCGATTGGCAATCGCCCCTGCACTGCAGCTTTGGGGCTTGCGCTGTTCCGGCAAACGCCCTCCCCCCGCCCCGTTGAAGCGGCGGGGGAAGAGCGGTGCGCCAGAAAATTAGTCGTTGAACACCGTCTGGCTGTCCACCGGCGTCGTAAGGGCTTTGAGGGCCTTGCGCACAAGGCGGCGGCGAAGCTCCTTTTCGTCGGCGGGGTCAAGCGCCGGGTTGCCCAGCGGGTGGGGAATAGCCACGGTAGGCACGATCCGGTTTGCGCCGACCGTGAGAGAGATGGGAACAACAGTGCACATGTGCACTACCGGGAAGCCATGGCTCTCAATTTCTTTTACCATCGTTGCACCGCAACGCGTGCAGGTGCCTCAGGTAGAGGTCAGGATGACGCCGTTCACGTGGTCGGCGATCAGATCCTGCGCTATCTGGCTGGCAAACTTCTTGGAGTTGGCAACGCTTGTGCCGTTGCCAACCGTCGCGTACCAGTACGGGTGAAGGGAGCCAATCTCCCCGGCGGCCAGCATTTCCTTGATCACGTCTACCGGCAGAACACGGTCGAGGTCGAGGTTGGCGTACACGGGGTCGTAGCCGCCGTGGGCCGTCTCGCCGTTTTCGGGGGTGAAGTTGTCGATATTCTCGAGGCTGTATTTGCCGAACTTCGAGGCGCTCGAGGATTCGATATGGTCGGGGTTGCCCTTGGGCACCGGCCCGCCCGACGAAACCAGCGCGATGCGCGCCTTGGTAATATCGGCAATGGCGGGCTGTGGGTCAACACGGTCGAAAACAGGCATGGGGTACTCTGTGGTAAAGGGCTCGCCCGCTATCTTTTTGAGCAGCATATCCACGGCGCGCTTAGAGCCGCGCTCGGCCGCAAAGAAGTTCTCGCGCAGGCCCTTGGGGAAGTAGCCTTCGGTTATCGGCTCGCCGGCAATTATTTTCTTAACAATGCCGGTAATAGCGGGCACCGCCTGCCGCATCGAGGCGGCGCTGTTGCCCACGGGCACAAAGTAACCGTAGCGCTTGTAAATTTCCAGCCCCGGGTTTTCCTCATAGAGGCCGCCCACAACGGGGACGCCGAGGTTTTCGGTCACCAGCTTGGCCACGCCGCCGCAAGCCATGCCGTAGCGGCCGGCGTTGAAGCCGGGGCCGACAATAACGAGCTGCGGGTCGTAGCTTTTGATCATATCGAGCACGACGGCGGACGCGTCCTCCAGATGTTCGCTGAAGTAACTGTCGCCACAGTACACGGTACCAACGATGTCGGCCACATCTTTAAGTGCGGCGGAAAGGGCCATGCCGGGCCCCATCACGCCATCCTGCTTTGCGGGCGGTGTATCGGCTTTTTCTTCGCCGCCAAGGCCGGCATAGAACTGGTTGATATAGTGAACAATTTTGTATTTGCCCACTGTGTTTCCCCCTTTCTATTGGGATAGGGAATCCTGATAATATGTGGAGCATGGCGTTATCAGCCATTTCCTACCCCGGCCTTAGCCGCGATACGTTTCCACTTCCGCTTTGATGGCGTCAACGTCGAGCACCATCTCCATCATGGCGATTTGCTCTTCGTACACGGCTGCGTCCACTTCGTCCTTGAGTTCAAGCATATGGTACGCCTTGAGTCCCAACGGGACCCCGGCCAACGGACCTGCAAAGGTGGGATCGCCCGACGATACGGTTTCGGCGGCAAGACCGGAAGCTTCGGCTTCCGCGCCTCCCAGAACAACAATAAGCTGTTCGTTGCCGTATTGCTCGCACAGGGCTTTGATCCTCGCCTGGTTTTCCAGGTCCATGGCACCGGCGCTTGTTCAGACGAAGCACTCGGTGGTGGAGAAGACAACCTCGGTGCCTTCCACCGTCTTGACGCATTCTTCGATAGCCAGCCCGGGAATACCGTCGCGGTCGCCCAGAATGGCAATCTTCTTGTTTGCAAGAATGCCCATTTTGTTTCTCCTTTCTAAAAGTTTTTTCTCCGATCTTGAGATAATTGGTTCGTTAAACGGTTTTCGCGGTGAGATAGCCAAAGCCCAGCTCGTTGGTAGAGCCGGTTATCACCTGGATCTCGGCGGTGATAGAACCGTCCGCCGCAAGGGAGCCGTCCCAGCCGCCGGCGATGACATTGGCCACCTCGGGGTAGCCGATGACCGTTTTCATCGGGGGAAGGGTGACGACAACATTGGCGTTACCGGCGGTAACACAGGCGTCGCCCAGCGGGGTGGAATCGGCCAGCGACTGGCTGCCGCCGTCCTGCCCGGCGTACTCGTCGGTGATAAGAACTGTTTTGATGCCCTTCTTTTCGATCTTGTTGCAGTTCATCACAAGGTCGGCGTCGGGGTTGCCAAAGCCTTCCTCCGAGATGATAGCGGCGTCGGCGCCAAGGAATTCGACCAGCTTGGCCGTCATATTAGAGGAGCGCTCCTTGTCGGCCAGCGTGACGTTCTCGTTGGTGACGATACAGCCAAGAAAGTTGATAGTCTTGCCGTGCTCTTCAAACAAATCGTGGATAACGGGAGAGTTCTGATGGACATAAGTGGGGTTTTTGTCGCAGGCCGAAACGCAGTTGCCGCTGGTAATAGCCCCGTCCATTGCCTCGGTGGGATACATAAAGGTGGGAACAATCTGCCGCACATCCACACCGTAGTAATACGTGTTGTGCAGCAGGCCCTGCGTCTGCAGCATGTAAGCGTAGGCCACCTTGGGCAGGTTCGGGTACTGGGCCGCCTGTTCGAGCAGCGGCTTGGTTTCGTAGGTGCGTTCGCTGTCGGGGGCCACGTCCTTGCCCGCCTTGCCGAGATAATCGGCGGCCCTGAAGCCGGCCAGACGCACCACCACCTCGTGCTCGTGCTGCTTGAGAGAATCGATAGGCTCCACCTTCACCACCACATTGCAGGTCTTAGAGAAGGGAGTGTACTCGGCGCCGGGGCCGGACATGTCGATGATCCCCTCCTGGAAGCCTACGATCTTGCCGGTGGTAACCACCGCCGCGCCTTTCAGCACATGGGTCTTGCCGCTGCCGACCTGTTCCACGTTTGCGATAAAACCGGGGAACATGCCGCCGGGACCTTCCACCTTGACGCGCGGCTCGACAACATCCTTCACCGGGATGATGCGAACCGACTCGCCGGGCTTGGCCAGAAACACTTCGACCGATTTGATGCGGTCGTCGGCTCCGGCGGCTTCGGCCAGCGCATCCTTGTCGACATACAGCACGCCGCTCTTCACTTCGGTCTTGGCCGCGAACTGCACATCTTTGATAAGAATGCTGCCAATGGTAAGTTGCATGAAAATCCTCCTTTGCTCAAAGATACATCGCCTGAGCCGCTCACGTGTTACGTAAGCAGCTCGGCGAGCTTGGCCTCTACAACGGCCACCCCTTCGGCCTCAAGGATGTCCTTTTCAAAACTGGCTACCTTCTCGCCGCCCTTGTAGAACACAAAGGTAGGCAGCCCCAGCACCTTTTGCGATATGGCAAGGCGCCGGTTGCCGGCTGTATCCAGCTTACAGAACTTGGCCTTGCCGGCGTTGCGCTCGGCAAACGCCTCCACGTCGGGCAGCATGGCCATGCAGTGCTCGCATTTGGGGCTCCAGAAATCAACAAACACCAGCCCCTCGGCGTTCAGCACCTCTGTGTCAAAGTTTTCCTTATCCAGCTCGATCATACGGTATCCCTCCTTTCTTTGGTCGTTCGGCAACCAACAATTTACCGTCTTCCCCCGCCGAAAGGGGAAAGACCGCCCGATACCGCCGCCATGATAAGCACAGCCGGAATAAATCATCGGTTACCTGCAAATAGAGATCAGAAAATAGCGGGACGGGCGGTTTTGCGTGTGCCGCGGTTGTTCCGCCAAATTCCAAGACCTGCGGTTGGCAGCGAACGGTCAAGACCGTTCCGGCCCATTTTATAAGCGGGTTAAAATTACAGCCCCAACAGCCTCTTAATATCTCCGGCGGCAAAATCGCCGTCGATGCGGCCCTTTACCTCGCCCTTATCAAACAGCAAAACGGTGGGAATTTGCGCAACGCCGTAGTTGGCGGCGGTTTTCTTGTTGCGGTAGGTATCCAGCTTGGCCAGCGCCACGGCGCCCTTTGCCTCTTCCACAACGCTCTCGAGCACGCCGATGGCGGCAATGCTCTTTTCCACCTGCGGTGCCCAAAAGGCCAGCAGCACAGGGGTTTTGGCGTCCAGCACCTGCTCGCGGAACGTTTCCAGCTCGGCCAGATACTTCTCGGCGGCCACCGAGGCGATAGCGCCGTCGGCGGCGGCGGTGACCACCTGCCGCAGGTATTTATCGCGCGCGTCTCCCGCGGCGTACACGCCGGGGATGTTGGTTTCCATCAAATCATTGGTGACGATATAGCCCTGTTTGGTAAGCTCCACCTTGCCCTGCAAAAACTCGGTCTTGGGCACGGTGCCCACAAAGAAGAATACGCCGTTTGTTTCTACCTCGGTAAGCTCGCCCGTTTTGATATTTTTGAGCACAACGCTCTCAACGAGCTCATCCCCCCTGATCTCGTCGAGAACAGAGCTCCACACCCATTTGAGCTTGGGGTTCTTAAAGGCTTTTTCGGCGCTGGCCTTGTTGCAGTCCAAAATGCCTTCGTCGTGGATAACGATGATGGTAACGCTCTCGGCAAACTTGGTGAGGTAAATGGCTTCCTCAATGGCGGCGTCGCCGTTGCCCACCACCATGACGTCCAGTTCCTCAAAGAAATCGGCGTCACAGGTGGCGCAGTAGCTTACGCCCTTGCCGCGCAGCTTGCCCTCCCCCTTGATGTTGAGCGAACGCGGTTCGGCGCCCGGCGCCAGAACAACGCAGTGGGCGTGATACTCCTCGCCGCTTTTGGTATACACCTTTTTGACAGGGCCGGAGAAATCAACATCGCTGGCGATCCCTTTTAGGATAGCGGTGCCGAAGTGCTCGGCGTGAGCGGCAAACTCCTTCATGATACCGGGGCCGGTGCTGCTTTTGTAAAAGCCGGGGTAATTTTCCATCTCCATCGTCGAAGAAGCTTGTCCGCCGGGGCGGCCCTTTTCGAGAATAGCTGTTTTGAGCCGCGCGCGGCTGCCGTAAATGCCGGCCGCCAGCCCGCCGGGGCCGCCGCCCACCACCAGAATATCGTAGAGCTCGGGCATTAATACCACCGTTCCTTCCCTAAATTCAATTGTTCATTGCCCTACAAATGGTACTCTGCCGGCAGCCCGGCTATGGCGCTATCCAGCAAGTCCAAATCAATGACCATAAAATCGTCGAGCACCTGCGGCGGGTAGTTGCGGGTCTTCACCGGCAGCTTGTCGAGCGCCTCGCGGGCTGCCTCGATGAGCTTTAAGGAATCGGTATGCAGAGCAAGGGGCGTATCAGCCGGGTTGGAGAGGATAAGGGATTTATAAGGGCTTTCGTTGGGCTTGACACTGCCGGCCAGCGGGTGGCCAAGCAGCACCGCTCCCAGATGAACAGCGTCGCGCCCCATGCGGAAGATGCCGGCAACATCTGTTTCGCGCAGTGCTGCCACGCCGGAATATTTGCGCGCCGCGGCACGGTTGTTGGTGATAATTTGTATCCTGCCCATATCGCTCCCGTTTCGCGCAAACTCAAGATCTGTGCTCCGGCTAATAAAAAAAGAGAACGGCATAAACATGCCATTCCCCTGTAAGTTGGTTCAGGGTGGGGTCGTGCGGCGGTACTGGAGCCTGAGAGTTTCACACCACGGATTGGCATCCCGTGCCGCTTGCCCCTTCGGCGTCTCGGTAAAGAGACTCTCCCGCCGCATTCATTCCCGAATATTCGTCTGTTAAAACTCTGACATACGATCTGTTAAAAGTCTAACACACTTGGCGCGCTTTGTAAAGGGGGAAAACGTGATTATTTCCGCCGGTCCGCTGCCGAAAAGCGGGCTGCTTTTTTGTAGATATTCCCTTATATTATTCCGCAAATAAAAAACGGGCGCCTTTGCGCCGGGCCGGCGCAAAGAAGCGGGCGCAAAAGATTCTGTCAGCCGCTTGCGCGGCGAAAAACCGCCGCAAATCCCGAGCCGCTTTTCAAACGGATTGACTATAATTGGATTATCGGTGGGCATACTGGAAACGGGGTGATAATTATGGAAAAAACAGCGGGGATGTATATACAGATCGACTCGGCGGTCAAATCCGACGTCGAGGCCATCTACTCCCGCTACGGCATGAGCCTGACCGACGCGATCAACGTATTTTTGCACACGTCGCGCCATGTAGGCGGGCTTCCCTTTGACCTGCGCGAACCGGCGCCGGGAGCCGAAGCTTCCGGCGCGGCCGGTGAGGGCGGGCAAATAAGCGGCTCCGGTAAATCGCGTTTTGACGATATCGACAGCATGCTCCGGGAACTAAAAGGGTAGCGCCCTCTTTTGCGCATGTCAAGCCGTTGTTTTTTTGCCGCCGCCTCTTTATTTTTCCTGCCATATCACCACCGCCGCCAAATAGACGCACGTGGCGGCAAGGGTGAAATTGCGCTCCTCGCGCAGCAACAGCCATACGGCGGCGGCAATGAGGGGCACCAGCACGGCAAAGCTGACGGCTATCGAAATTTTGCGCGCGAGCCCGGGGCCGAACAGGCCGTCGCAGAGGATGCGCATCATCTGACCGCCGTCGAGGCTGCCCACCGGCAACAGGCTGAAAAAGGCCACCGCCAGATTGGACGAAACCGCCAGCATGGCCCGTACCGATTGAAAGGCCAGCAGCCGCAGCGCCAGCGCCGCCAGCAGATTAGCGGCTATGCCCCCCGCCGCCACCAACAGCTCGCGGCGGTAAGAAAGCCGGCCCGGCCCCGCCGTGACGCGGATGCTCACCGGCGTAAAGGCTATTTCGCGAACTGGTATGCCGCACGCGAGCATCACCAGCAAATGTCCAAGCTCGTGCACGGCCACCGGCAGCGCGATGTAAAAAAACAGCGCCCGGTGGTCGAGCAGCGCAAACAACCCCACAACGGCAAAAAACCAGAAGCTGAACCGCACGCGCAATCCCGGGCGGCGCGCCTTTGGCGCAAGGAAAGCCGGCGCGCCGGCACGGGCCTTTTCGGGCGACGGCGAACGCCCGAAAAATGGCGGCGCGCGGCGCGGCTTTTCCCGTTTAGCGGTACCGCGCGGATCCCTCACTCTATCAGCTCCAGATATCCGGCGAGTATCCAATAGGGGTCGGTGTAAACGCCGTCGACGATCACAGACAAGTGCAGATGCGCTCCGGTCGCCGCGCCGGTGGCGCCCACGCGCGCAATACGCTCACCCTGCCGCACGCTCATCCCCTCGGCGGCAATGACCTCGGAACAATGGCCGTAAAAGGTTTGCAGATGAGTGGCGTGCCGCAGGATGATATAG
>QMCE01002372.1_pt1 | contig 10377 bp, 5 predicted proteins | sample 1821851 | NCBI WGS metagenome assembly QMCE01 (sample SAMN09453174, study PRJNA476694) | Termite gut metagenome, whole genome shotgun sequencing project. | isolation source: worker | host: Odontotermes sp. | place: South Africa:Pretoria | collected 2016-01-28
ACACTCGTTCCCTTTCCGAACACGAACGTTAAGCCCTCTCACGCCGATGATACTGCACATCTAAGTGTGGGAAAGTAGGTAGGCGCTAGGCTTTTTTTTGTTGATAATCTTTCTGGCGGTTACGATCATACTTCGTCTCTCCATAATAATCCTGTAAGCCCATTTTATAAAAAAGAAACACTTACCGCTTATCTTAGAAAGCATAATGAAATTGATACACAAACTGCGGCACATATCCTCGGCCGTTCACCCGAAACAGCCCGGAGAATATTGAGTGAAATGGCTTCTGAAGGGCTTGTTATCGCAGAAGGCGGCAATCGAAATCGGAAATATACATCGGCTATTCTGTAAGATAAAAGGGAGTGTTTTATATTGTAGTATCAGTTACGCGAATACCGCTTAATCTCACTTCGAGATTTTTAGAACGCCCCAAGGCTCACACGCGTGAGCGTGCAGAATGAATTAAACCCTCAACACGAATAAAGGAAAAAACATTTATACTTCGAGCTGTACTAATTTTCCATACTCCAGTTCTGTTTTAAACAAATCGTAAACATAAGCAGAACTTTCAAGATAGAGTCCCGTTTCGATGTCCTGTAATTTTTCAAATACAGACGATGTATAGAATTGCTCCATTGCTGTTTCAATATCACATTTTGTATCTTCAATGTAATACGCAATTATATCTTGTATGCTATATTCGATAAGAAAGTCTTGTTTATTCATATACAATTCCCGTTTTTATCAAATATTGAACAGCATAAGGAGTATGAAAAGAATATTGATTTGTTAGAGTTTTGTATTCCATCTCTTTTACCAAAGATTCAACAGAAATCAATCCGCTGACAAGCTGTCTGAAAAGAAGCGCTAAATCGTCATTTGCAACAGGTCCGTAAACAATGTCGTACTTATTATCAGAATTACATTCCAGACTGGTAACATTTTGAAAACCTCTATTTCTATTGTTGATAACAAACATTGCCCATTCTTCCGAGAGGCTAAGAAACTTTTTTACGTTTATATTTTTTTTATTTAAGAGTTGTTCGTCGAAAAGATATTCTGTGACACAAGGCGATCCGCCATAGATTCTTACGGTTCTTCTCGCCATATTTTCTGCCTGATCTTTCATTGTAGTAAGATAAAAACCTTTGCCAAAGTCTTTGTTTGGACGGCATTTTGAAAGATCGATAGATATTATTTCCGTATTTGAACCATGATATAAAGTCACTGTATTGTTCCTTCATTGTTACGGCAAATAGTAGACAAATCGTCAATAACGTCATTAAAAGAGAGTGTATGTTCAATTTCATAATGTTCATCAAGGAATTGTATTCCTTTAAATGTGTGAAGATATAAATACGATTCTTTTAATGAAATTGATTTAGTTCTGGCAAACTCATTCACACAAGCAACAATGTAATCAGTTTTTTTGCGGCTCTGAGTTACTATTCTTGGCATGGATTATCTCCTGTTTCCGGTTTAAATTATAACATGATTTGGTGATTTATCAAACCTGTAATTCTTTGAGGATTTATAGCAAATGAAAAGGAGGCAAACAATTCGCTTTTAGAATTTTAACACTTGCTCAGAGCTTTACAATTTTTCCATACCGTTTCATCTACAGTATATCTGCCCAACTTAGCTCTGACAAGGTGATTTTTAATCGATCGAATCATCTTTATCAGAAACACCATCTGACGATTTCCCGCCGTATTGCATCGTGACCTCGTCCGTATCACTAGTGTTTTTATGTCGGAAGTCAGCCGGTTGACCCATTCCCATTATCGTTTACATCTTAGATATCAGTGATAAACGGGAAAAATGTTTAAAAATATTTGAAATATTTCGTTATTGCATATATTTTGTTATTATCTTGCTGATAAGTTGTTGTTGTCTGTTTGTTATAATGTATTTATCTTTTATAAAAAGAGCAAGGGATAATTTTTTTGTCAAAAACGGCATGATAATTAAAAAAAGCCTAAAATTTGACTTATTCTGCGATGCGTAGTAATATTTCCATGTAGAAAGTCCGAAAATTTCTATATGGGTGTCCTAAATAGACAGCGTTTTTAAAAAAGTAACGGCTATGTGGTTATTCATAAGTAAGGAGGACAGCTAAATGAAGAGATTTTTTGTTATCACTTTATTCTCACAGTTTTTTGTTAAGAAATCGTCTTATGGTTTTACCTCGCCCCATATCTTGTGTCTCGATGTTTGTATCGACGCTATATCTTGTGTGGTGGAAGGTAAGGGAGTATGGATATGACCAAAAAGACATACTTCCTGTTTCTGTTCCTGCTGATTTCCTCTCTCGCGGTGTTTGCCGGAGGCAACAGAGATAACGAGTCTCATCAAGCCGAAGATCCTTCTGGGTTTGACGATACACTAGATACGAGCGGCCGTCTGACAAATAAAAGGCGGAAATACAATTTCTATCTTGAAGCTGAGGACAAAGGCGGCAATACGACTATTACCGGGCCTTATAATATTTTTCTCGATCCCGAATCTGACCTTCCGGTAGTTACTATTATTAATCCTCGTGAAAATATGCATACGCAGGGGAATCTGAATATCGTCGGAACCTGTACCGATGATGACGGCGTCGCGCTCGTGGAAGTGTGGTTCAATGATGATGAAAGCACCAAGGTGAGGGCGGAGGGAACCGATTTTTGGCTGTTCAACTATGATACTACGAGACTTCCGGATAAGCTGTACAGTATTTCCGCGCGGGGAGTCGATATCAACGGCACCGCGGGTAAAGTTAAGCGGGTGGAATGGCACCTTGACCGGAAAAAGCCGGAAATAAGCATAACCAGTCATGAATCTGGGGCATTGGTAAACGGAAGGATAACGATACGGGGAAATGTCTGGGACGGAAACGGCATAGAATCGCTGGAATACTCGGTTGATAACGGCGCAAGTTATCAACCGGTTAGGACAAGGTATGATAGAAACACCGACCAGTACAGTTTTGACGCGGCGGTTGACACCAAGATATTTGCCGATGGGGCGACGGTTATTCTGTTCCGGTCCCGTGATGCATTAAACAGCGAGGGGGTGATGTCCTTTTTGCTGTTTGTGAATAATACGCCGCCGGAAGCGGAAATTGTGTATCCCGCGCCTGATACGGCGGTTAACGGAATATTTACGGCGGCCGGATACGCAAGGCACCCGATGGGAATAGCGTCGCTGACATGGACGCTTGGGAAGGAAAGCGGAGAACTTCCGCTGATAGTCGGCAACCCATGGTGGGTAAAAGAGTTTGATATACGGGGCCAGAATGTCAGAGATTTGAATCTAGAAATAAGGGCCGTTGATTTATCCGGCAATGTTACGGTAACGAGGCGGAGACTAGCGGTGAATCAGGAAGCGGATTTGCCAGTGGTTACGCTTACAGAGCCGGCCGCGGGTTCGATGTTTTCGGAAGCGGGCCTCTCGGTTTCTGGTGTTGTGGCGGATGATGACGAGGCGGCAGCGGTGTTATATTCGTTGAACGGCGAAGCTCCCGTGGAAATAGCCTGTTCGGACAATTTTCATTTTGTGATAGCGCCGCCCGCGGTTCCCGCGAGAACCAACACTGTGGAAATATGGGCGCGGGACATTACCGGCGTAGAAGGCCGGAAAACGCTTATCAGAAACATTATCGATCCCGGCGCGGCGCCGCGGATATCCGTTGTGTCGGTGAGCTCCGGTTCGGGAAGAACAGCCGCGGTTGAAGGGGAATTCCATTCAGGCATGGAAATCAATTGTGAAGCGGGAAAGTTCCTCGATGTCGTGATACAATCCGGCAGTCCGCTGCAAAGCATCAGTTATCAATTGGGATCGCGGGAACCGGTGCGGATTAGCCCCAGAGGCAGCCGGGGCGGGGAATATATCCAGACTATCCCCATCGGTCCAGACAGCGATTTTGGGACGGTTCAACTGCAAATTACGGCGGCGGATATATATAACCGGGAAGCCGCGCTGAAAGATTATATTTTTGTGCCGGATTTAAGCACTCACGCGGAAATGGCGGGTCATGTTTCCGCGGACACATTACGGAACGGCCCCTTGAGCCTTGTAGGGCTGAACGGACTGACTCAATGGCCAAACCAAATTGCCATAGCCTACGGAGCGAGACAGCCCATACCAATAAGCGCGGTTATAGCGGAAGGCGTGCAGATACGCAGAGTAACGGTGAGCATAGCTGACCGTCCGGCAATCAATGGGTCTGTTCGGAACAATGAAATTCAGGCTCGATTGCCGCCCGACCTGCCGCTCGGACTGAACAGGGTAACGATGACGGCGGTAACAAGAACTGACGAGGAATATACGGTTTCCGGGGAGTTCTGGGTAGTGCGGCCAACGGAAGGCCGTCAAATTGATGTAGGAGAAAGTTTTACCTTTTTGGCTCCGCCGGAAGCGTTTCTTAGGGATAACCGCGTTCTGCTGCTGAGAGGACAGCCGACAGAGGGCTTGTATATGTTCAACGGGCGGTCTCTGAAAGCGGCCGAGATAAGCGGGGAAGGTTCTGAAACATTCAGAATCCGGCTGAACGAACAGGGACTTGTTCTGCTTGAGGGAACGCAAAAAGGCTTGTTCGGCCCATTAACCTTGACCTTAACGAGCAGCGATAACCATGAATTTACGGAGACCCGCAATTTTTTGGTACTCGACGAATCCTCTGATGTAAGCGTGCGCGGCCCTGATAACGTGTGGGTACAAAACAGCGCGGAAATACATCTGCAAAGCCGTGACGCAGAGTGGCTGCAGCGGCTGGAATACAGCGTGAATCAGAATAATGCTTGGCGTGAATTAATACCGCAGAGCGAACTTTCCTTGTTGGGAGAAGACGCTCCATACGTTTATACTATCAACCTTGCGGGTGCGGCGGACGGCAGTGTCAATATCAACGTGAAAGCGGTTGATATAGCCGGACGGGAAACGATTAAAACCATTACGGTCCGCAAAGACACCCAAGCGCCGCTTGCAAACCTTGTGGTGCCCATTGTCGCCGCCAGCGTGAACGGAACCATACGCATGGGCATGGAAATAAGAGAAGCGGGCAGAATAGCGTCTATTCACTATGAGCGCCCCGGCAGTGCGGCGGAAGACGGGGAGGAAGTTCCGCCCTATTCAAAATTGGCATACTCATATTCCGCTGAGGGCGGCGGAATGCCGCTGAAGTTCTTTGATGTTGTTCTTGACAGCGTAGAAATGCCCTTGGCAGACGATATGAGTTTTGTCTTTACGGATATGGCAGGGAATACATCAAGGCTGTCCCGGTGGCCGTTCCGCATTGATGGAGACATGGACCTGCCGGTAATTCAGATAAGCCTGCCCATAGAAAACGAGGTAATAACATCGGACTTTGTTATATCCGGCGTTTCTTATGATGATGACGCGGTGAAGTATTTGCACTGGCGCATAGATGATGAAGAAGAACAGGTTATGGAGATTCAGCACAGTTATACGCTGCCTATCGCGCTTGCCGGCATGACTGATAATGAACACACCGTAACCATGTATGTTGAAGACATTTACGGCGTTAAAGGCCTGCCGCAGACACGGAGTTTTAGAGTATCCCTTGCGGAACCTTCCGGCGTGGTGCAGGGGCCCGGCCTTGGAGAAATACTCGGCGGAAATGTAGAGATTTACGGCATAGCTGATGATATGAACGGCATTAAAAAAGTGCAGGTTTCCTTGGATAACGGCAATACCTTTAATGATGCCGATGCTATCATCGATGTTGAAGAAACGGCGGATTCAGAAGATATTTCTCTTTCCGCGGAAGACAGCGGCGGCAATACCGATACCGACGGCATCTTCAAATGGACCTATACGCTGAATACGAGGATTCTGGAAGACGGCCCGAATGTCATGTTTATCAAAATATGGGATGAATATGACATCAGCGCGATGTATGCCAGTATGCTGGTTGTTGACAATACCCCGCCGGAGTTGAGCATTGACAGCCCTTACGACGGCGTCGGCACGAACGGCATATTGTCCATAGCCGGAAACTCGCGGGACAATATTATGCTTGAATCGGTGCAGGTAAGACTTAGCAGCCTTGAAGGCATCGCCATACCGGAAGAACTTGCCCTGCGGGAAGTGCCGGTCGATACGCTGATACTGGAAGAAATGGACTTGAGCGGTCTGCCCGATGGTTTGTATAATGTTGAACTCATATCAACCGATGTGGCGCAGAACAAAACAACGCTTTCCCGAAACATCAAACTGACTCAGGGCGCTCAGTTTAATTATGTGGATATATTGTATCCGTTAAACGGTGAATATGTACAAGGATCGTTTAACTTGTATGGGTATATTGACGGAGTCGATACAGCGGAAACGGTTACCTTGATTTTTAATGGTCTGCATGAAAGAACGGAAACCATCACTTCTACGGGTTTCTTCCGGTTCTCAATCGACGCAACGGACATGATTCCCGGAACCAACACGCTCGTAGTCAAAAGCGTGTTTGGCGGAAGACAGACCATTGAGTCCTCAATACGAACGGTATATTACGAAGCTTCCGGGCCCTGGGTAACGGTAGATACCATGACCATGGGCGACTTCGCTTATGGACGGCCCTGGCTGCGGGGCAGAGCCGGTTATGTGCTGACAGGGGAAGAAGAAGCGCTGTTAGCTGACAAAAAGACAGCCAGAGAAATAAGAAGCGCCATAGAAGGGAAAAAACTGGAAAGCGTTGAACTGTCCTTTGATAACGGCAATACCTTTAATCCCGTGAAAACCATCCGCGGCGAATATAACTGGGAATACCGCTTGGAAGACGGCGATATGCGCGAGGGCGTTCATTACCTTATAATCCGCGCGTCCATGGCAAACGGAGAAAAAGCGATTACCCGCTTATTGGTGCAGGTGGACAAAACCCCGCCGGTTATCCGCTTGTTCAGCCCGGAATCGGGCGGCCGTTATAACAACGAACTGCAATTTGCCGCATTGGCGCAGGATGATAATGAACTGGCAGGACTTACTTATCATCTTCGCGAGGGAGACAAGTCCGCTTATGAAATACCCGGTTTCCTTCAGGGGCTGTATTTTGAAGGCATTATCCCGCCCTTTATCAGGCAATTAGCCAATGACGCTCCCGCCGCATTATTCGGCGGAGGGGCCACCTATATGGACTTTGGCGTTGGTTTAAGTTTTTTTGATGATAACGTAAAGCTGCAGGCACAGTACGGCTTTATGACTCAGGATCTTTTTGAAGACCTGGGCGGAGAAGGAGAATTGCGTTACGGCGGTCAGGTTTTGGGGCTGAAACTGTTGGCAAACATATACACCCTGCCCTTTGGCTCATTCTTGGGGCCGGACTGGGAATGGCTGTCTGCTTCTTTCGGCGTAGGCGCGAACTTCTCTCTGTTTGATATTTCAAGGGAGGGCTACACACAAAGCGGTGTGCCCACTTGGATGAGCGCGTTGTTGGTTCAGATAGAATTTCCCAAGGTTACCCTGCCAAATAGGAAATTTTTGCGTACTTTTAGCATGTTTACGGAAGGGCAGTTGTGGTTTGTACCGACAGATGTTAATGCGGAAGAACACGGTATTGACACTGTGCTGCCCAAAATTGTTATGGGGTTAAGATTGTATATATTTTAGCGATATATAGCTCATTGTAAAACCAATTGGATTTTACAATGAGCTTTATGTGTCGAGCAGCAGTAATTGTTATTATTCGATATTATAAATGCGTTTAAAACAAATATCTGTTTTTTGGAGGATATATGTTTGGCAGTAATTTAAAATCTAAACTTTTCGTTTTTGCTGTAATTACAGGAATATTTTTTACTTTTGGAACCTGTGAATCCCCAATGGGCTTGGGCAAATCCATCGATTTTGAAGCTCCGGTTTTGACAATTGATCCTGTGGGGAATCCTTTGTATGTAAGGCTTGGAACAACTCTCTCCGGAACAGTTACAGATAATACGTCAGTTTCAAGTGTAATTATGAGGGACGCGGCAACCGGAAACACGCTGTTTAACGCGGAGCTGACTGGAAACCGTTGGAAAATGAGTTTAAGTTTTTCCGAAAGTCAGAACGGCGAAAAAATAATGGCAGAGATTGTAGCTTACGACAACGCTAAAAACTCAGGATCCTCGTCTATTGCAACGGTTACTTTAATTGTTGATATTAGACCGCCTGTAGTAGAAGATATTATGATTACGCGTACTCCTACAAAAATAGCTTTTCTTGAAACTTATAACGATTTAAAAAAATTGGAGACAAGTGATCCAAGAGGAGAGTTAAGCGATAATGTTGACAAATACCAGAACGGTTGGTTTTATATAGACGGCAAAGTTTCCGAGGAAGAAACCAGAATAGAGGTTGTGTCGCTTAATATTTACGATGCGAGAAAACCGGATACATTGCTCGTTTCTCTTCCTCTAGGAGAAGATTCTTCCAAATATTCCCCTCGTTGGCTTGTAAAAGAAGAAGACATAATTGAGGCAGGGGAAGCTGTTTTTGGAGATTATAGAACTAATTATTATAACAACAATGAGCGTTATTATTATAGAGTTGCAATTACCGCAATTGATAGAAGCGAAAATGAGACGGACTTTACCGAAGACAAGGGATTCTTCTGTATGTGGAAGAAAGGCGATGAGCCGAAAGGCATTTTTGAGCCTGCAATGGGGACGGTTATTACCCGCGGCACGCCTCTTCCTGTAGAATTTTTTGATGACGACCAGCTTGCTTGGGCTTATGCCGGTCTTTTTACAAAGGATCAATGGGACGGCGATAAACCTGTGGCGAGCGGTACTTATATTTCAGGCAATAAACTTGAATGGTTAAAAGAAAGACTGTTAAACGGAGATCCGGTTTATAACTGGAGATACGATAAATACAGCGATACATCGGAATCGGCAGCGATGCTGAAAGAGCTTATCGGCAGCGCTTCTGTAAGCGATAAATTCATTTATGTTTCAACGGGAAATCTTGAATCTGATTACGGCGATTTTGTACTTGTTACTTTAGCAGGCGATAAAAAACTTGATCCGCATGACGGATCCGGACTAAATGATTGGAAAGGCAGAAGCTGGGACATACAAATTATAGATGACAATGCTCCGGTAATTGTATTTGATACGAAGTCAACAAGTGATTCTATGCCTGGGGCAGCGACAGGCGGCAGCCCGGAAGAAAATACATTCCCAAAATTGACAGACGGCCGATATTTTGAGTTAAACGGTTATACTTTGCGTGAAAATACATCCGGATTAAATACTGTAGGGATATTAAGAATGGCTTGGATTCCTTACGAAATGCCGGGTGGTCCTGACTCTTACATACAGAAAGTAGAAAGCGCGTTAAGCAGCAACAATTATCCAAATGATTTTGATAGTATTGTGGGTCTTGCAGGCGTACAGCATTGGGAGTTTTATGATGAAAACTATCATACGAATGGCGATATAAAGCTTATTGAAGGTACTCCTGAACCTATTGGCGGAAGCTCCTTTAAAAAGCAGGTCTTTAGGAAAAGGTTTGATGTTCTAGGCGGCGTTGACGATACAAAGCCTGAATACCGCAATTTTACTTATGACAAAAACGGAAACGGAATACTTGAAGAAGGAGAACGTGAAAACAATACAAAACTGTTTGTTCTTTGTGCGATTGATAATACAGGGCGTCCTGTTTACAAACAGATGCGTCTTTTAGGCATGAAAAACGCGCCGATTCTTGCAGTGTATGATATTAGCACTAAGTCTGTTGCTCTTCCCGTAACTCCATCTCTTCCTGATATATACGAAGATAATCCGAATGGAGATTTTACAGAAGCATACGCTGATAGGCTTAGAGATTACAATAATAGAAGTGATGTGTATAACGCATTAAGAGCTGTGTCGATGCCGTTAGGCAGTTTAATTCCAACAATTCCATTCCAAACATATACGCGCGGTACGGAATTAAAATACTGGATTATGGCGGAAAGAAGCGGAGACTTGGCTGTTGCAGATATAAAAATGGAAGATATAACAAATGAACGCGGCGCGATAGCTATGGGAAGCGAATTTAACGAAACAGACCGCGCCGTTAGTTTTATTGAATATTTCCCTGATGTAACAAGCAGGGTTTTCCGTTTTACGGCAACGGATACGCTTGGCAACCCAGCCGTAATACAGCGCACTGTCGCTATTACAAACGCCGCTTTTCTCCGTGATATAACAACAACCGCACAAAACGGCTCTTACGGAATAGGTCAACCAATTACCTTACAGGCGAACTTTACAAGTCCGATAAGAATAGTAACAGGCGCGGGCAGCAAAAAACCTGAGCTTAATGTCCGTTATCAAGTTAGAGGGGAAGCAGGATACAAAATTGCTTCAATAGAATGTAACGAAGCCCCAGGCAATGAAGTGTTATCTTTAACATTCG
>QMCE01003566.1_pt1 | contig 10376 bp, 5 predicted proteins | sample 1821851 | NCBI WGS metagenome assembly QMCE01 (sample SAMN09453174, study PRJNA476694) | Termite gut metagenome, whole genome shotgun sequencing project. | isolation source: worker | host: Odontotermes sp. | place: South Africa:Pretoria | collected 2016-01-28
TCACCATCGAAAGCCAAAACGTTTTGGCCGAACCGAACTCCAAACAACACTTCGTGAACATTCGCATATCGTGGAATATTCAAACAGATTAAAAATTTAATATCATGCCTGGAATGATTACACTTGGCCTTAGCCAAATTAAAGTTGGCGAAGTGACCAAAGAACAAGGTGCCGCAACGGGCACCATGCCAACGGCGTTGACAAAAATAGGCAAGACCTACAAGGACACTTGTAAGATTGCCCAGGATGCCGCCGATGTGACCGAACATTTTGAAGAGGGCAAAGCCGCACCGGAAGTTCGGAAAAAAAGCCGGAAGATTCCCAAACTCACTTTCTCGCTGATGAATGCCGACGTGCAAATGCTCATCGACTATATCGGCGGGGTGAATGTCGGAACGGCGGATGCACCCCAATGGGGGTATGACGGCGATGAAGTCGTGACGAACAAAGCCATCTTTGTCGAAACCGAACAAGGATTGGACTTTGAGATTCCCAACGGTGACATCGAAGCCGTCATCAACTCCGACATGTCGGCAAAAGGGATTTTCCTTGTGGACTTCACCGTTACGCCGTTGGCAGTCGCCGCCGGGAAAGCGTTGCGGGGTATTCCCAAGCCCACACAGGAAACCACGTAACCGACTAAACATGTTGCATGGCAATGGCGAACACCGAAAGCCCCAAGAACCACGTGTTTGCGGGGCTTTCTTATAAAATTCGACATGTATGGAAGAAATAAAATCACTTGAACAGGAACGTCAGGAGCTTAATACGCTGATAGCCAAAGGAATACCATTTGAAGTGGATGACTTTGATTTTGAAGAAAAGCGGGTGTTTTTCGGCCTGATAAAGAAGTGGGTGCCGGTCAAGGTAAAGCGCAAATTCAAAATCGAAGAACCCACATTGGGAACGCTCGACCGTCTTTCCGCCGAATGGATTGAATTTGCCATTGACGAAGCGGCGATGAAGACCGATGACAACATGCGCCGGTCAAGGACACTTGTGACAAATCATTCCATACGTTGCGCCAAAGTGGTTGCGTTGGCCGTGCTTGGTTCCGATTATCTGATTCCGAGGTGTTCCCGCAACGGGGTTGTCCGATACAAAGAAGACACGAAGCGATTGAAGCAATTGACCGCCTTGTTCGCCCGTGCCATCAAGCCGTCAAGGCTTTACCAATTGTACGTGCTAATAAATGCCATGTGCAATTACGGGGATTTTATGAACTCTATTCGATTGATGTCCGCCGACCGAACAACAATGCCGATTCGGATAGAGGAAAGCAACGAGGGTTAAACAGTCCACACGGTCGGCGTGGCGCGATTTGTTCACACTTTGGGTGGACATTGGATTACCTCACAAATGGCATTGCTTGGTCGGTTGTGCAAAAGATGATGATTGATGCCCCAAGTTTCGACATGGACAAGGACGAAGACAAGGAAATTGCATTGACCGAGAATAACGCACAAGACATTATGAACTATGTAAACAGCATGATGTGATGAATGTTGACGGTGGCGGATTATACTTTGAATCCGATTTAGATAACGACAAAATCAATGCGGCGATTGACGAAACGTTGCGCCGCGTGCAAGGGCTTTCAGATGGAACGGTTGCCGCCGGGCAAGTGATGGATGATGCTTTCCAACAAGCCGCCGGGGACATCGAACAAGCCTTTCAGGACATCGACAAGATGGCGGGCATTCACCAAGCCGCCTTGCGTGACCTTGAAAATGAATACGCCCGTCTTGGCGATGCGGCGGGTAATGCGTTCATGTCCGGCAAGGATGATGAATACCGTGCTTTGACTGAAAAGCAACAAGCCATCAAAGGCGAAATCGCCGTCCGTAAGGAGTTGTTAAAGGAAATCGAGCAACAAGCCGATGCCCTTGCCGAATCGGAACGGAAGATGGAAGCCGAAAAGAAAAAGGTTGAAGAAAACGCCAACGTGCAAGTGTCCATGCGCACGCGCATACGGGCGTTGCGTGAAGAAATGATGCTTTTGATTGACCAGGGTATTGACGAACAATCGGAAGCATATCGGCGGCTCGAAGCTGAATTGGGGCGGTTGACCGACATTCAAGGTGACGTTCAGCAACAAGGGCGCATGTTGGCGAACGATGAAGCGCAATTCCAAGGCATTATCACGGGTTTGTCCGGCTTGGCAGGGGGATTTTCCGCCGTGACCGGGGCGGTATCGCTGTTTGCAGGTGAAAATGAGAATTTGCAAAAAATCATGGTCAAGGTGCAATCCCTTATGGCCATAACCATCGGTTTGCAACAAGTCGCCCAGGCACTCAATAAGGATTCGGCGTTTTCGCTTGTCACGTTGAACGGCCTGAAAGAGTGGTGGAATGGTCTTCTTGCAAAAGCCGTCACAACCCAAACCGCCGAAACCGCCGCAACGGTGGCCAACACCGCCGCCGAAACCGCCAACACGGCGGCAACCGCAGGGAATACGGTTGCACAAGGGGCGAACACCGTGGCAACGGGTGCGCAAGCCGCCGCCGCTGTCGCCGGAACCGCCGCAAATATCGGGCTTGCCGGGGCGTTCCGCATGGTAGGGCTTGCCATCAAGTCGATTCCCGTGTTCGGGTGGATTCTCGCGGGGATTTCGGCATTGATTGGGCTTGTGGCCGCCCTTTCAAGCAAAGCGCGTGAAGCCAAGAAAGCCCAAGAAGAATTTAACAAAGAACTTGTCGAGGGGTCATACAAGTCCATCGGTGCCATCGAAAACCTTTCAACGCGATGGAATCGGTTGGGCGATGATTTGGATGCCAAGAAAAAGTTCATCGAAGCGAACAAAAAGGCATTCGATGAACTTGGCGTTTCCGTCCGGGATGTTGTCGATGCCGAAAACCTTTTGAATGCCGGAAAGCAAGCGTTCATTGATGCCCAAATTGCTAAGGCAAAGGCCGCTATCTATTTGCAACAGACCACCGAAAAGGTGAAAAAACAAATGGAGTTGGAAGCCGAAATCGCCAAAATGAGTGACACCAAAACAAGGGTTGTGGGTGGTATGTACGGCCAAACATACACCTACGAAGTTGAAAATAAGGCAAAAGCCAGGAAGCAACAGCAATTGAACGACCTAAAAGCCGAAATTCAACAAGGGTATGAAAATGCCGCCGCAGAAGAATCGGCGGGATTGAAGCGCATGGAAGAACTTGGTATTGCCGCCACCAACACCTATGCCGCCGGAACGGTCGGTGCCATCGAACAAGCGATTTCCGCCAAGCAAGAAGCCTTGAAACTCCTTACCAACAATGATGAATACAAGGTGCAACTTGCCGAAATCACCGCACTTCAAAAGCAGTTAGAGGGAATCACCGGCAAGAAGACCGGGGGCGGCGGCTCCACGTCCAAAGACCCGTTTTTGGAAAAGTTGGAAAAGCAAAAGCGGGAATATGAGCGGTTTATGAAGTGGGTAAATTCCGGCGACCAAACGTTGGTTAAAGCGGCCAATGCGGAATTTGAGGGGATTTTGAAGCAGGGAGCCACGTATATCGACTATCTGAAACGGCAACGGGAAATCATCGAATCCGTGGACGTGTCGAACCGCACCAAAGCGCAAAACGCCCAATTGCGCACCTTGAACAACCAAATCGCGGAAGAAACCAAGAAGACCGTTTTGGAATCGTTCAACGCCGAATTGTCCGAGCAATTGAACAACGCCCGAACGGTCGCTCAAATGCTTGCCATCATCGAGCAACGGCGCAAGGATTTGGCGAATGACGGCACGGAGTTGGACAACGGTAAAAAGGAAACGTTGGATGATGCCGAACAAGATGTTGTCAAGCAAGCCAAAGAAGAAACGGACGCATTGTTGGAAAATTACGCTTCGTATTTGGACAAGAAAGTGCGGATGGGCGAACAGTACGCCAACGACATGGCATTGCTTCAAAAACGGATGAATGATGCCGAAACGGAAGCCGAAAAACAGAGCGTTCAACGCGCAATGGACAATCGGACAACCCAATACGAAAAGGACACCAAGAACGATGGGGATGAAAATTACACGGATTTGCTGAAAGATTACGCTTCATTCGAGCAAAAGAAGCAAGCCATCATTGACGAATATGACGAAAAGCGGAAGACCGCCCAAGAACACGGCAATGATGACATGATTGCCCGTTTGAATGAAGCCCAAGCAAAGGCCATTTCTTCACTTGCAAGCAATGAATTGATGGGTACGGATGTTTGGGCAAACTTGTTCGGCAACCTCGATGAATTGACCGCCCAACAAATCACCACCTTGGTCAACGAAATCGAAAGCAAGTTCGACACCCTTTCCGGCGTGTTCAACCCCATTGATTTGAGCAACGTTCGGGACAAGCTGAATGAAGCCAAAGCGATATTGGTGCAAGACAACCCGTTCAAGCAAATCGGTGTGAGCATTCGGGCGATTTTCAACGATGCGGGGGATGATTCCAAAGATTCCGCCGGTAAAATCAAGAAGAATTGGCAAAACCTTGCCAACGCCACCGAAAAGTCTTTCGATTTCGTGACCGATGCCATCAATTCGTGCGATTTCTTGAAAGATGCAATCGGTGATGTGGGGGCGACCGCCATTTCATCGTTGGCGACCGTTGCCGCCACTTCGATTGCCGTTGCCACCGCCATCAAGACGGCAGAAAAGGCAAGTGTGGTTCTTGCCATCATCCAAGCTGCATTGGTGGTCGTGCAAGCCGTTGTGAATGTGGTGAAGTCCATATTCGGGAACAATGACAAGAAGATTGAAAAGGAAATCCAACGCCACGCGGCGGCGGTGCGTGACTTACAAAACGCATACAACGGACTTGCATGGACAATTGAAAAAGCCTTGGGGGGTGCGGTTTACAACAATCAGAAAGCCGCCATCGCCAACATGGAGCAACAAAAGAAGCACCTGCAATCCATGTGGGAGGGCGAAATCAACAAGAAAAAGACCGATTGGGGCAAGGTAGCCGATTACAAAGAACAATACGCTCAATTGGAACGCGACATCCAAGACATGTTGGATGAAATCACCAATGACATTTTGCAGACCGATGCAAAAACGCTTGCCGGTGAATTGGGCGATGCGTTGGCGGAAGCGTTCGGCAAGGGTGAAGATGCGGCAAAGGCGTTTGAAGAAACGGTCAACAACGTCATCAAAAATGCCATCCTAAACCAATTGAAGAAGAATTTCCTTGAAACGCAGATGCAAGGCGCATTGAACAACTTGGAAAAGTCGATGGGTTATTGGAATGGCGATGACTTCGTGTTCGATGGTTTGACGGAAGCCGAAATTGCGGCGTTCAAGAATCAGGTTGCCGGAATCACCAACCAATTCAACCAAGCCATGAGTGCCTATGAAGAAGTGTTCAAGGGCATTGTGGAGCCGGAAGAACCCACCACCTCATTGTCCGGTGCCGTAAAAGGTGCAAGCCAAGAGAGTATAGACCTTTTGACTGGGCAAACAAATGCCGTCCGAGTGAACCAGGTGCAAAGCATCGAGATTTTGCGTGCCCAATTGCTTCATTTGGCAAGTATCGCCGCCGGAATAGGCACTTCCAATAGGCACTTGGAAAGTATAGACAAGAAAATGAGTTCGAGCAATTACGACCCTTTGCGGTCGCAAGGCTTGTCGTAAACGAACATGTATCACTATAATGCAATGACGTATGAAATTGTCGAAAGCACTTGCCAAACAAGCCCGTGGGTTCAACATCTGCCAAGAATGGCACGATGAATTGATGACCCTTGACAGCAAAAAGGCGATGATTGAAATGTACTTGAAAGGTATTGATTTCTGCCTTGCCAACGATTTCCCGAACAACGACTTCATCCGTGCCAACTTTCAAGGCGTGATGGAGCCGTTCGGGGTCTTCCTGGATGATACCGTTGCATTGGTCAATGCCGACAAGTGCGTTGCGCTTGGACAAACCGATGGGCGTGTTGAAATCACCGATTTCGGGTGTTCCGAAATATTTGTCAAGCACCGTTCCGAACTGACAATCATTGCCAAAGGGGATGCCTTTGTGATGGTTGACGTGTTCGATAACGCCGTGGTTCACGTTCATGCGCACGACAGGGCAAAGGTGTGTGTGAACAAGTACGGCGGCGCAAGGGTCGAACAAGAAACTTTCGGTTTGGGGATGGTCAAGGTAATCGAAAAACACACAAAAACATACTAAAATGGCATACGAAGAAAATCTTATTTTAAGCCTTGACTTCAACCAACCGGCGGGAACATCCACGGTCGCCGATACATCGACAAGCGGGGTTGTAGGTAATATCGTTGATTGCGATTTCGTTGCGGGTGAAGACGGGAAAAATTGCATACAATTCAACGGTGGTGGGTATGTAGACATTGGGGATGAAATAATACCCATTGCGGACAACTTCAGCATCTTGGCGCGATTGAAATATACGCCGCTTGGTGCTGGTACAAAGTTCGGTTTTTTTGCCAACCTGGGCGATGCGGGAACTATCACCGTTTGGCTTGCTATCCCGTCAGACACATGGGGCGACCTTGCCATTGTGAAAGATGGTCTTACTGTTTGGATTTATTGGAACGCCGTACTTTTGGAAACCATAACCTTGCAGGCACAGCCCACGGGCATCGCGTTCTTGCAGAACATTGATTCCACGGATTACGGTGTCGGGAGTATCGGAGCCGTGAAAGCCTACAACATCGCCGTTCCCATACCGATGGAAGACGAACCGGAACCGGGCGAACCCGTGTATAGAATCACCGTGCAACCCGCCGCGCTCATATTCACCGCCGCCGGACAAACGAAATCATTTGTGGCGACTGCCACGATGGATGGGCAGGCGGTAGCAATCGAAGTCGTATCTAAACCCGTTTGGGCAACGGTCGATTTAACCGGTTCCCGCATAACGGCGCAAGCCAACGCGGGTGGTGCCCGCACGGGAAATGTTGTTTTGCGCCCTGTTTCGGGCAACGTATCGGCGACCATAACGCTGTCACAAGACGCTGTTGCCAACTCAAACCCCGAACCGGCAACGCCGACCCGAACGGTGGCATACTACATTGACGGAACCAACTTTAAGACTTGGGGTATCTTCGTTTCCGAGGGTAACGGGTTACTTGACCGTCCGAAACTGAAAGCCCCCCTTAAAATCGCGTGGGACAACTACCACGGCGAAGTGGTAAATCTTCGTGCCAAACGGGTTGAAGCGCGGGAAATCACCCTTAATTGCTTTATGAAAGCCACGGGCAAATTAGACTTCGTTACCAAGCTGAATGCGTTTTTGGACGTATTTAGCAAGGACGGAACCCAACGGCTTACCGTTGAGATAGACCCCGCGAAACCTCTCATTTACGAAGTTTACAACGAAAGTGGTGTCACCGTCAGCAAGCGATGGGATGACAACTTGATGGTGGGCACTTTTAGCTTGAAATTGACCGAACCGGAGCCGGTTAAACGTATCGTGAAATTTACAAAAACCGACACGGCGACAACGCACATCATCACCCTGTCATCCAACAAAAGCGTTTCGATTTATTGGGGCGATGGAACCAAGACCGAGGACGTTTACGGCGACAATGTTACCGTAACGCACACATACGCGACCAATGGCGATTACTTTGTGGAAATTGCCGGGGTCATTGAAGATGTAACGGACTTTTCTACCAACGGGACAATCGTATGGAACAAATTATAATTCGACACACCGATGGAACCACAACCCCGCTTCTTTCGCGGGGTAAGGTTTCCACGGTCACGAAAGCCGAACAAAAGGTTGCACTTTTGGGCGATGATATTGTGGAATTGACGGTGGTTAGTTCCATCCCGCTTGAATTTGCGTTGGGTGACACCATTGACGTGTATGGGAAAACATATACCCTGAATGTGCTTCCTGACTTGAAAAAGACCGGAACAAGTAAGTTCACATACGACCTCACTTTCGAGGGGGCGCAATACGAACTTATAGATGCTCAATTTTTGTTGCCGGAAGACCGGACAACGGGGGATAGTCTTACGGCGAATCTCGAAACCTTTTTGCGGCTTATTGTGGAAAATGCCGCCCGTGTTTTCCCCGGCAAATGGCGGGTGGGGGCATTCCCAACCGATACGGAAATAAAAACCCTCACTTTGGTTGGCGAAAACTGCCTTTCCGCACTCCAAAGCCTTTGTTCCGAATACGGGCAAGAATTTGAGATAGTGCAGGCCGCCGGGGTGCGGACACTCCATATTCGCACCGCCGGAACGAATTTTCCCTATACTTTCCGCTATGGGAAAACGGGCGGACTTTACGAATTGACACGTAAAAACATCAATTCCAAGAACTTGGTTACGCGGCTATACGTCTATGGCGGAACCGCCAATCTTGGGAATGCGTACCGACATGCCCGGCTTTGTCTTCCGGGGCGAAGCAAGAACCGTTCGTATATCGAGAATGCCGCCGCCGTGGCCGCTTTCGGCGTAAAGGAAAACGTAAAGAACTTCGACACCGTTTTCCCGAATCGTTACGGTGAAGTCAGTGCCAACGGCACAAAGTATTACGCCTTTGTCGATAATACCATGTCCTTTGACCTTAACGAAACAGAGGATGACGGTACGACAACAAAATGGCTTATCGCCGGTGTGAGTGCAAAAATCAAAATGACAACGGGCAACCTTGCCGGTTACGAATTTGACGTACACCGTTACGATGCCGCAACCAAGACCATCGAGGTAGTCCCGTTCACGGATGCAAATGGCACAAAGTTTCCGAGCGAAACAAGCGCGGCATTTCAATTCAGTCCGGGCGATAAGTATTTCTTTGCCGACATCAATTTGCCGGATGCGTACAAGGATGAAGCGGAAGCCGCATTGCAAGAAGCGGGGGAAACCTACTATGCGCAATATTGTCAACCCCAAGTTCAATACGAACTTCAAATCGACCAAAATTTTATCGCGCAATTTTCGGGCGGTGTTACCGTCACCAACATTTTTGCCCCCGGCGATTACGTGCCGGTCGAGGATGAAGATATTGGCGTTGCGAAATCTATCCGCATTCTTGGTTTCACACGCGATTTGTTGAAGTCGAACAAATATTCGCTTAACCTTGGGGATAGCGTAACAAAAAGTGCGTACATGCGGGTTATATCTGACTTAAAAGCCATTGACCGTATTGTAGAGATAAACAACCTTGGCGACCCGTCCGCCGCACGGCGAAATTGGCGTGCAACCCAAGAAGTGTTGGCTATGACGTTCGACCCAGAGGGCAACTATTACACCGAAAAAATCAGACCCGAAAGCATCGAAACCAACATGTTGGCGGTCGGTGCCAAGTCCGCGCAATTCGCATTGCGCAACACTATTTTCGAGCCGAATTATCAAGGCAATCCCAACGTTTTGGCGGTTAGCGGCGGTCAACTCATTCATTGGGAAATCGAAAGCACCATACGGACGTGGAGCCTTGCCACCGCGACATATAGCGACCTTGTAAGTGGTACGGCATATTATATTTACGCACGTTGCGCAAAGACGGGTGATGCCGGTAGCATTATTTTGGACACGGCACAACGGCTTGTAGACAGCGAGGCCGGTTATTACAATTTTTGGGTCGGAGTGCTTAATAGTGTCGAAGCGGATGATGATGGCAGAAACGCCGCACGCCTGGTGTCGTTGACCTATGGGAGTTCCACCACCGCCGGGCGTTTCATCAGAACGGGACGTGTCGAAAGTAGCGGTGGCGGGTCTACCTATTTCGACCTTGACACCGGGGAAATCGGCGGCAACATCAAATTCATCGCCGCCGATGGAAGCACCAAGAACGTTGCCGACTTGGACACCAAAGCCCAAGAAGCAAAGGACTTTATAGACAACACATTACCGGGTGTCTTGCAAGAACTTCAATCGCAGTTGGACGGGCAAATAGAGCAATTTTTTTACACATATAACCCCACGGCGACCAATGCTCCGGCAAGGGATTGGACAACCACCGCGTTAAAGGAAAACCACTTGGGGGACTTGTTTTATAACACCGCAACCGGCGGCGTGTTCCGATGGGTCAAAGATGGGAACAACTATTTTTGGCAAGAATTGCAGGATTCGGAAGTGGCCGAAGCCCTTGCCATCGCAAACGATGCTTTGGCATTGGCCGCCACGAAACGGCGCATTTTCACGGCGACCCCTTACACCCCCTATGAAGTGGGGGATTTATGGGTGCAGGGTGCAAGCGGCGATATTATGCGATGCAAGACCGCACGTGCTTCCGGCAATTACGCCGCTTCCGATTGGGAAAAGGCAAGCAACTACACGAGCGATGCGGCTCTTACCTCATTCATAAACGGCACTTACACCACCGCCATCGCCAACCTCACAAGCCAAATTGACGGGAAAATAGAAACGTGGTTTCAGACTTCCGACCCGGCGGCGGCTTGGACAACGGCGGCCATGCGC
>QMCE01002674.1_pt1 | contig 10374 bp, 4 predicted proteins | sample 1821851 | NCBI WGS metagenome assembly QMCE01 (sample SAMN09453174, study PRJNA476694) | Termite gut metagenome, whole genome shotgun sequencing project. | isolation source: worker | host: Odontotermes sp. | place: South Africa:Pretoria | collected 2016-01-28
CGGAGAGTTCCGATGTGGCTGGGACTGTGGGAACGAAGACTGACTTGCGATCGCGGCAGTTGGTACAATTGTCTGATAATCTGGTGGTTGCGGCGGCGATGACGACCGGCGACCGCAGCGGAATAACTCCCGGGTTGCGCCAGGCGTACTCACGTACCGGTGCGGCGCATCTGTTGGCGGTGTCGGGACTGCACGTGGGTATTATCTTTTTGTTAATCAACGCTTTATTGTATTTGTTGCCGTTTGCCAGAGGTGGATTTTTCGTGAAGAACGTGCTGGCGGTGTTGGCGATCTGGGCCTATGCCGGACTCACGGGGCTGTCGCCGTCGGCAACGAGGGCCGCGGTGATGTTTACAGGTGCGCAACTTGCTGTGGGACTGTCGGTTAGGCGTTCGGCCGCGAACATCCTGTGCGGAACGGCGATCATCATGCTGGCTGTGTGGCCGGGTCTGGTTTTCGACATAGGTTTCCAGCTGTCGTTCGTTGCCGTGGCGGGTATAATGGCGTGGCTACCAATGCTTTATGAACTGGTCAAGAGCCGATTCAAGGTTTTGAACGCATTGTGGGGCGTGGTGATGGTGGGTGTGGCGGCGTCGGTAGCGACAATGCCTCTGGTGTCGCACGTTTTCGGTGTGTTTTCGCCGCTGGGGGTGGTCCTGAACCCGATTGTGATTGCCACGGCGCACGTTGTGGTCGGATTTTCGGTTCTTTGGATCATCGCGCCGATCGGGTTTTTGGCGCCCGTTTTCCGGTTTTTGATCGGTGGTTCGGCATGGCTGCAAAACGCTGTCATAGAGGCAGTTGGTTCTGTGCCTGGGGTTGCCGTCGAGTGGACGCTTCCGGCGTGGGGCGTGGTGGCGGTCTATGGTTCGATGATTGGTTTTACGATATGGTTAAAGAACAGATAAACAGGTTGTTAAGTGATGAATTTGCTGCGGCGGTCGAGGGAAATCTTGGGCGCGATCCGCTGCAGATCGCGCTCGACGGGCGGGTGGCCGATGCGGCGGCGGTGGCGTCGCAGGTGAAATATCTTCAGCGCGCGCAAACCAAGCTACCGACTTGGTATTCAGCACGTTGTCTGCTTCCCGCGTTGGCTTTTGAACAGAGTTCGAGCGAGGCTTCGGCTGCGCGGAAACGCTATTCGGGTCGGGTGGCGGTCGATCTGACGTGCGGACTCGGGGTGGACGCCTATTTTTTGGCGCGCAATTTCGAGCGTGTGATCGCCTTGGAGCGGGACGAGTTTTTAGCGGCCGTGGCGCGTGAGAATTTCCGTCGCCTCGGCGTACCTAACGTGCAGATAATCAACACTTCGACGGAAGATTTTTTGGCTTCGCCGGAGAGATTTGTTGCCTCGATGCCTGTGCATTTTGCTGATTCGATGTCCGCGAATTTTGTCCATAGCCCCGAGGCGTTTGACACTTCGTCGAGGCCGTCGGATGCCAAATTCGCGCCGCCGTTCGACCTTGTGTATGCCGATCCCGATCGCCGGAGTGCCGATGGGCGGAAGTTGGTTTTGTTGCAGGATTGTTCGCCCGACATTATGGCGTTGTTACCTGATATTGAGCGTGTTGCGAAGCGGTTGGTGGTGAAGTTGTCTCCGCTTTTCGATGTCGGGGAGGTGTTTCGCGTCTTTGGTGGAACGGGCGGGTCGGACGGCGGGCCGCGTGGTGACGCTGGTGGTCGAGAGAATGGAATTTCGACTGGTCGCCGTGTCCGTGCGGAGGTGGTTTCGGTGGGCGGCGAATGCAAGGAGATCGTTGCGGAGGTCGATTTTTGTGTCGAAGGGATGCGTTGCGATGCTTCGATATCGGCGTTTGAGATTATTCCGGACGAGGTTGTTGTTGTCGATCCCACGGAGTCTCGGGGTGAGCCGGTTGCTGGTTCGGCGATCCATCGGACCGGGTCGACTATTGGTCCGAAAGCTGGTTCGGCCGTGGCGGCTGGCGCTCAGACGGCGCATCGGGGCGAGTCGATTGATGGTTTGTCGGTCGATTCGGGAGAGCCGATTGCTGTTTTTGCGGACTGTGTGCGTGGATCGGATGGTACTGTTTCGGAGCGTTTGAATGAGTCGGCCGGTGCCAGAATAGTGCATCCGGATCGGACGGTGGCGGCAGTTATGGTGGGTTTGGGTGGGCCGGATTTGGTTTTTGAGGAAAATGTAGCCGAGACGGATTGCCTGAAAAATGACGATCCGTTCGAGCCGGATCGTTATAAATGGCTCATAGTGCCCGATGTGTCTCTTCAAAAATCGCGGCTTGCGCGTCGCTACTTTGCGGCCCTGAATGCCCGAACCGGTGGAGCCAAAGTGTGGATCGACTCGGACAACGGATATGGTTTTGCCACCCGGCGGCCTGGCGTTATAATGGGCAAATCAATTGAGATACAATCTATTACGCCGTTTGATCCGAAAAGTCTGAAGCGCGAATTGAAAGCCGGAAAGGGCCTAAACATAGAAATTCATCGCCGCAACTTTCCCCTGACTTCCGCCGAATTAGCTCGTGCACTCGGTGTCGGGAAACATAAATCCGGCTCGTCTACATCGTCTGTCGCGTTCACATCCGCCTCGGGTGGATTGTGGCAAATTGTGCTGGCCGATCCGTTCGGATCTGTCGAATAGGTACCACGGTAACCCGACCATAACTTACCGTCGGAACCGATAGTATACGCCTAAAGGCAGTGCACGCGATGCACGGTCGGTGAAGAAAAGTTCTCCCATCTGCTCCCCGATCGGCACTCCCAAACGACATTCAAGTGGCACATCCAACCCTCTCGAAAGATTTTCAAGCGCCCGGTCCGGCCTTCCCGAACCCCTCCCAAGTGCTACATCCGGCCCTCCGGAAAGACCCCCAGGCACTCCGTCCGGCATTCCCGAAAAACCTCCAGGTACCCAGTCCGGCCTTCCGGGTAACCCCCGGAGCACCTCTTCCGCAAGATTCGCGCACGGAATGACAGGCACTTCAAAATGCTGATGGACAATGGTTTGCGCAACCAGAGCCGACAGCCCCATCGAGTAGAGGTTGAGCACCAGAAACCCTCGTGGCGCAAGCAACGCCGCACACGACTCCAACATCCGGTCGAGCGCATCCTCCAACACCCACTTCTCGCCATCCGGACCGCGCCCGTACGCCGGTGGATCGAGGATTATGCCGTCGTAAAGGCTCCCCCGCCGCACCTCGCGCTGCACGAATTTCAGGGCATCGTCGACAATCCAACGAACCCCGCCGCGAGCCTCACCGCGAACCCTGCCGCGAGTATCACCACAAACCTCACCGCCCCCTCCATTGCGATCCCTGTCTTGATCCCCGCAGTCTGCCTTGCGTCCACTGTTGTCTTCTCCTGTGGAGTCTAAACCGCTGAGTGTCAGGTTATCACGAGCCCAACTTACTGTCTGTTTCACAGAGTCGACGTGCGTCACCACCGCGCCTGCCGCGCGTGCCGCAAGCGTCGCACCGCCCGTGTAGGCAAACAAATTCAATACCCGCGGCACCCGTGGCGCGATGCCCGAACCTGCATTCAAATTCACACCCAGACCTGCATCCACACCCAAATCCGCCCTCAAACCTGCACTGAAATCGGCGCCCGAATTCATACCCGAATCCGCCCCGCCGCCCGTCGCGAACCCGGTGCCGGTGGCCAACGACCGCACCGAATCGTAGATGAAATTCCAATTTGCGGCCTGCTCCGGAAACACGCCAACGTGCTTAAAGCCGGTGAGTGCCAATCGAATACGAAGGTGCAGCCCGCCGATAAGCCCGCGGATAACCTCGCCGCCCGAAATGTTTCCGGCACTTCCGAGAGGCCGACCACCATAGGGGGCCTCACCTTCGAGAGGCCGATCACCGAGAGCGTTTCCACCATTGTCGGGCGCTTCTCCACCACCGAGAACCCTGCTGCCGTCGTAGTCGTAGCCGATCGTCCAGCGCTCGGGGGTGCCAGGTTTCAGCTGCCATCGTCCGCGCTCGTCGCTTTTGCCGTCGCGTTCGAAAACTGCGTCGGCGAGATCTGCCCACTCCTTTTGCGACATCGCCCGCCGCCATATAGCCTGGGGTTCGGGCCGCGCCGTGACGATCGAGCCAAAACGTTCCAATTTTCGTCCGTCTCCGCTGTCAATCAATTCGTAATCAGCGAATTGCGGCTGTATGAGTTTGAGGTTTTTCATAGCTTCACAAGTGTTGTTTCGCACCACGTGCAGTCGGTTTCGACGCGTAGACGGGTGCGGCCGTGGACCAAAAACAGATCACCGGGCGCGAAGTTTTTCGACCCGTTTACCGGGAGATTTTGTGGGTTTCCAGCCCCGTCCGCGGGTAGGTTTTCGGCAGGTGGGTTTTGCAGATTTTTCGACCCGTTTGTTGAGAGATTTTTGTCGTGCAGGCGGGACGATGGAGCGGATTTTCGGTCGGTTTTTTCGCGTGGGCAGCGGCCCGCCAACCACATCGGACAGTGGCGCGTACGCATCACCGCGGCGCCCCGAAAATCGGCTTGCAACTCCATCGGCGGCTCGAAATCCGACACTCCGTGATCGCGATAGAACTGCTCTGAGAGTCGGTTTGTGACGTTTTCGGCGGCAGTGATCCGGGTACGTGGAAACGCGTGGGGGTCTTCGACTGCCGGAATCCGGCCGACTGGCCTATGCTCAGTCAGATTTCGACCGGTCGAATCCTGTTCTGCCGAATTCAGCCCGATCAGATTCAGCCCGATTGGATTCCGTTTGCTCAGTTTCCGCTCGGTCGGATCCTGTTCTGCTAAGTTCAGTCCGGTCGGATCCGACGACAGGCCGACAGCGACTGCGTCAGCGAGGCCCTCTTGATCGGTGGGTGCGGAAGTAACGCAAGAGGCGACAGTCGGCCGGTGGGCGAGAGCGTTATAAAGCGCCGCCAGCCCCTCGCGCCGCAAAGCCGCAAGCACCGAAACGGGAACAAACCGGATGGCGTTTTCGGGCTCGGTCCCGTTTTCAGTTCCGCACCCGGCTCCGACTTCGGTCCCGGATTGTGATTCGGTGCGCATGGCGATCTGGGGCTCGATTCCGTCTCCGCCCCCGTCTCCGCTCCCGTCTCCGCCCCCGTCTCCGCCCCTGCCCTCGTCTCCGTCACCGCTTCCGACCGCGGCCTCGTTCCCGCACGCGGTTCCGCACTTCGTCCCCGGTTCGGCAACAGTTGTGGTTGGCGGTTTGGGCGAGTGTAGGTCGAGGCTATGGTCCGCGCCTATTTGTACATCGACCACTTCGAAGATCGTGTCGCCGCTTTTGGCGAGTTCGGATCGGGCTGTTGCAACCATCTTGGCCACGTCGCGCGCCGGAGAGAAAACACCCTCGCGAGACGCGCCAACGCACCCGCCGGCGAGGGTTGGAAGGCGCTGAGTAACGGCGTTCGACGACGAAAAAGTATTAGTTTCGTCGACCAGCCAAAACCTAACCTGAACACGGTCGGGCGAGGTGACGAGGTGTGCCGCGATGGCGATACGGCGCTTGGTGCGGCTGCGTTCGACGGCGCGCGTAAAGGCGTGATCGTAGTTGCGGAATATTTCCGTACCCACCATAATACCCTGAATATCATTGGGATAGATGCGGCCGCCGATAGCGCGATTGATGTTCGTGCCGCGCAGCCGACCGTCGACGAAAAAGCAAATCCCGTCGCCCGCTGCCGGAACGCCGGCAGTCGTATTATCGCTCCGATGGTCAGGTTGTCGGGAGGCGGATCGAGGCTCGCGGCAAGGCGCAGAATCACTGGTCGGTTCACCGATAGCGGAAGCGGCAGGCGGCAACGGCTGCGAAAAAGTTGTCCGTGAACCGCGATGACTCGGCGTCGAACAAGGTCGATCTCCGTAATTCGAGTCGCTCGGCGACTCGTCGGCCCGCCCCGATGGGGGGGCGGGGTCGGGCCGAAAATCATGGATCATTGAGTGACGGCTCCCGTCCGGCGAAAATCCACGGGTCTGCTTCGCGCCCCGTCGGGATGACAAAAGACCGACCGTCGCTGCCGCTCCCACTCGCGACGCCATCCCTGCTGTCGTCGCCCGCGTCGTTCCCGTTGGAGCCTCCACTGCACACGTCGTTGTTGTGGTCGCCGCTCCCGCGCCCGATGTTGCCGCTTCCGCCGCGCCCGATGTTGCACCCATTGAAGTGTTTGCCGCGCCTGTCACACTTGCGGCCATCTCTGCTGCTGACGCCCGCGTCGTTCCCGTTGAAGTGTTTGCCGTTCCCGCGCCCGAGAGAGTGAACCACCACCCGCCGGTGCGGTCGCACATAACTTTTTCGACCCGCCCAAGCAACTCGCCGGTCGACTTCGGAGTGTCGAACCAACGGATGCCGCCATTCTCGCCATTCCCGCCACTCCCGCGGTCGCGGCGGTTGGCGTGGTTGCAGCGGTTGCCGACTGCGCCGGTGCCTTTATCTTGACTGCCGTCGGTGCCTCGACTCCGACCGCCAATGCCCCGATCTTGACTGCCGTCGGTGTCCCATTCCCGATCGCCGCCATAACCCCGACCATCGCCCCCGGTGCGGACAACATAGCCGTCGACAAAACCCGTGCGGGCGAAACTCTTCGACGGATCGGGCACAAAGTCGGGCACGCTGCGGCCAATGGACGAACGGATGTAACGGACCGCCTCTTTCGCCCCTCCCTGCGACTCGTTCGGCGCCCCTTCGGGGGTGGGGGACGCCGAAAAATGGTTCCGCCCGGTAAGTGTGGATACACGGCCGTTTCGCTCCGCAAGCAGGTCGTTAAGCGCTGAGTTGTAGTAACTTACGATGTTGCGAACGTAGACGGTGTCCTTAAGCCGGCCCTCGATCTTGAACGACGTCACGCCCGCGTCCAGCAGCTCGCCAAGGCGCTCCGACGCGTCGATATCAGGCACCGAAAGCAGGTGTTTGTTGCGTATGAGGGTCTTGCCCCCGCCGTCGACCAAGTTCCATGCCAGGCGGCACGGCTGGCTGCACGTGCCGCGGTTGCCGCTTCTGACAGCCGTGTCGTCACTCATCGCGCGGCTCAGAAAACACCGCCCGCTATACCCAACACACATCGCCCCATGGACAAAAGCCTCAAGCTCGACATTCTGCAAACCCTTCGCATCCAACGAACTCCGGATAGCGGCGATCTCGGGAGTGGTCAGCCAGCGCTCCAAAATCACCCGCCGGAAGCCCACACGGCCCAAAAACGCGATCTCCGCCGGATCGATATTCGAGGTCTGGGTCGAGGCATGGAACTCCACGCCGGTCGATGCCGAACCGAGTTGACACGTCGATGGCGATTCAGAAGGGATGCTGGGAGTAATTGATGAAGTCAGGCAGCCGCCGGCGGGGGCTGAATGAGCATCGCGAAATTTCAGTCCATCGCTTGGGGCGGCGGACTGACGAGCCACTTCGTGACTCGAAACAAAACCCTGACGAAAATCCTCGGCCCCATCGGCCAAAGACGGCGGCAACGGCCGCAGCGATTGCGAAAGAGTTGTCGGTGAACTGCGGTGTGTCGAGCCGGAAAGAAGTCCGTCGCCGAGGCCCATCCGCAGCCAGGCCATGTCCTGAACGATCAAAGCATCCACACCCACATCCAACAACCGCTGCGCAACGGCGCGGGCATCCTCCAACTCCTCATCGAACAACAGCGTGTTAAGAGTCACATACACCCTCACCCCGAACGGCCGCGCATACCTCACAACAGCCGCAATATCATCCACCGAATTGCCCGCCGCATGGCGCGCCCCAAGCGACGGACCCCCGATGTAAACCGCGTCGGCCCCACTGTCGATCGCCGCCACGGCCGCCTCCGGATCCCGCGCCGGAGCCAACAACTCGATCTTCACAACAGGGTCAGTCATTCACAAAAAGAAAGCACACAAAAAGAAAGGCAAGAGTAATGGAAAACAAAAATAACAGCGATCACAGTTGATACAGATACCGCCGGATGCTCTTCTTGGGCGTCTTTTCGAACTCGGTGGGGTAGATGACGATGCTGGCCACGCGCTCGAACGGCGCCACGAGAGTGTTCAGCTCCGCAAGGTTCCTGTCCATGATCTCAGGGATCGCCTCCATCGACACACCCTCCGTGCGCGCGGTCTCATAATCCGGATACACCAGCGCCACCAACTTGCCCTCCCTCTCCACAACCAACGACTCCATCACCAAATAGAGATTGTTCAGCTTCGCCTCGATCTGCTCGGGGTAGATGTTCTGTCCGTTCGGCGACAGGATCATCGTCTTCGACCGCCCGCGTATATACAACGTCCCGTCTGGATCCATCGTCCCCATGTCGCCCGTGTTCAACCACCCGTCCTTGCTCAACACCTCGCGCGTCGCAACCTCGTTCTTGTAATACCCCTTCATCACATTCTCGCCCTTAACAAACAACTCTCCCGCAATGTTCTGAGGATCGGGCGAGTCGATGCGCGCCTGCATGTAATTCTGCAAAAACCGCCCCACCGAGCCCGCCTTGAAGTCCGTCCAATAGGTGTAACTAATGAGCGGCGCCGTCTCCGTCATTCCATAACCCACGGTTATAGGAAACTTGATCCGCATCAAAAATTCCTCGGTGTCGGGACTCAACGCCGCACCGCCAACAATGAACTCCGTCACCTGGCCCCCGAAAGCGTCCATCAACTTCTTACGTATGGTAGAGTATATTGCCTGATCGATCAACGGGATCTTCAACGCCCAACGCATAGGGCCCTTCTCCAACAACGGCGCAACCTGCTTGCGATAGATCTTCTCCAACACCAACGGCACGCAACAGATCAACTGCGGCTGAACGTCCGCCATCGCCTCCATCAATATCTTCGCCGCCGGAATCTTGCCCAGCAGCGTGATATGAGTCCCCTCGGCAATAGGACACAAAAAATCGAAAGCGCACCCATACGCGTGAGCCAGCGGCAGGAACGACAACACCCGCGAACCCTTGAAATAGATCTTCTCGTCGATCGCGAACTGTACCATCGCCGTGAGGTTGTTCACCGTCAACATCACCCCCTTGCTGTAACCGGTGGTGCCGGATGTATAGTTGAGCAACACAACCGTGTCGTTAGGCACCTCTTTATACCGAATATCCGCCGCCGAAAATCCGTCCGGATACGCCTCGCGATAGTGTCTGGTGATGCTCTTCTGGAACTTCTCCAGCCCTTGTTCCTCGCGCTCGAACACACAGTGAAAATCCGTCAACGAGAACACCGCCTCGATCTTCTCCACCTGATGCGGCTCGATCATGTCCCAATAGTTATCCCCCACGAACAGCATCCGACTTTCCGAATGATTGATGATATGAATAATATCCCCCGCGTTGAAATCCTGCAGTATCGGCACGATCGTCGCCCCGTAAGTCATTGTCGCCAAATAAGTTATACACCACCGCGGATTCGCCCGCCCGAGAAGCGCGATCTTATCGCCCGACTTGATTTTAGCCTTCTCGAACAACAAGTGGATCTTCGCGATCTCCTTGGCCATCTCATAATAGGAGAACGTTTCATTCTTAAAATAGTCGGTCAGAGCGGGCAACTCGCGGTTCTCCCGAAAACTCGCCTCGTATATCTTTATAAGATTGACGCTTAGCATGTGTCGTTGTGGTTTTAGGTGATTCGGGTGTAAAGATAAAAATTTTTTGCGTAAAAAGGAAAAAGTGATTACCTTTGCCCCGCTGTCGAAAGCCCTTAGTCGAGGGTATTTTGGTGGGGGTGGTTTTGTGGTGGGGTGGGGGTGGGTGGTTTTTGGGGGGCTTTCGATGGTGGAGATTATGCCCAGGTGGTGGAATTGGTAGACACGCCACTTTGAGGGGGTGGTGCCGGTTACGGTGTGTGAGTTCGAATCTCGTCCTGGGCACAGAAAACGCCTTAGAACTATTGCCGGCCCTGCGAATCGGCCACGAACGCGGCGATAGCATCGCGGAGCAATGTCTCGGGGTCGGCCCCGGCGAAGTCGTGAGACAGATAGTAATCGTAGAACCATCTGTACTCCTCCTCCCATTGATGCAGAAAGACCCGGCGCTCGCCTCCGAAAATGTCGTCCTTCCTCTTTTCGGCGAAGGTCTCGAATGCCACGTAAACGACATTGCCGCTCTGCAGAAAATCTGTCTTCAAAGAGGGATCGGACATCAGTTTCTCAATGACGGGCATAATTATGAATATGCCTATCTCATGCCGAACGGTCTGAAAAACCGACTCCACCATCCCCTCATCGGGCACGATGCCGAAGTTGTTCCGTTCCATCGAAATATTGTTCGCCGACGGCAGATTTACAGCGTTCGCAAAGGTGAGTACAAGTTCTTTTTTCTCTCTCGCAAGTGTCTGGGCCAACAAAGGGTGTCGCGCCTGGCGCAGCACAAGCCGTCCGTCGTCCGAAATTATCGGCTTCACAGCCCCGTTGGCCGCCGCCCAGCGCGCCTTGGCACGGATGAA
>QMCE01002374.1_pt1 | contig 10373 bp, 6 predicted proteins | sample 1821851 | NCBI WGS metagenome assembly QMCE01 (sample SAMN09453174, study PRJNA476694) | Termite gut metagenome, whole genome shotgun sequencing project. | isolation source: worker | host: Odontotermes sp. | place: South Africa:Pretoria | collected 2016-01-28
GCCATCAACATGTGGGTGGAGGCGGGGGTCGACCCCGAGACGCAGCAGCCGATCCGGGGCATTGTCGAGACGGTGAAGATGGTGAACGGCCAGGTCGTGCTCCAGCTCTACGGCGGCGAGGAAGTCACCTGGGATCAGGTCACGGAACTGCGCCCGCCCACGGACGCGGAGCTTGTCTTCGCCCTTCCGCCCGCCATCCGCGAGCAGGTGCGGGAAGCGCTGACGATGGGCGACATGGGCATCACCGGCAAGGACGCGGACGGCAACACGGTCCGGGGCATCGTGCAGGGCTACAACATCGTCGACGGCAAGGTCATGCTCTACCTCTACACCCCGGGCGATCCCGAGAACCCCACCGCCGTCGAATTCGGCGCCGTCACCAGCGGCCCCCGCAAGCCCACGGCCGAGGACGCGACCTCCAGCCTGAACGGCGCCTGGGTGACGGGTCTGGACACCGGCAGCAACGATCTCTCCGGCGTGGTCGTGGGCGCGGAGGAGAACGAGGACGGCATGGCGCTCATCCTCGACTCGGGGAAGCGCGTCTACTTCGACACGGTGAAGGAGATCCGCTCCGCCGAGGGCGCGGAACAGGCGCGCATGCACGGCATGTTCATCGAAGGCGCGGACGCCGAAGGCGGGGAAGCGGGCGGCGTCGCCGTCCGGAAGGTCGAGGTGAACGGCGAACTCGGCTTCCGCCTCCACACCGGGGCGATTGTCCTCTGCAAAAACATCACGAACGTCCGCGAAGCGACCGACGACGAGGCGCAGGCAGCGCAGGCGGTCGAGGACGCGCTGAACGAGGAAGGAAACTAACCATGGCTCTCAGTCAGGCGCTCTCCACCGGCATCACCGGCCTCATGTCGCACCAGAAGGCCATGGACAACATCGGCAACAACCTCGCGAACGTCAACACCGTCGGCTTCAAGAAGGGCGTCTACCAGTTCGCGACCCTGCTCGAACAGTCGCTCCGGGGCGGCATCGGCGCGGACGCGACCACCGGGCGCGGCTCCATCAACCCCATCGCGATGGGCCTCGGCGCCGTCACCGGCTCGATCAACAAGGCCTTCATCCAGGGCCCCATCGAAAACACCGGCAACTCCACAGACATGGCGATCAACGGCAACGGCTTCTTCGTCCTCCGGCAGGGCGACGGCTACGCCTACACCCGCGCCGGTTCCTTCTACAAGGGCGAGGACGGATCCCTCCTCGCCGGCGACGGCCTCTTCGTGCAGGGGACGATGGCGGTGAAAGGCCCCAGGGGGCTCTACTCCGTCCCGCAGGACGCGAAGATGCAGAACATCATCATCCCCATCGGCCAGATCGGCGGGCACATCCAGACGACGGAGGTGGAATTCACCGGCAACCTCGACTCCCGGCAGGAACTCTCCAACGGCACCCGCCTCTTCGGCTCCGCCTCCTTCCCCACCGTCGGCAGCCTGCAGAAATGGATGTGGAAGGACTTCGACGGCGGCACGACGAAGACGAAGCCGAACGTCGACGCCACCTGGAACGCGCTTGAGGGCGCGAACAACATGGGCACCTTCGCCATCTCCCAGAGCTCCCTCGCCGACTACGCCGATCTTCTGGAGGGCGTCCGTTTCCCGGGCGGCATCACCGTCTACGGCGACGGCGTCGTCCCCGAGATTACGGAAAACACCCACGTCTACTACGCGCTCGACGTCACCGACCCGGGCAACCCGTTCATCAGGGAACTCGGCAACCCCGAGCACATCAGTCAGGACAAACGCGCGCCCGTCAGGGTCGGCGGCATCGCCGACCGCGCGGCCGACCCCGCGGACGAACTCTACGGCATGAAGCTTGTCCCGCTCATCCAGCAATTGAGCGTGATCAACGGCGGCAACGTCCAGACCTCCGCCGCCTACGGCATCAAGGTGCCGGCGCTCCTGACGGAAGGCAGCACCTTCATCGGCCCGGACGGGCTGGAAACCCCGGTGGCGAACAGCTACACCTTCCCCCAGTGGTTCTACGAATCCACCGGCGCGGCGATGGGCTTCAAGGAAATCGCCGCCCTCGCGAACGACGCGTTCGAGCTCGCCGGGGACGCCGACGGAGACGGCGTCATGGACACCGGCCCCGACGCCATTCTCAGGCGCATCTGGCCGAACGGCATCAACAACGAAGGCTGGCCCGTGGGCGCCACGCTCACCCTCGCCTCCCACATGCCCCGGACGGACGACGAATACCCCGCGTCCCTCACGACGCCTCTTGAAAACGTCCTGTACCGCAAGGGGAACACCTGGGCGCAGCCCTTCGGCAACATCAAGAACGGCAACGAAATCACGGTCGAATTCACAAAAGGCCAAAGCAAGATGGCGGCCACCTTCGTCTACAACCGCCCCCAGGGATCCGACCCGGGCGCAATCCAGCAGTCTGTCGGCCGGGAACAGTCCTTCACGCTGGAGCATTTCCTGAAGTTCATGGGGGGCGACGTGGACGAGCCTTCCGCCGCCGGCGTCAACATCACCCCCGCCATGTTCGGCGCGCCGGTCGAGCCGGAGCACCCCTACGGCAACTACCAGTCGACGGCCTGGAATCCGCCCGAAGGGAAGGCGGCCTACGACCGCGCCCTCGCCGACATCGATCTCGCGAAGCACACCTCCAACTACGATCAGACGGGCGGCGCCATGGGCTTCCTCTCGATCCCGCCCCAAATCAGCGACGCGAACGGCGGGAACGACCCGTACGACACGCCTGTCGAGTCGGCGGGCGCGTACTCCCGCACCGGCGTCTCCACCGTCGGCTACTTCCGCTTCGACCCGGTCACGAACAGGATGGTGGAATACCCGGCTCCCAGCTTCAACCTCTCCCTCGTTTCGAACCTCGGGAAGGACAACGCCATCGAGGACGTCAAAATCACCTTCAACAACGTGCCCCACGAGACCATGTTCGACGCGGAGACGAAGTATTCGGAGCCGCAGGGCGGCAGCTCCTCCGTCAGCGTCGACTACTACGACTCCCTCGGGAACCCGAAGAAGGTGACGATGCGGATGTCGATGGTGTCGCAGGACGACAACTTCACCACCTGGCGCTGGTACGCCGACTCCATGGACGACAGCGACTTTTCGTGGCAGGCGAACGCGGCGACGGGGGAGCTTGAGTCGAACCTGAACGTCGGCACCGGCCTCATCCGCTTCGACAAGGACGGCAATTTCGTCAAGGGATCGACCACCTCCGAAACCGGCGGGATCGTCATCAACCAGAAAAACCAGGGCGTGAACGAGCCCATCCTCATCAAGGTGCTGAACGGGCTGTCGTCCTCGTCGAAACAGGGGCTGGACTTCAGCGAGCTGACCTGCTCCGCCGTCTCCAACACGTTCAAGCTCTACAAGCAGAACGGCCGCCCCCCGGGAACGCTGAACGATTTCTCCGTCAGCCCGGAAGGGGTGATTACGGGGATTTACTCGAACGGGAACACGGTGGAGATAGCCCGCCTCGGCCTCGCGATGATCCCGAACGAGACAGGCATGGTCGCCGCCGGCGCGAACCTGTTCTACACGAGCCCAGCGAGCGGGGACGCGCTGTACGGGCACGCGTACACCGCGGGAGCCGGGAAAATCCACCACAAGCAACTGGAGACGTCGAACGTGGAATTGAGCGAGGAATTCACGAAGCTGATTTCGACCGAGCGCGGCTTCCAGGCGAATTCCCGGACGATCACGACGGCCGACGAAATGATTACGGAACTGCTGAACCTGAAACGATAAGCGCCAAACCGCCTGAGAGCCGGTTGCGATAGAGAGCCTCCCGCTGTTTTCGGCGGGAGGTTTTTTCTATTCCGCCGCGCCGAGGAGGGAGAGGAGGGCAGCCTCGTCGATGACGGCGATGCCCAGTTCCTCCGCTTTCGCGAGCTTGCTCCCCGCTTCCGCACCGGCGACGAGGTAATCGACCTTCTGGCTGACGCCGCCGGCGACGAGGCCGCCCGCCGCTTCGATGCGGCGTTTCGCCTCCGCTCTCCCCATGTTCGGGAGGGTTCCTGTGAGGACGAACGTCTTCCCCGCCGCGCTGCCCGCGGCGGCGGCGGCGCTCCCCATGGCGACGCCGGCGGCGGAAAGGCGGGACAGGAGTTCCCGGTTGTCAGGATTGTCAAGGTATTCGCGAAGCGATCGCGCGGCGACGGGGCCCAGCGTGCGCTTCACCTGCGACGCGCCCATTTCCGTCAGGGCAAGATCGTTTTCGCCCGCGGCGAGGAGGGCGCCCGCCGTGCCGAAACGGGCGGCGACCGCCTGCGCCTTTTTCGCGCCGAAGCCGGGGAGGCGGAGGTTTTCGAGAAACAGCGCGAGCGCTTTTTCGTCCGCGCCGAACGCCGCCTGCGCGCCCGCCCCGTCCAGCGCGGCGCGGAGTTGTTTGGCGGCTTTCGCGCCGAGGGTGCGGTAGGCGGTGCTTTCGCCGAGGGCGGCGGCGGCGATGGCCGCCTCGTCCGCCGCGATCAGGGCGGGCATGCTCCCGAATTCGCGGGCGAGAAGCTGCGCCGCCGTTTCCCCTATGTCGGGAATGACGAGGGCGAAAAGCAGTTTCGCGAGGCCGCGCCGCTTCGAGCCTTCGATGGCGGCCAGCAAATTGTCCACGACCTTCGTCGGTTCGTCCCCGCCTTTCGCGGCAAGGTCGCGGCCCGCCTTCGTCATGGGCATGAGCTGCTCCCGCGTGAGGGAGTAGATGTCCGCCACGTCGCGGAGCAGCCGGTTGTCCAGCAGCCACTGCACGGCGGACGGCCCCATGCCCTCGATGTCCATGGCGTCCCGGGAGGCGAAGTGGACAATGCGGGCGAACTGCTTCGCCGGGCAGGCGGGGTTCGGGCAGAAGCGGAGGACGATGTTCCGCCCGTCCGCGCCGGCGCGTTCCGTCGTCTCCGAATCGGCGCCGCAGGAAGGGCAGCGCGGGGGCATGGCGAAGGGCTGCGGGCAGCCGACGCGCTTTTCCCCGAGAACGCTGTGGATTTGCGGGATGATTTCCCCCGCCTTTTCCACCAGCACGGCGTCGCCGACGCGGATGTCCCGCTCCGCGATGTAGCTTTCATTGTGCAGCGACGCGTGGGTGATGGTGGAGCCGGCGAGGAACACGGGCTGCAAATCCGCCACGGGCGTCAGCCGGCCGAGCTTCCCCACCTGGACGCGGATGCCGTTGACGCGCGTCGCCGCGCGGTCGGGGGCGAATTTGTACGCGCAGGCCCAGTTGGGCGTGCGGGAACCGAGGCCGAGGATCGCCTGCTGGCGGAAGGAGTCGAGCTTGATCACCAGCCCGTCCGTGCCGTAGGGCAGGGCGCGGCGGGGCGCGGCCATCGCGTCCCGGAAGGCGAGGACGGCGTCGGCGTCGGCGCAGACCGCCCTGTGGGGATTGACGGGGAGGCCCCATGCCTCAAGCGCGCGCAGCGCTTCGGCCTGGCTGCCGATGTTCCAGCGCTCCGGGGCGACGATCTGGTAGAAGAAGCAGCGGAGATCGCGCTGCGCGACCGCTTCCGTGTCGAGCAGTTTCAGGCTGCCCGCCGCGGCGTTGCGCGGGTTCGCGAACACGCGCGCCGCGCCGTCCTCCTCCTGTTCCTCCACAAGGCGGGCGAAGACGGCGGCCGGCATGTAGATTTCGCCTCGTGCTTCCAGCGTTTCTCCCCCTGCGGAGGAGAAACGCCGGAGAGTCAGCGCCTTCGGCAGTTCTTTCACCGCGCGAAGATTGGCTGTTATATCTTCCCCGACGCTTCCGTCGCCGCGCGTCGCGCCGCGCGTGAAACGGCCGTTCTCGTAGAATGCCGTCATGGCGACGCCGTCGATTTTCAGCTCCGCGACAAAGCGCGGCGGCTCGCTGTCGCCCGCTTCGCGGAGCGCGCCGACAATCCTCCCGACGAATTTCCGGATTTCCTCGTCCGAATACGTGTTCGCGACGGACAGCATCGGCACGGCGTGGCGGTGGGGGGGGAAGGCGTCTTTTTTCGTCCGGGCGGGCAGGGGGGCGCCGACCTTCCGGGTCGGGCTGTCGGCGCTGTCCCATTCGGGGTGGTCGTGTTCGAGCCGCCGCAGTTCGGCGAAGAGCGCGTCGTACGCGTCGTCCGCGATTTCGGGAGCGGCGTTGTTGTAGTAGAGTTCGTTGTGGCGGCGGATTTCCGTCCGCAGCCAGTCGAGGCGCATTTTTTCCGGCGGATCGAAGGGGAGTCTGGGCGTCATCCGGATTCAGCTTCCCACCTTTTCCGGCTCGCGAACCTGCACGTCGATGACGGCGAAATCCGTGACATCGTCCGGCAGATCCTCGCCGTCTTCCAGCATTCCTTCGAGGTGGACGGCAAGCGCTTCCTCCATGCGCGCCTTGACCTCCTCGACGGTTTTCCCCACAGCGACGCACCCCGGGTAATCCAGCGCGGTCGTCCCGTAATTTTCTTCGCCCCTGCATATGCCGATGAGGATACGCTTCCGCATACTCCGCCCTCCGGAACAAGCTTTCAGACGACTCGCACGAGCGCGTAGTTTTTCTTTCCCTTCCGGACGACAAGCGCCCCCGCGCTCGCGAGGTGCGCGGTCGTGACCGTCGTCTCCGCGCTCTCGACAGGGCGGTTGTTCAGGTACGCGCCCTTCTGCTCAATCGAGCGGCGGGCGTCGTTCTTCCCCTTCCACAGGGGCGTCGACGCGAGGAGATCGACCACATTCACCCCCGCGGCAAGCCTGTCCTTCGCCAGCTCCACCTGCGGCACCTCCGCGAAAATGCCGGCGAGATCCGCGTCCGAAACATCCTCCACCGCCTCGCCGAAGAAAATCGCCGTCGCCTTCTCCGCCTGCGCGAGACCCCGCGCGCCGTGCACGAACGTGACGACCTCCGCCGCCAGCCGCCGCTGCGCCTCCCGCTTCTCCGGGCGGTCGGCCACGTCCTTCGCCAGCGAGGCGATGTCCTCCATCGACAGGAAGGTGTAGTATTTCAGGTAGTCGACGACGCAGGCGTCCTCTGCGTTCATCAGGAACTGGTACATCCGGTACGGGCTGCTGATCTCCGGGTCGAGATACACCGCCCCCCCCAGCGATTTCCCGAACTTCTGCCCCTTCGAATCCGTCACGAGCGGGATCACGAGGCCGAACGCCTGTCCCTGCTCCACGCGGCGGATCAGATCGATGCCGGCCGTGATGTTCCCCCACTGGTCGCCCCCGCCGATCTGCAGGCGCACGCCGTGCTCCCTGTACAGATGCAGGAAATCGTACGCCTGCAGGATCTGGTAGCAGAACTCGGTGAAGCTCACCCCGTCCTCCGCCTCCATCCGGCGCTTGACAGACTCCTTCGCCAGCATCTCCCCCACGCGGAAACGGCGGCCGACGTCGCGGAGGAAGTCGAGGAAGGTGAACTGCGACAGCCAGTCGCGGTTGTTCACGAGGACCGCGCCGTTCTTCGCGTCGCCGAAGTCGATGAGGCTTTCCAGCTGTTTCCGGATGCCGAGGATGTTCGCCTCCAGCGTCTCCTTCTCCAGCAGGTTCCGCTCCGTGCTGCGCCCCGAAGGGTCGCCGATGGCGCCCGTCGCGCCGCCGACGAGGACGACGGGGCGGTGGCCGAGGTTCTGCAGGCGGCGCATGGTGACGATGGCGAAGAGGTTGCCCAGCTGCAGGCTCCGGAACGACGGATCGTAGCCGCAGTAGAAGGAGACGGTTTCCCGGGCGAAGAGGTCGCCCAGGGCGGGGTCGGAGACGGTGTTGACAATCCCCCGCTCCCTGAGGATGTCGAGGGGGTTCCCTGCGCCGTGCACAGCCATTGCCTGTCCTTTCGGTGAAGTCGGTCGCGCAAAGCATCCCATGATAGGGATTTTTTTTCGATTATTCAAAAGAATATCCTCCGGCGGCGCAATATACTGGAATAAATCCCCGATCACGCGCCGGCGGCTTTTCCGCCGCCGTTCTACCCGTGGAGACAGCGATGGTCAAATCCAGGAAAAAGCAGAAAAAGAAGAACGCCGTCCTCGGCCTCGACCTCGGATCCGCCTCCATCAAGGCGGTCGAAATCACCCGCACGGGCGGCGCGCTCTCCGTCACCGGCTGCTCCTACGAGGAAGTCCCCGATCCCACCGCCTACGACCAGTCCATCAAATCCGTCATCGCCGCCGCCGACCTCTCCACCAAAAACGTCGTCGTCGGCTTCAGCGGCCGCTCCACCCTGCTCCAGACCCTCACCCTCCCCGCGGACGCGCTGGACGATCTCCCCGACATCGTCCGGGCGGAGGCGGAGAAGCACATCCCCTACGACATGGACGAGGCGCAGCTCGACTACCACGTGCTCGAAGGCGACCCGATGGACATGAACATCCGCGTCCTCCTCGCCGCCGTCCGCCTCTCCGACATCGAGGACAAGCTTGAAGTCCTCTTCTCCGCCGGCATCCATCCGAAGCGGATAGACATTGAACTCGTCGCCCTCGCGAACGCGGCGGAGACGGCGAACGGCAGCGGGTTTTTCCTCCCCGAAGGCCAGCCCGTGGGGCTTGTCGACTTCGGCGCGTCGAAAACGCTCATCGCCGTCACGGACGGCGGCACCCATGTCTTCCGGGAATTCCCCGTCGGCGGCATCACCCTCACGGAAATGGTCGCCCAGCGCTTCGGCTGCCCCATGGACAGGGCGGAAAAAATCAAGCGGAGCCCCGGCGGCGACATCGACACGGTGAAGGACGCCATCTACCCGGGGCTGGAAGACATCACGGCGGAAATCCGCGCCTGCCTCGATCAGTTCAAGAACCAGTCGGGCGGGCGCGAGGCGAAGCGCCTCCTGCTGTCGGGCGGGCTGGTCGCCTTCGGCGGCGTCACGCCGCTCATCGGCAAGCTGACGAAGACGGAGGCCCGGATTTTCGATTCCTTCGGCGCCGTCGACGCCGCCGGCCTGGACAAGTCGTTCCTGGACGGGCGCGCGCATTCCTTTTCCGTCGCCTTCGGCCTCGCCTGCCACGCGCGCGAATGATTTCAATCCCTGCGGGCGTCCGGGGTATTTCGCGCTGCAGGCGCATCATGACGAAAGAGGTTCGTCTTCACAGGAGCCACCATGATCACCGTCAACCTGCTTCCCGAAAGCATGCGGAAAAAAGAGGGGCTGCCCAAGAGCCAGGCGCTTATGCTTCTCCTCCTCGTCGCCGTCCTCGGCGCCCTTGTCTACGCCGTCACCCGCTACGCCTTCATCACCATCCCGGCGCTCCGGCAGGAGGAGCGCTCCCTCGCGCAGACGGAGCAGGCGCTCGACGCCGTCGTCCGGGAGCTTGCGGAGCTCGACGCGGAAATCGCGCGGATGAGCGGCTACATCGGCGCCGTCAAGGGACTCTACCGCCAGCGGACGGTCTGGGCGAAAATCCTCGCCGACGTCAAGGACGTCGTCAACTTCGACCCCCGGATGAGCGAATACAACCCGGAGCAGCGCTACCTCTGGCTCACCGGCCTGAACGGCAGGGGGAAAACCCTCGCCCTCACCGGCTTCGCCACCGCCGCGAACGAGGTGGTCGCCATGCAGATGCCCGAGCGCTTCCTGCAGGGCTTCCGCGACTACTCCCGGAGCGTCCCGCCGGAAGAGGACGAGGCGGCGGCGCTGGAGGCGGAGCTGCGCGTCGCGTCCGGAGAGCGGGAGCGGGCGATCCGCGCGCGGCTTGAGGAAATCGCGGCGGCGAAGTCGGGAGGCATCGCGCTCCGGCCGTTCGTCGACATGCTCGTGCCGGGATCGCTCCAGCTGACGAACGCGTCCTGGACGGGCGCGCCCCGCCCGAGGCAGGCGCCGCAGCAGAATGCGGGAACGAACGCGCTGTTCCCCCAGTACGCGTGGAACTTCAATATCACGATGGAACTGAAATGACAGCCTCTCACTTTTGCGGGAGAACGGCGTGAACAACAAATCGGCGCGCACAGTCTACGGCATACTCGGCATTCTCATTCTGGCCGGCATCGCGTACCTGTACTACCTCGTGGGCGAGGCGGGGGACAGGTGGCCGCAGGAAAACGCCCCCGGCTCCCTCGCGTCCCAAATCGCGCAGCGGCACGAGACCATCGGCCGGCTGCGCGCGCAGGAGACGCTGATTCCGGCGCGGCGGGAGGAGCTGGCCGCGGTGGCGGTCGAGTACGGGCTCGCCTCCCGGGTTCTCCCCCGCGAGAGCGGGCCGGATCAGCTCATCGCCGCCATCCGGACGAAGGCGCAGCAGTCCGGGGTGACGCCCCGGAGCCTGCAGCCCTCCATCGCCCGCGCGGGACAGGGCGCGGCGCAGGCGTTCGAGACCTGGCGCTTCTCGCTGTCCGTGACGGGCAGCTACGACCAGATCGCCGCCTTCATCAACAGGATGGAGGAGTTCGACAGTCCGGACGCGGAGCGGGTGGGGAGCGAAAAACGCTTCTTCGAGGTGCGGGACATCTCGATCCGCGCGCAGGACAGCGGCG
>QMCE01002375.1_pt1 | contig 10371 bp, 8 predicted proteins | sample 1821851 | NCBI WGS metagenome assembly QMCE01 (sample SAMN09453174, study PRJNA476694) | Termite gut metagenome, whole genome shotgun sequencing project. | isolation source: worker | host: Odontotermes sp. | place: South Africa:Pretoria | collected 2016-01-28
TCCTCCTTCGCGCCTCGGTCATTGGCTTTGCCTTCCTCGCGCTACCTCGGCAAAGTCCGCAAGCGGCCTCTGCTCTCGCTACGCTACTCGGATCGAGCGAGCTCAATGACGCTCGGCTTGGCGTCGGTTGTCAATTGTCAATTCTTTCTTTGAAACATATGTGCTTTTAGTGCTTCAATGTATCGACAGGGCGAGTTCGCGGCGTTTTTTTATCGTTATGGTTTTTTTTTCGGCGGCGATCAGGGATTCGTTTTGCATACGGGTCAGTTCGCGCTCGAGCGAGGGGCGGGCGACGCCGAAATACTCGGCCAGCGCACTCTTGGGGCGGTCGAGGACAACGGTGTCGGTGCCCTGTTTTTTCGAGAGTTCGAGCAGGTAGACAGCTATTTTCTGCCGGATGGTATGCAGCGACATCATGTTCAGTTTGCGGCTCAGGCGCGTGGCGAAATCGGCCGAAATATCGAGGTAGTTCTTCAATATGGTTTCGTTCATCGAGAGGATACGGAGCACCGATCGCCGCGGAATGATCACGGCGGTCACCTCTTCGCGGGCGATGGCCTGCACGGGGAAACGGTTCTCAGTGCCGAACAGGAACAGGATCGCCAGCGGGCTGGGCGCTTCGATGTCCTCGACTTTAGCCACACGCCCCGCCGCATCGGTCATCTCTCCCTTTACGCTGCCTGTCAGCAGGATGATCAGGCGGTTGACCGGCTCGTCCTGCATGGCGAGAATTTCACCCTTGCGGAAGGCGGTTTTTGTAATCTTCAGCTCGGAGAATATGCGTTCGAGTTCGGATTCCGGTACCGAACGGAAAAGCGGGATCTTCGTTAAGGTCGACAGGTTCATGATCGCAAATTTATGATTTTTTTCGGCGAGTGTAACAACTGTTACGGTTTTTCGTGCGGCATGGCGGTATTTTTGTGGCATGAAAAGGACGATAGTAAAGATCGACAGGGAGTTATGCAACGGATGCGGCGCGTGCATAACGGGGTGCCACGAGGGCGCGTTGCAGCTTGTGGACGGTAAAGCCGTGGTGGTGGACGACAGTTATTGCGACGGTCTCGGCGCGTGTATCGGCGAATGTCCCGTGGGGGCGATCACTCTTGAGGAACGCGAGGCCGAGCCTTTCGACGAGGCGGCGGTACAGGCGCGTTCCGCCGCCGGGAACGATGCTCCGTTGGCCTGCGGATGCCCGGGGGCTGCGGCGCGTGAGATCAGGCGGCCGCAATTCGGCTTCGCCGGCGCCGGTTCGCAGCCGCAACCCTCGGAACTCCGGCAGTTCCCGGTGCAGCTGCATCTGGTGAACCCGCAGGCGGGATTCTTTCACGGCGCCGACCTGCTGCTGGCGGCCGACTGCACGGCGTTCGCGAGCGGTGAGTTCCACGGCCGCTTCCTGCGGGGAAAGATGCTCGCCATCGCCTGCCCGAAGTTGGACGGCGGTACGCAGACGTATGAGGATAAACTCGTCGAAATGATCGACGGGGCGCGGATAAACACTCTGACCGTTCTGGTGATGGAGGTTCCGTGCTGCCGGGGGCTGGTGCGCCTGGTGCAGGCGGCGCGGGAGAGGGCGCACAGGAACGTGCCGGTGAAGGTGGTCGTGCTCTCGGTCGGCGGCGAGGTGATCAGCGACGAATGGATGTAGCAAACTCATAACTTATAATTCATAACTATCATGGGAATGTTTTGTTTTCAATGTCAGGAGGCGGCCGGAGGTAAGGGCTGCACCGTAAAGGGCGTTTGCGGCAAGGAACCGCAGACCTCAGGTTTGATGGACGTATTGCTCTACGCCGTAAGGGGGGAGGCGATCGTGAACCGCGCCCTGCGCGAAAAAGGCGCGGCGGACGCGGGCGCCGGCCGTCAGATGATCGACGCCCTGTTCTGCACGATCACCAACGCCAATTTCGACGACGCTGCAATTAAGGAGCGGATAGCCAAAGCGTTGGCTGTGAAGAACGAGCTTGTCGGAACGGCAAAGAAACGCGGGATCGTGTTGCCGCCGTTGCCTGAAGTGGCGTTTGACCCCGCGCCGTCGGAGTACGAAGCCGCCGCCGCTGAAGCGGGGATACCCGGCGAGGAGAACGAGGACCTCCGCTCGCTCAAGCAGATGATAATCTACGGCGTGAAAGGCGCCGCGGCTTATGCCGAACATGCGCTGAACCTCGGGCACGAGGACGCGGCGATCTACGAAATGATCGAAAACGCGCTGGCAGAAGTTAGCCGTCCCGATATAGGCGCCGACGAGTTGGTGGCCCTGACGCTGAACGTCGGAGAGTGCGGCGTGAAAGCAATGGCGCTTTTGGACAAGGCCAACACTTCGACCTACGGCAACCCCGGGATCACGAAGGTCAATATCGGCGTGGGTTCGCGTCCGGGTATCCTTATCAGCGGCCACGACCTGAAAGACCTCGAAGAACTGCTCGAACAGACCGCAGGCACGGGCGTGGATGTCTACACACACAGCGAGATGCTCCCGGCGCACTACTACCCGGCGTTCAAGAAGCACCAGCACTTCATCGGCAATTACGGCAACGCATGGTGGAAGCAAAGGGAGGAGTTCGAGTCGTTCAACGGCCCGGTACTCTTTACCACAAACTGCATCGTGCCGCCGACGGCCGGGGCGTCGTACCGCGATCGCATCTACACGACCGGCTCGTCGGGCCTGCCCGGGGCAACACACATAGCCGGTCGCAAGGAGGGTGGCGCGAAGGATTTCTCGGCCGTGATCGAACATGCTAAAAAATGCGCGCCTCCCGTGGAGATCGAACATGGTGAGATAGTGGGTGGGTTCGCCCACGCGCAGGTGTTGGCGCTGGCCGACAAGGTAGTCGACGCGGTCAAGAGCGGCGCGATCAAAAAGTTTGTGGTCATGGCGGGCTGCGATGGACGCATGAAGTCGCGCTCGTACTATACTGACTTTGCCGCCGCCCTGCCTTCGGACACCGTGATCCTCACAGCCGGATGCGCCAAGTACCGGTATAATAAACTCCCGTTGGGCGACATCGGCGGCATACCGCGCGTGCTCGACGCCGGACAGTGCAACGACAGTTATTCGCTGGTGGTGATCGCCCTCGCGCTGCAAAAGGCTTTCGGGCTGGAGAGTGTCAACGATCTGCCGATCGTCTACAACATTGCGTGGTATGAGCAAAAGGCCGTGATCGTGCTGCTCGCGCTTTTAAGCCTCGGGGTGAAGAATATCCATCTCGGCCCGACGCTGCCCGCGTTCCTCTCGCCGAACGTTGCCAAAGTGCTGGTCGAAAACTTCGGTATCGGCGGCATATCGACGGTCGAGGATGATATGAAGGCTTGGATGTAAAATCCTGTTATCTATAAACGTCTGGCGGGAGATCTCACACTGGTTCGTGGGATCTCCCGCATATTATCTTATTCGAGTGCGAACCGGTTATTCGAGTGCGAACCGGTCGGCGTCGCGGTGGACGGGGAATTTTTCGCGGAAAGCCGCGAGTTGCGTCATGTCGATATATCCGGCAACGGCTTCCTCGCCGGCAGTGCGGGCCGAGGCTATCGGGTTGCCCTTGAAGTCAAGAAGGACGGTATGCCCATCATAAATGGCGGCGGGATCTGCACCTGCACGGTTCACCCCGGCGACGTAACAGGCGTTCTCGATGGCGCGCGCCCGCAAAAGCGTGTCCCACACGGCGATCCTCGACGCAGGCCAGTTGGCGGCGTAGACGATCATGTCGAAGTCGCCCCTGTTGCGCGAAAACACAGGAAAACGCAGGTCGTAGCATATCTGGAGCAGGATCCGCACACCCCGGTATTCCGCCACCACGCGCCCCGCCCCGGCTGTATACTCCCTGTCCTCTCCCGCGTAGCCGAACAGATGCCGCTTGTCGTAAACGTCGTATGTCCCGTCGGGGCGGACGAAATGGAAACGGTTATAGTACTTCCCGCCCTCACCGGTGGCGATGCTCCCCCCGATCGCCGCACCGCGTTCCCGCGCGAGGGCAAGCATCCATTCGAGGGTCGGCGCGCCGTCGCGCTCGCCCAATGCGGATGGCGACATGGTGAACCCCGTCGTGAACATTTCCGGCAACAGGACGAGGTCGGCATCCGCGGCGGTGCAGACCATTTCCTCAATGTGGTCGCGGTTCCGTTCGGGGGATTCCCAGATTATGTCGGTTTGGAGCAGAAGGACTTTCATAAGTGGTTAGTGGTCAGTGGTTAATTTGTTGCGGCCGCGCGTGGAGCGCGGCCGCAAGTTCCTGACTTAGTTCTCGGGCCGAAGCCAGCGGTGGAATGCGGAGCGAGCATCGCGAGGGTAGCAGTCCTCCGCCTGGGGTGGCGATGTTGACTTCGCTTCGCTCGTCTTCCTCCTCGCGGCTCGACATAGCGAAAGCAAAAATACGCTTTCTCTCTGCTCTCACTCGCTGCGTCGGTTCGGACTGCGGACTTTGTCTGACGCCAAAGTCCCCTGCCGGATGCCAAAGTGCGGCTTGCCACCGGTTTGTCGGTTCGCCTGCCGGATTAGTCTGCCAAAACCCCTCGCAGCGCCGCCAACATAGGCTCCACGCTCACCGGGCTGCCGGTCGCCGCGGTCATCCACACATCGGGAGTGAGGCGGCCGAGGCGGTAAATGCGGTCGATTTCCGCCGCGAAGTCGTGGCTTTCGAAGTGGCGTTCGAGTTGGAATTCGATGATCTGCCCGTATGCGTAGGCCGAGAGGTAGAGCGGGTAGGAGATCATGTGCGAGTAGATCGCGAGCACGGTCTCGTCCTGCGTACCGAACACCGGGGCGAAGTACTTGTTCCACACCTCTTTGGCGATCGCGACGGTCTGGTCGCGCAGTTGTTCGGCCGTGGCGTCGGGGTTGGCGTACATCCACTTCCACACCGCGATATCGACCATTGATACGCCGCATATTTCGGCGAGGCTCCATACCTTGTCCAGCACATCGGCCGCGGCCTTCTCAGGATTATCGTTCTTAATGCCAAGCATATCGAGGTCGCGCATCTGGAAGACGAACGCCAGCGCCTCTGTGAACGACGTGTTGGGCACGCCGCGCATCGCATAGTAGTCAACGTCGTAGAGCGAAATTGTCTGCTCGACGTTGTGTCCCAACTCGTGCATGGCGATGTTGAAGCCCAGGTAATCCATACCGCGGTCGACAAGGCGCGTGCGCAGGTGCGACTTCTGGCCCTTCATCTCCGCGCCCCATGCATGGCCCGACCCGCGCGCCGCGTCGACGGCGATCTTCGAGCCGATCTCCTGTGCGCGGTCGGCCTTGAAGCCCAGTTTAACGAGTATGTTGGGAATATCTTTTTCGAACGTCGCCGCGGTGGGGTAGAGGCGGGTGGTTTGCAGGCTCAGGTGGTTCTCGTCGATCCCGCTGCGCGCCTTGAAGCCGTCGTACCAGATGTCATACGCTTCCAGAGGGCGTCCCAGCCGCCCGGCGATCAGCGCACCCACGGCCTTGAGTTCCGGCGCAGACAGGTAGCTGTCGAACAGTTTCTCGGCCGCGTCGACGCTCACCTCCATCTCCTCGTTAAACTTGCGGTCTATGTACGTGTCGCCCGTATAGCGGTCGATGCCCTGCATTGCGTGGAAGTTGTCCAGCAGCATTTGGTAGCGCACCGCACCCTCGGGCGCGAGCGCCACCTCCGCGCCGTCCCTGGTCACGACGTTGGTGTAGGGGTTCCATTCGTAATCGGGCGAGTTGATGACCCCGGCGGGGATTTCCTGCGAGACGATGCGCTTCATCACCTGATAGATCATCCGCTGTTTCTCGTGCCCGGCCTCACCGAGGGCATAGTCGGCCTTGAGTTCGTCGCGCAGGTTCCAGTGCGAAAGCAGCGCCATGTCGTCGGGGAAAATGCGCCGCCCGTCGTCGGTGAGCAGGTGGCCCATCTGGATATTGTATGCCGAAATGTAGACGTCGGATTCGCTGCTCACACGGGCCGCCTCCTGCAACGCCTCGGCCGGGACCCTGTCGGTAAACATGTCGCCCAGACGAGCGTAGGCCCACGCCAAACGGTCGTTGCTGTCGATTGCCTCCTTGCCCGCAAGCGGCACCTCGGGGAAATTGAGCGCCACGGTGAACGCTATCTTGTTGCGGTACAAGTCGTCGGAGAGGTGCGCCCCCGGACTGAACGCCGCGAAACGCTCGTCGATGGGGTAGAGCGTGCCTGTGTCGAGGTCGGTGTTCCAGCGCAGCCGCAGCGCCATCTGGTTGAAGAAGCCGCCGATGCCCTCCATGTAGAAGCTGATCCGGTCGAAAACGGCCTTCCGCCCGGCCTCGTCGTCGATGTAATTCTCCTTGCAGAACGTCTTGAAATCTTCTGCCGAACCGTCCCCGGCCCTCCAGAGCATCGCCACCTGACGCACTCCGCGTTCCATCCGCGCGTGGTCGGTCGCCGTGATCTGTGCAATGGCGTCCGCGATCGCGTCCTCGCCGATCGCCGCCGTTTTCTCATTCTCTTTGCATGCCGAAAGCATTGCCATGCCGCAAATTGTTAAGGTGTAAAAAATCTTTTTCATATCTTAGGATTACTGTTGGTGTTGTGCCTCAATGATTTTTTTCGCTTCGAAGAACGTTTCGTGGAAGCCGCGGGAAACGATCTTTCCGTCGGGAGAGACCAAGACGAAGAACGGGTAGCCGGCAAATATATACGACTCGCCTATCTTCTTATTATCGCCCACGTCTTCGGCGTCGATCCACGGATGGGCGGCCATGCTTTCGTACGCGCCTTTCAGATCTACCCCGAACATCGTGGCGCCGTTCTCTGTCGTCCGGGCCGCCTCCCTGATTTCTTCGAGGCTGTCGGTGATCCCGAGGATCTCGATATGTTCCTTGAAACGATTATAGAAATCTGTCACTTCTTTTTCGAGTTGGATCGACCCGGGGCAGAAGCCCCAGTGGTAGATCAGCAGGTACTTGCCGCGGAAATCGTCGGAGTTCATCACCGTTCCGTCGGGCAGGGTCACGCTGAAACCGGGTGCGGGCTCTCCGGGACGCAGGCGGGCCAGGGCGTCGATCATTTTGCGCAGTTCCATGCCGAAACGGCTCTCACTTGCCGGGGCGTCGAGGCGGGTGTAGTATGTTTCGAGCGTGTCGACGGGCGTGTATGGTGCACTTTCCAGTCTTTGCACCATACTCCACACCGAGGAGGGGTTTTCGCGGAGGAACTTGCGCTTCAGTTCGGCGATCCGCCTGGGTTTGTCCGACTGTGTCAATTCCGTGTATTTTTGGGTGTATTCCTTGTTTTTTTCCAGATCGCCCGAGGCATGGGTCTCATCCATACCCTTCATATATTGCCAGCGCTCCAGTTCGAATGCGTCTTCGAGTTCCGCGGCCTCACGCAGCAGCGGTTGGTCGCCGAATGCTTCGCCTTCTATACGGCAGAAATAGATCCGCCCGATGTTGCCGCTTATTGTTACGACGCCCCCGCCGACGATCATCGTCTGCCCGCCTTTCGACATCCCGTTCGCCTCGCCCACAAGGGGCAGGTAGGTCATCATGTAATATTCCGTATCCGGATGCTGTCCGCTGTATTCGAACCTGCCGGGTATCGAGACCACCACATCGAACGCATGCGTGAGGTTCCAATCAGGCAGTTCGATCCGCTCGAACCGCAGCGTGTCGCCCACGGCCAGCCCCGAGATCTCGCCGCAGATCGTAAATTCCTGCCCCTCGGCCCGGTTCCGGGCCGACAGCATTAACGTTGCACACAGCGCTAATACGGTAAAGATCTTTTTCATGTGAATCGGGTTTTATTTTGTACGCAATCGAAAAATAATTTGTAAATATAATTATTTTTATGGAATTGGAGCGGCATTGGTTTCGACGTTTGTTAGTGTCGTCAATTATTCGTAAAATTGTGCCGTTTCTTATGGCAATATTAATTTGAAAAAACTTTAAAATATGGCAAAGATCGTAGAATGCGTGCCCAACTTCAGCGAGGGGCGCAACCTGGAAGTCGTGGAGAAAATAGCCGGTGCTTTCCGTGCGAAAGAAGGTGTTAAGCTACTGGATTACAGCGCGGATAAGGACCACAACCGCATGGTGGTGACCGCGGCGGGCGAACCGGAGGCGATGCGCCGCGCGGTGGTCGAGGCGATCGGCATCGCGGTTGCGAATATCGACCTGACCAAGCACGAGGGGCAGCATCCGCGTATGGGCGCGGTCGACGTGGTGCCGTTCATCCCGATCAAGGAGATGACGATGGAAGAGGCCGTCGCGCTGTCGAAGGAAGTCGCGCGCGAGGTTGCCGAGAAGTACGCTCTGCCGGTCTACCTTTATGAGAAAGCGGCCGCGACACCCGCCCGTGAGAACCTCGCGAATATCCGCAAGGGCGAGTTCGAGGGTCTGGTCGAGAAGATGAAACAGCCGGAGTGGAAACCCGACCTCGGGCCGGGCGAACGCCACGCCACGGCCGGTGCGGTGGTGATCGGCGCGCGCATGCCGCTGGTGGCCTATAACGTAAACCTGAACACGAACAACCTCGCGATAGCCGATAAGATCGCCAAGACCGTGCGGCATATCGGCGGCGGCCTGCGTTTCTGCAAGGCGATGGGCGTCGAACTGACCGACCGCGGGATCGTGCAGGTGTCGATGAACCTCACGGACTACACCAAGACCGCGATCTACCGCGCGCACGAGATGGTGCGTATGGAGGCTGCGCGTTGGGGCGTGACGGTGGCCGGCGGCGAGATCATCGGCCTCGTTCCGATGCAGGCGCTGGTCGACACGGCCGAATACTACCTCGGGCTTGAGAACTTCTCGGCTAAGCAAGTGCTTGAGAACCAGTTGATGGAGTAATAATTAATTGACAATTGACAATGGACAATTGACAATGCATTGAAAGCATTCTCAACTCCTCATTTTCAATTGTCAATTTTCAATTGTCAATTATCATGGGAAATATCGTGATCCGGAACGCCGCGCAGCTCGTGACATGCAGCGGGCGCGCGGCGCGCAAGGGCGCGGCGATGTCCGAACTGACGGTCATCGAGAACGGTGCGGTCGTGGTTACGGACGGCGTGATAGCCTATGTGGGGCGTACTGAAGACCTGCCCGCGTGGGACTATTCGGGTTATGAGAAGATCGACGCCACGGGCCGGGCGGTTTTGCCGGGCTTCGTCGATTCGCATACACACCTTGTTTTCGGCGGTTTCCGCGAGGAGGAGTTTTCGTGGCGGATGCGCGGCGACAGCTACATGTCGATCATGGAGCGCGGCGGCGGGATCCACAGCACGATGAACGCCACGAGGCGCGCATCGTTCGAGGAGCTGAAAACGGCGGCGCGCGAGCGGCTCGACCGAATGTTCGCCCTCGGGGTCACGACTGTCGAGGGTAAGAGCGGCTACGGGATGGACTGCGAGACCGAACTGCGCCAACTTGAGGTGATGCGCGCCCTGAACGGGGAACATCCGGTCGACATAGTGCCCACGTTTATGGGCGCCCACGCGACGCCCGCCGAGTGGAAGGGGCGCGAGGACGGGTTTATCGACTGGCTGATCGCGGAGGTCATGCCCGAGGTTGCCGCGCGCGGACTGGCCGAATGCTGCGATATTTTTTGCGAGCGCGGGGTGTTCACAATCGAACAGTCGCGCAGGTACCTGACGGCGGCGGCGGAGATGGGATTCCGCACCAAGATACATGCCGACGAGATAGTCGATACCGGCGGCGCGGCGTTGGCGGCGGAGTTGGGCACGCTGTCGGCCGACCACCTGCTGATGACCTCAGACGAGGGGATTCGGGCGTTGGCGGCGAGCGGCACGGTGGCGACGCTACTGCCCTGCACGGCGTTTTCGCTTAGGGAGCATTATGCCCGCGGGCGCGAGATGATAGACGCAGGGTGTGCGGTGGCGCTGGCGACCGACCTTAATCCGGGGAGCAGCTTCACGTCGTCGATCCCGCTGACGATCGCGATCGCGTGCATATATATGAAAATGTCGCCCGAGGAGGCGGTCACAGCGCTGACTCTCAATGCGGCTGCTGCCTGTGGGCGTGCCGACAGGGTGGGGAGTATCGACGAGGGCAAGCAGGGCGACCTGGTGGTCCTCGACTTCCCGTCGTACAAGTTCCTGCCTTACCATGTGGGGATGAATATCGTGCGGACGGTGGTTAAGCGGGGGGTGGCTTACCATAATCAATTGACAATTGACAACCGACGCCAAGCCGAGCGTCATTGAGCTTGCTCGAATGACCGAGGCGCGAAGGAGGAAAAGCCCGCGAAGCGGGATTAATTGATAATTGACAATTGAAAATGTGGGGAGGCGGCGAGCGAAGCGAGCTTTTGCACCCAGCATAGAGCGATGGGGCTTTGTGCGTTGGCCAATGCGGCCCGCAGCCACCCCAGGCGGAGGGCCGCTGCATTACATTCCGCAACCCACCGCTGGCTGCGTTCC
>QMCE01002376.1_pt1 | contig 10368 bp, 5 predicted proteins | sample 1821851 | NCBI WGS metagenome assembly QMCE01 (sample SAMN09453174, study PRJNA476694) | Termite gut metagenome, whole genome shotgun sequencing project. | isolation source: worker | host: Odontotermes sp. | place: South Africa:Pretoria | collected 2016-01-28
TGCTTGCCGATCACGATCCGCAGGAAACCAAGGAATGGATGGACGCCCTCGATGGCGTCATTGCGCAGGAAGGCGCCGACCGCGCCCACTTTCTGATCGAGAGACTGATCGGTCAGGCGCGCGCGGAGGGTATCGATATCCCCTATTCGGCCAACACCGAATACATCAACACCATTCCTGCCGACCAGCAGCCGAAGTATCCGGGCAGTCCCGATATCGAGATCAGGATTCACTCCTACATCCGCTGGAATGCCATGGCCATGGTCGTGCGCGCCAACAAGAACACCAACGTCGGCGGCCACATCGCTTCCTTCGCCTCGGCCGCCGCGTTGTACGACGTCGGCTTTTCGCATTTCTGGCACGCTCCGTCGGCGGCGCACGACGGCGACCTGATTTTCTTCCAGGGGCATTCGATACCCGGCATCTATGCCCGTGCCTTCCTGCTCGGCCGTTTGAGCGAGGCGCAACTCGACAATTTCCGCCAGGAAACCGGCGGCCAGGGTATCTCCTCTTATCCGCATCCGTGGCTGATGCCGGACTTCTGGCAGTTCCCGACTGTGTCGATGGGCCTCGGCCCGATCCAGGCCATTTATCAGGCTCGTTTCATGAAATACCTCGCCTCGCGCGGCCTGATCGATGCGAAGAAGGCCGAACAGCGCAAGGTCTGGGCTTTCCTCGGCGACGGCGAGACCGACGAGGTCGAGTCGCTCGGCGCCATTGGCATGGCTGGACGCGAGAAGCTGGATAATCTGATTTTTGTCATCAACTGCAACCTGCAGCGCCTGGATGGCCCGGTGCGCGGCAATGGCAAGATCATCCAGGATTTGGAAGCCGAATTTCGCGGCGCCGGCTGGAATGTCGTCAAGCTGATCTGGGGTACCCACTGGGATGCGCTGTTCACCCGCGATAAGAAGGGCATCCTCAGGAAGCGCATGATGGATTGCGTCGATGGCGAGTATCAGACCTTCAAGGCCAAGAACGGCGCCTATGTCCGCGAGCACTTCTTCAACACGCCGGAACTCAGGGAGCTGGTCGCCGATTGGACCGACGACGAAATCTGGCAACTGAATCGCGGCGGCCACGACATTTTCAAGATTTTCTCGGCCTATAAGGCGGCGGTCGAGCACCAGGGCCAGCCGACGCTGATCCTGGCCAAGACCATCAAGGGCTTCGGCATGGGCCCGGCTGGCGAGGCGATGAATATCTCGCATCAGCAGAAAAAACTGGATCACGAGCAGATACGGCGTTTCCGTGACCGCTTCGGTCTGCCGGTGCCGGACGACCAGCTCGACGAACTGCCTTATCTGAAGTTCGCCGAGGATTCCGAGGAATACCAGTACATGCGCCAGCGGCGTCTCGATCTCGGCGGCTTTCTGCCGATCCGCCGCCGCCGGGCGGAGCCGCTGGCGGTGCCGACGCTGGACAAGCTCGAGGCGCTGTTGAAGGCTTCCGGCGAAGGCCGCGAGCTGTCGACGACCATGGCCATCGTCCGCATCATGAACATGCTGCTCAAGGATAAGCAGGTCGGCTCCCGCGTCGTGCCCATCGTGCCCGACGAGTCGCGCACTTTCGGCATGGAGGGCATGTTCCGCGCCGTCGGCATCTGGAACCAGCAGGGCCAGAATTATGTGCCGGAAGACCATGATCAGTTGATGTTCTACAAGGAATCGAAGACCGGCCAAGTGTTGCAGGAAGGCATCAACGAGGCCGGCGCGATGAGCGACTGGATTGCCGCCGCCACCGCCTACTCGGTGCATGGCGTGCAGACCATTCCGTTTTACATCTGCTATTCGATGTTCGGCTTGCAGCGCACCATGGATCTCGTCTGGGCCGCCGGCGACCAGCGTGCCCGCGGCTTCCTGATCGGCGGCACGGCCGGCCGTACCACGCTGAACGGCGAGGGATTGCAGCACGAGGACGGCCACAGTCTGATCCTGGCCAACCTGGTGCCGAACTGTGTCTCCTACGATCCGACCTTCCAGTACGAAGTCGCCGTCATCGTCCAGGATGGCCTGCGCCGGATGAATGTCGAGCAAGAGGACGTCTTCTACTACCTCACCGTGATGAACGAGAATTACGAGCATCCCGCCATGCCGGCCGGCGCCGAGGCCGATATTCTCAAGGGCATGTACGCCTTCCGGCAGGGCGGCGCAGGCAAGGGACCGCGCGTGCAACTACTCGGTTCCGGCAGCATCTTCCGCGAGGTCATCGCCGCCGCCGAACTGCTCAAGAACGACTGGGGCGTCGAGGCCGATCTCTGGGGCTGCCCGAGCTTCAACGAACTGGCCCGCGACGGTCAGGAAGCGGCTCGCTGGAATCTGCTGCATCCGCTTGAGGAAGCAAGGCGCTCGCATGTCGAGCAGAAGCTGGCCGGCAGCGCTGGTCCGGTAATCGCCGCGACCGACTACGTCAAACTGTTCGCCGAGCAGATTCGCCCCTTCGTCAAGGGAAGCTACGTGACCCTGGGCACCGACGGCTTCGGCCGTTCCGACACGCGCGAGAAGCTGCGCCATCACTTCGAGGTCGACCGCTACTGGGTGACGCTGGCGGCGCTCAAGGCGCTGGCCGACGACGGCGGCATCGAGCGCGACAAGGTGGCCGCGGCCCTGGTCAAGTACAACCTGGATCCGGCCAAGCCGAATCCGATGTCGGTATAAAGGGGGTGCCGAGCATGAGCCAGATCATCGAAGTCAAGGTTCCGGACATCGGCGATTTCTCCGACGTGCCGGTAATCGACCTATTCGTCAAAGTCGGCGACGCGATCAAGGTCGATGATGCCATCGCCACGCTGGAATCGGACAAGGCGACGATGGACGTGCCATCCACGGTCGCCGGTACGATCAAGGAAGTGCTGGTGCAGGTTGGGTCGAAAGTCAGCGAAGGTTCGCTGCTGATCAAAGTCGAAGCCGGTGGCAGCGCTGCCGCCGTACCGGCGTCGGTTCCGGTTGCTGCCGCTCCAGCGGGCGGCGGTGTCGTCGAAATCAAGGTTCCCGATATCGGGGATTTTTCCGAGGTGCCGGTAATCGACCTGTTCGTCAAGGTCGGCGACACGATCAAGGTCGACGACGCCATTTGCACCCTCGAATCCGACAAGGCAACGATGGACGTACCGTCCACGGTCGCCGGTACGATCAAGGAAGTGCTGGTGCGGGTCGGTTCGAAAGTCAGCGAGGGTTCGTTGCTGATCAAGGTCGAGGCTGGCGCAGCCGCGGCCGCCACGGCTGCCACGGTTCAGACGCCAGCCACCGCCCCGGCGCCCGTCGCCACAGCGCCCGCACCCTCTGCGCCGGCCGCCCAGCCACAGCCGCTGGCCTTGGGCGCCAAGCTGCATGCCTCGCCGTCGGTGCGCGCCTATGCCCGCGAGTTGGGCGTCGACCTGTCCAAGGTTGCCGCCACCGGGCCGAAGGGCCGCATCCTGAAGGAAGATTTGACCCGCTACGTCAAGGGCGTCATGAGCGGTGCCGTAGCCGGGCCGGCGGCTGGCGGCATCAGCGGCGGCGGTTCGCTCGATCTGCTGCCCTGGCCGAAGGTCGATTTCGCCAAGTTCGGCGAAATCGAGGTCAAGCCGCTGTCGCGCATCCAGAAGATTTCCGGCCAGAATCTGGCGCGCAACTGGGTGATGATTCCGGCCGTGACCTATCACGAGGATGCCGACATCACCGATCTCGAAGCCTTCCGCGTGTTGTTGAACAAGGAGAACGAAAAAGGCGGCGGCGCCAAGCTGACCATGCTGGCCTTCCTTGTCAAAGCCTGTGTCAAGGCGTTGCAGAAGTTTCCCACATTCAACGCTTCGCTAACGACGGCTGAAAATGGCGAAATGAATCTGGTGTTGAAGACGTACTTCAACATCGGTTTCGCCGCCGACACGCCGAACGGCTTGGTCGTACCGGTGATCAAGAACGCCGACCGGAAATCGGTGTTCGAGATCGCCCAAGAATCAGGCGACTTGGCCAAGCAGGCGCGCGACGGCAAGTTGAAGCCGGCCGACATGCAGGGCGCCTGCTTTACCATCAGTTCGCTGGGCGGCATCGGCGGCACCTATTTCGCGCCCATCGTCAATGCGCCGGAAGTGGCCATCCTCGGCGTCAACAAGTCGGCGCAAAAGCCGGTCTGGGACGGCAAGGCTTTCGTGCCGCGCCTGACCCTGCCGTTGTCGCTGACCGCCGACCACCGTGTCATCGACGGCGCGCTGGCCACCCGTTTCAACGTCTATATCGCGCAACTGCTGGCGGATTTCCGCCGCGTCGCGCTGTAGGGAGAGCGAAATGAGTCTGGTTGAAGTCAAGGTTCCCGATATCGGCGATTTCTCCGAGGTGCCGGTGATCGACCTGTTCGTCAAGGCCGGCGACGCGATCCAGGTCGACGACGCCATCTGCACCCTCGAATCCGACAAGGCGACGATGGACGTGCCGAGTCCGGTTGCCGGCACGGTCCAGGAAGTGCTGGTGCAGCTTGGCTCCAAGGTCGGCGAAGGCGTGTTGCTGCTCAAGGTCGAGGCTGGCGCGGAAGCGGGCGCAGCGGCTCCGGCCGCAACGCCTGCTCCGGCGGTGGCTCCGGTCTCCGCTCCGACCACCGCCAGCCACGCCGGCGGCGCCGATCTCGAATGCCAGATGCTGGTGCTCGGCGCCGGTCCCGGCGGCTATTCGGCCGCCTTCCGCGCCGCCGATCTCGGCCTGAAGACGGTCATCGTCGAGCGTTATCCGACGCTCGGCGGCGTCTGCCTGAATGTCGGCTGCATTCCGTCCAAGGCCCTGCTGCACGTCGCCGAAATCATCGAGGAAGCGCGGCACGCCAACGAACTGGGCGTCAGCTTCGGCGCGCCGCGGGTCGACGTCGACAAGCTGCGCGCCCACAAGGACAAAGTGGTCGGCAAGCTGACCGGCGGCCTGGCCGGTATGGCCAAGGGGCGCAAGGTCGAAGTCGTGCGCGGCTACGGTTCCTTCCTCGACGCGCATCACATCGAGGTCAAAACCACTGACGGCAGTGGCCAGGAGAAGACCGGCGGCAAGAAGATCATCAAATTCCAGCAGTGCATCATCGCCGCCGGTTCGGCCGCCGTACACCTGCCCTTCATTCCGTGCGACCCGCGCATCGTCGATTCGACCGGGGCGCTGGCTCTGCCCTTTGTACCTGAAAAAATGCTGGTCATCGGCGGCGGCATCATCGGCCTGGAAATGGCCACCGTCTATTCGACGCTAGGCGCCAAGGTCGATGTCGTCGAAATGCTCGACGGCCTGATGCAAGGCCCCGACCGCGACGCGGTCAAGGTCTGGGAAAAGCAAAACGCCAGCCGCTTCAACAAGATCATGCTGAAGACCAGGACGGTCGCGGTCGACGCCAAGGACGACGGCCTCTGGGTCAAGTTTGAAGGAATCGACGCAAACTCGGCCGCGCCGACGGAAGCGGTCAAATACGACCTGATCCTGCAAGCCGCCGGCCGCTCGCCCAATGGCCGCAAGATTGCCGCCGACCAGGCCGGCGTCATCGTCGATGAGCGCGGCTTCATCCCGGTCGATGCGCAAATGCGCACCAACGTCCCGCACATCTTCGCCATCGGCGACATCGTTGGGAACCCCATGCTGGCGCACAAAGCGGTACACGAAGCGCACGTCGCCGCCGAAACCGCCGCCGGCCACAAAGCCGCTTTCGACGCCCAGGTCATCCCCGGCGTCGCCTACACGCATCCCGAAGTCGCCTGGGTCGGCATCACCGAGGAACAGGCAAAAAAAGAAGGGCGCGGGATTGAAACCGCCAAGTTCCCGTGGGCTGCCTCCGGCCGCGCCATCGCCAACGGCGCCGACTACGGCTTCACCAAGTTGATTTTCGACGCCGAAACCCACCGCATCATCGGCGGCAGCATCGTCGGCCCCTCGGCCGGCGACATGATCGGCGAAGTCTGCCTAGCCATCGAAATGGGCTGCGACGCGGTCGACATCGGCAAAACCATCCACCCGCACCCGACGCTCGGCGAAACCATCGGCATGGCCGCCGAAGTGGCGCACGGCTCCTGCACCGACGTGCCGCCGCCGCGCAAAAAGTAAAGTTTCCTCCTGACGCCAGCGCCCCTGGCGTTGCCCTTCGGCAACGGTGCATCCGTCGCCTTTTTTTCACCTCTCCCGCAAGCGGGCAAGGGGTGTAAAGCAACGTGGGCGCCTACACTTGAACCCCGACCGTTCTAAAGAATCGGCATACCCTGATGCTCGCCACGCTCGTAGACCACATTGGCGCGGCCGACGATCAGCGGGTCGAGGTTGCCGATGCGTTCGGTGTCCTTATTTTCGTACGGCAGCTTGTGCAGGATGTAGCGCATGGCATTCAGGCGCGCCCGCTTCTTGCAGTTGGACTTGATCACCGTCCACGGTGCGTCGGCGGTGTCGGTGTGGAAGAACATCGCTTCCTTGGCTTTGGTGTAGTCGTCCCACTTATCAAGCGAGGCAAGGTCGACCGGCGACAGCTTCCATTGCTTGAGCGGGTGCACTTTGCGCTCGCGGAAGCGTCGGCGTTGCTCCTCCTGGCTGACCGAGAACCAGAACTTGATCAAATGAGTGCCGTTCCTGACCAGCATGCGCTCGAATTCCGGCGCTTGGCGGACGAACTCGGCGTATTCCTGCTCGGAGCAGAAGCCCATGACATGCTCGACACCGGCGCGGTTATACCAGGAGCGGTCGAACAGCACGATCTCGCCGTCGGTTGGCAGATGCTGTACGTAGCGCTGGAAATACCATTGGCCGCGTTCCGTTTCCGACGGCTTTTCCAGCGCCACGACACGGGCGCCGCGTGGATTCAGGTGTTCCATGAAGCGCTTGATGGTGCCGCCCTTGCCGGCCGCGTCGCGGCCCTCGAACAGGATCACCACCTTTTGTCCGGTTTCCTTGACCCAGGCTTGCAATTTCAAGAGTTCAACCTGCAGCCGGTATTTTTGCCGCTCGTAGCTGCGCCGCTGCATCAGGTTCTTGTACGGGTAGCCGCCACGCCGCCAATCGTTGGCCAGTTCCTCGTCGGGGTTGACGGCCTGGGCGTCGGCCGCTATCCGCTGCTGCTTGAGCAGCCCCTTGAGCAGGGCGATCGACTCCTCGGCCGGCAGGCCGGTGATGACGTCCTGCAAGGCACCCATTTTCGTTTCCTGCGCGCCCTCGGCCGCTGCTTGTACGGTGAAGCCTTCGATGCCGGCGGCGCTCAACTGTGGCGCGATATCGCCGAGGACGACCGGGCGTCGACGCGGTGATGCGCCGTGGGCGGCGGGGGCCGAGGCGGCGTTTTGGGGTGTCGGAGCGGTAGTGGTTTTGCTGCGGGTGATCATGCTGTTCTCCGGATACTGGTAGTCAACTCGGCTATTTCACGGCAACAAGCTGCTGTTTGTCCAGTCCGAGCCGGCCGCTGGGGCTATATAAGCAGTTCGGCCGCCATCACAGTCCGCAGCACGGTTTGCGTCTCGCCGCGCCGGATACGGTTGGAAAACCACCACAAAGCGCCCTTCTTGATGCTCCACTCGGCTTCGTGGCCGGCCAGCAGCAGCGCCGCCAGACGGCCGAGCGAGGGCTGGTGGCCGACCAGCAGCACGGCGCCGGCGGCCTGCGGCCAGCCGGAAGCGGCGATCAATGCGGAGACGCAGGCGCCGGGGCCGATCCGGCGCTCGATCTCGAACGGCAGTTGCAGCGCTTGCGCTGTTTGCCGCGTACGCACCGCCGGGCTGGCCAGGATGCGCAGCCCTTTCGGCTGGTGCGCCTTGATCCAGGCAGCCATGACCTTGGCCTGGTGCTGGCCGCGTTTGGTCAGGGGGCGTTTCAGGTCGTCATCATCCTCGGCTGCGGCTTCGGCGTGACGCCACAACAACAAATCCATGCGCGTTGCTCCGGGTAAATCCGGCATGCTGCCCTCCGTTTGTTACACCGTGATGGCAGCAGTATAGGCCGCTCGGCGAACTCAACCCGGGAGTCATGTGGTTTTCCCGAAAGCCTTGGCCGGCGGCTGAGCCGCCGGGATTCAGTATCAATCTCCCTCGGGCGACGTCGCCGCGGCCGTTGGCAGGCGCCGCGGCAGCAGGAAGCTGCGCGGTTCGGCCAGGAAGCGCCGGCCGATGGCGCGCGCCAGCGGCCCCCAGTGGGTGAAGTGGATGCGCCGGGCACCGAGCGCCGTGCGCAGGGCCAGGGCGAAACTGACCATGAGATTGATCAGGCCGATCGCGGCGATGCCGAGGGCGGCCCACAGCACGGTGTGCAGCGACAGATCGAACTGGAAGCTCTGCAGCGCGTAGCCGAGATTGGCGCTGGCGAAGGCGATGTGACGGATGTCCAGCGGCAGGCCGAGGATGGTGCCGATGACACCGGTCGAGCCGAGCATGCAGCCGAACAGGAAATTTCCCATGATGCCGCCGAGATGGTCCTCGATATAGCGGCCGATGCGCTTGGCCCGGCCCGGCCGCACCAGGCGCTGCAGCCAGGGCAGGCGGGCGATGCGGCGGCCGAGGTCGGCATAGGCGGCGCTGTTGTCGAAATAGCCGGAAATCAGGCCGGACAGGAAGAGGTAGAAACCGGCGATGGCGGCGTGCGGAATGGCCCAGCTCAGCGGATCGAGTTCGGCCAGCAGGTGAGCGCCCTTTTCCAGTGAGATCGGCGGATTGCCGGTGAACCAGGCGAGGCCGGCGGCGGCGGCGATGGCCACCGGCACGGCGACCATGACGTTGCCGGTGATGGCTGCCAGCTGGCTGCGCGCCACCGCGGCGACGACGTCGACCAGGCGCTCGAGGTCGGCGGCGCGGGCCGGCTTGAGGTCGCCGAGCAGGCTGGCCAGCGTCTGCGCGGTCATTGCCGGCTGCTTGGTGGCAACGGTCATGCCGAGCAGGAAGATGGCGACGAAGCCGACGCCGTAGATCATGCTGTACATGAAAGCCTGGACGAACAACGGCGTGTGCAGCTCGGAGGCAAAAATCTTGAGCAGCGCCATGACGCCGATCAGCACGCCGGCGCCGGCCGCCGACAGCCACATCTGGCGGTAATCGGCCGGCGTGTCGCAGATGTAGTGCTCGCCGGAGCGGGCGGCGTTCTCGGTGACGCGCACGGCGAGCAGGCGCGACAGCTGGGTCATGTAGTAGCTCAGGCTGTTGCGCCGGTTCTCGGCGAGAAAGGCGGCGTGGGCGAAGCTCGCCCAGCCGCTGATGGCCTCGTGGTGAATGCGGCGGTCGCGGCCGCCGGCGAGGATGGCGACCAGTTCCTGCAGGCGTTCCAGGCTCTGCTCGCTGCGCCGCAGAAGGTAGGATAGGTGCAGGCTGGTGCCGACGGTCAGTGCCCGGCGCCGGATGCGCTGCAGGGTCTTGCCGCACTGGTCGGCGATGACCAGCAACTGGCTGCCGTCGTCGGCCTGCCGGTCCGGCTCGTCGAGGGCGCGGCGCAGCGTGGTGGCGAATTCCAGCGCCTCGGCCGAGAGGGCGATGAAACACGGCGTGTCGTCGTCGAAATCGGGCGAGGCGCGCATCAGCTCGCTTTCGACACCGAGGCCGCTGACACGATGGGCGAGCAGCAGCACGGCGTCGAGCATCTGCTCCTGGATGCCTCGCCAGTCGATCTCCTGCATGTCCTCGGTCGGGGCGATGATGGTCCACAACTGCCGGCCCTGCTCGGTGGTGGCCGCTTCCAGCCAGCGCCAGTCGTTGGGGCGGTCGAAGATGACGTGCAGGCAATCCTTCAGACGCCGCTCGTCGGGCGCCTCCGGCAGCAGGCGGTGGCCGATGATGCGCCACCATTCGGAAAAAAAGCCGGTGCCGGGCAGGATGCCGCTGTCGGTGAAAAAGGTGACCAGGCGGCGGGTGGCCAGGAAATGCACGACATGGCGGCGGAAGGCGAGGCGCAGCGAGGCGTCGGCCTCGAGGTGGTCGAGCATCAGCGCGTAGCGGTCCGCGCCGCTGCCATTGGCGCCCCGGCGCGGACGGACCGCTGCGACCAGCCGGCGCAGCAGCAGCAAGGTATTCGCCTCCGGTGCGCGGAAGGCCTCGAGCGCGGTGGCGATCGCGTCTTCGCCGGACGCGGGGGCGCTGAGCAGGCGGTGCAGGCGAGCGAATATTCTTTTCATGTGGACTCTGTGGGTAAAGACATCGGCGCCCATGATAAATGACCGGTCGAGCGCGTTCGGGCTTTCCTTTTTACCGTTACTGGCTGACAATGCGCCGACTGCCACAGTAAACCCCGAGGAAGCAGGCGTTACAGTGCGCGCAATCACCCATTTCGATAGGAATCCGGAGACCATGAACATCCTCAAGAAATCCCTGCTCGTCGCCCTGCTAGCTGGTATCGGTTTCGCTGCCACGGCCCAAGAACGTGTTTACGCCATCGACACCCGCGACGTCGTCGCCAAGAGCGGCACCGGCCTATGCTG
>QMCE01002377.1_pt1 | contig 10367 bp, 8 predicted proteins | sample 1821851 | NCBI WGS metagenome assembly QMCE01 (sample SAMN09453174, study PRJNA476694) | Termite gut metagenome, whole genome shotgun sequencing project. | isolation source: worker | host: Odontotermes sp. | place: South Africa:Pretoria | collected 2016-01-28
ATTCTGAGACGGTCGGATTTCGTGCAGGCGGAGAACCCGGCGTCGAATTTCGGTTTGAACGCTGCGACGGATGAGTACCCGTGGGAACTGCGGTCTGTGATTCAGCCGGGCGTGAGGGCTTCGGTTTTCGCCTATAGCCGGCGCGGACGTCTTGGAGGTCGGTTTTCCGTTGCCGGCGAGAGTGCCGGCGGTAAGGCTTATTACGGCGTTTCGGCCGGCCACCGCTGGGGGCGCGATCCGAATATCGGCGGCGTATTTGCACAGGAACCATGGCTTTTTACCGGACTGGACTTGCAAGTTGCCGACGGTCACCGCATTTCCCTTCTGTTCGGGGCTACGGCGACAAGTAACGGCATGCGCTCCTACGCGACCCGCGAAGCGTTCGACCTGACGGGCGATAACCTCTACAACCCCTCGTGGGGCCGGTATGGCGGCGGTGAGCGGTCGGCAAAAACCGTGGAAACTCTCAGGGCGTACCCCATGCTTACATACGCAGGGCGTTTGACGGATGCCACAAATATCACTGTTTCGGCTTATTATGGCGCAGGAGTGCAGCGGCGCGGCGGCCTTGCGTGGTTCAATGCCCAGACGCCGTGGCCCGATTATTACCGGTATATGCCTGGCTACGAGCCGTCGAACCCCGTGCAGGGGTGGCTCGATAACGATCCCCGCATCACACAGATATACTGGGAACAACTTGTGGAGCAGAACCTTAACCGCCCCGAACAGGCGGCGTACGTCCTCGCCGACCGGGTCGAGCGGAATGCCAACCTTCAGATGGTTGCGGCGGCTGAAACGATCCTGGACGGAAATTTCACGCTGACCTATGGCGCACGATATAACGGCGACGGGCGCGAATATTACCGAGAACTGCGCAATCTGCTGGGTGCCGGGCCGATGCCGGATGTCGACCAATACCTTCTGGATGACGACGTTTTCGGCGACTATCACCTTAACGACGTGCGCAATCCCGCGAGGCTCGTGGGCGAGGGCGACAGGTTCGGGTACAGCTACCGGCTCAGGGCGGTAAAAACCGATGTTTTCGCGGCGGTACGTTACGACGGCGGACGTCTGCAAGGTTCGGTGGCACTGGAAGCAGGGCATGGGACTTTGCAGCGCGAGGGCCTCTACGAAAAGGAAATCTTCCCCGGCGGCGGCTCCTACGGACTGTCCGACAAGTTGGCTTTCAACCCATTTTCGGCGAAAATATCAGCGGGGTATGCCTTCTCCCCGCGCCACTTCGTCGGACTGTCTGCGATGGCGGCGGATATGATGCCTTATGCCGGGACGGTATTCATGAACCCCGACTACTCCAATTTCACGATCGCCAAACCGCAAGCGGTGCGCATCCTTTCGGCCGACGCCGATTATATGCTTACCCTCGACAGGTTCGCGCTGAATGTTTCGGCGTTCGTTACCGGGAGCAGCGGCGAATCGGCCGTTTATCGTTATTGGGACGATATTGAAGCCACCTTTGCCGATATGTCGCTGACAGGCGTGGATAAGCTCTATTATGGGGCCGAGCTTGCCGCGCAGATCGACCTCACCCCGCGGTTGACTTTCAATTTTGCCGCTTCGGCAGGCCGCTACACTTACGCTTCCGATCCGCAGGCGGCGATCGTCGGCGACGCGACGCAGCAAGTGATGCTTTCCGGTGCGCGAAGCCACCTCGATGGCTACAACCTCGCCACGGCGCCCCGAAGGGCTGTCACGGGCGAGGTGCGTTACGCACCGTGGGGCTGGATAGCTTCGCTTACGGCGAGTTACATGGGCGGGCGGTATGTCGATGTTTCGCCGCTACGGCGTATGGAGCGCGCCTACGGGCTTGCCGAATCGCCCGAAAAGCACCGCGGGTTCGTCGATCAGGAGCGCCTCGGCGATGCGTTTGTCATGAACCTGTTCCTGCTCCGGTCGTTCCCCGTGAACCGCGGGACCCTCACCATACTCGCGTCGGTGAACAATTTGCTGGGCGACACGGAGATAGTTTACAACGGGTATGAACAGATGCGGATAGTGAAAAACGGCACGGCGCCCAACTACAACTGGAAGCCATTCCCGTCGAAATACCTCTATGGCTACGGGCGGACATGGTATGTGTCGCTGAGTTACAGTTTTTAAGAAAATGAAAATGAAGTTCGTGAACAGTATGTTTTTGGCGGCCGTACTCTTCGCCGGATGCGGCTATAACGATTTCGGCGAGTTGAAAGTGCCGGATCATGAGGTGGTTACGCCGAATACGACCATCGGTTTCATTACGTCGCAGTATGACGGCACACCGCTGAATATCGACGACGACATAATCCTCGCAGGCAGTGTGACGGCTAACGACCTGGGCAATAACTTCTACCGTACGTTCGTGATACAGGACGCGACGGGTGCGGTGGAGGTGAGGGCGGGGATGTTCGACCTGCACAATATCTTCCCCTATGGGCGGTGCGTTGCGATCAAGGCGCGCGGCCTGGTGCTGGACGGCTACAACGGCGTTCCGCAACTCGCCCTGAGATCGGTGGACGGCCTGCCCGGATATATATCCAACCGATACTACCCGGGCAGCTATTTTTGGCCGCAGAAGGAGTATGAAGATGTGGTCCCGGCGGTGGCCTGCATCGCGGAACTGGCTGAAGACAAGTGCGGAATGCTGGTGCGGATCGATGGACTGACGTTCGTGCCTGGGGAGCCGGAGGGGCGGTACATAACGTGGGCCGACGCCGGAACGACAAGCTATCGCCTGTTCCGCGACGGTGCAGGGGCTGAGATAACGGTCGTCACGAGCGGGTTCGCCGATTTTGCGGACGGCGAGGTCCCGCGCGGGCGGGTGTCGCTCGTGGGAATATTGATGAAGGGCAACTCGGATGCGGCGCGCGGCGTGTGGATGATAAAACTAAGAAGCGGCAATGATGTGTTGGAGTAGGGTATCCGTGATCGTCGGCATTGCGCTGTTCGCGGCGGGATGCAATTCCGGCTCGGGGCCGGAGCCCGGGGATGGCGGCGTGACGATCGCCTGGCTGCGGTCGATGTACGGTCGTTCGGCGGTTACGGTCGAGGGCGACGTGTATATAACCGGCCGTGTCGTGAGCACCGACCAGTTCGGGAATTTCTACAAAACGCTCGTGCTGGAGGACGAAACGGGCGGGATCGTCGTGCGCGTCGACCTTGAAGATTACCACAGGACATATTTTTATGGGATGCGTCTCCGGGTCGCGTGCAATGCGCTGGTGTTAAGCAGTTACGGCGGCACGCTGCAATTAGGCGCCTATTCATACGACGAGGGCCCGGCCGATCCGGGATACATTCCGTTCGACCGCCTGCCCGCCGTGATAACTATCGGTGAAAAGCAGGACGACGCCCTTCCCGAGCCTTTGCCGCTGACCATTCCGGAACTCGCCCCCGGACATATCAGTCGCTTGGTGGCCCTACATGACGTTCAATTTGTCGACGGGGCGGCGGGGGCGACGTGGAGCGCACCGGATGCCGATACCGACCGCCTGATCGTCGACCGCGACGGGAACCGGATGGTTGTTCGCACGAGCCGTTATGCCGAATTTGCCGGAAGGTTGCTGCCCGGCGGAAGCGGTTCGATCGCGGGGGTGGTTTCCTATTTTAACGGCACTTACCAACTCGTGGTGCATTCGGATATGCTGTCCGTATCAATGGATTCACCGCGGTTTTAGGCCGGTTTTCCAAAATTCTCAACGCCCCCTGACCATGGTTTCATACACCTCGACTGCCGTGCGGACAGGATCGCCCGACGGCCCGACAGGGTATGGGTTCGTGCGGCGCGTCCACTCCTCGTCCATCGCAAACCAGTCGACCCTGCGGGGCTCGCGCCCCTCGTCGAGTGCGGCGGTGAGTTCGCGAAAGAACGCCTCCCAACGCGGATAATAGACGTCACGCAGCACTCCCGACCACTCCTTATATGCGTAATTATGGAGCATCCCGGCGCTCGCCCTGTTACCCCATACGGTGATCTGCGTGCGCGCGTTCCATTCGTAAAGGTCTTTCTCCGCCTCCCCCGCACCTATCTTCCGCGCCTGTCCGGTCCATGTCCCGAGCATAAATTCGGGACGTGTCTCAAGAAGCCTATCTTGGGCCATGAGCAGTTCGAGAAACTCCTCGCCAAGGCTTCGGAATTCGGCCCTGTTTCCCGCACGCCAAGCCGCCGCCACCTCCAGTTGCAGGTAATAAGCGCGGTTGGCAACGGTCTGGCGCACGACGTCGACCAGATCGTACTCGAAATTGTTATTGCCCCGGTACCGCTCGGCCACCGAGAGCATCGCCTCGGCCGCCAGTCTCACCGAGTCGGTGTCGTAGAACGGAAGCACGATCGAGCAACACGACACATTGCGTATATCCAGCGAGGGATTTGCGGCAAAGACGCTCGCCACCGTCCCCTCCAGCGTCGATCGTGGCGGGCAGTTGTAGACCGTCTTCGAGAGTATGTCCCATGCGCGCAAAACCTCGCTGTCGACACTGCCGTATCGCGCCCCTACATACCCTTCGAGCCATTCAGTCGCAGTGAACCTCTCCGCCCGCCACGGCAGTTCGTAGAGCAGTTCGTACATCACGGGGTTATTCTCGATCGCTTCCATCGTCGCGCCCACGCCTTGCAGGGTCTCGCCTTTACGGTGGGCCACGGCGTCGTAATAATTGTCTATAACAGGCGTCATCTTGCCGTGCATCCCCGTGCGGCCGCCGAAGTTGAGCAGCATACAGTATATCCAATTATGCTGTCCGTACCCGTCGGGCCTGTGCCACGCCGACCACTCCATGCCTCCCCACATCGGGCGGCTCTCGCTGAACAGGTCGAGCACCAGCAGGTCGCCCCGCCGCATACTCCCGATCATTTCGGGGCGCGGGTTCGCCCCCCACGCCTGCGCAACCCACACGGCGTCGGGGTTCACCTTCTTCATCGCGCCCATAATAGCTTTCCCGGTCAGGTCGAGGTCGACGCCCTCGGTGCTACCACCCTCGTGGAAGGGGTCGATGGCGTAGTAGTTCGCCGCGCCGTAGAGTTCGGTCAACTTTGCGTAGTAGAGGTCGGCAATACGGTTGAAATCCTTGTCGGTGGGTTGTATAAACGCAGGGCGCGGGAAACCGCACCACAGGCCCGGGTCGGTGACCTCTACGCCTATTTTCTCGCCGATATTTCGCGGCGCCATTCCCGCGTACCCGGGCAGTACCGGCTCGATGCCGTACTCCCTCATCCGCGCAATTATCTTCTTCTGCAACTCTTCCTGCTGCGCATACCAACTGTCGGGGTTCGGGCCGCCCCACCCTTCGAGGTTGTTCATCTGCCACCATGCGAGGAACGCAGGCCCGGCGATAAATTCGTTTATCTCATCGCGTGTGTACCCGAGTTCGAGCAGCATATCGCGCCACACCGCCTCGGTGCCGGTGATCGCCAGCGATAGGTTGATCCCGTGCATGGCCATCCAGTCGATCTCCCGTTGCCAGCGCTCCCAGTCCCAGAAGGCCATCGAGTAGGAGTAGGTGCAGTAGTTCAGATAATAGCGCAGGGTATGCGAAGTCTCGTGCCGCTCCCTCTGCTTCACCGGCGGCAACTCGTCCGGCAATTCGGCCGTCATGCCGTTCCACGAAAGGTGTACCCCGGCGTGGTATTTCAGGTACCAGTTGATACCCGTCGCGATGGAGACGTAATTGTTGCCGCGAACGACTACCTTACGGCCGTCCTGGTCGAGTTCGAAGAAGTCAGTGCCGTCGGCCGGGGCGACGACCTCGATCTCGAATTTCCGCGACGCACCCTTGTCGATACGCTCCAGAAGGCCGGCGACGGGATTTTCAGCCGACGCCGTGCATCCCGTCAAAAGTGCGATTAACGCTATAAGTAAATACTTTTTCATAATATCGTGCGATTTAAGAGTTGAACCGACAGACCGGTTTCTCAACCCTATCATAGATTTTATTGTTTGTCGAGATCACGGTAACGTGCCAGCGCCTCGAGGAAATAGTAGTCGGCATAGACCAGCGGCACGTCGATCTCCGTCCGGTGGGGAATGCTGCCCACGCAGTGCATGATCAGGAAGTCGGCATTCCCGCCCAACGGCGCCCTGTATGCCGGAGATGCAAGGCTGTGCAGCATCCTTATCGCGTACTCCGTATATTCGCGCCGCCCGCTGAGTTCGCCCAACTCGAACAGAGCCGAGCAGACGATCGCCCCCGCCGAGGCGTCGCGCAGCTTTTCGCGAAATTCGACGGCATGGGACCTGATCCCTGGCTCATACCCCTCCTGCCCTACGTTGAAATCCCACAGAGGGACGAGGTCTTCGGGCAGGTCTTTCAGATAGGCGTCGGCCGTCCTGATCGCCGCATCCAGATAGCGTTGTTCGCCGGTCTCGCACGCCGTCATCGTGAATCCGTAGATCGCCCACGCCTGTCCGCGCGCCCACGTGGAGTTGTCGCTGTACCCCTGCGCCGTTCCGCGGTGGAGCACCTCGCCGGTCGCCTCATCGTAATTGACGACGTGGTACGACGTACCGTCCTCGCGCAGGTGGTTCGCCAGCGTGGCGTCGGCGTGCTTCACGGCGATGTCGTAATATTTCGTGTCGCCCGTCACCCGCGAAGCGTAGAAGAGCAGTTCGAGGTTCATCATATTGTCGATGATCACCGGGTAGAGCCACTCGTCGACGCCGTTCCACGACCGTGCGCGGTTCCACGACTTGATCACCCCCGCCGACTCGGTATAACGCGAGATAAGCGAATTGGCGCCCTCGACTATAATGTCTTTGTATTCCGGCTTTGAGGCGAGCCTCTCGGCGTTCCCGAAGCTGCAATAGACCATAAACCCGAGGTCGTGGTTTCCGGTGTAGTGCTTCAACGGTTCAAGTACCGCCGTCCACTTCTCGGCCTGCGCCTTCCACTTTTCGTCGCCCGTCAACTCATAGAGGTACCACAGCGAACCGGGAAAGAAACCCGGCGTCCAGTCCCACATATCCGTCGTTTTAAGGTTGCCGTCGCGGCCCATCGTGCGCGGACAGTTCTCGCCCGTGGGCTCCCCCGCCGCCTGCAACATCAGTTCGGTCTGGGCCGTGGCGAATGTCACGTTTTCGTCTATGAACACCTTTTTTTCATCGACGGCGCACCCTGCCACGAGCGCGGCGGCGGCCAATACGGTAATTATTCTTTTCATCGTCTATCGTTTTACTGATTCATGGTAATCTTTCGGGAACGGCTCACCGCCCCATGCCTTTTGCGAAGTCCACGCCTCGTCCGGTGCTGTCCAGAACTCATGGCCGGCGGGCAGGCCCAGCGGCATGAACACCAGCGAGGTCATGTAGAGGCTGCCCGTGTTGGTATAATAATCGGCCAACCCGGGATATTCGCCCACGAAGCCCAACTGCAGCCATCCCCCCTCGTCGAAGTTCCGCCCGTCGGCGAACATACGCTGCATAACGCTCGTGAGGGCATTGCGCACCGCGCCGTTCGTGAGCGGCTCGGGCAGGCCGTATTTCCACGCCGAGAGCGCCAGCGACTGGAAAGCCCCCATGCGGTAGGTCACCGAACGACCCATCGCCGGATATGCCGCCTCGGGCGAAATGAGGCGTTCCAACAGGCGGTTATACCGCTGCATGCGCCTCAACGCGAGGTCGTAACTCACCGCGCCGCGCATCCCCTTCCGCTCCATGACCTCGACTATCTCGACCAGCATAGGGTGGATCACATAGCTGTTATAATAATCGAGCGAAAATTCCGGCCCGTCGGCATACCATCCGTCGCCCAGATACCACTCCTCGATCTTGCGGACGGCCAGCCCCAGCGCGAAACCGTCGCGCTCCTCGCCCACCGAAAGCAGGAATGCCTCGATCATCCCCCTGAACAGCACCCAGTTATTGTAAGGCGGGCTTATACGGCGAAGTCCCTTGAACCGCTCGATATACCGCTCTTTCGTTACCTCGTCCAACGGCTCCCACAGCGCACCGGGCGCACGCAGGAAACTCTCGGCGATGTATGCCGCGTCGACAAGCACCTGAATCGGGCCGTCTGCCCTCCAGAGCAGATAATCGGGGCTTTCGGGATCGACCGCGTTCGCATAACTTTTCAGCGCCCACTCCCTCATCTGCGCCCTGCGCCGACCCTCGGGCGTTTCGTCATCGGGCAGGTTGAACCACGGCGCGACCCCGGCCATCAGGCGGCCGAACGCCTCCATATACGCGACCTGCCTGTCGCGTCCATCCCACGTTGGGCTGTATTCAACCGGCATGTTTTTCCTCAACTCGCCGCGGCTCATATTGCTGAGCACCGGTTCGGCGATGCGGCACATAAGTTCGACCCAATACGCCCGGTCGTCGGCCGGCACGGGTGCGCCGCCGCGTTTCTTTTGCGCCGAAGCACCCACACTCATTACCAGGCATAATGCAAGCAGCAAATACCCTCTGATGTTTTTTCTCATTTATTCGGATTTTGTTATATATCGTCTGCAAATATAATAAAAAGTTGCCCGGCACGGTAGCCGAACAACTTTTACTTGTTTTACTTGCTAAAAACGGGAGCGGAACCCTCACCCGTTCTTCGACCATGTGAGCGCGCCGCTGGGGCATGTATCGACGACGCCGATTATCTCCTTAGTGGTTGCGCCCCGCATGTCGACCCACGGCCGGGCCGTGACGTTGAATACCGACGGAAGGCCAGTTACGCACCGCATAGCGTGCATGCATTTCTCCGGCCGCCAATGGACGGTGATCTCGCCGTTCGTGTAATCCCTGTTTCCGCTTGCCATAATATCATGTTTTTGTAACGAAAAGACAAAACACCGTGCCTCGCAACAGGGCACGACGGATAACGCGCATGTTATTCGTCGTCGTCCGAGTCGCCGTCGGCCATATCGTCCGCACCCTTGATCTCGTCGTCGTAATATTCCTTATCCTCTTCCTCCTCGTGTCCGCCGTCTATCTTGACATCTATCTTGACGAGGTAGTTGGTATCCTCGGTCTCAAGTACCACGGCATAGAAAAAATCGCCGGCCCCCTTCTCGATGCGTATCATCGACTCGGTATAACCTGTGGGATACTTCTTTTTAAGCTCGGCCTGAAGTTCCGGTGAGAGGTTGTGGTAGCTTACGACTACCCGTTTCTTGCTATTCGTAGAGTTACTCATAAAGTTTTAGGCAAATTTTTGTGCAAGTATACACAAAAAATACATATCACAAATAATCTTCGAAAATTTTGCGCATTTTTTTTTCGATGGTCCCTCTTTCGCCCCTGACGCACTTCAGGCGGGGGTTTTAATGATCGCGCAGGGAGTATATGATGCCCAGCGAGTTGTACTCCTTGTGCAACTGGTCGTCGTTGTCGGAGATCACCAGCAGTTTGTCGCCCACGTCGAGTTTCGTCGCACCCTTGGGAACGAAGAAGTTATCCCCGCGCTTGACCATCACCACCAGCGTGTTGTCCGGCAGGATCAGGTCGCGCAGGCGCTCGCCGTGGGCCAGCAGCACCGGCTGCACGTCGATCTCGGAGAGGGCCGAGCGTATCTTGTCGGGCAGGTCGATCCCGAACGACGGGGTTTTCTCCTCTGTCGCAAGGCCGAACGCCTTGGCCATCAGGCTTACCGTCGTTCCCTGTGTGAGCAGCGACACGATCGTGACCACGAAAACTATGTTGAACATCATCTCGGCGTGCTCGATGCCCGCGATGACGGGATACGTGGCAAATATGATCGGCACCGCCCCCCTGAGCCCCACCCACGAGACATACAGCTTACCTTTAAACGTTATTCCCCTAAACGGCGCGAGGCACGCGAAGACCGACAGCGGGCGCGCCACAAGTATCATGAACACGCTGATCAGCACCCCTATCCCCAGCACCGGCAGCAGATGGCTCGGGTTGACCAACAGTCCGAGCGTGAGGAACAGCACGATCTCGAACAGCCACGTGAAACCGTCGAAGAACGTCACCAGGCTGCGTTTCGAGACTATCTTGCGGTTACCTATGTATAGTCCGGCGATATAGACCGCCAGATAACCGTTGCCGCCGATAAGGTCGGTGAACGAGAACGTAAAGAAAACGAATGCCAGCATCAGTACCGAATACATCGAGCGGTTCTCGAAATTTATCCTGTTTATCGACCACACCGCCACCTTACCCAGCACGAACCCGGCCAGCACACCCATACCCATCTGGTAGAGGAACATCACGACCGCCCTTCCTATGCCCATTTCGCCTGTCTGTATCATGCCGACCAGCAGTATCGTGAGGATATAGGCCATAGGGTCGTTACTCCCGCTCTCCAACTCCAGCATCGGGCGCAGGCGCTGTTTGAGGCCCTGCCTCTTGGAGCGCAGGATCGTCTTCATTCATACGCTCCATGTTTAGCAAACGCTTCATCCCAATCGCTATTCTCTTTTTCAATAC
>QMCE01002896.1_pt1 | contig 10367 bp, 8 predicted proteins | sample 1821851 | NCBI WGS metagenome assembly QMCE01 (sample SAMN09453174, study PRJNA476694) | Termite gut metagenome, whole genome shotgun sequencing project. | isolation source: worker | host: Odontotermes sp. | place: South Africa:Pretoria | collected 2016-01-28
CGGGGACAGGGGGTGTCGGGAATTTGGGACGGAGGGAGACATGGTATATTTTTCCCGGCAGTTTGGGAAAAATATCGCATGGCTCCCGCAGTCCCAAATTCCCGACACCCCCTGTCCCCGATTCCCGGCTTCTGGGCAAGCCGAGTAAAGCGGATTTAGCAGCAGGCTTTGAGTTTTGCCGTGGCGGCCTTCTGCGCCGCCATGATCGCCCGCGACTCGGCGAGCGCCTTGGCGGCGTCGTGGGCCATGTCTATCGCTTCCTCAATGGTGCGGCCCTGGGTGACCAGCCCCTTGACATCCAACCCTTCGACACTGTACCAGCCGGAATCGGGGGTGATTTTCAGACGCAATTCGCCATCGACAACCATCCGTTCGGAATGGAAGCGCAAGGTGAAATCGTGTTCCTTCAGGCCGTTGGCGGCCATTATCTCGGGAGCGGCGAAGCGGACGCGCTCTATCAGCGCATCCATTGAGCCGGATTCCAGAACAAGACCCGGTATGGAATCGCTCGTCGCGATCCATACCCGCGCTTCCGGATCCCATAGCAAATTGACGGTATATTCCGGCATCGGAAAATCTCCTCTCAGGAAGCAGTATACCGCTGCTGGACGCAAAACGCAACCCGCATCGGAGCGGAAGGAATTGCCGGATAACGGTGCTGGACAAACAAAAGGGTGGGAGAGAGAAAATTATCGCAAGAAGGCATGGGTCCATCAACTTTATTATATATAACATGTTATCGGATGCTCAGGACGATCGATGCAGCTTTCTTGCGAAAATTGGCATTCCGTTTGCATTTCATCACGCGAGGGAAACATTCTTGACGTCAAGGATGTTTTCCCCTCGCTCAAGCCCGACTGGAGAGAAGACACGGGCGCTCACGGAGGACTGAGCACGAGCCGGCACACGCTTTCGTTACGGAGGACTTTACCATGAGCCTGATCATCAACCACAACAACAGCGCCCTGCAAGCGCACCGGAACGTCGGCCTCTCTTCCAACAGCCTCACCAAGAGCATCGAAAAGCTCTCCAGCGGCTACAAAATCAACGTCGGCGCCGACGACCCCTCCGGCCTCATCATCTCCGAACAACTGCGTTCGCAGATATCCGGCCTGGAGCGCGCGGTGGCGCCCTGAACGAGATGAACTCCATCCTCAAGAAGATGCGCGCCCTCGCCATCCACGCCTCCTCCAACGGCGTCACCAGCCCGGATCAGGTCGCCGCCGACCAGGCCGAAATGGACTCCGGCATAGACACCCTGAACCGCATCGCCAACACCACCAAATACTCCGACCAGTTCCTCCTGAACGGCGGCAAACAACTCGTCTACGACGATCACACCATGATCGACGACCCGACCGATCACCAGCTTCTCGACACCAAGATGACCCGCGTCGACCAGATATTCAAACGCGACGGCGTCGCCGTCTCCATCGGCTTCGGCGGCGACGAAACCGAACACAAGACCAACAACGCGAACTCCGCCAAACGCGCCTACATCGAAGCCGACAACGCCCACCAACTCTGCCAAATCGACGGCGCCACCCTCACGGCGGATCAGGAATTCACCATCACCGGCACCGCCGGATCGCGGATGTTCAACTTCACCAAGGGCGAAAACATCGGCCAAATAGTGAAGGGCATCAACAACAGCAAGGACTCCACCGGCGTCGGCGCGAGCCTGATCTTCGCCTCCGACGTCCGCATAGACAACACCGCCCACGCCAACGTCGCCGTCGGCGGGGCGATTCAAAATTACGGCCTTGCCGCCGACACCGCCTACGCGAAGGGGCAGGCGCAGATTTACGGCGCGGACCTGAACACCTCCCGCCCGAAGATCGCCGGCCCCAATTCCACGCCGGCCGGCAGCGGCTTCCGCATCACCAACGATGCCGCCGCTTCCTTCCGCGTCGGCTACAACACCGACGGCGACGGCAAAATCTACGCCAAAGTCGTCGACGTCTCCTCCGGCGCCATCGAATATTACAAAGACAAAGACTGCACCATGCTCATCGGCAAGGGCGACGGCGGCGATTTCTCCCCGGCCAACAACTCCGGCATCCCCGGATCGCCCCTGCACTCCAACCAGGGCATCTTCATCGACATCGACAAAAACAACGCCAAAAACCTCGACGTCTTTGAAATCGCCCTCGTCGGCCAGAACATGGACAACGAAAAGGACATGTACGTCAAGGATCTCGGCGGCTATATGGACATCGGCAACTCCGTCATGTCCGGCGTCAACCTCGGCGTCAACACCTCCGCCGAAGGCAAACTGTTCTTCAAATACACGCCCATGACCTTCGACGCCGCCGGCAACGCCGCGTCGTTCAAAATGGAAGTGTACACCGACGGATCCTACCAGCCGAAATACCTTGTCGCCCAGTCGGCCGCCGTCAGCGTGGGGGATATGACCTGGACGACCCATTCCGGGCCGCCGGCGCAGAGCGTCAGCCCCCTCCGCGTCGAATCCGTCCTCATGGACAACGGCGAGGACAGCGGACTCAACTTCACCATGAACATCCTCGGCAAAGCCCCCGCCGGCGGCGGCGCCCCCCTGCCGTCCAAATCGGGGCAGGGCGGATCGCTCGAATTCACCAATATGGGCGTGCGCCTCTATTCCGCCGATTACGGTTCGTCCGAGACCATCAGGATCCAGAACAACAAGGGCGAACTCTTCTACCAGTACCGCTCCAACGACGAGATGGAAAAGCTGATGATCGAGGCCGACACCACGGTGCAGGTCGCCGGCGCCGACGCCCGCGTCAGCATCAACGGCTCGCCCATCTACACCACCGGCCTCGTCGCCAAGGCCACCACCCAGGACTTCTCCGGCGATCTCGTGTTCAATCAGGGCGAACTGGGCCTCACCACCGTCGCCGTCAATGGCTACGACGTGGGCAAGCTCTACTCCAAGGCGACGGCGCTCCAGGGGGTGGAGGAAAAGGAAACCAGCATAGAGCAGCAGCGCTGCCGCTTCTCGCCGCCGGCCGGGTATACCAACGAAATCTATTGGGACATGAGCTCCCTCGACCCGCTGGCCGAGCAGCAGATGGTCAAGAATGTCGCCAATCCTCCTGTGGCGGGCGTGGAGATCGAGGTCACCAAAGCGCCGGTGAAGCCGAATGGGGCGGCGGAACTCACCTTGACCGTCAACGGCGCGGCGACAAACATCAAAGTCGATTACGCGGATATCGAGAAAGGCTTCTATCTGACCTCGCCGGACAATATGAAAGGCATGTTCGTCAAGTACGCGCCGGACAAGAACAAAGGCGTAGCCTCCTCCGAAATTGTCGTCTACCCGGGCGATCTCCTGACCGAGATGAACACCCACGCCACCCAACCGCGCGGCAACACCCAGGAGGAGATGAACAACTTCAAGGGCGGGATGCAGTTCCAGCTCGGCAACACCGAGGGCGACCAGGACCGCACCATCTACTCCATCCAGTCGATGTCGATGGCGAATCTCGGCCGCATAGAGTGGGACGGCGAAGAGTACAGCCTGCAGAGCATCCTGGGCGGCGGCGAGGCGTGTCTGTCGAAAGACCCGATCATGGCCATGCGCGTCCTGTCGCAGGCGGTGGACGATGTGTCGAGCCTCCGGGCGCGGCTGGGCGCGTTCCAGGCCAACATGCTGCAAACCAACATCAACAGCCTGAACGTGGCGGTGGAGAACATCACCAAGACCGAATCCGCCATCCGCGACACCGACATGGCGGCGGCCTCGACCGAGTTCACCCGCTTCCAGGTGATGCAGCAGGCCGGCACCTCGATGCTGGCGCAGGCGAACCAGACCTCGCGGAACGTTCTGTCGCTGCTGCAATAAGCGATGAAAAGCCGTTTTTTTTCCCGCGCTGGGCGTCTCTTTCCCGGAGACGCCCCGCAAATTTTTCAAAAGACGCTTGCGAAAAAAGCGGGCGTGTGGTATGGTAAAGAGTATATTAACTGGATTTTTGTCTGCTAGGGGGCCCTCACCCACGATGAAAATGACGGAAGCGGCTTTCCGTTTTTTTACCCTCTTCAGTGAAATTGGAACGTTCCAATCCGTAGGAGTATACGTATGAGCAGCCAGCAAAACGCGCCATCCCCAGGACAGAAAAAGAGATCCGCATTCTCCGAAATTATGGCCAAGCCGGAGATGCTGACCATCATCGCCCTCGTCGCCCTCGTCGCCGTCATGTGCGTCGCCCGGCCCGCCACCTTCCCGACCGTGACCAATTTCTTCAACATCATCCGGCAATTCTCGCTCACCGCGATATTGGCCGTCGGGATGGGTCTTATCATCATTTCCGGCGGCATAGACCTCTCCATCGGCGCCACCATCGCCGTCTCCGCCAGCCTCGCCGCCTATCTCTGCCGGCTTACCGACGGCTCCATGCCCGCCGTCGTCATGCTCCTGCTCATCCTGGGCGTGGGCACGGCGGTCGGCTGCGCCAACGGCCTGCTGGTGGCGAAAGTGGGCATCCCCCCCTTCATCGCCACCCTGGGGATGCTGAGCATCGGCAACGGCTTCGCGCTTCTCATCACCAACGGCTCCCCCATCCGCTACGCCCCCACCTGGATCTCGTTCCTGGGCGGCGGCTATATCGGGCGGATGCCCGTCTCCGTCCTCGTCACCGCCGCGGTGGTGGCGGCGGGATTCATCTTCGCCAACAACACGGTCACGGGCCGGAACGTCTACGCCGTCGGCAACAGCCCCCGCGCCGCCAAGCTCTCCGGCATCATGCAGGATCGGATCATCATTCTCGTCTACGCCATCACCGGGTTCCTGGCCGGCCTCTGCGGCCTCCTGCTCATCGGCCAGATGAACAGCGCCGACCCGTCCTTCGGCAGCGGGTATGAGCTGAACGTCATCGCGGCCGCGGTCATCGGCGGCATCAGCATGACCGGCGGCGAAGGCAACATCCTCGGGACCGTCGCCGGCGCGGCGCTCATCGGGGTGCTCCGGAACATGTTCGTCCAGTTGGCGGTCTCCGGCTATTGGCAGACCATCATCCTCGGCTTCGTCATCGTCGGCGCCGTCGCCGTCGACAGCATCCGCAAGAAACGGGCGGCCCGGTAGGCCGCCGGCCGTCGCCCCCTGTGGGTCTTTGGTGTAGGGAAAAACGTCCTTTGGAGGAAATTCGCATGTTGCAGAAAACTTTGGCACTCGTTCTCGCGCTGGCTCTGGGCCTCGCCCTGTCCCCCGCCCGCGCCCTGTCGTCCGACGCCGCCTTCGTCAAGGCCGCCGACCTCACGCCCCCGCCCGGCAAGAAGCCGCTGGTGCTGCCGGTGGACAAGGTCGCGGAAAAGCCCCTGAAAATCGCCACCATCATGGTCCAGAACAACCCCTTCGGCGTCGCGGTGCTTCAGGGCCAGAACTACGCGAAGGAGATTCTCGCCGACAGGAACGCGACGGTCGACTGCCTGTCCGTCGAGGACTTCGATCCCCAGAAGTGGGTCATGGTCATCGAGAACTGCATCGCCTCCGGCTACGACGCCATCTGCTTCCTGGGCCTCTCCGACGCCATGCAGGCCGTGACCGACAAGGGCGTGGACGAGGGCATCCTGATGTACACCTTCAACACCGATCCGGGCGAGCACTCCAAGCGCCAGGCGTATTTCGGCCTGGACGACTTCGCCGGCGGCCAGCGCTGCGGCGAGGCCCTGGAGAAGCTGATGGGCGGAGAAGGCAAGTACGGCATCATCACCGGCAACTTCAGCGTGCTGGGCCATGAGAAGAGGCGGCAGGGCGCCAGGAGCGTTCTGGACAAGAACGCCAAGGTCACCGTGGTCGGCGAATGGATGAACAACGACAAGGCCGAGACCGCCTACTCCCTCGCCACCGACATGATGACGGTGAACCCGGACCTGAAGGGCATCTACGTGACGGCCGGCGGCCCCAGCGGCGCGGCGAAGGCGGTCGAGGACGCGGGCAAGACGGGACAAATCGCCATCGTCTGCCACGACGTGCTGGCCGAGTCGGCGCCGTACATCGAGAGCGGCGCGATCAAGGCGTGTCTGGATCAGGATCCGTTCAACCAGGGCTATCAGCCCGTCGTCGCCGCCTTCAACAAGCTGGTGGCGGGCCAGACCCCTCCCGCGGTCACTCTGTACGACGGCATCGTCGCGACCCCGGAGAATGTGAAGACGCTGTTCCCCGAGTTGTTCTGAGCAACGCTTCGCCTGAAGGGCGTTCACACCGAAGAATGCCCTTCAGGCGATGCTACTACTGTGACCAGAGCGGTATGCGATGGAGGACATGAGCGTGGCGAATCAGATCATCTGCCGGATACGCGGCGTGAAAAAGTTTTTCCCCGGCGTCGTCGCCCTGAAGCACGTCGGCTTCGACATCCGCAAGGGCGAGGTCCACGCCGTGGTGGGCGAAAACGGCGCCGGGAAATCGACGCTCATGAACATCCTCTCCGGCGTCTACCCGCCCGACGACGGGACGGTGGAGTTCGAGGGCAAGGTGGTCCGCTTCAGCGGCCCCCGCGAGGCGCAGGAAAGCGGCATCGCCATGATCCACCAGGAATTGTCGCTGTCGCCGCACATGCCGGCGTCGGAGAACGTCTATATCGGCAGAATGCCCAAAAACCGCTTCGGCTTCATCGACCGGAAAAAGATGAACGATGATTGCGCCATGTATCTGCGGAATCTCGGCGTCTCCCACATCAACCCGAAGGCGCTGGTGAAAAGTCTCAGCGTCTCCGAAATGCAACTGCTCGAAATCGCCAAAGCCATGTCCCTCGACGCCAGAATGCTCATCATGGACGAGCCGACGTCGTCGCTCACCGCCGGCGAAGTGGAGTTCCTCCTCGCCATCGTCGACAGCCTGCGGAAAAAGGGCGTCGCCATCCTCTACATCTCCCACAAGCTTGAGGAGATCATGCGCATGGCGGACCAGATCACCGTCCTCCGCGACGGCGAGCACGTCGCCACCAAGCCCAAGGCCGAGATGGACGAAAAGACCATGATCAACCTCATGGTCGGGCGCGATTTCGACCAGAAGGCCAAGCGGGAATTCATGACCGACTTCGAGGGAAAAACCCCCATTCTGGAGGTGCGCGATCTCTCGGACATGAGCGGCAAGGTGAAGAACGTCTCCTTCTCCCTCCACCAGGGCGAGGTGCTGGGGCTGACCGGCCTCGTGGGCGCCGGCCGGACCGAGTTGCTGCAGACGATTTTCGGCGCGCAGCAGATGAAATCCGGCACGATTCTCGTCGACGGCCGCGAGGTGGCGATACGGAGCACGAAAGACGCCATCGACCTCGGCATGGCGCTTATCCCGGAAGGCCGGAAAATCCAGGGCCTGTTCCTCAAGCTGGACGTGGGCGACAACATGGTGGCGGCCCACCTCAAGCATCTCCGGAATTCCCTCGGCTTCATCGACAAGAAGTCGGTGCGCGTTCTGCAGGACGAGTATATGAACAAGCTGGCGATCAAGACCCCGTCCGCAAGGCAAATCGTCAACAACCTCTCCGGCGGCAACCAACAGAAGACCATCGTCGCCCGCTGGCTGATGAACAAGCCCCGGATCCTCTTCATGGACGAGCCGACGCACGGCATCGACATCGGCGCCAAAACCGAGATTTACCGCATCATCGACGAGTTGTCCAAGCTGGGCGTCTCCGTCATCCTCCTGTCGTCGGAACTGCCGGAGGTGCTGTCCCTGTGCGACCGGATCATGGTCATGCACCACGGCGAGCTGCGGGGCGTTCTCCGCCACGACGAGGCGGATCAGGTGAAGATCATGTCCTTCACCCTGGAGACGGCGGATCAGGACAGACAGGCGGCGGCGGCGCGATAATGGCGACGATGAAGGATGTCGCGCGGCTGGCCGGCGTGTCGCACGGCACCGTCTCCAACGTGATCAACGGGGAGAAGGGCGTCAGCCTCGACAAGGTCCGGCGCGTCAAGGACGCGATGCGGACCTTGGGCTACGAGCCGAACGCGGTGGCCCGCAGTCTCAAGACCAGCACCTCCATGCAGTTCGACGTCATCCTGCCGAACATCATCAATCCCGCCCTGGCGCACATCTACACCGGCATCTCCATGCTCGCCAGCGAAAAAGGCTATGCCGCCAACCTCCGACTGACCAACGAAGACGCCGTCCTGGAGACGAATCTCCTGAACCAGGCGCGGATGTTCACCGCCGACGGCGTCGTCCTCATGACCTGCCAGCCGCGGAACACGGCCCTGTTCCGGGAACTGCGGGACAGGAAGCTGAACCTCGTCCTGCTGGAGCGGGACAGCGACGAGGGCCTCCATCCCTTTGTCGGCGTCGACCTCCGCTCCCAGGTGACTCGCCGCGTGCTCCGCCTGCTGGCCGGGGACCGGGGCGGGGGGGTGGGCCTCCTCGTGGGGCCGCTGGAATACACCTTCGACCGCCTGGTGCACGACAGCTATGCCGACGCCTGCCGCGAGCAAGGCCGGAGCATCGACGCCAAGCAGTGCGGCATCGCCAATTACGACCGCGAGAGCGCGCTCCGGGAGGCTATCCGCATCTTGTCCGGCGATGTGCCGCCCCGGGCCGTCGTCACCTCCTCGACCCAATTCAAGGATTCGCTGCTGAAAGCGGGGGAGATCCTCTACCTGCCCGAGGACCGCCGCCCGCTCATCGTGGCGCCGGAGCCGGATTCGTGGGCGGTGCTCAGGCAGCCCGGCGTCGTCAAGCTGCTCCTCCCCACCATGCGCATGGCGGAGACGGCGTTCAGCCTTGTGCACGCGGCGGCGACGGGCGGGATGGCGGCGCGTCCGGTCCGGGTGTGGGTGGAGGCGGCGGCGGAGGAGGAGGCCGAGGGAGGGCGGGTATTCGCGCCGGCGGCCGCGCGGACGCGGGGACGCGGGAAAACGCTCCGGCTGCTGCTGGCGGATGAGCAGGCGGCGCGGGTCGCCGCGACCATGCTCCCGGAGTTTGAAAGCCGGACCGGCTGCCGCGTGTCCATCGACACGGCGGAATACCCCGACATGTACCGCATGGTGCGGGAAAACCGGCATCGCGACACGTACGACGTGTTCAACCTGGACAACCCGTGGGTGGGCGAAATGCTGCGCGAGGGCGTCATCCATCCGCTCAACCCCTATTTCGAGGGCGACGCCGGCTATTTCGACGACATGCCGCCCGCGCTCATGCGGGCGCTGTGCGTGCGGGACGGCGTGATTTGCGGCACGCCCTACACCTTCAGCCCGCAACTGCTGTTTTACCGGAAGGACTATTTCAGCGACCTCACCCTGCGGCGCATGTATTACGAGCGCTGCGACCGCGATCTCCGCCCGCCGGTCACGTGGGAGGAATACTGCGAGACCGCCCGCTTCTTCACCCGGAAGTACAACCCGCACTCCCCCACCGAATTCGGCACCACCCTGGGGAGCCGCGTCTCCTCCGGCGGCGCCTGCGAATATCTGCCGCGCCTGTGGGGCATGGGGGGAGAGGTGTATGACGCGTCCGGTTTCACGCTCGCCGGCGAAACAGCGGTGGCGGCCCTGGAAAACTACTGCGAGAGCTTCCGTTACGCCTCGGCGGGATCGCCGGACAACTGGTGGACCGAGGAGGCGCGCGAGTTCGGCGCCGGCAAGGCCGCCATGATGCTGACCTTCGCCGACATCATCACGGCCGTCACCGAGCGGGAAACGTCGACGACGATAGGGAAAATCGGCTTCTCGCTCCCGCCCGGCGACAGCGGCGTCATCGGCGGCTGGATTCTGGCGGTGAACGAAGCCGGGCGGAACAAACCGGAGGCGGTGGAATTCGTGCGCTGGCTGGGGAGCAAAAAGATATCGATCATCAGCACGATTCTCGGCAAATTCATGCCGTTCGCGGCGTCGATTGAGAATCTCGAAGTGGCCAACATCTACCCCTGGCTGCGGAAAACGCTGGAAGCGGTCCCGCACGGCAGGCTGAGGGAGATGCCGGCGAAAAAAGACGGCGGGGTCATGAGCGAAGCGTTGTTCGAGGATATTCTGGGCGAAGCGGTGTATCAAGCCGTGACCGGCCGCCTGAACCCGAGAAAAGCCCTCTCCATCGCCAACGAAAAGCTGAACCGCCTCTTGCGGGACGAGTAGCGATACTGTCGTGAAAGCTGGAATGGATCGAGGTCCAGCACAGGCTTCTCAACCTTGTCCCGTCCCGGCTTCACCACAGAACTGCAACTGCAAACCGCGAGAACCGCAACCGATTGACCGCTCGCCGCATTCCTGAGTGGCGGGCTTTGGGGACAGGGGGCGTCGGGAATTTTGGACTCCGGGGACATGCACTATAGTTCCCGAATGGCGCAGAAATAATGCTCGATCTCTGGGGTGAGCTTCAAAAAATACCTATCCCACATGCGCCCAAGGGATTATCCGACAAGATCATGCGTGCCTTAGGGGAAGAAGGCGGGGAAACA
>QMCE01002379.1_pt1 | contig 10364 bp, 5 predicted proteins | sample 1821851 | NCBI WGS metagenome assembly QMCE01 (sample SAMN09453174, study PRJNA476694) | Termite gut metagenome, whole genome shotgun sequencing project. | isolation source: worker | host: Odontotermes sp. | place: South Africa:Pretoria | collected 2016-01-28
TCAGCGCGAAGAAAATAGATATAGAAAAGCAAAACCTAAAAGTAATGGATGCTATTCTTAAAAATACAAATCCAGAAAATGTACTTAAAAGGGGCTATTCTATAATCATGAAAAATAAAAAAGTCCTAAGAAAATACTTGGGACTTTTTTAGAATTATGAATTTACTTCGTTAAGATCATAGATTACTACTGCATAAATCTTACAAATCGTTGTTCCGGTTGTTTGCCTTTGCATTTTGGCAATCTGGCTGAAAGCATAATTTCGTGGGTACTTTTCTTAAATGTGCCTAATTTTCCTAATGAATAATCATAACCGTATCCTATACGTAAGAATCTCCATTCAAAACCAATCATCGCATTGAGCGTGGTAAACTCGAAACGATCGTTGAAACGTGTTCCCAAACCGAGCCAATACAGTTTTTGGTAGAATGCCGTAGCATTTATTTCGAAGAAACCCGGCAGGTTGCTGCTGTAATTGTTATACACCAACCCCGGAGCCAGCGAGAAATCGCTGGGGAGAGCGATGTTTCCGCGTGCGTAGGCGGTAAATTGACGTGCAGTTGTGGTGTTCAGCATATCTTTTCGATTGTCCAGCAAGTGGCTAACCGAAAAACCTGCCATAAACACCGGCATCGAAAATTCAATCCCTAAATCCATATCAAAATTCGTATTTGATGCATCGAGATTAGCCGGACGGCTTTCGTTGTTATTGTAAATCAGTTTGTCCGGGTCGAAAGACCTGTGCAGCACACCGCCCGACACACCAAATGACAGCAGCATATTTTCGGCAACCGGTGTTTGATACGAATAGGCAACTTTGGCATTCACGGTTTGGGTACCTATGCCTTCGGTATCGTAAACGAATGTTGCACCTATACCCGAAGAAATACTTTCAATAAAAGCGTGTGCGTTCAAAAGAGAGGTCATTGGCGCATCTTTGAACCCAACCCATTGCATACGCTGCATCATAAAAAGCTGGATTTGGTCTGAGTTACCGGTAGCAGCCGGGTTGCGGTTCAAGCGCGAGAACCACTGTTCCGACAAAAGGAAATCCTGTCCGTAAGCCGTGAAAATACTTGCTGCAAGTATAACTGACAATATTATTTTTTTCATTTGATTATCCTCCTGTATTATCGTTTAACCACATCTACTACTACACGACGGTTTTTGGCGTGTTCTTCCTCTGTTTGTGCATTTCTCACAACAGGCATACGTTTACCAAAGCCCTGTATGTGCAGTTTCCATTTCGGCACTCCGCGTTTTATCAGCTGACCTGCTACGAAATTGGCACGACGCAAAGACAGCGCCATATTGTATTCGTCGGTTCCGCGTTCGTCGGCGTGTCCCCAAACAATAAATTCGTAGTCGTCAATAAATTCGAGCATTGTTTTGGCGAGTTTGTCGAAATCGCCGTCAAATTCCGCACCCAGCGTGGATACATCATATTCAAAGTGGAAAGCTGTCCACTCGAATTCTTTTTTCGGTTCAGGAGCAGGAGGTTCAGGTTTGGGCGGCTCCGGTTTTGGGGGAGGTGGTGGGGGAGGAGGCACGGGTTTGACTTTCATATACATAATATCGTCTTTGGTATTGCCTCTGTCGGCAACAAAGAAAATATTTTTGTTGTTGTTTATCAAATTATATTCGTTTGCCGATGTGTTGAACATTTCGCCCATATCTTCGGTTTCCAGTGTGTCCTGCTGGGAAAGGCGCGCCACTTTAATATCATACAGACCTTCGCCATCGACATTGGTAGTGTAATATAAAATGCTGTCGCCCAGGGCGAAAGGATATTGCTCGTTAAATGTGGTATTTACACCTTTACCTACGTTTACCGGTTCGCCCCACATCTTGTTTTCTTCATCATAATCCACATACCAGATGTCGAATTTGCCTTCGCCATTTTTCAGGTTGGAAGAAAAATAAATGCGGTTGCCGTTTTCCCCCAATACGGGATGCAGAATTGATGCGCCCTTAACAAGATAATCCCAAGAAGCGTTTTGAATCACCGATGTATTGTTCCGGAATGGTGTAAGTCCTTTTATTTCAACCAATTTAGCTGCTCCCCAAGCATTGCCAGCATAGGTGCTTTCAAATAATTGATACACCCTGTTGGTTGTGTTGTATTTGGTGAAATAGATTTTGTCTTTTTTTGCATCGTAGGCAAATGTGCCCGAAACGCCCAAATCCATCAGTTCCTTTGCAGGTTTGGCGTTGATTAAATCACCTTCTTCGGTAATTTTTGCGGTGTAGATTTCTACATCGCTTTTCGCCAGTTTTTTGTCGATGACTGTGTCCGTGCGAAAAAATGCCACTGTATTGTTTCTATAATACGATATGCCATATTCGGACGCTTTGGTGCTAACCGAGGTGGGAACTGCCTCGTACACCTTTCTGTCATATTTTTTCCCGATGGCTAAGGCTGTGATGCCTGTTGCCAATGCCATTAAACCCAGTATTATTTTTTTCATATTATAAATATTTATTTTTATTTTACTACTTCTATTACTCCTTTAAAAGTTTCATCGTCCACAATTACCACATAATAATAAGCACCCGGTTCTACTTCTTTTCCCGCTTTGTTGTCATAGCATCCGTTCCAGCCTTTCATTGCTGCCGCGCTGGTTGCTGTTTCCTTATAAACAGTCGTACCCATACGGTTGAATATGTAAAGTTCTGTTCCGGCTCCAGCAGCAAAAGTCTGATTTTCGGCGATTGCATTTGCCGAAAGGTCGATTGCATTGGGCAATTCCAATTTTATTTTTATAGTCAGGTTCAGGGTTACGATGCTGTCGCAGCCTGCTGCATTTCCGCCCTCAAGTGTATAAGTTGCTGTGTTGTTGTTTTGGGTATAGGTGTTGCCGTCTATCCATTCGTAGCTGTCGTAGGCAACCTGTGTGTCGGTGCCATAGGTCGCATTTTGTATGGTCAGGTTCAGGGTTACAACACTGTCGCAACCTGCCGCATTTCCACCTTCGTAAGTATAGGTTGCCGTGTTGTTACTTTCGTAATAGGTGTTACCGTCTATCCATTCGTAGCTTTCGCAGGCAACCTGTGTGTCGGTGCTGTATGTCTTTTTTCGTATGGTCAGGTTCAGGGTTACAACACTGTCGCAACCGGTTGCGGAACAGCCGCCGGCTATGGTGTGCGTGGCTGTGTTGTTGCTTTCGTAGTAGGTGTTGCCGTCTATCCACGTGTAACTGTCGCACTCGTCTTGTGTATCAACACCAGTGGCATTGGGGCGGGAGGTAACTTTTACCGTATCTGAGTGCAGGGTGCCGAGCACGGTGCCGCAGGAGTTGAGCCTGTCTGTTTCGATGAAGTAATACACGGTTTTGCCTGCTGCGGGTGATTCAATGGTGAGTTGCTCGTCTGTTCCGGAAAGCAGTTCAGGCGTGGCATTGAGGTCATTGAGTTTATACCAGCGACGGCTTACCATTATCAACGGTGTTTGTGAGGATAAAATGAGTTGTGAACCGGCGCACAAAGTGGTGTCCAGCAGTGCTTTTTGCGCAGCATCCATTTCTGCTTCTTTTTCAGGAGTTTCGTATCCTTCCTGATATCTTGGTGTACTCCAACTGTTTGTCCAGTCGTCGTCACCGACACGCAAAAGCGGTTTGGAAATTTGACAGGTATATTTGTTGGAATAACGTCCGGAATTACTGCCGGCTTTGACGCAAATCAAATGGTTATCTCGCCAGTCATTGTTGATATAATATGGAGCGTTGGTTGGAGGATTGTAATCGAAATCATTCCAGTTATCAGCACTGATATAATATTCCTGGTCGTCAAAAGAATAAATTTTCCCTGCGGCATCGTCAATTTTCCACTTAAAGAGGTTGGTTCCTGCATTGCTATTACTTAGGTCAAGTTTGTAATAACTCCAATCACCGGTTCCGTTATACCGTGTTGTTCCACGCACTAAAAACCTGCCACTTTCAGCATTTTGCAAGTAGAATACATCGCTTCCATCACTTGTTGGTATCAAATTCCAGTGGTAGCTTGGGCTGTTTTGATATACATAGTCATTGCCTGTTTTGGCATAGTCTGCATATAATTCACTGTCGCTCGTTTCGTCTTTGAGGTAGATGTATTCGTGGGGCTTATCCCAACCGCGACTGTCATACGAAAACCACCTCGTTTCGTAGCAGCAGCTGGCAACTGTTACTGTTGCGCGGCAGGAACTGCCACCGCCGTGAATGTAAGTATATTGATAAGTTCCTGCCAATAAGTTTGTTTCGGTCAGTGTCTGCAAACCATTGCTGCCCGATATGGTAGCCCACGCGCCGTTTCCGTCTTTGCGCCACCATTCATCACTTGGAGCAGAAATGACGTTTGCTGTAAGTGAAAAGCCTGCGTCATCGCAAACGGTAGAGGTTGGGACATCTGCTAATAGCGTACAGGGAAGAGCATCCGTTTCTGTATAATTTGACGAATTATTAAAGTGATTATTATTCTCCTTGTATGTAAGCATTTGAGCGTTACGATTATTTCCGTCATTAGACTGATTTACAGCCAATTCCATTTTAATTTTATTGGGAACAGAAGGAGATAATGTCAGATTAAGCACAATAAAAGGAATGGATACTTCTAAAAAATATCCTGAATATAAATTTGTATCATCAGTTGCTAATCTCCCTGTGTAGTTTGCTGGTGGATAAACGTGAGTGCCTGTTCCAAGTGTATTGGTTGTAACACGGGTATAAAACCAATCGGCAGCAGCAGCCCACGCGCCCGGTGTTATTCCACCACCGGGACTACCCTCGTATGCCTTGGCTGTTTTTCCCGGTTCATAACCAAATCCCAGTTGTTTTTGCTCCGAACCGTCGCCTTTGGATATTAAAATTTCAATACCATCACCTCTATAACAGTCTGCCGGCACAGTTTGATTATTGACAGGATTAGCATCTCTTACTTCAATCAAAAAATACAAATGTGTATCGTCATACAAAGCTCGCCATTGTCCGGCATAACTACCTGTTGTTTCGGACATATTGACACAAATAGCCGTTGGCGTTATCGGATTCCACATAGCATCAATAATATTATCGCCAATTGTTGGCGGGATTGCTGTATAACCGATAGACTGTGCCATAGCACTGCCTGTCAGTAACGCAATAAAAAAAGTAAATAATAAGTTTCTCATACAGCATATAGATTTAAGTGATGAAGTATCAAAGAAAATTTAAGGCAATGGCACTCCGCGCGATGCTACATAAATACGCGACCATTGTTCCACAGTCAATTCCAATTTCATCGCCTCTACGCTACGGCGGACACGCTCAATTTTGCCGCTGCCATTGATGGGCATAATCATTGCCGGGTGTTTGAAAAGCCAGGCATAAATCACCATATCAATTTCGGGTACGCCGAGTTCTTCGGCAACCTCGTGCAACATTTTTACAATCCGTTCCGATTTTTCGTCTGTCGGTACTGCCAGTCTGCCGTCGGCAATCGGGCAATACGCCATCGGTTTCAGATTCTTCTCCAGGCAATAATTCATATTGCCGTTTTCAAAATGAATGATGCGATAAGGCGAAATTTCTATCTGATTGGTAACTAATTTATCATCAAGGTATGATTGCAGCATCGACACATCGTGCGAGAGAAAGTTGGACACGCCAAAATAGCGTACTTTGCCTTCGCGGCGCAGTTTCCCGAACGCTTCCGCAACCTCGTGTGGATTGAGAATATCCGACGGGCGGTGCAGCAGCAACACATCAAGATAGTCGGTGTGCAGGTTTCGCAATGAATTTTCGGCTTCCCGGATAATATATTCTGCGCGATAGTCGTAATACTGTATTTTCTTTTGTGGAAATTTGTCTGATAAAATATTAATGCCGCATTTGGAAACAATGGTCATTTTTTTGCGTAACGCGGGCTTCAGCGCAAGCGAATCGCCCACAAGGCTTTCGCAGGTGTAGTTGCCGTAAATATCAGCGTTGTCGAATGTATCAATGCCGAGTTCCATAATCTGTTCGGTAAACGCGAGCAATTGCTGCGTGTTCATTCCCCAGCTTGGGATACGCATTTGTCCGTGTATAATTCTTGAAAATTCAAGACCACCGGCAAGTTTTACTTTTTCCATCAGACAGTTTGGTGTTTTTTTCGTTTTGCAAAAGTAAATATTCTATTTTATTTTGAACGTCGTCGAAGTGAAAAATGTCCATTTTTAACACCTTCGGGCAGTTTTATCTGGTACCAGTAGTCTGCGGACGGTGCGGGTTTGCCAAGGTAAGTGCCGTCCCACGGTTCAAAACCGTTTATGCCGTATTCCTTTATTTTCTTTCCAAACTGGTCGAAAATCAGAATATACTCATATTCGGCTGTTTCGATATACTTAATATCCCAAACATCGTTGATTCCATCGCCGTCGGGGGAGAACATTGTTGGAGGGATAATGTCAGTATAGACAGTAAGGTTGAGCCAGACAATGCTGTCGCAATTCGATACAGTGTACAGTTCTTTTTTGTAAGTATATTTTCCGGGTGTGTCCGTATTTGTAATATTGAACCCGTTTTTCCGGTATGGTTCACCCATTGGTATCCGCTCAGTGAAAGTTATTTCGTAGGTTGGGCGTACTGTTAAGGTGAGTGTTACCGTACTGTCGCAGCCTGTGTTGTTTGAGGGCAGACTCTGTTTATAGGTAAATGTCCCTGATTTTTCCTGTGCAGGCAAATAACCAAAACCAATTGCTGATGTTTTTTCGTGTTGACAGATTGTGTCGGTCAAATAGGTTTGTATTGTTGGTATTACGGTGAGGTTGAGCCGTATGGAGTCACATTGCCCTGCCGCTACGGCGCGTGTGCGAATTACCAAGCCCGATTGGTTTTGTGCGGGTAACGAAAAACCGTTCCCTGTATAAGGCTTGTTCTGGCAAACCTGGTCATAGACATCATTTACAGTTACAGGTTTAACGGTCAGATGCAGCACTATAGTGCTGTCGCAGCCAGCAGCATTGGGTATTATGGCAACGTCAGTGTATGTTTGGTCAGTTGTGTAATTGTGTGGTATGCCGTTTACCATTACGGTGTAGGTTTGACCATTGCAGATTTCTGCGTAAATCGTGTTGTTTGTTGGTTGTTTTACGGTAACTGTCACTTCTTTTTCGCCTGTGCAAACGGCATTAGCACCTGTACCTGTTCCAACAACTTTGTATGTCGTTGTGGCAGTTGGGTTTATGGTAATGCTTGCTCCTGTTTGATTGAAACCTCCTGTTGTTGTCCATTCGTAAGTAGCTGCGATTGAGTTTGCATCAGATGCGGTTAAAGTTGTTGATTCGCCCTTGCAAATAGAGATAGTTCCGTTAATGGAAATCTCGGGCACATTCGTGTCTTTTGTAATTTGTAAAGTTTTTGTAGCAGTACAGCCGTTTATATCTTTAACTGTTACGGTGTATGTATATGCGGAATCAATTTCAATTATGTTTGTAGTTGCAGCAGGATTTGTGTTCCAGGAATAGCTACCGCCTACGCCGGCACCCGAAGCGGTAAGCATAATTTTTTTTACCGCACAGGATATTTCAGTCTTGTTGTCACTACTGCTGATTGCAGCAACAGGCAATGCATTAACAGTGATTGTGCCTTGTGTGGTTACCGGAGCACTGCAACTGCTGCCGCCTGTCAGAGTTACAGTATAAGTAAATGGGCTGCCGCTTGCTGTGGAGGGTGCGCCGCTGATTGTTACGGTATCATTAGTCCAGGTTCCGGTAACGCCGGCAGGCAAGCCTGTAATTGTTGCACCTGTTGCGCCTGTAGTTGCATAAGTGATAGTTTTTATTGGTTTTCCCAGACAAGTGTCTTGAGATGCTGTTGCTGTCGCAGATACCAGTTTGATAGTATTGGCAGCATTCACTTCTACTGTAACAGGCTTATTCGCCCTGCAACTTTCCGTAGCGTCAGACACAACAAAATAATAGGTACCTGCATCAGTGGTTGTTACGCTGTTTTTAGTGTATGTTTTATCTGCTGTTGTAGAACCTAATGTTACGCTTGCAGGGTCGTCTTTTGCCCAGCCCCACTTTACAGCATCTGTCCCGGAAACAGCTGTAGCAGTAAGTGAAAGATTATCACCCACGCAGAGTTTTTGTGTGCTCGGAACGGAAAAGGACATATCACCATTGCCGAGTTTTGTCAAATCGAATTTGCGTGTGTAAAATTCCAATACGCCGCAAGTAGCAGATGGCGGAGTGGGAGTGATTACTGTAGCAGGATTGGCAGTGATTTTTATGCGATAAGATGTTTTAGTCGTTACAGGGGCAATTGAAAATGTAGGGATTGTATAGGGATAAGTTACGGTTTTATAACTGCCTGTTGATGTCCAAGAACCGGTTTGGGTTGCGGGATTGTAATCGTCACATTCTTGTAATTGGAAATACAAAGTAGGATTGGTTGGGAATAAATCACTAAAACTATTGTTGGGTGTAGCTGCGCTTTGCGGTATTGACACGTTGAATTCCACCGGTGTGTAACACACTTCTGCTTCTGTTACTGCGATACCGAAATCATCAGAATAGAAATCGATTTTTGGCAAACATTTGGTAATTAAAATATCGTCTATTAACACATCATTACCTCCAACTCCCGTTGCCTTGTTTACCAAACGCAACATATAAGTTTTCCCCGGTTCGGTAGTAAATATCAAAGTCGTTTGCTGCCAACGTTCTTTTTTTCCTGCTTGTACATCATTCCAGTCGCCTCCGGCACCACCCCAACCATATTTGCCTGTGGTGGTAGATTCAACAACAGTATTGGTAACTTTATCAACCAATTCAAAATCGAAATGACAGGCATCGCCTCCAGCTGGGTCTGCTGAGGCATACCAAGCTGAAAACTGATAGGCAGAACCATCGTCACAGACAGCACTTGTCGGCAAATCGTATTCAAAGAAAATGCCGGGAGATGCTGAAGCATTAACTGCTAACATTCCTGTTCCGGTTTTGCTGGTATAACCTGCTGTATGTTCCGTTAAGGAATGTCCTGTCCAACCGGGCCAATGACCATCATTGCCGGTACTTTTAATAACAGCATAAGCCCCGGCACATTTGCCACCATTGCAAGCAGTTGCTAACTGGTTGTCATTTTCATCGGGTATTGACCCTGTACACCAAAATAAATATTTCGGGTCTATTCGCACACTATCGTTACCGTCTAATTTCCCTCGATTGGAATTGCAAGTCTCCGCTTTGAGAGGAAAATCGTATCGTAATACTTCGACTACGTCACCCACATCATAACAGCAAAGTTGTGATATCAAAGTAATAGATTTGCTAGCCCACATTCCGGTGGCAGTGTAGGTTGCTACTGTGCCCTTACCTCCGGCAGTGGTAATGTTTATTGTGCGTCCCGTGTTGGATAACGTAGTAGCAGGAGCAGAACCTATTTTTTCAGTCCAGGTATAAGTAGAGCCGGCAGGTCCAAGTCCCTGTGCTATAAGTGTAATTGGAGATGATTCGCAAACTTTCCCGCCATCGGCTGCGCCGGTACTGGTAACTATCTCTTCCTGCTGACAACCATAGATTTTGATATATTCAATACCTAAAACTATCGGGTCGTCCGAACCTCCTTTTACAAAATTTATTGTGAATCCGGAATTCCCTGTCGGTACGGTTACATCTGTTGTCAAAGTAACGGAAGCTCCTGATGCAGTAGGTGTCAGCATATCATAAATCGGATTGCCGTGAACATTCCAGGTGCCGCTTTGATTACCGCCGGTTGAGCCTGTCCAGTTCAAATTTTGCGCAGCACCCTTATCTCCCGGATTATTTACATTGAAAATTGTAGCATTTCCGGTATTGCCAACTCGAAATACATCACCAAAATTACTCCAGCAATTACCCGGTGCACAGCAGTTACCACCGGAGCAGCTTTGAGAAATTACATTATAAATTTTAATTTCTACCTTATAGGTGTTGCCAGGCACTAAACCACTTGTAGAAAAAGAAAAATAATTATCAGAATTTCCTTGCAGTGGATTGATGACCAACATTCCGTTAGCAGTCGGAATATTGGCATATTGGGGATTAAGCGTATTGGGATTGGTTACAATGGCATATTGCCGTGTGTTGTTGTTGGTTCCTGCCTGTCCTTTCAGTTTTGTATTAGAAAAATTGCCGGTTGGTACATATGCAAAACCGGCAGGAGTGGTGTCAAACATAAAACCATTGGTTAACGCGTTGGTGGAATTTATATCCCAACGTGCTGCTGCTGCACCGGTATTTGTGAAATTAATTTCTGTAAATAGACGGCTATTACAAGCGACTTGTGCCGATATGTTAGTATATAATCCGAAAAACAGTACGCAAACCACCGCGCTACATTTTGTGCAGAGAGAGGAGAAATGTGTTTTCATAAATAGAAATTATAAGA